>WNGF01026035.1_pt1 | contig 12196 bp, 13 predicted proteins | sample 5400641 | NCBI WGS metagenome assembly WNGF01 (sample SAMN13153371, study PRJNA577476) | soil metagenome | isolation source: 80 cm soil or saprolite under grassland replicate 2 | place: USA:California | collected 2016-06-15
TGCCGTTCTTTTCCCCGGTCGGGGACGTCTGATTCTCCATGAAGGCACCGAAGCCCTGCGGCACGATGACGAGGATGTCCAGCGTACCGGCCTTCACCGCTGAGAGCCCGGAGCCCTGATCCGTGTAGTTCGTGATCTTGAACGGTAGGGACTTGTTCGCGAAGGTGGTCCAGAGGGCCGTCGACCATGCGGACCCGTCGTCGTCCATCATGCCGACGTGGAACGACACGGGGTCCGTGCGCCCAAAACCGAGGCCGAGGAGGCCCATGAAGATGATCGGGAAGAGGATCGCCCAGACGAGGGTCGCGCGGTCCCGCAAGAACATGCGCAGGTTCGCGCCCACCCACTTGTGGAATCCCAGGGGCAGCTTCATTCGCGGATCCGCCTCCCCGTCATCTGGAGGAAGACGTCCTCCAGGGACGCGTTCCGGACGCGGAAGTCCTCGACGGGCAACGCGTGGGTGCGCGCGTATTCGAACACGGCGGTGAGCGTCGTCTCGAGTTTTCGTGTGTAGAGCGTCACGCGGCCGTCCTCGATGTTGATCTCCTCGACGCCGGGCAGCGTGCCGAACCCGGACGAATCCCCGTTCGATGCGAACTCGACCGCGTCGCGCTGCCCGAGGTTCCGGATGAGCTGGGCGGGCTCATCGAGGGCGAGGATCTTCCCGTGGTCCATGACGCCGACCCGGTGGCAGAGGCGTTCCGCCTCTTCCATGTAGTGCGTCGTGAGCATCGTCGTCTTCCCGGTGTCGCGGAGCTTCGTGATGACGTCCCAGAGGCTCCGACGCGCCTGCGGATCGAGGCCCGTCGTGGGCTCGTCGAGGAACACCACCTCCGGATCGTTCACGAGGGCGAGCGCGACCGCGAGCCGCTGCTTCTGCCCCCCGGAAAGTTTCTCCGTCCACTCGTCCGCTTTCTCCTCCAGGTTGACGAGCGTCAGGAGTTCGTCGGCTGGCAGGCTCCGCGCATACATGGCCCCGAACACCTCGAGGGTCTCGCGGGAGGTGAGCCGCTCGAACAACGCGGTCGCCTGCAGCTGGACGCCGATCAGCTCGCGCAGCTTGCGCCGGTCCTTGCGGAGGTCGAGTCCCGCGACGCGCACCTCGCCCTTGTCCGCGTGACGGAGGCCTTCGAGGATCTCCCACGTCGTCGTCTTGCCGGCCCCATTCGGGCCGACGATGCCGAAGACCTCGCCCTTGCCGACGGAAAACGAGATGCCGTCCACGGCGCGAACATCGCCGTACGACTTCGTCAGGTCGCGCACGCTCACGACGTCGGCCATGCCGCGTTACGAACTCGAACGTCCGAGATAAAGATATGGCGGCGAGCAGCCCGCAATCGTAAGTCGAGTGGGCTCGACCGGATTCGAACCGGTGACCTTCGCCATGTCAAGGCGATGTCATAGCCGCTAGACCACGAGCCCGCGCCGCGGCCTATCCCCACGACCGCCTTAAGGCTTTCTTCCTTCCTCCGTGAGCGCCCACAGCGGATCGGGATCATCGACCGAGTCATGCGCCGCAGACCGTAACGGATATGAGGCGTAAGCGCCTCGGTCGCTCGAGGTCGAAGGGACCGCCATGACGTCGAAGGACAACTTCGAGTTCGCGCACGAGCATCGCAAGGAGGTCGCGTGGATGTCTCAGAACACGAACACGCTGCCGGTTCACCCCGCCATCATCGACGCCATCCGGCGGAGCGCGGACGATCGCGAGTTCAACCTCTATCCGCGTAAGGCCGGCATCTTCGGGTTGCCCGAGGCGATTCGGGCAGACCTCCGCCTCGACGAGGCCGACATGATCCTCACGAACGGCGGGATCGAGGGGGAGTACATCGCGACCCGCGCCCTCTTGAAGGCGGGCGACGAGGCCCTGTCGACGGACCCCGCGTTCCTCCCGATCCACGATCAGGTCGCGATGGCCGGCGCTCACGCGGTCGAAGCGGACATCTACCGCAAGCCGTACGTCCTCACGCCGGAACTCGCCCTCGAGTCGCTGACGCCCGCGACGAAGATGCTCCTGGTCATCGACCCGAACAACCCGCTCGGCTCGGGGTACGCGCGCTCACAGGTAAAGGGGCTCGCGGAGATCGCGAAGGACCACGGTCTTTGGCTGATCGACGACATCACATATCGTGATTTCAACGCGGACCACGTCCTCGCGACGGACTTTTATCCGGAGAAAACCCTCTTGTCGTACTCCTTCAGCAAGGGCCCCGGCCTCGCGGGCATGCGAATCGGCGCGATCCTCGGGCCGCCCGACGCGATCAAGGCCCTGAGGAAGTACGACACGAACGTCCTCGGCGTGAACGTGCTCGCGCAACGCGCGGCGCTCGCCGCCCTGCACGCGAAGAAAGAATGGCTCACCGAAGTGCGTCGGGTGTGCGAGCGGAACCAGGAGACGATCCGACGGACCGTCGCGAAGGTCGACGGCGCCTCGCTCCCCGTGTTCCCGTCGAAGGCGAACATGTTCGTCATCGACCTCGCTCCGACGGGCGTGAATCCGGAAGCGGTCGAGGAGCGCCTGCTCCATGACGATTACGTGCACACGCGCGCGGGCTCGTACCTCTCGAAGAAGCACGGGGGCAAGTTCCTCCGAGTCTCCTTCACCGTCCCGGAGGCGGACTGCAAACGCTTCGCGGACGCCTTCCCCGCGGTCATGGACAAACTCGCCGCGTGATGCGACAGCCTCATAGCGGGCCACGTGCTTTTGGGACCGAGATCATGGGATTCCTCCAACAGCTCGCCGGCCGAGTCGAAGAAGTCGCCGCAGCGGGCGGCAAGTTTGCGGACGCGTTCGTGCGGACCGCCGGCGCCACGGTCTCCGGCGCCCTCGTGTTCGTCGACCGGGAGATCGGGTTCGCCGCGCAGGCGGCAAAGAAGCGGAACGCGACGAAGTCGGAAGGCCGCAAGCGCCCGGCCGAGAAGTAAGGACCCCGAGTGCGAACGCGGGCCGGGGGAGCCCGGCGAGTCCCTTACTGACCGCTATCGGGAATCTCGAGCGACGGCAGCTGCAGGGTCGTCATCGGCTCCCGTCGGCGAGGTGCGTGCTTCTTCGGCTTCGCGCTCTTGGCCTTCTCCTGTGGAGGATGCCGAAGGTGGGCCTCCGCCCGCTTGATGTCCTCGAACTCCGCGTTGCACGCGCATCGGTAAACGGTCTTCTCTTCCACGAAGATGCTGTGGGCTTTCATGACGTCCGACCGCTTCCGCATCAAAGGCTCCCGCACTTATACTATTGCGAGAGGCTATCACATTTTGTAAGCAGGGAACATCGGCGTCCCTCCCTGGGAAGCGGCATGTCGAGGGGCCACGCGGATCCGACGGCCCGCCGCGCGAAAGCTACTTAGCCGTCTGCGGCCGTAACCGCTGTGACCGGGGAGGATAGCGTGGGCAAGTCGGAGTATCTGAACTACGTGAACGGCGAGTGGGTACCGTCCCACACCGAGGCGACCTACACCGTGATCAACCCCGCCACGGGCGGGAAGATCGCCGCGGTGCCGCAGAGCGATATCGAGGACGCGCGGGCGGCGATCGACGCGGCCCGAGAGGCGTTCGACAAGGGCAAGTGGCCCCGGATGACCCCCGGGGACCGATCGGCGGCTCTGTTCAAACTCGCGAACCTGATCGAGGCGAATCTGGACCGCCTCGCGCCCATCGAGACCCAGAACCAGGGGAAGACGATCAAGCAGGCCCGGGACGGAGACCTCCCCTTCTCCGTCGACAACCTGCGGTTCATGGCGGGTGCGGCCCGCACGCTGACCGGCCAGGCGTCCATGGAGTACGCCTACGGCGGGACGAGCATCATCCGGCGGGAGCCGATCGGCGTGATCGGCCAGATCACCCCGTGGAACTATCCGTTCATGATGGCGATCTGGAAGCTCGCGCCGGCCCTCGCCGCAGGGAACACCGCGGTGCTGAAGCCCGCGAGCCTCACGCCCCTCACGACGCTCGAGCTCGGCAAGCTGATCGAGGAGGCGGGCATCCCGGCGGGAACCGTGAATCTGATCACCGGCCCCGGTCCGATCGTCGGGAACGAACTTGCGTCGAGCGAGAAGGTCGACATGGTCTCCCTGACGGGCGACACCGCGACGGGCAAGGAGATCATGGGCGCCGCGAAATCGAACGTGAAGCGGCTCCACCTGGAGCTCGGGGGCAAGGCGCCGTTCATCGTCTTCGAGGACGCGAACATCGCGGCCGCCGCGGAAGGCGCCGTCGCCGCATCGATGGTCAACGGCGGCCAGGATTGCACCCAGGCCGCGCGGTTCATCGTCCAAGACAAGGCGTACAAGAAATTCCAGGACAAATTCCTCGAGCGGCTGAAGACCGTCCGCATGGGAGATCCGCTCCAGCGGTCGACGGACCTCGGGCCGCTCGTGTCCCAGAAGCAACGGGAGAAGGTCGAGAAGTACGTCGAAATCGGCGAGGACGAGGGTGCGAAGCTCGCGACGGGCGGCAAGCGGCCGAAAGGCAAGACCTTCGACAAGGGCTGGTTCTACGAGCCGACCGCGTTCGTCGATACGGACCCGTCGATGCGCATCGCGAAGGAGGAGGTCTTCGGGCCCGTCGTCAACGTGCAGCGGTTCTCGAAGGAAGAGGATGCGATCGAGGTCGCGAACGACGTCGTGTACGGACTGTACTCCTCCGTCTGGACGAAGGACGTGCAGCGGGCGCATCGCGTCGCGAACGCCCTGCGGTTCGGCGCCGTCGAGATCAACGACCACCTGCCGATCGTGAGCGAGATGCCGCACGGCGGGTACAAGCAGAGCGGGTTCGGGAAGGACCTGAGCGTGTACAGCCTCGAGGAGTACACGGAGATCAAGCACGTGTTCATCGACCTCACGGACCAGGTCCGGAAGCCGTGGCACTACCTGACCTTCGGCGACCCGACGTGATCGAGGCACGACGCGATCCGCTCAGGAGCCAAACGCCTTCGACCACGTGACGACCGCGTCCGCCGTCGCTTCAGGGGATTCCCACATCGGCATGTGCCCGACGTCCGGCAGGATCGCCCGGATCGGCGGCCGGCCCATCGACGGGTCCGCCGCGTCCGCGACCGGGATCAGTGCATCCGCGCTCCCGTGGACCACGAGCCGCGATCCGGAGAATTTCTCGAACACGGCCGTGCGGTCCGGCCGGGCCGCCATCGCGGTGAGACCTGCGATCACGCTTTCGGCACGGACATGCTCGATGATCCGGGTCGCTCGCGGCCGCCACGCCGCCGCGCCGCCAGTTCCCACGAGCTTCTCCGCGAGGCCGGGCAGGAGGACCTTCGTCCCGCCCGCGCGGACTTTGTCGATCGTCTCGAGCCGCCCCCGGCGTACGGTGTCATTGTCGGCGCCTGTCCGCGACGCGATGAGGCCGAGCCCACCGACCAGATCTGGCCTCATTTCGGCGAGCGCGAGCGCAACGTACCCGCCGAAGCTGTGCCCGGCGACCGCGGACCGATGCGGCTCAACGGCCTCAAGGAACGTCGCCAGTTCCGCCGCGTACGTCTCCACCCGAGGACTGGGACCGGGAAGCGGGGGGCTTTCGCCGAAGCCCGACAAGTCCGGTGCGAGGACCCGGATTCCCGAGGCGGCGAGGCGCGGCGAGACCTCGGACCAGATCGTGCGGTTCAGGGGCCAGCCATGCACGAGGACGACCACGCGACCGTCGCCAGCCATGCACGAGGACGACCACGCGACCGTCGCCCCGCCCGGCGGCATCGTAAGCGAGCATCGGGCGACCCACTCCGTCGGACCACTAAAGGTTTGACCAAAGGCGATCGAGGTTTGGCGGTGCGCTCGTCACGCGCCCCTCGTGAACCAGAATCCGCCGCCCGAGTCGACGATGCGGCTCAAAGCGATCGCTAGTACTGGTCGTCTCCGAACATCCTCGAATCGGGCGTCCAAAAAGCTCATCCACAAGGACCGCGACTCCGCCCCGCCGCAGGGCACTTCCGGAGGAGACCGCTGCCCACGCCCAACATCGTGATCGTCGGAGACCGCGCGTCGGGGAAGACGACGTTCCTCGCGCTCCTGTACGCGGCGCAGGTCAAGTCGGGTTCGGATCGGGCCGACGACTTTCGATTTCACGTCGCCTTCGAGTCCATCGACGAGATCTCCGGCGTCTTCCAGCAAGTGATGTCGGGGACCTTCCCGGATTCCGCCGCGAAGGAGGGGATTCGCGGGATCACATTCCACCTCGGGTATCGCAAGTCGGGGCTGGGAATCTTGTCACGATTGCGATCGCGCGGGTGGACGCCCGGTACTCCCGCCTCGTTGCGCTTCGTCCTCCTCAGGAATCTCGAGGAAGAGATGGATCGATTTCGGAAGGGAAGTTCCCTCACGAACGCGATGTTGAGAGACGTCCTCGACTGCGAAGCGATTGCGATCCTGGTGGACGGCAGAACTCTCGCCCTCGCCGACGAAGACCGGCAACTCGGCGCGCTGGGGAAATACGACGGAGCCGTCGAAGCGTTGCTGACGGCCATGCAAGGTTCGCGCGGGCGGGGCAGCCGGAGGTCGCTCCATCCAATCTTCGTGTTCACCAAGTTCGACTCCGTGGACCCGAAGGCCCTGCACGCCGCCAATGTAGACGGCGCTCCGCCCGAAGTAAAGAAGACGGGCCTTCGAACCGCCTACGCGGACGCGCTCCTGGACCACAATCTGCCGAACACGATGGCCCGGGTCCGTGCGCCGAATCCTCGAGGAGCGACGTTCACGACGCCCTCGTACTTCTTCAGCTGGGTGCGGACGGACGCGGCGGCGACGGGCCGCCGGGAGCGGATCCGGCTCCGGCGCAGTGAGGGCGGGGGTTGGGAGCCGGACTATTCCAAGGACGAGTACCTCGCCTTGCTCGGGTGTTTCTGGGAGATTGCGAGGGACGCGGGCGAGTGAATTTCCCGCTTCGTCGCGCCCGGGTTGTCGCGACGATGATAACGTTGGGATTAGGATTAAGTACGGTCGGGGGGTCATCCCGCCGTCATGCCCTGCGCACTACTCGGGGACCGCGCTTCCGGGAAAACGACCTTCTTGGGACTCCTGTATTCGGCCCAAGTCAAGTACGGTACCGGCGTCCAAGACGACTTCCGTTTCCACGCGCCGATCCAATCCCTGAATCTCATGTCGGCGGTCTATGAAGGCATGAAAGACGGACGCTTCCCGAGCGCCACCCTGAAGGAGGAGATCACGGAGCTCGGTTTCGTCTTCGGTTACACTCGGAAGGTCGTCGGGAAGTTGCCCTACTACATCCGTCAGCAGAACTGGGTCCATCCGTTCTCCACGCTCCGGTTCTCGGCGTACGACGTCTCCGGAGAAGACATCGAGGAGTTCATCGATACCGGGATCGCCTCGAGGCCGTTGATCCAGCAGCTCCTGAAGAGCGTCGTCGTCGTGGTCCTGGTCGACTGCAGCAAGATGACGACCGAGGTCGACACCGCCGGGTACAAGAAGATGCTCCGATACGACAGCACGGTCGCGAAGCTGCTCGTCGCGTTCCAGACCTACAAGAAGCAGGAGTACGACCGGCTGAAGGATTCCGGCGTCAAGGCCGATGCGCCGAGGATCTACCCCGCGTTCGTGCTCGCCAAGTTCGACACCCTCAAGGACGACGTCCTCGCGCGACTCGGCTTGCACCGCGGATTCCCCGAGGGCAAGCGCCAGCGGAAGGAGTACGCGGAGGCGCTGCTCCGAGTCTTCGTCCCGCAAACGCTCTCCCAGATCCGCGGCGGGAAGATCGCCGGCGTCAGCATGGACAAGGCCGCGTACTTCCTCAGCTGGGTCCGCACGGAGCAGCACGAGGGCATGGAACCGGTCGGGCAGCCGAAGATCGTCCGCACGGGATTCGCGCCCGAAGGCGGCGGGGAACCGGACTTCGCGTACGACGAGTACGTGGAGTTCATCGAGCACTTCCGAGACATCGCGCACAAGATCCCCGACGAAATCCTTGAGGCGGAGAAGTTCCAGGCTCAGGCTCTCGCTCGGTCGGCGTAAGCGGGCTTCACCATGGGAAGCGCAGATTCCGGTCAGGGCACGACAGACGGAGGCGTCGTGGAATTCGACCACTGGATCTACGGTGCGCTCCCTGGAGTCGGGTACACCACGAGGGCGGTGTCGAAAGGCCTCGACGCGGGCCTGTACGACCCGTACCTGCGTGAGCACTACACCCCGATCCGCGGCGCGATCGCTCAGTCGACCGAAGACGCGATCGACCTGCACATGATGCACCCGGTCCGCGGCGGACGAGAGATCCTGCTGTCCGGGATCACCCGAGGGCCGCCCGACGAAGCGGGGCGACCGACGTTCGCGAATCACACCGCGGTCGCGCGGACCGATGTGCTCCGATCCGGTCGGATTAATCTCGAGTCGGTCTTCCGCGCGATGAATGAGTTCGACCGCCGAGATCCTGAGGTCTCGGGAGAGATACGTCTCCTTAAGATCCCTGTCCGGTCCGAGGAGGAAAGTCGAATGCCCTTCGGAAGTGGGATCCACAAGCACCTCACGTTCCCCGCTATCGAGACCCTCGCGACCCGCATCATGACGGACCCGACCAGCCGGACGCTGCTCCTGTGCCGCAACACGACGCCGGACGCGCGCAACGCGACCCTGAACCTGATCTTCGAGCTCTTGGTGTGGGCGTGCGGACTCCCGATCCCCACAGCGATCAGCGAGGCCCCGCGGGCTTCCGCCTTGAACTTCTTCAACCTCGTCATCGCGCCGAGGGGCGTCCGAGCCGATTCGACGTGGGCGATCCTGGAGAGCGCGCTCGCCCAGCCGGTGTTGCCTCGCGTCCTCGATCACGACGACGTATACCAAGTGTTGACGGCAACGGTCCGTCAGTCCGCCGACTTGCTCTCGGCCCGATAGGTCCTCACGCCGCCGTCCGCACGTTCCCGCACGACGGTCCATCCGTGTCCGAGGTTCCATTGGCCGTCCTTCGCGTGGCGGTCCGGATGGCCCTTGTCGGGATGATCGAGCCATGAAGGCTTTGCGGCCCGGGGCATCCGTGAGGAGGAGTTCCTTCAGGCCGAGGTACGATTCGCGATCGCGGGGATTCTCGCGCGGGGGCGCCTCGAGCCTCTCCTTTCGCTTCTCGAGGCCTTTGAGGATGGCGAGCCAGTCCTTCTTCGTCATCTCCGTCCGCTCCCACGGGGACGAAGGGATCGGCTCGGCCGTCGCGGCCTCCGCGGCCCTTGACTCCCTCGGGGGACCTCCACCCGCCTGCATGAGGTCGTACGTCGCGGCGTCGTCGGGGTTCTTGGGAGGGACCACCCGGATCGTCAAGGCGCTCATCCCCGGATGGAAGCGGGGATCCAGGACGGTCAGGACATTGACGGCATCGTGGGTGAAGAGTTCGGCGAGGGTCATGCTGACCTCGGACGATCTCATCCGTCGGGCGAGGTCGCTGAGCCGTTCCAGCGGGAGGAACGCGTCCCCGCGGCGCGCGGTCGCCGCGAGGTCGTCGAGGTATGCCTGCGCGACCTGCTGCGTGAGCCGCGGTCGTTTCGAGCCGAGGGTAAAGGTGACCATCTTCGCCATCATCGCGGAGCCGCGAAAGATCCCCGCGACCCCGGCACGAAGGAAGGCGACGGCCCCGCTCGCCTCGACGCACTGGTTGATGAGGAGGGTCAGCCGGACGGAGAGCTTTCGACTCAGCCGGCCGCCGGGGACCCGGGACTCGAAGAAAATCCCGCCCCACCGGAGCGGCATCGAGCCGACCCAATTCGGATCCGAAGGGCTGCGCTGATACCAGTCGAAGGTCTTCGCGCGCAGGATCGCGCTGACCAACAGCGGGTCCTCCGTCTCGGCGCGGACCCGGGGCAACAGCGCTTCGGCCGTCCGGAGGACCTCGCGCAGGACTCGTTTGTCGCCGTGCGTCTCCCCGACCAAAGCCTGCGGGTCGATCGCGTTGATCGCCTCGATGTCGAACTTCTCCTCGGGGTTCATCTGCAGGAACGCCACGAGCTCTCGGGGTTCCGACCGCGAGGGGGCCTGAAGTTTGGAGGCCGGCTTCAAGGCGTCCCCGGGCTTCCTCGGTTTCTCCGACGCCGCCGAAACGGCGGCCGTGAGCATCGCTGATGCTACGAAAGGCACGCTGCTCCCCATACGATGGTTCACCCACGCGCGCGGGGTTCGATAAATCCGTTGCTGGTAATTATCGGGCTTGATACGCGGCGTGCTGCTGCAGAGAGCGAACCGGTCCGTAGAGTCCCTGAATCGCCACCACGTTTAAGATTGCGGGAACGTTGCTCCGGATGGGTGGAGGGAGTGAGCAGGACCGCGACGGCGCTGCGTTTCTTCACCGCGGCGATGGGCCTGGCCGTGGTGGAGCGAATCCTGAGAATCGCGATTGTGGTTGCGTTCTGGCCTGCGATTGCGATCTTCGCGCCCATCGACCCGGAGAGGGTAACGGGAATCGGGCCGGGGCCCGCGGGCCTCGTCGCCGGTGGTGGAGCCCTAGCCGTGTTCTTGTTCATCGATGCAATCCTGGTGGTCATCGGTGTGCGGAATCTCCGGGCGGGTCGGTCCGAGCTGGGACCCGAGCATTCGATGCGCATCACCCAGAGCCAAACCACGATGATCGTCTACGTCGTCGTCGCGTTCTTAGGGAACATAGGCGTCGCGGCGACCTCCGGCACATTCCTCCCATGGCTGGGGTATACGTTCTCCATGAATCCGGCGCGCTACGCGGCGTTCACGTTCGTGAACGTCGTCTTGGCCGTGCTCGCGGGACTCGCTGTCTTCTGGATCGTCGAAGGACTGCTCGACCGTCCCACCCGAGCCTGGGCCATCCGCGCGCTCGCTCTCGGCGTCGGAAGCGCGGTCGCCGTCTTGGTCATCGGGTTCACGTTCCTGGCGCTCACGCCGCTCCCTTCCCAGCCAACGGAAATCCCGTTCGCGTTCGCGATGGCGGAGATCACGGGAGATGTCCTCGGCGGAGCCTCCATCGTGCTGTGGCTGATGGTGTATCGACGGACGCTCGATCGAATCCGGCGAGGGGAACTTGTCGTCATCCCACCGGGGGCGGCGTATTCCAACGCCCGTTCCTACACCCCGCCCACGCCACCGACTCCTCCGTGAACGCCGTTGGTGTGGGATCCAAACGCTTACGACCTGGGGCCCGGTTCGTCGTGGTTGGATTCCGTGTGACGAGCCGACGTGATAGCCCTCCTTCACCGCTGCCCAAATCGCGGCGTTCCGAGTGACGCGGCATCATCGGGATCGTCGGGCGCCCCGGAACCTGCTCAGCGAAGGCTGTTATCGGAGCACATCCGCAAGAACCTCAGGGTCCACGTTCCCGCCCGAGACGATGGCGACCACCGGCGGTTCGAGGCTCCCGCCGTACTTCGACCACGCCGCGAAAGTTGCTGCACCGGACGGCTCCGCGACCACCTTCGCTTCGCAAGCAAGGACGCGCATGGCGCGTCTCAACTCGTCGTCCGAGACGAGGAGACATCCGTCAAGGTGGCGGGCGAGAAATGCCGCCATCGCGTCGAGGATTACCGTCATCGAGATGCCGCCTGCGATCGTCCTCGCGGGACCGTCGATCTGATGTCTTCGACCCGTGCGAAGCGCGCCCGGGAGCGGTCCACAGCCTTCCGCTTGAACGCCGACAATCCTCGCACTCGGCCGAAGTCCTTTGACCGCGGCCGCAATCCCGGCGGCTAGATCACCGCCGCCGACGGGCACGAGCACCGTTCGAACGTCCGGAAGCTGATCGAGGAATTCCAATCCAATGGTCCCTGCGCCGGCCACCACTTGAGGGTCACCTACAGGGTCCAGGAACGTGGCCTCCCAGGAGCGCCAGCTCTGCTCTTCGAGGATTCGGAAGATATCCGCCGCGGGCATTGTTTCCACCGTCGCGCCTTCGTCACGGATGCGCGCGACGATCGAGGGGTTCGCGGCTTCCGAAACGATCACTCGAGAGCGCACGCCCAATCGAGTCGCGGCCCAGGCGAACGCAAGGCCGAAATTCCCGGAGCTGAACGTGACGGCTCCGCGGGAGCGGGCCTGGGCGTGCATGCGGCGAAGGCCGTTCCAGACGCCGCGGATCTTGAACGATCCGAGGCGCTGAAGGTTTTCCAACTTTAACCAGAGTCCATCGTCATCTGCCCCGAGATACCGGATGGTGGGGGTTCGAAAGGCGATTTCGTGGACGATGGACTCGGCGGCACGAACGTCCTCAAGGGCCACTCGCAACGCTTCCACGAGGGAGCATTAAT
>WNGF01012122.1_pt1 | contig 12194 bp, 13 predicted proteins | sample 5400641 | NCBI WGS metagenome assembly WNGF01 (sample SAMN13153371, study PRJNA577476) | soil metagenome | isolation source: 80 cm soil or saprolite under grassland replicate 2 | place: USA:California | collected 2016-06-15
AACCAGTGACATTTCACTACAAGAGCGACAAGACAGATACGCCGCAATTTGGGTTGGTTGCCGAGGAAGTAGCGAAGGTGAACCCTGATCTGATCGTGCGTGATAAAAGCGGCCAGATTTACACCGTACGCTACGAAGCGGTGAACGCGATGTTGCTTAATGAATTCCTCAAAGAGCATGGCAAGAACGAGCAACAGGAAGCGACCATCGCGCACCAGCAAAAGCAAATTGAAGCGCTTACTGCGGGCTTGCAAAAGGTGACCGCGCAGCTCGCTGCAGCGAGTCCGTCCCGTGACGGACTTGAAGCGAGCAAGCCTCCACCGCACGTGGTCACCAACAATCAGTAAAGCTACAGACAATCTCAGCAAAGCCGCTTGGAGTTGAGGCTGTGTTGCGACTGTGGATCGCGAAGCGCGAACAATCTGGGTTGTCGCCGCAGAGCGCGACGGTTAACGCTTCATTGTGCACGTGGATGAAAAGTTGACGGCGTTTTTGGAACTCGAATCAGTGATTCGCGCGTGCGGTGAATTGTCTCGACAAGCAGGCGAGATTTTTTCACAACTCGACGCGGCAGCATCCAGAATAAATCTGGATTCGGGATAAGGACAGGAAGCTTTTCTCCCGGAGCTTTCTTCCCCTTTTTCAGACGTGCACTGCCAATGGTCAATCTGCCGGGAGCAAACCAAAAAAGGAAAAATAAACATGAAACTTCAAAACTTGATTCACATTCTGATCGGGATTGCCTGCACTGGGCTTTTGCCACAAGCGCAGGCTGTTAGTCCCGCACCGGACGGAGGCTATCCCGGGGGAAACACGGCAGAAGGGCAAGATGCCCTTCTCAGTCTCACTACCGCCACAAACAATACGGCCATTGGTTTTCTCTCGCTCAAGAGCAACACCACGGGCAATTTCAACACAGCCATTGGCGCTGGGCGCTCCTTTTCAACACTGCAGACCAAAATACGGCAACCGGCGCAGGGGCGCTTTTGAGCAACACCAGGGGCAGTTTCAACACGGCCGACGGTGAGGCAGCGCTCTTTTTCAATGCCACCGGTGCGAGAAACACGGCCGTCGGTGCTAGTGCGCTCCAGAGCAACACCACGGGTAATTTCAACACGGCCAACGGTGCTAGTGCGCTTTTTAGCAACACCACCGGCAGCAACAACACGGCCGTTGGAAGAATTGCGCTCTTTAGCACCACCACAGGCACCGACAACACGGCCCTCGGCGTGGATGCGCTCTTTAGCAATACCACTGTCAACAGCAACACGGCCATTGGCAGAGCTGCGCTCTCTAGCAACACGACAGGCACCGACAACACGGCCATTGGAAGAGCTGCGCTCGCTAGTAACACCACAGGCACCGCGAACACGGCCCTAGGTGCGGATGCGCTCTTTGACAACACCGCCGGCAGCGGCAACATCCCCTTGGGCGATAGCGCTGGCCAGAACGTGACCACGGCCGGTAACGTTATTTGTATCGGCGCGAACGTCGCCGGAGCCGACGTAAGCAACCGTTGCTATATTGGCAGTATCTTTGGCCAAACCTCTTCCGGCGGAACGGCCGTTTTCATTAATTCGGACGGCAAACTTGGCACGACGACTTCCTCTCGGCGATTTAAACAGGAGATTAAGGCAATGGACCACGCCAGCGAAGCGCTCTTTGCGCTCAAACCGGTTACGTTCCGTTACAAAAAGGGGATAGACTCGCAAGGGATTCCACAATTTGGGCTGGTTGCCGAGGACGTGGAAGCGGTCAATCCGGACTTGGTGGTGCGCGACAAGAATGGTGAGATTTATACCGTGCGTTACGACGCGGTAAACGCGATGTTGCTCAACGAATTCCTCAAAGAGCATCGCAAAGTCGAAGAACAGGATCATCAGGTACAGAAACAAGGAGCGATCATAGCTAAACAGCAGAAGCAGATTGAAGCTCTTACTGCTGGATTGCAGAGAGTGAGCGACCAGTTTGAGCTGAGCAAACGTTCGCCCGAAGTGGTGCGCAACCATCAGTAACGCAGCGCGAGCAGAAATACTACCATTCTCTTGAAATCGCCGATGTGCACGTGTGTCTCATCGATGGCCTGCGGCACCGTAGCGCTCGGGAAACCATTGCCATAATTTCTCCGGCTTAACCGGCTCATCGAAGGGCGCAGGAAAACCACGATTGGTGGGATGCACGGTATTACCTACCGGATAAAGAGCGGCATCCTTGTCAGCAGTGAATGCCACCACAATTTTAACGGACGACTGTGTGTTCGGTTTGAAACGCCACTGTAAGAATGTGTTTATAACGTCAGCGTCGAGGAATACATCGTCTGTGCTGCTCCTGATGAAGACTCCTTTAACTTTGCCTGACGCTTTATCGACAATCAGTTCGAATATTCCCGCCCCCTGACAATGCTTCTTGCTGGCCATTGAATCCTTTGTGGGCCGCGGAGCAAAGAATGGCCGATCGTCACCACGCAGACACCTGATGCCGAACAACGCAAATAGTACCGTCAGAATTAGAAGATTTTTCATCGACCTACGAACTTAATAAGCAGGTATCGTCGGTCCACGTACGGCTCACTGTTGCATTGCCTCGATCGCGGTGTAGTGCGTTCCCTTTATAGTCAAGAATCCGACTGGCGTACTGCGAAGTCTGAACCTGACGATTCCGCCCTGGATTACTTCGACAATAACCACGTCTAATCCCTCTTTAAGCGGATGAACCTTCTTTTCGTTGATCATTCGCATCGCTCCTGCGAAGTCGCGCCCCTTTATCCGGTTCCTGAACTCCCATATGTACAGCGGGGAGTCTGAGAACACGTAGCCTTTCTTCGTCGTCCCGGCATCCGTCGATGTGGCGAACATCGCAAGTGCACCGATGAGTGCAATCGCTATCCATCTTAATTTCGCCCTTTTCATAGATTGCATTTCTTGATTTGGGCGCACTTCTCAAACATGTGCAGGATAAACATGTGCAGGAATCGTCGATGACATCATGGCCGCATCAATCTTCATTCGGCAATCAAAAAAGATTCCACCGCGATCCGGTCGACGGGCTTGGAAAGAAGTCTTGAACTCCGGTCCCAAATTTTGTAAAACACCCAAACCGCAGCCGGTGGGCAACTGCCGGCAGAAATCAAACGACAACCCTTCAGTTGTGCTCGCCTTCCAACTCAACTCTCAAGTCTTGAACAATGAAAAGAACAGCAAAAAATAGCCGGTTCGGCTTCGGCTGGATGCCGGATCTTCCCGATAATCGCGATCATCTTTACTCCGCGCCGCTGGCGAAACTGCGTGTGCTTCCCACCAAGGCCGATCTCCGCAGACATTGCCCGCGGGTTTACAACCAGGGAGAAATCGGTTCCTGCACCGCAAACGCAATCGCCGCGGCTATCGAGTTCGATCGCAAGAAGCAAAAATTACGCGACTTTATCCCATCGCGTCTCTTCATCTATTACAACGAGCGAAGCATCGAGCGCAGCGTGCCGCTCGACAACGGCGCGCAGATTCGCGACGGCATAAAAAGTGTCGCTAAACAAGGCGCTTGTCCGGAAACCGAGTGGTCCTACGACGATACTCCTGCCGATTCAAACACTAATCTCTGGCCTCCTAGCGCTAAGCCAAGGCAGAAACCGCCGGCGTCTTGTTACAAAGACGCAAAGAAATTCCGTGCGGTCAGTTATCAACGAGTTGACCGCACGCTCTCGCAGATGAAAGGCTGTCTCGCAGATGGCTTCCCATTCGTGTTTGGCTTCACTGTTTACGACAGCTTCGAGAGCGCGGCAGTCGCCAGGACAGGCGTTCTCCAAATGCCTAAGCCGCGAGAAGGAGTTGTGGGCGGCCACGCCGTTCTTGCCGTTGGCTACGACGACAAAACCGAGCGCTTCATGGTGCGCAACTCATGGGGTACTAGCTGGGGCAAAAGAGGTTATTTCACCATGCCCTACTCTTACTTGCTCACCGACAATCTTTCAGACGACTTCTGGACGATTCGCCTGGTGCATTAACCTACGAACCCGCTTAACAAAATGCCAAAATATTGGATGATAAATAACCGGAGCCAGGGCGGTGTTGGACCTGACGTCAGCACCGATGGCATGACTTATTGGATCAGCGACAAACAGCCGCTCACCGACATCAACAACTGGCGCAAGGTTACCGCCGCCAATTTTCAGAAGCTGTTGGTCGCAACGTCGGACAAGTTTCCGAAGTACGACCAGGCAGAGAACGAGAAACAAAGTCATGTCACGATTCTCGTTCATGGTTACAACCAAACGTTTGCAAAAGCCGCAGCGTTTTACGAGAAGCTTTGCGGCAGCCTTTTTGACGGTCCCGACAGTCTCGGGCTTTGCATCCTGTACGACTGGCCATCGCGCGGTAACATCCTGGGGTATGAACCTGATCGTTCGCATGCACGCCTGTGCGCTCGCGATTTAACAGACGTGTTGAGCGCGCTATTCGATTGGCTGACCGAGAAGCAACAGCAAACCATAAACAATCCTGCAAAAGCTTGTAAGGCAAAAGTCTCCATGATCGCTCACAGCATGGGAAACTATGTGGTGCAAAAGGCAATGGCTGCAGCGTGGACCCGTAAGAACCAGCCTTTGCTCGTTAGTCTCATCAATCAACTCCTCATGGTCGCAGCCGACGTTGACAGCGATTTGTTCGATGAGGGCGCACCTGATAACAACGATGGCAATGCCGTGGCTAACCTCACCTACCGGATCACGGCACTTTTTAGCGGACGCGACACTGTCCTAGGCGCGTCTGCAGGTCTGAAGCATTTCGGCATGCGACGCCTGGGGCGAAGCGGTCTTCCACATCATCCACCTTTGGCAGATCCGTCGTCGCCAACAGATAATGTTTGGGACGTGGATTGCTCGAGCTTTTTCCAGCAGGGGACCGGAGACATTCACGGCGCGTATTTCCTCACCGATGGCACGCTCAATCTAATGCGGCATATCCTCCGCGGTCTCGACCGCGGCGTCCTGGAAACGCTTGGATATACTCGCGGCAGCGCCTGGCCACCACCGCAATAAGTAAAGGCGAATGTCTCCGCGCAAACGTAAACCAAAGTCAGGCGAACCAGCTTCGCGGCGTTCGCCGCGAAAAGTTCGCGTCACGAAGAAGGCGAAACACTCGAAATCCCGGTCGAAGTTGCCGAGAAAGGCCGCCGCAGTGCGGCCGTTACCGTCGCAGCCCGAGGAAATTCTTTTCCGTGTGGAAGGCAAAATGTCCACCTTTGGCGGACCGCACGATCTCGGGATGGCTGCAAACGAAGACCTTGCTCTCTTTACCAAGGCAGATCTCCAGGACCCGAAGTATGCGTATTTGTTTCTGCCGGCGTCACCGCCTGGAACAAGCGGTCTTGGACGCCGGCTGAACCCGGATCAATACTATTTCGCCTGTCGTTGGGATTATACTGCAACGCCAAGAGAGTTTTTGCGGCGCGCTCTTGCACGCGTCGAGAATCCCGCAAACGGTCGAGCTGCGGACGCGCGTCCGGTCGATTGGGGACCGCATCCTTCCACCGGACGTGTCGCAGACTTATCGCCAGGACTGGCAGCGGCGCTCGGACTTAACACGGACGATATCGTTAGGATAACAATTTCGGCGCGCCGAGCCATACCGGTGAAGCCAACTCTAGCCATAAAGCGCGTCGGTCACGGCAGCAGTAATCCGCATGCGAAACCGACAATCAAACAATTCATTCAAAGCCCGAATCATTCGTGCCGCAATGGAGCAAGAATTGACAAGATCGTCTTGCACTGCACCGAGGCATCACTGGCGGGTACGATCGAGGAGTTCCAAAAATCAGGCGGCCGCCAAGTCTCAGCGCATTACGTCATCGATCGAAACGGCGACATTTACCAGATGGTGAGCGACAGCGACCGTGCCAATCATTGTATGGGCGCAAACGAAAGCTCCATCGGTATTGAACATGTCGGCACTGAAACCGATTCTCTTGCTGCGCCACAGGCTGCCGCTTCCGCAGCCCTTATTCGCTGGTTGCTTGAGCAATACCATATTCCGCGCACAAACATCTTCGGCCACGACTTCACACCAGGCTACTGCCGGCCAGGTGGAACCAGCTGCCCTGACCGCCTCTTTGGCACGGCTCACTCGCAAGCAACTATAACTGGCTGGGTGGAAGCCAATGTGTGACCTGATAAGGTATTGCTAGCATGTTCTTCGAGTGATTTGATGAATGTTGTAGGCACCGGCCTGTGGCCTGTCCTCCTCGGCGCTCCTTTTCACACTAGCGAGAACGGTGCCATCTTAACCTTCCTGAATTACTGGCTCCGGCTCGTCTCCTTTTCGGAAAATCATCCACACACCGGCGAGAACCAAGCATGCGCCAAGGAGCGACCAGAGGGAAAATGTTTCGCCGCCAACTGCCCAGCCTAACGCGACAGCGCCGGGTGGTGTGATGAGCGAGATTGCTTGTAGCCTGGCGACAGTCATTCGTGGCAATAGCCAGTAAAGAAGGAGAAACGTGAGCGCCGAGCCGATTACCGCGAGGTAAACCAGACAAAAAATCGACACCGCGCTCCAATGGAACTTCAAGGGATTTCCTTCAACCATAAATCCAATCAAGAGCAATGGCGCTGCACCGAAAATCATTTGCCACGCAGCAATCATCGCCGGCGCCATTTGAACCGCGCGGGCCTTGAGCAACACGTTCGAAAACGCCGCACTCGCACCGCCAAAAACGATACCCAACCCACCCCAGAAGGCCATGAATCCATTGAATCCGAGAAGACGCTCGCAAATCAGTGCTACGCCGCCAAGCGCCAGAAGTGCGCCCAGAAGCTTGTGCAGCTGGAGTGGTTCATCGGGAAGCAGCAGGTGCGCGGAGAGCATGCCGAAGATCGGGATGGTCGCCTGCAGTACAGCCGCCAGACCGGAGGAAACGTGCAGCTCGCCCCAGAAAAGCAGACCGTAATTTACGGCAAACATCAGAACGCCAGTAAAAGCCAGGAGCAGGCAATCGAACCCGCGCCGCGGTAACAAAGCCACTCGCCCGGCGGATACGGCAAAAAGGACGATGATTGCGACGAGAAAACGGATACCCGCATAAGAAATCGGCGGTAGATCACGCAACCCGATCTTGATAACGAGCCACGTCGAGCTCCAGACAACGCAAAGAGTCAGCCACGCCAGTGGCACGCCCCATCGACGCGCCCAACGCGAGTCCGGCTCGGACCGGTCGCGCCGTACCACATCAACCGATGTGCTTTTCATCTTCATCTGCGCTCGACCATCGCGTGTTGACTGCGACTCGTAAAGTCAGGCGCAGCGCTACTGAGCCTTGATCATTGACACTCTGTCTCTGGCCCAACTACGCTCGCCGCGGAGAGAGCCCCAAAGTCTTATACGACGCAGGTCTCGTACTCAGCTAGGCTTCGCGCCACTATGAAAAAACTCGTTAGTCTCTCGCTCTGCCTTTCGCTCAGTCTTTTTGCTGTGGCGCGGGCGACGGAGCCTGGGCAAATCCTGGCTGTAGTTGCGAAAACCGCTCAGAAGAAGCCAACCGGACAAAAAGCCGACGCCACGGCTTTGTTCGACGACGCGAACAAGGCGCTGGCTGCGATGATTAAGGCTGCACGCGCCGATACCGGTCTAGACCCAAAGACATCGAAAAACAAGCCATTCTGGAAATCGACCCAGCTTATCGCCAAAAATTTGAAAATAGCGAAGACGGGGCTCGCAGCGAAGAGCAACGACTTCTTCAAAGGCATCGCAGGAGCGCGCCAGGCTGAAGAGCAAATGAAAGTGGATTGGGAGCCGACCGATTCGAAGAACAGCCAGGTGATCGAGAATGGCAAAAAGCTCGGTCACGCCATCGCACTACTGCGCACCGATTTCTCGAAGGAGGCTGCCCGAAAGAAGAAAGGCGGCGAATTGACCGCGAAGGAAAAGGCAGAATTCGAGAAGATCAAAGCGCAGCAGAAGGAGTTGCTGGCGAAGATCGCGAAGCTGGAGGCAGGCGCCAAAAAGGATAAGGCACTGGAGAAAGGTTTGCTCGAAATGAAGAAGCAGGCCGAACACATCGTCAAGGAGCCGGTTACGCTGGATGCCTATATCGCCACGCTTTACCTGCTCGATGATCAGATCGGCCTCATCCGCGGCTACGAATACTACGTCGATAAGCCGTGGCGCGCTGATTATCTCGTCCTTGTAGATTGGGTCCGCACGTACGAGACCAGTTACTACGAATGGGAGAACTCTGTTTCGTACGACTGGGCGCTGGTGGATACAACCGTCGACATCGATTACGGCGAGGAAGTGGACGTCTCGGAATCGATCTCCGAAGAAGAAATCAGTTCGGAAGAATCTTACGTTGAGAACGAATCATTCGACATGTCGGATGCCGAGGAGGAAGAAGTCGCCGCTGAGGAAGACACCGACGAAGAGGTGGCCTCCGCCGATGACGACAGCATGGAGGACGCTTCAGATGACGAAGGCGAGGACATGAGTGATGACAATGGGGGAGACGACGGTGGCGGAGATGACGATGGAGGAGATGATGGTGGCGACTAAACGTATTCGTTAGCCCCGAACGCCTTCGGATTCCCTGGCGGAACCCGCATAAAGAAAAGGTTCAAAGATTTTGCTTGCCCATTAAGGCGCAGCCCGTTAGACCAGAGCCTTCAACGCCCTAACCCATATGATATCACTTATGCAAAATCTCCTCATCCATCCCCTATCCCTGCTCGCGCAAGTCGATTACAGCTACAGCGCTGAAGGCAAGCCTCCCAGTCCAGTTGCGATGGTTATCGGGCTGCTCATCGCACTGCTGCTGATCGTGGCGATGTGGAAGGTGTTCACGAAAGCCGGCAAGCCTGGCTGGGCCAGCATCATCCCAATCTATAACCTCTACGTCTGGTGCAAGATTGTCGGCCGACCCGGCTGGTGGATCATTTTGATGCTTATCCCGCTCGTGAATTTCATTATCTGTATAATTCTCTCCATCGATATGGCGAAAAGCTTCGGTAAAGGTGCGGGCTTCGGAATTGGCCTCGCTCTTTTGGGAATCATTTTCTGGCCGATCCTCGGCTTTGGCAGCGCGCAGTACCAAGGTCCTTCGGCGTCGCCAGGAGTAGCCGTTGCTCCGCCGCCGCAGCCCACTTAGGCACTCGAGACTTTCACCATCCTGCGCTCGATCCAGCAATTTCGGTTTGTCCGGGAACCGGCTGCTCGCTATTATTGGGGGCATGGCAATGATTTTCGTTTTCCCGGAGTCAAACTCAAGTGGGATTAGACCCATAAAGTGGACGTTTCAACAGAAATGTCCAAAAATTCGGTCGAATTCTCGTTAGACAACTTCGCCTGTGCACAAGGTCAATACAACAAAGATGGCAGAGCTCACATGGTCCTCACCGAAGGGAAAGTTCAGCGGTGCGGGCAAAGAGATTTCAGAGGCGTTGGGACGCAAGCCCGAGTCCACCGACCTCAACGAGCGGCATCCCTTTGATGTCGTGAAACCGTCGCCTAACCAGACGATGCAGCCAACCGCTCGACGGCGTACGGCCTCACTTTCGATGACTGACAATTATCAATTCAAGCCAACCTCGCTCTCACGAGCAGTGGCTGATCTCCTTCTCGTTAGGCCTTGGAATAAGCCATGCCGATTCACGCGTTCTTAATTCTTTTAAGCACTCTGATCATTTTCCTGCTAGGTGCTCTTCATCTGCTGCTCACGTTTCGAGGCACGAGCTTCTATCCGCGCGATCGAGAGCTCGTTTTCAAGATGAAGGCGGTTTCGCCGCTTATCTCAACCCAGACAACAATGTGGAAGGCTGCAATCGGCTTTCACGCAAGTCACAGCATCGGCACCATGCTGTTCAGTGTCGTCTACATGTACCTCGCGCTTGAGCCGACCCGGTTGTTATTTCAGTCCACGTTCTTGCTCGGCGTCGGCTTGGTCTATCTTGCGCTGCTTGTCACCCTTTGCAGGCTGTACTGGCTTCGCCTGCCGTTTGCAGGCATGTTATTGGCTACCTTCCTCTATGCGGGTGCCATCATCGCAAACGTGGCCTAACCAAGCGCTCCAGCCAACCGCTGGCCGCCGTACTGAAAGGCTGAAGGATGAATTATGAAGGATGAAGTGAAAGCAAAGCTCGCTCCCGCCAGCGGCGGCTGAGCTTTTTCTCGTTAGATGATTCCCGCGCACACCGAGGCCATCCCGAAGCAAGATGTCTTCGTCAACACCCATTTTCGCATTGAGCCGTGTGGGAGTTGCCCTATCACCGGTTATTTGATCGTCAGTCCGCAGGTTAGCGTCTCTTCGCTTGCGGAGCTTTCTCCCGAGGCCCAAGGCGCGCTCGGCGCTACTCTAGCAGCGGCGACACGCGCGATTGAAACCGTCGTTCGGCCAGAGCGCGTTTACTGCGCGCTTTTCGCGGAGGAGACTGCGTCGGTTCACTTCCACTTATTTCCGAGAACCCGCTGGCTCCTGTCTTCTTATTCGCGTGCTCACCCGGAAGATGCCGACATATCTGGCCCGCGACTTCTCGACTGGGCACGCTCAACTTTCCACGTTCCTCCCACAGGTGATCATGAGGAAGCTACTGAAGAGATTTTTCGTGTACTCCACCAGATCATCTAACCGGTCGATGAAGCCAACGGCCCCACCTCGAAATGAGTTGACTCATTCACTCCCGCTCTTTCGGCCTTCGGCTTGCCCATCTATGTCGCACCGCTTTCCGCGGGCTCCATTCAGGGTGTTTGCCATTACACCCTGCCGTGGCTTATCTCTTTCTCGTTAGATTCTTCGCTACGCTAACCAGTTTGGCTTTCGCTTTTCGTTAAATGCGGCGATGCCTTCGCGCGCTTCCTCCGATTCGCGGGCTTGCATGTGATACTTCAGCGCCAGATCGACATCCTCTTTCACGGAGCTGGACCAAAGTTTTTCGATTAATCGTTTCGTTTGCGCCATCGCGACAGGAGCGCCTTGCAGAACCGATTGGGCAAACTTTTGCGCTTCGTTCATCAAATCAGTTTGGGCGACAACACGATTCACGAGACCGATTTCCTTTGCATGTTCCGCGTCGATTAACTCCGAGCCTAATAACAGCTCGCGCATGTTTCGCTCCCCTACCTGCCGGCGCAGGAAAGTCATCACCAAACCGGCGACCAGCCCGCGACGCACCTCGGGGTAACCGATCTTCGTGCGTTGTACTGCGACAACAAAATCGCATGCCGACATAATCCCGGCGCCGCCTGCAACCGCTGCACCGTGTACTGCAGCGATCGTGATAAGACGTGTTTGGCTAATGGCTATCAAGGTGTTTGCCACCATCTCCGCGGTCGCATGCGCCTTTGTCGGGTCGGCGGCTTCCTTTAAGTCCAGCCCGGTGCAAAACGCCGCGCCCGCTCCTCGCAGAATGATCACGCGCTCATCCGGCTGATCGGAAGCGATCTTGATGGCGGCGTTTAGCTCACTGAGTAGCTCAATCGTTAACGCGTTACGGCGTTGGGGTCGATTGAGAGTAAGAACAGTTACTTGCGGCGTTTGCTTTTCGATCAAGACGGTGGGCATGAGGTGAATGACGAAATCCTAATGACGAATGACGAATTAAACTTGGATAACACCCGTATGAAAGACTCCTTTGGATTTCGGTCGCGTGACGTATTGCAACAAACGGATTAAGACATCGCGGGTTTCGTGCGGCTGAATAATCGCATCCACCCAGCCGCGTGCCGCGCCATAGCGGATGTCGGTTTGCTCTTCGTAGCTCTGCTTCACTTTTATACGGAGCTCTTCGAGTTCTTCATGTGTCGCCTTCTTGTCACCTCGCTCCCGTGCGCGAGCGAGAATCGCAAACACCGTATCGGATGCCTGGGCCGCGCCCATTACCGCGTAGCGCGCCGTGGGCCAGGCAACAATAAACCGCGGATCGTACGCCTTGCCGCACATCGCGTAGTTGCCCGCGCCAAATGACCCGCCCACAACGACCGTGATCTTGGGCACGATGGAATTGCTGACCGCGTTCACCAGCTTCGCACCGCTGCGAATGATCCCGCTCTGTTCCGCATCGCGGCCTACCATGAATCCGGTAACATCCTGGAAAAAGATGATGGGCAAGTTTGTTTGATTGCAGTCCATGATAAAACGCGCTGCCTTATCTGCGCTATCGGAATAAATGACGCCACCCATCTGAATTCCCTCCTTTTTGGTCCTGACCTGCAAACGTTGGT
>WNGF01008378.1_pt1 | contig 12178 bp, 10 predicted proteins | sample 5400641 | NCBI WGS metagenome assembly WNGF01 (sample SAMN13153371, study PRJNA577476) | soil metagenome | isolation source: 80 cm soil or saprolite under grassland replicate 2 | place: USA:California | collected 2016-06-15
CGGCGCGATCGTGATCACCGGGGAGGGGCGGGGCTGGTGCGCCGGCGGCGACGTCAAGACGATGGAGAGCCGCGGCGCCGACCAGACCTTCGAGGACCGCGCCGAGGGGCTGCGGCGCGCCCACCAATTGCCCCTGCTGCTGCGCACGATGCCGAAGGTGGTGATCGCCTCGATCAACGGCCCGGTCGCCGGCGCCGGGCTCGGGCTGGCGCTGGCCTGCGATCTGCGCATCGCCGGGAAATCGGCGCGCTTCGGCACCGCCTTCGCCCGCATCGTCTATTCCGGCGATGACGGCGGCTCGTGGAGACTGACCCGGCTGGTCGGCACCGCGAAGGCGCGCGAGCTCTATTTCACCGCCGACATCATCGACGCCGAGGAGGCGGGACGGCTCGGCATCGTCAACCGGGTCGTCGCCGACGACGAATTGCAGACGGAGACGACGGCCCTGGCGCGGCGCATCGCCGACGGTCCGCGCATCGCGCTCGGCTACATGAAGCGCAATTTGCTCGCCGCCGAAACCGAGCCGTTCCCGACCGTGCTCGAACTCGAAGCCCAGCACCAGGCGCGCTGCGGCTTTACCGAGGACCACAAGGAGGCGGTCGCCGCCTTTGTCGAGAAGCGCCGCCCGGTATTCCAGGGGAGGTGACCAATGGCCGGGCTCTATTTCGAGGAATTCTCGGAAGGCCTGGTGTTCGAGCATGCGATGAGCCGCACCGTCACCGAGATGGACAACGTCTTGTTCACCACCTTGACGATGAACCCGCAGCCCCTGCATCTCGACGCCGAGTTCGCGAAGACGACCGAGTTCGGCCGGCCCTTGGTCAACAGCATCTTCACCCTGGGGCTGGTGATCGGCATGACGGTCGGCGACACGACCCTGGGTACCACCGTCGCCAATCTCGGCATGAGCGACGTGCGCTTCCCGAAGCCGGTGTTCCACGGCGACACGATCCGCGCCCGCAGCACGGTCGTGTCGGTGCGCAAAAGCCGGTCGCGTTCCGATGCCGGGATCGTCGAATTCGAGCATGTCGGCTTGAACCAGCGCGGCGAAGAAGTCGCGATCTGCCGCCGCGCCGCGCTGATGAAGACAAGGCCGCAGTCGTAGTTATTGGCGGAGGGAGATTGCTTCGCTTCGCTCGCAATGACGCCAAAAAAGGGCTGTCATTGCGAGGAGCGGAGCGACGAAGCAATCTCGTGCCAATGAATATCGGAGACACGTTTTGCGCTCCTTTCTGTTTGTCCCGGCCGACAGCGAGCGGAAGCTGGCGCGCGGGCTCGATAGCGGCGCCGATGCACTGATCCTCGATCTCGAGGACTCGGTCGCGGCCTCGAACCGTCCGCTGGCGCGCCGCCAGGCCCGTGCGTTTCTCGAAGCGCACGGGCCTGACCGCATCCGCCGCTATGTCCGGATCAACCCGCTGGCGAGCGGGCTGGCGCTCGACGATCTCGCCGCCACGGCCGCGGGCCGGCCGGACGGCATCCTGTTGCCGAAATGCGTCCCCGACGACGTCCGCACGCTCGACCATTACCTCTCCGCCTTCGAGGCCGCGGCGAAGGCCCCGGTCGGCGGCATCCGTATCATTGCGATCGCCACCGAGACCCCGCAGGCGGTGTTCGCGCTCGGCGGCTATGCCGGGGTGTCGCCGCGGCTCGATGCGATCACCTGGGGCGCTGAGGATCTGTCGGCCTGCATCGGCGGCAACAACAAAACCATCGATGGCGAGTATGACGGGCCGTACCGGCTGGCCCGCTCGCTGTGCCTGTTGGCGGCGTCGGCCGCCGAGGTGCTGGCGATCGACACGATCTACACCGATTTCAAGGACGAAGCTGGGCTGAAGGCGGAATGCGCCGCGGCGCGCCGCTCGGGCTTTGCCGGCAAGATGGCGATCCATCCGGCCCAGCTCGCGGCGATCAACGAGGCCTTCTCGGTCAGCGCCGCCGAGCGCGACTGGGCCGAGCGGGTCATCGCCGCCTTCGCCGCCAACCCCGATGCCGGCACCCTGGCGCTCGACGGCAAGATGATCGACAAGCCGCACCTGACCCTGGCCCGCCGCCTGCTTGGATTGCCGGCCTAAAAGCCCCTCTCCCGCACCGCGGGAGAGGGAGGGGCCCATCGCGCAGCGATGGGAGAGTGAGGGTTTAACGGTTGAAGCACCCTCACCCGACCGCGGGCTTTCGCCCCGCGGCCACCCTCTCCCGCGGTGCGGGAGAGGGGCTATCAGCGTCTGCCCAAGGCCGTATAGGAGCGTTGCGGGAGCGGCGGTGGCAGCCATTGCTGCGGTGCACTATGTCTGCGCCAGACGTTGATCCGCCCAGATAACCACCCAACGACACGACAGATGAACCTCGCGGAAGACGGTCTTCCGAAGCCGCAGCGCTATTGGGCGATCCTGACCTTGATGGTCGGGCTGGCGATGTCGTGTCTCGACACCGCGATCGTCAATGTCGCACTGCCGGCGATTGCTCGCGATCTGCACACCAGCGCCGCCGATTCGATCTGGGTGGTCAACGCCTACCAGCTGGCGGTGATGATTTCGCTGCTGCCGTTGGCCTCGCTCGGCGACATTTTCGGCTATCGCCGGGTCTACCGCGCTGGGCTGGTGGTCTATACCGCCGCGGCGCTGATCAGCGCGCTTGGGGTCAGCCATCAACCGGTCAACAGCGCCCTCGGCATCGACATGCCGGAGCCTGCCGTGGCGTTGCGCAACTACGCCGAGGAAGTCGCCAGCTGGATCCGCGGCGAAGGGCCCGCCACTCATTTGCCGCATTAGCCTTCGCCCTATCCGGTGCCGATCCATCTCGCCGCGCTGACCTCGCAGAATGTCGAATTGGCCGGCGAGATTGCCGATGGCGTGATGCCGCTGTGGTGGCCGGTCGAGCGGCTGGCGCGCAGCAAGCGCTGGGTCGAGCGTGGCCGCGCCAGATCCGGCGGCCGCGGCAAACTGGAGATGACGCTCGGGCTGCCGACCTTTATCGGCGACGACATCGATGCGTTGCGCGGCATCGCCCGCGCCAATCTCGGCTTCTTCACTGCCCTGCCGTTCTTCCAGCGGCTGATGCGGGCGAGCGGCTTTGCCGCGGAAGCCGACCAGGCCGAGCAGGGCGCCGGCGGCGACGCGCTGAGCGACCAGCTGCTCGACGCGATCTGCCTGATCGGTCCGCTCGGGCATTGCCGCGACCGGCTCGCGCAATATCGCGAGGCCGGGCTCGACCTGCCGATCCTGTGGCCGGGGGTCATGCTCGGCATCGACGGCGCCCGCGAGGTCATCGCCGTCTTCCGGCAATAGCTGCCGCGAGGCCTTGCACCGCCGCCACGATCCGCCGCATCGTCCGGGCCAGCATCGACCCCGGAGATCAGCGCCCATGGCCTATCAGGACATCCTCTACGACAAGCGCGACGGCATCGCGACGATCACGATCAACCGGCCGAAGGTGCTGAACGCGTTTCGCGCCGAGACGGTCGAGGAAATGCTGGAGGCGATGCGCGACGCCGAGGAGGACGGCGACATCGGTGTCATCGTGCTGGCCGGCGCCGGCGATCGCGCCTTCTGCTCGGGGGGCGACAACTCGGCCCGCGCCGCCGGTGCGGAACAGGAGGGCGGCTATGGCGGCCGTGGACTGGTCGGCCTGCCGATCGAGGAATTTCACAGCGCGATCCGCGACAGCCGGAAACCGGTCATCGCCAAGGTGCAGGGCTATGCGATCGGCGGCGGCAACGTGCTGGCGACCGTCTGCGACCTGACGATCGCCTCGGAAAAGGCGGTGTTCGGCCAGGTCGGGCCGCGCGTCGGCTCGGTCGATCCGGGCTGGGGCACCGCCTATCTGTCGCGCCTGGTGGGCGAGAAGCGCGCGCGCGAGATCTGGTTTCTGTGCCGCCGCTACACCGCCGCCGAAGCCTTCCAGATGGGGCTGGTCAACAAGGTCGTCCCGGCGGAACAGCTCGATGCCGAGGTCCAGGCCTGGTGCCAGGAGATCCTCGCGCTCTCCCCGACCGCGATCGCCATCGCCAAGCGCTCGTTCAACGCCGACAGCGAGAATATCCGCGGCATCGGCGCGCTCGGCCTCGAGTCGCTGGCGCTCTATTACGACACCGATGAGGCGAAGGAGGGCACCAACGCCTTCCTCGAAAAACGCCGCCCCGATTTCCGCGCAAGGCGTCGGCGCTGAACACAAGACGGGGATGCCGGCCCGCCGGCGCGTGTAAAACGGGAACACACGGCCCGATGTGGCTAAGATGACGCCTCTCCCGCCTAAATCCGTCGTCCCGGCGAAAGCCGGGACCCACCGTTCGGCCGCACGAGCGGCGGATAAGTGGATCCCGGCTGTCGCCGGGATGACGATTTTTTTCCTATTTTTGGCATTGTCGGTGGGGGCCAGCGCTGCCGAGCGCGCCACCGACCGACAGATCCTGCATGTGCTCGACCGACTGGCGTTTGGCCCGACCATCGAAGACTTCCGCCACGTCAAGGCGGTCGGCATCGAGCGCTACGTCGCCGAGCAGCTCGATCCGGCTGCAATCGCCGAACCGCCCGCCCTGATCGAGCGGCTGGCCGGGCTCGAGACATTATGGCTCGACCCGGTACGGCTCTACGCCGAATACGGGCCATTGCGCGAAGCCGATGGGGTCAAGCCCAACCCGGAGGCGCAGCAGGCGCGGCGCCAGCGCTCCCGCACGATCCTCGAACAGACGCGGGCCGCCCGGCTGTGGCGCGCCCTTTACAGCCCGCGCCAGCTCAACGAGGTGATGGTCGATTTCTGGTACAACCATTTCAACGTGTTCGCCGGCAAGGGCCTCGACCGGCTGTGGGTCGGCGCCTATGAGGCGGAGGCGATCCGCCCCCACGCGCTCGGCCATTTCCGCGACCTTCTGGGCGCCACCGCGCATCACCCGGCGATGCTGTTCTATCTCGACAACGCCCAGAACGCCGCGCCCGGCAGCAAGGGCCCGAATGGCCGCGGGGACGGCCTCAACGAGAACTACGCCCGTGAATTGATGGAATTGCACACGCTCGGCGTCGATGGCGGCTATACCCAGGACGACGTCGTCGCGCTGGCCCGCATCCTGACCGGCTGGGGCCTGGCGCGGCCGAACGCACTCCCCGAGGCGGGCAGCGGCTTTGTGTTCTATCCGAAGCGCCACGATGACGGGCCCAAGCGCTTTCTCGGCCATGACATCGCCGCGAAGGGCGAGGCGGAGGGCGAGGAGGCGCTCGACATCCTGGCGAAGAGCCCGGCGACGGCTCGCCACATCGCCTTCGCCCTGGCCCAGCATTTCGTCGCCGATGCCCCGCCCGCGGCGCTGGTCGACCGGCTCGCCGCGCGTTTCGCCAACAGCGGCGGCGACATCCGCGCCGTATTGCAGACGCTATTCGCCAGCCGCGAATTCCGTGATGGCGTTGCCGCCAAATACAAGACCCCCTATCGCTTCGTCGTGTCGGCGGTGCGCGCCGCCGATGTCAGGGTCGACGACCCGAAGCCGCTGCTCAACGCGATGGCGCGGCTCGGCCAACCGCTCTACGGCTGCGCCACCCCGGACGGCTATCGCGGCACCGCTGAGGCCTGGCTCAGCCCCGACGCCGCGGTATTGCGGGTCAATTTCGCCGCCGCGCTCGCCGCCGGACATCTGCCGCTCGCCAAGGAGGCCGGCCAGCCATCGAGCGGCGTCGATGCGGCTGATTTGCAACGGCTGCTCGGCTCGGCATTCAGCCCGAAGACGCGCGCCGCGCTGGCCGCCTCGCCAGCCGAGTTGCGGGCGGCGCTGATCCTTGGCGGTCCCGATTTCATGCAGCGATAGGGGCTGGCATGCGGCGACGTGAATTCCTCGCCCTATCGACCGGCGCCGCGCTGTGTCCGCTCGGCGCTCGCGCCTGGGCCGATGCCGACGCGAAAGGGCCGAAGCGGCTCGTCGTGATCCTGCTGCGCGGCGCGGTCGACGGACTCAATACCGTCATCCCCTACGGCGAGGAGACCTATTACGCGGCGCGACCGACGATCGCGATCGGGCGGCCGGGCACGGCGGACGGCGCGGCCCTCGCGCTTGACGAACATTTCGCCTTGCACCCGGCGCTCGCCGCGTTGATGCCGTTGTGGGAGGCGAAGCAGCTCGCCTTTGTTCACGCCGCCGGCTCGCCCGATCCAAGCCGCTCGCATTTCGAAGCGCAATTGTTCATCGAGAACGGCACGCCCGGACGGCGCGGCACCGCCGATGGCTGGATGAACCGCCTGCTCGCGGCGCTGCCGGGACCGCACACGCCGACCGCGGCATTGGCGGTCGGCTCGATCCTGCCGCAGATCCTCAGGGGCGGGATGGCGGTCGCCAACCTGCCGCTCGGCCCAGCGGCAGGCGATGCGCTGGCGGTCGACCGCCCCGAGGTGGCCGACGCCTTCGACCGGCTCTACCGCGGCAACGACCCGATCGGCCGCGCCTGGCGTCAGGGGCGCGCTGCCCGCGCCGAGCTGCTCGCCGGTCTGCCGGCCGCGCCAAATCCAGTGGGCGACCCGGCCGGCAATGCCGCCCCGCCGCCGAACGGCTTCCCCATGCAGGCGCAGCGGCTCGCCGGGCTGCTCGCGGGCAACCGCAACATCCGCCTCGTGGCGGCGAGCCTCGGCGGCTGGGACACCCATGTTCGCCAGGGCCATCACTCGGGCCAGCTCGCCGAGCGGCTGCGTCCGCTCGGCGACGGGCTGGCCGCTCTGGCGCAAGGCCTAGGCCATGACTGGGACGACACGGTCGTCGTCGTCTTGTCCGAATTCGGCCGCACCCTGCGCGAGAATGGCGACGGCGGCACCGATCACGGCCACGGCAACGTGGTCTGTTTGCTCGGCGGCGCGGTGAACGGCGGCCGGGTTTACGGCGAGTGGCCCAGCCTCGTGCCGGCCGCGCTCTTTGAGGGGCGCGACCTCGCCGTAACCACCGACTTCCGCAGCGTGCTGGCCGCGGTGCTCGCCCGCCACCTGCGCCTCTCCGATCGCGCCCTGGCGCAGATCTTCCCTGGTTTTGCGCCGCCGCACACCGACATCGATCGGATCATCGCGTAATTTTCGTCGAGATTGCTTCGCTTCGCTCGCAATGACAGCCAAGAATAGTTGTCATTGCGAGGAGCGCAGCAACGAAGCAATCTCGCTGGTCCACTCATTTCCCAACTCAAAGAAATTCACAATCCATGACCGACAACCCGTTCTTCGCGCCCTGGGACACCCCGTTCGAATTGCCGCCCTTCGCGCGGATCATACCGGAGCATTTCCCGCCGGCCTTCGACCGCGGCATGGCCGAGCAGGCGGCCGCGATCGCCGCGATCGCCGGCTCGCCGGCCGATTTCGCCAACACGATCGAGGCCCTGGAACGCAGCGGCGGGCTGCTGCGCCGGGTCGGGCGCGTGTTCCACAATCTGACCTCCAGCGCGACCACCGCGGCGCTCGATCGCATCGACCGCGACTACGCGCCGAAGCTGGCGGCGCATCGCATCAAGATCATGCTCGATCCCGCGCTCTTCGCGCGCATCGACACGCTGTGGCGCGAGCGGGACCGGCTGGGCCTGATGACCGACCAGCGCCGGTTGTTGGAGCGGCACCATCTCAATTTCGTGCGCAGCGGCGCCTTGCTCGACCCGGCGCAGAAAGCGCGCATGGCCGAGATTTCTGAGCGCCTTGCGACATTGCACACGCTGTTCGGCCAGAACGTCTTGCATGACGAGGACGAGTGGCGCCTCGTGCTCAATGAGGCCGAGCTCGACGGTCTGCCGGATTTCGCGCGCAGCGCCGCCGCGGCGGCGGCCAGGGAGCGCGGTCTCGACGGGCGATACGTGATCACCCTGGCGCGCGCCTCGGTCGAGCCGTTCCTCGGCTTCTCGGCGCGCCGCGACCTGCGCCAGGCCGCCTATGAGGCCTGGGCGGCGCGCGGCACCCACCCTGAGCGCGACAACGCGCCGCTGATCGGCGAGATCGTCGCGTTGCGCGCCGAGCAGGCGCGCCTCCTCGGCTACGAGAATTTCGCCGCCTACCGGCTCGACGACACGATGGCGAAGACCCCGGCCGCCGCCGAGGCGCTGCTGAGCCAGGTCTGGGAGCCGGCCAAGCGCAAGGCCGCCGCGGAGCGAGCCGAGCTGGCCGCGGCGGCGCGCGCGGACGGGCTCAACGAGCCGATCGCGCCGTGGGACTGGCGCTATTACGCCGAGAAGGTCAGGCAGGCGAAATACGCGATCGACGAGGCGGCGGTGAAGCCGTATTTCGCCCTCGACAATATGGTCGAGGCCGCCTTCGCGGCCGCCGGGCATCTGTTCGGCCTCCGCTTTGTCGAGCGCCATGACTGCCCGACCTATCATCCCGATGTCCGCGCCTACGAGGTGCGCGACCGGGCCGGCCAGCCGGTCGGCCTCTTCCTGCACGACAATTTCGCCCGGCCCGGCAAGCGCTCGGGCGCCTGGATGAGCAGCTATCGCGAGCAGCAGAGCCTCGACGGCGAGGTGCTGCCGGTCGTCGTCAACAACAACAATTTCTCGAAGGGCGACCCGACCCTCCTCAGCTTTGACGACGCCCACACGCTGTTCCACGAATTCGGTCACGGGCTGCACGGCCTCCTCTCGCGGGTGCGCTACCCCTCGCAATCCGGCACCTCGGTGCGGCGCGACTTTGTCGAATTTCCCTCGCAGGTGTTCGAGCACTGGCTCGAAGTGCCGGAGACGTTGCGTCGCTATGCCCGGCATTACCGCACCGGCGAGCCGTTGCCGGAGGCGTTATTGCAGCGCCTCCTCGCCGCCGCCAATTTCAACCGCGGTTTCGCGACGGTCGAATACGCCGCCTGCGCGATGCTCGATCTCGACCTGCATTCGCGCGCCGATCCGGGCAGGCTCGATATCGCCGCCTACGAAAAGGAATTCGTCGCCCGCATCGGAATGCCGCCGGAGATCGGCCTCAGGCACCGGCCGGCGCATTTCCAGCATCTGTTCGCCGGCGGCGGCTACGCGGCGGGCTATTACGCCTATCTGTGGGCCGAGGTGCTCGACGCCGACGGCTTCGCCGCCTTCACCGAGAAGGGCGACCCGTTCGACCCGGCTCTCGCGGCGCGGCTCCAGGCGATCTACCGCGCCGGCGACACCGCCGACCCGATGGAGCTCTACCGCGCCTTCCGCGGCCGCGCGCCGGAGATCGCGCCGCTTCTCAAGCAGCGCGGCCTCGCCGCCTGAGCGGGGCGGCGGCTATAGGCGCTTGAGGAAATCGACGATCGCACTGTTGACCTCGGCCGGGCGTTCCTGCTGGGTCCAGTGGCCGCAGCCCGGTAGCATGATCGTCTGGTCCAGGCGCGGGACGAATTTCGCCAGGTTGGGGAGCAGCTGGTCCATGCCGGGGAAGCGCACCACCGGGTCGCGGTCGCCGGCGATGTAGAGCGCCGGCACGGTCACCGGCACCCCGGCAAACGGCGCGAGCAATTCCCAGTTGCGGTCGATGTTGCGGTACCAGTTGAGCCCGCCGCGGAACCCGGTGCGGGTGAATTCCGCCGTGTAGAAATCGACGTCGGCCTCGCTGAGCCAGGCGGGCAGCGGCGGCGGCTCGATACCCTGGCGGAAGAGACCGCCGCCCTGCCGCGGAAACATGCCGAAGGGCCGGGTGCCGGGTGGCGCATCGCCGGAGATCCCGATCAGCCCGGAGCGGAACACCGCGCGGGCGTTCGGGTCGTACTCAGCCTCGGCCACGCCGGGCTCCTGAAAATAGAGCTGGTACCACACCGCATCATCGGTCTGCGGCATCACGCTCGTCGGCCGCGCCGTCCCACGCGGCCGGAACGGCACGCTGAGGCCGATCACCGCACGGAAGCGGTCGGGACGCAGTTGCGCCGCGGTCCACGCCACCGGCGCGCCCCAGTCGTGGCCAGCGATGACCGCCTGCCCGGCGCCGAGCACATCGACGAGACCGACCATGTCGCCGACCAGGTGCAGCAGGGTGTACTGCTCGATCGCCTCCGGCCGGTCGGTCTGGCCATAACCGCGCATGTCGGGAGCCACGGCATGGAACCCGGCCGCCGCCAAGGCGGGTAGCTGATGCCGCCACGAATACCAGCTCTCCGGAAAGCCGTGGCACAGCACAATGAGCGGCCCCTCGCCCTGCTCGGCCAGGTGCATGTGGATGCCGTTGGTCTCGATCGTGCGGTGCCGGATCTCGCCTGCTGCCATATCCCGCTCCCCTTCCTTCGGCGCGGCGCCGTCAGCGCTGCGCCGGACCTTGCAGCTCGCCCGCCACCCGCACCCGCACACGCAGCGCGTTGCCGGGCAGATAGGCGAGCGGCATGTCCTCGACATCGACGATCTGCAGGCTGGCGCGGTCGGCGCCGGAAGCGACCGCTCGCTCGACCGCCTGGGCCTCGGCGGCGGCGATCGCGTCCTCGCGGCGCATCTCGCGATAGACCTGGTCGGTCTCGCCGCTGATCTGGGCGATCGCGGCGCCGACCGCATTGGCGCAATCGCCATGCGCGACGCGGATCACCTCGGACACGCCGGCGAGCGTCTCCGGCACCAGAAAGGCGCCGCCACCGACCGCGATCAATGGCACGTCGCCGGCTTCGGTCTTCATCCGGTCGATCGCATCTTCGAGCTTCGCCTGTGCCAGATCGAGCACCGCCCGCGCCAGCTCCCGTGGCACGCCGGCCGCCTTCGCCGGATCGCCGATCCGGACGATGCCGGCCACCACCGCGGCGTCGGTCGCGGTCAGCGTGTTGCCGCCGAACACCAGCGCTTCCTCAGTCAGCCGATAGCCGACGCTGTGCGGCCCTACTTGGACCGCCGGCGTCCCGCCGGCATGCCGGGCAATTGGAGCAAGACTTGGGGCCGGCGGTCCATGATGTACGATGCTGCCGCCGCCGAGGCCGATCGAGAACAGGTCGGGCATGCGGAACAATGTGCGCACCTCGCCGATCTCGACCACCGAATTCGCTTCGCGCGGAAAACCGCGGCGCAATTGCCCGACATCGGTCGAGGTGCCGCCGACATCGATCACCATCGCCTCGTCGCGCCCGGACAGAAATGCCGCGCCGCGCATCGAATTGGTCGCGCCCGAGGCGAAGCTCATGACCGGCAGTGCCATCGCCGTCTCGGCCGACATTACCGTGCCGTCGTTCTGGGTGATGTAGAGCGGCGCGTCGATCTGGCTGGCCGCGATCGCCTCGCGAAACCCGGCAATCGTGACCCGCGCCAGATCGATCAGCGCGGCGTTGAGGAGCGCCGCGTTCTCGCGCTCCAACAGGCCGATACGGCCGAGCTCGTGCGACAGCGTGATACTGGCCTCCGGGCATTCCTCGGCGAGGATCGCGGCCGCCCGCTCCTCATGCGACGGATCGAGCGGCGAGAAGCTGGCGGCGATGCCGACCGAGCGGATGCCGCCATCGCGGATCTGCCGCGCCGCCTGGCGCATGCCCTCTTCGTCGAACGGCATGAACTCGCGGCCGTCATATTCGTGGCCGCCTTCGAGCATGAAGACCCGGCCGCGCACCAGCGCCGCGAGGTCCTCGGGCCAGTCGCAGAACGGGGGCAGCGAGGCGCTCGCCGGCAATCCGATGCGGACCGCCGCGACCGCCGACAACTGCCGCCGCTGCACGACGGCGTTGACGAAATGCGTCGTGCCGATCACCACGCCTTCGATCCCGCCGCGTGCGACTTCGGGATGCCGGGTCAAGAGCCCGAGCGCAGCGACGATGCCGCCGGTGACATCGGCGGTGGTCGGCGTCTTGACCGCATGCACGACCCGGCCGTCTTCGAGCAATACCGCATCGGTATTGGTGCCGCCGACATCGACCCCTATGCGGCGCATCGGTCGCTCACTCGATAAAAAGAAAGCTTTATCGCAGAGGGCGCAGAGGATTGCGCAGAGGACGCGAAGACCGATCGCGCGCGGCAGCGTGCAACGAAGCCTGGTCGCTTCAGAAATGTGATGCGCTGCGAAAGGTTTAGCGCCTTCGCGACCTCTGCGATGCCTCCGCGTCCTCTGCGGTGAAGCGTTTTCTTTGTTTGTTTCACGCAAACACGGATTTGAAATCCAAATCGTAGCCGAAGGCGCGCGGCCCGACATGGTCGAGGCCCTTCGGCGTCAGGAACACCGGGGGCGCCGGCAACGCCACGACCGTCACCCGCATGCCATAGCGGATCGTCTCGGTGCCGAAGGCATTGCCCGACACCGTGTCGAGCACGCAAAT
>WNGF01008384.1_pt1 | contig 12175 bp, 9 predicted proteins | sample 5400641 | NCBI WGS metagenome assembly WNGF01 (sample SAMN13153371, study PRJNA577476) | soil metagenome | isolation source: 80 cm soil or saprolite under grassland replicate 2 | place: USA:California | collected 2016-06-15
AAGTTGGCCGCGTTCCGCGAGCTGAAGCCGTTCCTCGAGCTCGCGCCCGCGGGCCTCGCGCGGACGCTCTTCGAGGAGCGCGTCGCGAAGCGGCTCGACGTGAGCCCGGCGGCGCTCGTGGCGGAGGTCGAGGTCGCGCCCGAGTCGGCGCGGGTGGCGCCGCGCTCGCCCCAGGCTCCCGCGCCGCGCCCGGCGCGCGCCGCGGCGGCGAAGGGATGGGGCCCCGCCGTGGACGCTCTCGGGCTCCTGGCGTCGTTCCCGCAGCTCGGCGAGGTCGCGCGCGAGGAGCACATCTTCGCCCTCTTCGGCGAGGGCCCGCTCACCGAGCTCGTGCGCGAGCTCTTGGCCGGGACGGTCTCGCCACAGGAGCTGCCGGCGCGCCTCGAGGGTCATCTCGCCCCGGCCCTGATCGCGCACGTCCGCGACATGCTGGGCCCGGCGCGGCCGCCCACCGACGCCGCCGCCGGGGCGCTGCGGAAGGCGATCATGCTGGCGCGTGTCGCACTCCTCGAGCAGGAGTACGACCGCCTGAACGCCGCTGTCGCCCGCGCCGGGACGCCCGCGCCCAGGGAGCTCGTCGAGGAGCAGATCACGACGTGGCGGCGCCTCGCAGATCTGAAGAAACGCCTCGACGCGGTGGAGCGCGGATGAAAGGCACCTTCCGAAGCATTCTCAATAAGTTCGGCGGGCTCGGTCGCCCGCGAGCGGTTAAGCAAGTCGATCGAGCCTCTGAGCCCAGGGAGCGCCAGCACATGACGACGTCGAAGTCCCACGCCGCCAAGAAGCCTCAAAAGAAGGGCCAGCCGGCCAAGGCTCGGCCCGAGCGCTCGGCGAAGGATCGCTCCGTGAAGGCGGCCAAGGTCGCCGGCGCCACGCGCGAGGCGGGGTCCGCTCACGACAAGAAGCACGACAAGCGCGCTCGCCAGGCCGAGAAGCCCGAGAAGGTCGAGAAGCTCGAGAAGAAGCACCGGCACGCCGAGGCGGAGACGAAGGACCACGAGCCGAAGCGCGAGGCGAAGGGCGCCAAGGACGAGAAGAAGCTGCGCAAGGGCCGGCCCGATGGTGAGGAGGAGAAGGACAAGAAGGACGGCGAGGCGGAGCCGGAGGAGGCCGAGGCGACCGAGGCCAAGGACGACGACGAGGACGACGACGGCATCGGCGAGGGCGACATCGCGGATCGCTCCGAGGTGAAGGCGCTCATGGAGCGCGGCCGCGACAAGGGCTTCCTCACCTACGACGAGGTGAACGACGCCCTCCCGGCCGACATCGTCTCGTCCGAGCAGATCGACGACGTCATGTCGATGTTCGGTGACCACGACATCGAGGTGGTCGACGACGCGAAGAAGATGAAGCTGCCGGACAAGCCGCCCGAGCAGCCGGAGGCGAAGAACGAGGAGGAGCAGGAGGAGAAGGAGGAGGACCCCGGCTACGGCAAGTCCAACGACCCGGTGCGCATGTACCTGCGCAAGATGGGGTCCGTCTCCCTGCTCACCCGCGAGGGCGAGGTCGAGATCGCGAAGCGCATCGAGCAGGGCGAGAAGGAGATCCTCGCTTCCGTGCTCGCGTCCTCCATCGCCATCAAGGAGATCCTCGAGCTCGGCGAGCGCCTGCGGAAGGGCAAGATCCGGGTCCGCGAGATCATCAAGGACGCGGGCGACGAGTCGCCCGCGGAGGAGACGGAGGAGGCCGAGGAGGTCGAGGCCGAGGCCGCCGAGGCGGCGCCCGAGGTCGAGGTCGCCGAGGGCGCCGAGGCGCCGGCGCCGAAGCTGCCGCGCGAGGAGGAGAAAAAGGTCGAGCACGTGCTGAAGCACATCGACCGCATCCGCAAGCTCGAGCGCGACGTCGCGAAGGTGAAGGAGACGCTGGCGGCGAAGAAGCTCTCCGACGTGAAGCGCAAGGAGCTGCGCGCCGACATCAAGGCCGTCGAGATGCAGATGGTGGAGCACCTCGAGGCCATCCAGCTCAACAAGAAGCAGATCGACCGGATCGTCGCGAAGCTGAAGGGTCTCATCAAGCGCGTCGAGGAGGCGGAGCGCGAGCTCGTCGAGTGCGAGCGGCGCGTGAACGTGCCCGTGAAGGAGCTGAAGCGGCTGCTCCGCGACGCACGCGCCGACGAGGGCGAGAAGAAGAAGCTCGCGAAGAAGCTCCGGCTCTCGGGCGAGGAGCTCGAGGACCTCGACCGCACGGTGCGCACCGCCATCCGCAAGATCATGCGGGTACAGGAGGAGGCGCTCCTGCCGGTGGACGAGCTGCGCCGCACCTACCGCCAGATCAGCGAGGGCGAGCGCAGGGCGGAGCGCGCCAAGACCGAGCTCGTCGAGGCGAACCTGCGCCTCGTCGTCTCGATCGCGAAGAAGTACACGAACCGGGGCCTGCAGTTCCTGGACCTCATTCAGGAGGGCAACATCGGCCTCATGAAGGCCGTCGACAAGTTCGAGTACAAGCGCGGCTACAAGTTCTCGACCTACGCCACGTGGTGGATCCGCCAGGCCATCACGCGCGCCATCGCCGACCAGGCGCGGACCATCCGCATCCCGGTCCACATGATCGAGACGATCAACAAGCTCATCCGCACCTCGCGTTACCTCGTGCAGGAGCTCGGCCGCGAGCCGACGCCCGAGGAGATCGCCGAGAAGATGGAGCTGCCGCTCGACAAGGTGCGCAAGGTCCTCAAGATCGCGAAGGAGCCGATCTCGCTCGAGACGCCCATCGGCGAGGAGGAGGACAGCCACCTCGGCGACTTCATCGAGGACAAGGCGATCGTCTCGCCGTCCGACGCGGTCATCAACATGAACCTGGCGGAGCAGACGCGGAAGGTGCTAGCCACGCTGACGCCGCGCGAGGAGAAGGTCCTCCGCATGCGCTTCGGCATCGGCGAGAAGTCGGACCACACGCTCGAGGAGGTCGGGCAGGACTTCGAGGTGACGCGCGAGCGCATCCGCCAGATCGAGGCGAAGGCGCTCAGGAAGCTGCGTCACCCGAGTCGGTCGAAGCGGCTCAAGAGCTTCGTGGAGAGTTAGGCGTGCCGTTGCGGGCCCATAGCTTAACGGCAAAGCTGTCGGCTCATAACCGATCGGATCCAGGTTCGAATCCTGGTGGGCCCATCCAGATCGTGCGGGGATCTCGGGGCGCCGGAGCGCGCCCACGGAGGAAGCAACATTGTCGCTGCGTGAGAAGCTGAAGGTGCTGGAGGAGCTGCAGCAGATCGACCTCGACGCTGGTGGCGTGCGCGCCGAGGCCGCGGGGATCCCGCTGCGGAAGTCGGAGATCGAGGCGTCCGTCTCGGTCGCCAAGAAGGACTACGACGCCGAGAAGACGCGGCTCGAGGACAACGAGCGGGAGCGCCGCCAGATCGAGTCCCTGCTCGGCATGGAGCGCGACAAGGTGAAGAAGTGGGAGGGGCGGCTCGGCGACATCAAGACGCCGCGCGAGTACGCCGCGCTCTCGCGCGAGATCGACATCGCGCGCAAGACGAACGAGAGCCAGCACGAGCAGCTGAAGGCGCTCGCGACCACCGCCAGTGACATCCAGAAGGCGCTCGAGGCGAGCGCCGAGGCGCTCTCCGAGAAGGAGATGGGCGCCAAGGACGAGCTGTCCGCGCTCGTCCACCGCGAGGCCGAGTTCGCCGCGCGGCTGCGCGAGCTCGAGGCGCGGCGCGCCGAGGCGGCAAAGAAGGTCGATCCCGCGCTCCTCGCGAGGTACGAGAACATCAAGCGCCGGCGCGCCGGGATCGCGGTCTGCGCGGTCGTCGGCAACACCTGCCGCGGCTGCAACCGCAACATCCCCCCGCAGCTGAGCATCGTGTTGCGGCGGGCCGACTCGGTCGAGACGTGCCCGAACTGCAACCGCATCATCTACTCGGCGGAGGCGGTCAACCCGCCCGCCGCGACAGCCTGATCGTGTCCGTCCTCTCCGATCTGCTGCGCTTCATCGCGGCGAACGAGGAGTTGCCCCGGACCCTGAAGCGGTACGCAGGCCACGACCGAGACGCGCTCGGGAAGCTCATCAACGCGGCCGCGGATCGGGTCGAGGAGGCGGACAAGGCGGGGCAGGACGCGGCCGGCGCGAAGAAGACCGGCGGCCTCAAGGTCCGCAAGCAGACCGAGGTCGAGCGCGCGGCGCGGACGAGCGCCGAGGAGCTCGACGCCGCGATGAACGAGTCGAAGGTCGAGCGCGCGAAGAAGAAGCAGCAGCGCGCGGCCGAGGCGGAGCGCGAGCGCGAGGAGGTCCTGGCGAAGGAGGCCGAGGGGCCGCCGCGGACGCGCCTCTACTCGGACGGCGCCGCCCGCGGGAACCCCGGCCCGGCGGGCGCCGGCGCCGTCATCGTGAGCCCGGCCGGCCACATCATGGCCAAGATCGGCAAGTTCCTCGGCGAGAGCACGAACAACGTGGCGGAGTACACGGGTCTCATCCTGGGCCTCAAGCGCGCCAAGGCGATGGGCATCAAGGAGCTCGACGTCTACTCCGACTCCGAGCTGCTCGTGAAGCAGCTCGCCGGCGACTACGCGGTGAAGGCCGACCACCTGAAGCCGCTCCACGACGAGGCGAAGCAGCTCCTGCGCGCCTTCCCCGAGGTGCGCGTCGCGCACATCCCGCGCGAGGAGAACGCCGCCGCGGACGAGATGAGTAACCGCGCCATCGACGAGCGCCTGTAGCGCGAGTTTGCCAGCCAGGCACGCCGGTGTTACATCCTCCTCGCCGGAGCCGCTCGGGCGAACGCGTCGGCTTGCAGGGCTGGAGCCGCCGAGGAAAGTCCGAGCACCGCAGGGCAGGGTGCCGGTTAACGACCGGTCGGGGCGACCCGCAGGACAGTGCAACAGAAAGCAGACCGCCGAACGGCTCCGCGAGGAGCGCGTGGCAAGGGTGAAACGGTGCGGTAAGAGCGCACCGCACGCCGGGTAACCGGCGCGGCATGGCAAACCCCACCCGGTGCAAGAGCGAATAGGGAGGCGGTCGTCGGCGCCGCGAGGCGACGGCGGTTGATCCGCGAGCGAGAGCGAGCGGATCGAGACTGGCCCGGTCGAGCCTCCGGGTTGAGCTCGCTGGAGGCGCGCGGCAACGCGCGCCCGAGAGGAATGTTCGCCGCCGCGGCCCGCGAGGGCCACGGAACAGAACTCGGCTTACAGGGCGGCTCCGGCATTTTCGCCCTGCTTTCAGGTGGTTGCGAGACGGGATCCGGCGCCCGGATCCCGTTTTGCTCCCTTGTTGGCGCCGGATCGCGCGGGTCCGTGGCCATGTCGAGCGTGATGGTCGCGAGGTCGCTGGCGGGGAAGAGGTCGGGCCGGAGGTGCGCGTAGCGCTCGGTCACGACCACGGAGTAGTGGCCGAGGATCTCCTTCAGCTTCTCGATCGAGCCGCCTGCCATCACCCAGTGGCTCGCGAACGTGTGGCGCGTCGCCTCGTACCAGCCGAGCCCGGGTCGCGTGAGCCCGAGCTTCTCGAGCGCGGCGCGCAGGTAGATGCCGGGCGTGTGCTTGTCGATCTTCTCGCCGTCGCAGCGCATGGCAGGAATAATCCGGCCGTCGCCGCCGGTCTCCTCGCGCCAAGCGGTGAGGATGGGGAGCAGCGCGTCGAGGATCGGGACCATTCGGCTGTCCTTGTCCTTGAGCGGGCCCTTCACGGACTCGCGCACGTGGATGCGCCGGGCAGGGAGGTCGACGTGCGCCCATCGAAGCGCGAACACCTCGCCCGTCCGGAGCCCGGCGAGCGCGCCAATGGCGTACGCGACGTCGAGCGGCTCGGGCAGCTCGAGGTGGATGCGGCGGATGTCCTCGAGCCGCTCGATGAAGGGCGTCTCGCTCGCGTCCACGTGCTCGGCGGCCATCGACATGAGCTCGGCCAACGGGCGAACCCCATTCGACGGGTCGCCGAGCCGTCCACCGAGCGAGCGGTCACGGCAGCGGAGGCCGCGGTACGCAGTATCGTTGCGGGGCACTCAAGGCACAGGTCAGGTGCGGGCGCCTCGTGCTCGACGAGCCCACCGACCTGCCCGAGGGCCAGGAGGTCGAGCTGGTGCCGCACGAACGAAGGTGCTGGCGAGCGGCGGGAGCAGTCCATCGCTCGCGGGCTCGAGGACGTGAGCGCTGGGCGCACCGTCGATGCTGAGCAGGCCATCGCGCGGCTACGCGCGAGGGCCGCGGGACAGTGAAACTGGGGCTCTCGGCTGAGGCTCGGGTGCCGGTAGGGCAGCGGAGGACCGCGCGGCGCAGTATCATCGGGGGCGCATGAGGGCACTCAAGGCACACGTCCGGGGCGGCCGGCTGGTTCTCGACGAGCCCACCGAGCTGCCCGAGGGCACCGAGGTCGAGCTGACGGTCGTCGACGACGATGACTTCGACCACGAGGAGCGCGCCCGACTCGACGCCGCCCTCGAGCGAAGCGTGGAGCAGGCGCGAAGCGGGCAGCTTGTCGATGGCGACGTCGTCATCCAGAAGCTGCGCGCGCGGCGATGAAGCTGCTGTTCACGCCCGAGGCCGAGTGCCAGGCGACGGACTTGGTGGCGTGAACACCGCCCCGCGGCGCGCGGCCTCTTCGCGCGCGAGCTGGCCGAGGCCGGAGAGCTGATCGCCAGCACACCGAGCGCCGGCGCCGTCTACACGAGCAAGGGCGGGCACCGGTTCCGCCGCGTGCTCATGCCGAAGACCAAGAACCACCTCTACTTCGAGGTGGACGAGGGGCAGGGGCTGGTCATCGTCCACGCGATCTTCTCGTTCGGTATCGCTCCCCGTCAAGGCGGCGCGATGGCAAACCTTGCCATCGCCTTGTAGAGCGGCGATCAGGTCGTAAGGCCCATGATTCCGCCCCTCCCTATTCACGGTGTGGCGCTGGAAAGACGTGACGCACTCTCACGGAAATTCTGGTGCAGCGGCGTGTTTTGGCGCCGACACCACGCACCGGGAGGGCACGTCATGGTTCGGGACTCGCTTCGTCTTCAGCCAACTTCAACCTGCGGTCGAGTCCCGGGGCGAGCACCTGACCTCGGAGGCGGGGGCGGTCATCCTCCGCGAGGTAGCTGAGAGGCTCGGCATCGTGCCTTGGCTTGGCTGGCAGAACGGGCGGAGAAGCAGCTCGTCGCGTGGCTTCCATCGATTCCGCCGTCTGGCGTCCGTTACGAACGCCGGTCCGACCTCCCACTGTGCCTTCTACGGCTCGGGCGCGCCCTGATCTCGTTCAGGTTCGTGGAACGGTTTTGTGGTGCTCTTAGTCCGATGCCTGCGTTCGATCAGCCTCCTGGAGGAGTCGGCTAGCCTGCTCCGACGCCCGCCGCAGGATGGCCTGCCGCGGCCTGGAGCTCGCGCCGCCTCGAGCTACCTGCTCCGCGACGATCACGCCCGCGCGCAAGAACAGGTCTGGCTGGACCGGAGGGAGTGGCTCGGCGCTCGCCGCCTGGATCCAGTTTTGCTCCCTAGTTGCACCGGAACGTGCACTTTTCGCGAGATCACGCGATCGCCCAGAGCCGGCAGAAAACGCTTGAGCTGAGCGCACTTGAGCACGCTTTGCGCTCACCGCGAGATCATCGAAGCAAGCGCTCGGCTTACAGGGCGGCTCCGGCCTTTTCCGCCTGACGTCGAATGCTTGGCGAGGTGCTGACTCAACCGTTCACGAGGCGGCAGGGGACCTCGCGGAGTCGGCGAGGCGATGCTGCCCGTGGAGGAGGCCGAAGCTCGCGCCGCCTGTCCGGCGCCGCCCGGCGCGCTCCGTGGCGCCGGCGGGTTCGGTCGAAGCGCCGCTCGACGCTCGGGGCCGCCGCCGTCACCGCCGTCGGCGCAAGTCCGCTACTGGCAGCTCTCGGCGTGCAGGTGGACGACGACCCGGGGATGGAGAGCGGCCGGGACGTCGCCTGCGACGGCGATCACCGGCCCAGCGAGGCACACCAGCGCGGCGATCGAGCTTCTCGAGAGAGCTCGTGGGCAGGGCGAGCTAGAAGACGATCGAGGCGCGGAACGTGACCGCGAGAGGATCGAAGCGGAAGCCGGTGCCCGAAAGAGTGTCCGAGACGCTCAGGCCGGAGGAGGATGATGTGCTCTCGGTCTGGAGCATGAAGTCGTACCCGATGTCGAGGACCATCAGGTCGACCTTCACGAAGTCCATGACCATCGCGCGCACGCCGATCGCGTTCAGGCCGACCGAGCCGGTGAAGACGGACACGTTCGCGTCCGGGGTCGCGTACGTGCCAGTGAAGTAGAGCTCCGGGAAGAGCAGCCCGACCTGCACGTCCGGGAGGCCCGCGTCCCAGAGGAGCATGCGGCCTGTCAGGACCGACGTTCCGAAGCCAAACCCACTGGTGCTGACGGTCTGGGCCCCGCTGGTGCCGCTGAAGGTGCCGCTGCCGAGCTCGATCGCGAACGACGGCCCGAACTCGAGGCGCGCGCCCAAGAGCGACGTCGAGAGGCTCAGGTCGCTCGGGATCGTCGTCGAGGAATCCGAGGTCGAGCTCGACAGGCTGCGCACACCGAAGGAGTGCGCGCGGTACGCGACCCCGATCGCGCGTGAGGGCTCTCCCCACGAGTCGTACTTGCCCCAGTAGCTGCTGTTCCAGGGGCGCTCCCGATCCTGCGACTGCGGCAGGTACCAGCTCGGCTCGTGCGGCTTCTCGACCGGGATCGCCGGCTCGAGGGCCGCCGCCGAAGCCGCCGCCTGGGGCGGGGGGGACAGGGGCACGGGGGCGGCGGGCCGTGCCGGCTCCGCCTTGCGCCAGGGCGGGGTCGCCTGCCCCTGCGCCTGGGCCACCGGCGCCGTCGCCACGAGCACCGCGAACACCGCAAGCTTGCTCATCGTCGCCATGTCGAGATCTCCTGTCCCTGCTAGCGGGCCGACACGGCGGCAGCGCTGCGGCCGGTGAACTGCAAGATGAAGTCGCTGATCACGCTCTTCGAGAGGACGAACTGGAGCTTCTGGATCTGGTCGCCCCCGCCCTCGGTGTGCCGCACGATGGTCTCCTCGGAGCGGTATTCCGAGTCCATCGTCTCGTCGGCCACGAAGCCGACCGGCTTCACCGGCCGCCACTCGGGCGTGCGGCCGCGGAGGAGGAGCCGCGCGCTGCGACCCGCAGCCGCGGCGCTCGTGACGCTGTTCCTGTAGAACCAGAACGCCTCGCCGGAGTCGGGCTTCACCGCGCTCACGTCGAGCGATGCGCCGAGCGCCACCGTCTGCGTGCCGGTCTTGTTGCCGATGCGCGAGGCGGCGAGAGGCTTGATCGCCTTGCGGTCGAGCTCGCCCAGCTTCGCCGGGCGGAGGAGGTGGCCTTCCGGATCGGACTCGAAGTAGACGAAGCGCTCGGCGTCGCTCTCGTCGCTCGTCACAGGCTCGTTCTGGAGGTCGTTGATCATGAAGACGGCGTCCGCGCCGAGGCGCCGGGCGGCCTCGTAAGTGGAGACCCTGTTCACGCTCTCCGCCTTGAAGAGGATGTCCCAGGAGATGACGCGGAACCCGGACTCCGCGAGCGAGCGCTCCATCTCGCTCAGGACGACGCCGCAGGCCGTGGACATGACGAGCCGCGACTCGGCGCCGGCGCGAGCCTCCCCCGTGTGGCGCCCCACCGATTCCTGGAGACACTTGTCGGGTGCGCGCACCGCGACGGTCTTGATGGTGGGCCGGAGCTCCGTGTAACGCGCCGTCGCGAAGACCTCGCCTGGCTTGTTCTCCCGGCCGCGCACGGTGGCGGTGTCGTAGGTGACGACGAGGTAGGTCTTGGCGCAGCCGGTGAGCAGCGACGCGCAAGCCGCTGCAGCGATGAGACGACGCATTCGTGAGCCTCCGGAGGACGTAAGCACATGGTCCTTCTCACGAAGGGTGATGGGCTGTCACTCCCTTGCTCGTGGTAGATAGCGATTGATCCGCGCCTAGACGCAAGGTGGCCATCTTCGACGTTGCGTAAATGACCCAGGGTCCGGCCCGGCTGCCCGCGGCCCGAGCCCGGACCGCGCTGCCCCCGTATTCACTGCATTCCTGGCCCCAAAATCCGTCCGCCCGGACAAGCTCGAGGTCTGACCGGAGGGCTGACTGAGGTGTGATCTCAGGTCAACGGGGTGAGGGAGGAGGCACCCTGGCGGCCGCGAAAAAGCTCGCGTGAGCGTCCAAGGCGCGTCGCGACACCGCCCGGGAGAGGGAGCGCGAGCGTCCGGCCGTCATCCCCGATGTCGCGACCGCGACGGCCTGAAAAAAAAGCCCGGGCCGGGAGATCCCCATCTCCCGGGCCCGGGCAACGGCCACCCACGCGCACCCCAGTCGGCCGTCAGACCGTGGCCATCTTGGCCGATGGCGCAAAAGTCGCAATTCGCCATACCTGATGCGCTATCAGGAATCCTGATGGCTGCCGTGAGCCGCCTGCCGGACGACGGACCAGAGGCCGCCCGTTCGACGGGCCGTGATCCCGCCGGGCAGGCGCCCTCTGCCGGTGGCGACGCGGATCCCAGCTCCGGCGGCCTTGCCTACATTGAGGAACATGGAGATCCAGGATCGCGAGACGCTGGGCAGGTTCGCACGCGAGCATCACGTGACGTACGAGCTCGAGCCCGAGGTGGTGGAGGGCGAGCAGCGCGACATCGTCGGATTCGAGGTACGCCTCTACGCGACGCATGGCGAGTCGAAGCTGGAGGCACCCGGGTGCCCGCGCTGCGTCGAGCTCGCGGGCGAGCTGCGGTCGTTCGCGGAGCGGCTCATCTCGACGGGCGACGCGCCGAGGTGGACGGAGATCGCGCCACCCGGGGCGCCGGCGCTGTACCAGTCGGCGGAGGTGCCCGGCGCGGACGAGGTCGCGCTCGCCATGCGGGTCCGCCGCGATCCGCGCGATGGCGGAACGGCGAAGCCGAGCGACGACCCGCACGTGGGCGAGATCCGAGCGCGGCTCGAGGCGGTCGGCGCGCACCGGCGATAGGAACGAACGGCCCGGACGCGGGCGCCGCCCCTCCTCACGCCGCGGGCACGGACTCGCGTCCAGGCGGCACGGGCTGCGGCACGCGGTCTTCGTCCGGGGTCCGCCACACAAGCCCTGCCGCGAGTGCGCCGCCGGTGCGGTGCGGGGGCGCCTCGGCTCCCGCACCGCGCGGCGCCCATCGCGTCACATCCGGAAGTCCTCTGCCAGCTTCTCGATTGCCGCGTTCAGGCGCATCTTCGCCAGCCCGATGCTCGCGTCGTTCTTCAGCACCAGGACGAGGTGGATGTGCGCCTTGCCCGGTTGTGACTTGAGCGGGTCCGTTCCCTCGTTGAGGCACCGCGCGAGGATGTGCGCCTTCTCGGCCTCCACGTGCACCTGCTGACCGCGCCCGGTGCCCATCTCGATCGATGCCTTCTGGGCATTGAGCAGCACGTTGTTGGCGAGCACTCCCACCTCCTTGAGGTGCGTGCCTTCGCCGGCCAGCGTCGCCAGCGCCTCGCCGGTGGGCGTGAATACGGCCGTCCCCGCGAAACCCTCGATTGCCGCGAGCTCCTTCAGCTTGTCCTGTGCTGCCATGCTCATGACCTCCTTCTGGATGGACTCCACGAGAGGGCCGCTCGGCTCCTGTGAGAGCTCGGCCCCTGTCTGGACGCTCCTTGCGCCCCCTGCCTGCTTCCTGCTGCGCTCCTTCTCGTCTTTCTGTCGATACGCCTCGAGCAACAGCTGGGTGAGAGGCATCCGGACCCGCCCCGTGGCGTTGGCCCTGCCGCCCAGGATCTCGATCTCCGGCTGTTCCCAGCAGACGACCTCGAACGCTGCCGCGTCTCCGGCCAGCGCCCCAGCCTCGGCGTCCACCAGCTCCCCTCTCTTGAAATGGAGCAAGCCCATCGCGGCGCCCGAGCGGACGCGCAGCGTGCACGTCTTGCGATCGGCCTCGACCATCTGCAGGAAGGTGGGCAGCGCGATCCCTTGCAGGTGGCCGCTTGCGCTCGCCGCGAGCGCCTCGAACACCTTGTCGGCCAATGACTGGAAGTCGAGTGGCTTGTCGAGGTAATGCGACACGCCGTGCTGCTCGAGCCGCTGCTCGATCTCGGGCGTTCCGAAGGCGCTCATCACGATGACGGGGATCTCGGGGCACGTCCTGCTCATGTGCGCGATGAGCTCGTACCCATCCTGCTCCGGCATCTTGAGGTCGGTGACCACCAGGTCCACGGCGCAGCGTTCCAGGATCCCTGCGGCGACTCTCCCGTTCGGCGCGGTGAGGATGTTGACGCTGCTCGAATGGCTCGCAAACCCGTC
>WNGF01012584.1_pt1 | contig 12173 bp, 5 predicted proteins | sample 5400641 | NCBI WGS metagenome assembly WNGF01 (sample SAMN13153371, study PRJNA577476) | soil metagenome | isolation source: 80 cm soil or saprolite under grassland replicate 2 | place: USA:California | collected 2016-06-15
GACGACGGTGTACGCCGGGACTATAAGGGGCGGAGTCTTCAAGAGTGTCAACGCTGCGGCTGGCTGGACTGCGGTCAACATCGGTCTGACATCCAGGGACATCACTGCCCTGGCGATCGATCCCGTCACGCCGGCGACCGCGTACGCCGGAGCTTATGGGGGCGGAGTCTTCAAGAGCGGAAACGGTGGGGGAAGCTGGACTCCAACCAACACTGGCCTGACGTCTCTATCGATTTACGCCCTGGCGATCGATCCCGTCACGCCGGCGACGGTGTACGCGGGGACTGACGGGGGCGGAGTCTTCAAGAGCGGAAACGGCGGGGGAAGCTGGACTCCAGTCAACAATGGTCTGACGTCTCTGTCGATTTACGCCCTGGCGATCGACCCGGTCACGCCGGCAACCGTGTACGCCGGAAGTTCCGGTTCGTTCGGCGGCGGAGTCTTCAAGAGCGTCAACGCTGGCGGAAGCTGGGCTCCGGTCAACACCGGGCTGTCCCTTTACATCAATGTCCTCGTAATCGACCCTGTCACGCCGGCCACGATCTATGCCGGGACTCTCGATGGTCTTTTCAAGAGCGTCAACGCCGGGGGAAGCTGGGCGCCGGCAAACAGCGGCTTGACGGACCAGACCGTTCTGGCCCTGGCGATCGATCCCGTCACGCCAGCGACGGTGTACGCGGCGACGGAAGGCGGCGCTTTCAAGAGTGTCAATGGAGGCGGTACCTGGACTGCGATCAACAATAGTTTGACGTCTCCGTACGTCACTGCCCTGGCGATCGATCCCGTAACGCCGACGGCGGTGTACGCCGGGACTTTAGGGGGCGGAGTTTTCAAGAGCGGCAGCGGAGGGGAAAGCTGGACTGTGAGCAACATCGGCCTAACGGCTGCCGCTGTTCTTGGCCTGGCGATCGACCCGGTCACGCCGGCGACGGTTTACGCGGGAACTCTCGGCGGCGTTTTCAAGACTGTCAATGGAGGTGAAAGCTGGACTGCGGTCAACACAGGCCTGACGTCCACGATCGTCGCCGCCGTGGCGGTCGATCATGTCACGCCGGCGGCATTATACGCCGGGACCGACGGGGCCGGAGTCTTCAAGAGCGTCAACGGGGGGCGAAGCTGGACCGCGATCAACACCGGGCTGACGAACCGTAATGTTCAGGCTCTGGCGATCGACCCGGTGACACCGGCGACGCTGTACGCGGGAACTCTCGGCGGCGTTTTCAAGAGCATCGATGGGGGAGGAAGCTGGACTGCGGTCAACACTGGTCTGACATCGCCTTATGTCGCTGCCCTGGCGATCGACCCGGTCACGCCGGCAACGGTGTACGCCGCGATTGACGGGGGCGTCTTCAAGAGCGTCAACGGGGGGGAAAGCTGGACGGCGGCTGGTCTGCCGGGTACGTCGATTTACACCTTGGCAATCGATCCTGTCGCGCCGTCAACGGTGTACGCAGGGACCGACGGGGGCGGAGTCTCCAAGAGCGTCAACGGGGGGGAAAGCTGGACGACGTCTGTTCTGCCGTCGTATACGCCTACGCCGATTTACGCCCTGGCAATCGATCCTGTCGCTCCGGCGACGGTGTATGCCGGGACCGACGGGGCCGGAGTCTTCAAGACCCCGGACGGCGGAGCAAGTTGGATCGCCTTCAATGATGGACTCTCGAATAATTTCGTTCGATCTTTGGTGATCGATTCTACAGGGAAGAGCTTGCACGCGGGCACGGTTGGCGGCGGCATCTTCGACTACCGGTTGATCGGCTCCGACCCTCGTCTGCCGATCCTGCTGCTGCGCCGGCGCCCGGACCCGCGCGTCGTCGGTCCACGCCGCTGAACGGGCGGCGAATTCGAATCGGGTGGATCAAGGGTTTGGTGGCTCGAATTCTCTGAGCGGGGAGCCCGGAAGAATGATTCGAACGGATCTGGTGGCCAACGTTTCGCTTGAAGTAAGCACGATCCAAAAAGGAGTTCGGTCATGAACACCCGTCGAGACATCAGTTGCATCTCATCCCTCTCCTTCGCTCTCCTGGTTCTCGCGATTGGCGCGTCGCCACTTGGAGCCGCTCCGCCTCTTCAGGGAAACAGCGCGGGGACCGTCACGGTGATGACGAGAAACCTCTACGTGGGCGCCGACCTGGCGGCTGCCGAGGCTGCGATCCTTTCGGGAGACCCCGCCGCCATCGTCGCGGCGGTGTCAGAGGTTTGGGCCAAAGTCCAGTTTACGGACTTTCCCGCGCGCGCCGAGGGGATCGCCCGTGAAATCGCCGCCGCGAAACCGGACCTGGTCGGACTCCAGGAGGCAGAGCTGTGGCGCAGCCAGACGCCGGCCGACTTCGTCATGGGCAATGCTCATCACGTCGAATACGACTTCGTCGGGATATTGCTGCGGGAGCTCGAAGCGCAGGGCCTCCATTACACCGTCGTGGCCGAAGAGAAAGGCTTCGACGTCGAATTGCCCGGGTTTCTGTCGGAGGCCGCCGCCCTGGACGGAGTTCTTTCCGATATTCGGCTGACGGACCGAGAGGTCATTCTGGCGCGGAAAGATCCGGGGCTGACGCTCTTCAACTCGCAGGAAGGCCACTTCGTTACGAATCTCGAGTTCCCGGTCTCCCCCGATTTCACCTTCGTTTTGCGCCGCGGCTGGGCCTCCGTGGACGCGAGGGTACGGGGCAAGAGCTTTCGTTTCGTGACGACTCATCTGGAGGCCGATTCCGAAGAGGTTCGGGAGGCGCAGGCGCTCGAGATTCTCGCCGGGCCCGTCGATACCACCGTGCCGGTCATCCTCGTCGCCGACGCTAACTCCAACGCCAACGGCGATACGACCAGTGCCGCCTACAGCTCCTTCATTGGCGGTGGCTTCACCGATGCCTGGTTCCAGGCGCACCCGGGCGAGATTGTCAGCACCTGCTGCGCCGATGAGTTGCTGCTGAGCCCGGTTCTTCCCGTTCCGACCGACGACGAGGGGCGGATCGACCTCGTTCTCTATCGGGCCGCCGGCGACTTCAGCACTCTCGGTGTGGATCTGCTCGGGAAGGACCCGGCGACCGACAGGGTCTTCAACGGCGTGACGCTGATCTGGCCGTCCGACCACGCCGGTGTCGCCGCGAATCTGCAAGTCGTCAAGTGAGGCCTGACCCGGGCTTGAGTGCCGATGAAACCTACGGCTTGCCTACCCCCGAGTATCCTGCTGGGGCTACTGCTGGCGGGGGGTGTTTCCGCTCAGGTTGAACGAACGCCGCGGGCCGGAGAGAGCTATACGGGGACTCTCTTCGGCAAGCCGCTGACAGTTGCCGAGCGAGATCGGACTCACGTCACCGAGATCGGGCTCGGCTTTCAATGGATTCCGGATGGGCCGGAGAAGCGCGTACTCGTGCCGGCCGGCCGGACTCTTGGCCGGAGGAATTGAGGGAGGCGGTTGATGAATCGCCTGATTCCGGCAGCGCTGGGATTCACTCTCTGCGCGCCGCTTCTCGCTGGAACTGTCGGTGAGATCTTCGGCTCGGTCAGCGACTCGGCTTTCCAGCGAATCCCGAACGTCTCGGTCGTGGCGGCCGGGCCGAACCTGCAAGGAGCGCGTTCGACGGTCACGAACGGCTCGGGCGAGTACCGTTTTCCCCTGCTGCCTCCCGGAGCATACCGTCTGGAGTTCCAACTGGCGGGGTTTCAAAGAGTGGTGCAGGACGACGTACTCGTCTCACTGGATTCGAAGACACGCCTTGACGTCACCCTCCACCCCGCTTCCGTTTCCGAAGCGGTTGCGGTGCACGGCGACGCGATCGTGACCGACCCAACGAAGGCAAGCCTTCAACAGAACTACAAGGAGGACTTCGTCCAGCACGCCGCCGTCGGCCTGCAGGGCCGGACGTACGTCAACGTTCTCTTCCAGATTCCCGGGGTGACCCCGGAGGGATACGTCCTCGGCGCGCATCCCAGTCAGAACGTGTTCACAACCGACGGCCTCAACGTGACGGAGCCGATCAATCACAACCAGCCACCGAACATCCCCTTCGACGCCATCGAAGAGATCGCGGGTCAAACGGGCGGCTTCGAAGCCGAGTACGGCAGGGCCGTCGGAGGCATCGCAAGCCTCATCACGAAATCGGGAGGCAACGAGTTTCACGGAACGGTGGATGTCCGCTACACGAGCGATCGCTTCTTCGAACGGGGACGCCAGCGCCAGCCGTATCCGCCGGGCACGACTACCCTCCGCTTCGATCGCGACACGCAAAACTTCCAGAACTTCAGACCCTCAGCGACGCTCGGCGGTCCGGTACGACGGGACCGATTCTGGTTCTTCGTGGCGGTGGAGCGAATCGACGATCGAGACCAACCGCCGAATACCCTGGGATTCGCACCCGGCCAGGAGCGGATAGAAGGATGGAATCTCTTCGGAAAGCTGACCGCTTCGCCGGCATCGAACCATTCGCTCGCGGTCAAGTACGAGAACGCGTTCGATCGGATCCCGTTTACCGACGACCTGTCCACCGTTCGGCCGGAGGCGGCCTCCGATCAGTCGGACCGGACCGAGAATGTGGGAATCTTCGGCGACTCGGTCTTCTCCGAACGGCTGTTCGCGGACCTGAAGGCCGGGATCATTCAGACGAAGTTCGGTCTTTCGCCGCGCTCGGGCGATGAGGAATTGACGGGTTCGTACGACCAGAACTCTGGAGTCTCCTCGGTCAACGCCACCAGGGTCGTTCATCAGAAGACCCGGCGCGGTGAGGTCACCGGTTCGGTGAGCATCTCGCCGGATAACGGTGGAAAGCATCTCGTCAAAGCCGGCGCCGACTTCGATTGGACGCGTCTGGATCAGCAGGCGCGGCCGACGGGAACGCCGCTCGATCCGGAGATGTGCTCGCCGGCCTACGGGCAGCCTCCCGGCGCTCGCTGCGGCGCCCTGGCGACGACGCAGAGCGGCGCGCCCTACCGCTTCGACGTCTTCACGATTCTGCCCGACGCGACCTTCCACGGGCGGGGCAGATCGTTCTTCCTTCAAGACGAGTGGCGGCCACTCTCTTCGCTGACGATCCGCATCGGCGCGCGGTACGACAACGTCAGCTACTTCTTGGACGACGGGTCGAAGGCAAAAACGTTGACTCGGTTCCAACCGAGGGTCGGAATCGCCTGGGATCCGGGCCAGTCCGGCAAGACCGTACTTCGTGTCCAAGCAGGCGATTTCATGGACGACAACGGCCTTCGCCTCACATCCTTCCTCGACCGGCGAGGCGCGGTGGACTCGGCCTTCCTGTGGGACCCGGGGTCGGGCCGGTACCTCCCTTATTTCCATCAGGGAGGACCCTCCGGCAACTCGCTCGACCCCGCGTTGAGACCGACGCATTCCACAGAAATTAACCTCGGCGTGACGCGCCGGATCGCCGCAAACACCGTCGCTGACGTCTCGGGGGTCTGGCGCAAGTCGTATGACCTCTGGGAAGACGCCTGCCGGTACGGCGACTGCCGGCTTCCCGGCTCTTCGCTTTGGATGACCAATCGGCCGGACGGTCAGGATGTCCTGCGTTCCCAGTATCAGGGAATTCTCGTCAAGATCGAGAGCCGTCCGACGGACCGCCTCCATCTGCTCTTCAGTTACGTCTTCTCGCGGACGCGGGGGTCGGTCGCGGATTACAACCAGAGCGAAGACTTCGACTTCTATCCCGACAATTACGTCAACCGCTTCGGCTACCTCCCGGGCGACGCGCGCGGCCGAGTCAAGCTCGACGGCTTCGTCCGGCTCCCGGCCCGGTATCTCTTCGCGACGCACGTCTACTGGGACAGCGGGTCGGCGTACACCGTCACCGTTCCCTCCGATGTCGCCGGCTCGATCTTTCTCGAGCCGCGCGGCTCACGCCGGCTCCCGCACTACTCGCAATGGGACCTCCAGATCCGAAAGGATCTGCCGTTCGGGCCGCTCCGGATCAGCCTGATCGCCACGGTCTACAACGTGCTCGATACGGAGATTCCTGCGGCTCGCGACGGCAACGTCGGCGCTTCGGGCACCCTCCAACGCCCGACCAATCCGCGGTTCAACTACGACACGGCGTGGCAACACCCGCGTCACTACGAGGGCGGCGTTCGGATCGAGTTCTGATCGTTCGCCAAACCGGCGAAAGGAGATTGAATCCCTGTCGCAGCCGATCCTGCTCACCGCCGCCTTCGAGGAGTTCTTCCCCTCGCGCTACGGGATCGCCAACCTCGAGTACCGCTATCAGGCGCTCTTCTTTCTCTACCTTCAGACGCGCGGTACGCTCGCCCGGCTCGAGCGCCCGAGGTTTACGCCCGCAGGCTCCGCTGAGAACCGCATCGAAAACTTCAGCGCCATGACGGCCGGTTCCTCTGGGATTCCAGCCTGGAGATCGCCTACTCCCGCAACTTCGACCTCCTGCGGCAGCGAAACGGAGCCGCGAGGTCCGGCGGCGGATCTGTTTACTTGCTCTGGACGAAGGAGTTCCGCCGACGTAGCTGAACCGGTGCCCCTGCATCTTGACCGGCGCGCCGGGTTTCTGGGAGTCTGAGTGGAATCCGGTGGCTTTGCGCTCGGGTCTCCAGGTGGGCCCTTGCGATCCGCCTTCGCCGAAGGCCGCGGCGGACCGAGAATATGTGTAGGGCAGCATGACCCTTCCAGCGGGAGCGCGGCTGGGACCTTACGAGATCCTGTCGCCAATCGGCGCGGGGGGCATGGGGGAGGTTTATCGGGCTCGTGATTCCCGCCTGGGGCGTGATGTCGCGATCAAGATTCCGCCTGAGCACCTGGCGCGCGATCCTGCGGCGCTCGCGCGCTTCGAGCGCGAAGCCCGGGCCGTCGCGGCCCTGACCCATCCGAACATTCTCGACATCCACGACTTCGGCAACGAGGCGGGGGCCACGTTCGTCGTCACGGAGCTCCTGGTCGGCGAGACATTGGGTGAGCGGCTTCGGCGTGGCGCGCTTTCATGGCGCTCCGCAGTCGATATCGGTCTTTCGATAGCGGAAGGCCTGGCCGCCGCGCACGGCTGCGGCGTCGTCCACCGGGATCTGAAGCCCGAGAACGTCTTCCTTGTCTCGGACGGCGGCGTCAAGATCCTGGACTTCGGGCTGGCACGGCGCGACGCGGAGAGAGCGAAGGAGCCGGCCGCGGACGCGCCGTTCTCCACGGAAAGCGGGATTCTCGTGGGGACTGCCGGCTACGTCTCGCCCGAACAGGTGCGCGGAAGGCGCGCGGACGAGAGAAGCGACCTCTTCTCCATGGGCTGCATCCTGTACGAAATGGTGACGGGGCGCCGCGCCTTTGCCGGAGGAACCCCCGCCGAGACACTCGTCGCAACCCTCAAGGAGGAGCCGCGGGACCCGGCGGATCTGGTGGATGTGCCCGAGGATGTCCGGATGATCATCCTGCGTTGTCTCGCCAAGAAGCCGGAGGCGCGCTTCCAGTCGGCGCGCGATCTGGCGTTCGCTCTGAGAGTCGCGAGGACTGCCATTCGGCCGACGGCGCCGCCCGCGTCTTCACCCGCGGCAACCACCGTTGTCACGCACCCGCGCGCGGAACGGCGAGCGCGGCGCGGCGTTCTCTCTCTTGTCGCCGCCGCCGTCGTCGCGACTGCCGGCGTTGCCGCTTTCTTTCGGATGGCAGGAGGCCAGCTCGATTCTCTGGCTGTCCTTCCTTTCGCCAACGCGAGCGGCGACCCAAACGCGGAGTACCTGAGCGACGGCCTGGCGGAGAGCCTGATCCAGAGCCTCTCCAGGCTCCAGAACGTCCGGGTTCTCGCCTGGACGACGGTCCTCCAGTACAAGGGGAAGGAGCCCCTCAGGGCGGCGAGAGAACTGGGTGTCCGCGCGGTCTTGACCGGCCGGCTCGTGCGCCGCGGCGGTGCTCTTGTCGCCGAGGCCGAGCTCGTGAACGTCCGCCGCGGCACGCGGCTCTGGGCGGAGAAGTCTCCGGGAAGGATCCCCGACTCACTCGCAGCCGACGAGATCGCGCGGGAAGTCTCGCGATCTCTGCGCGGCGGTACCGCCCCGACTGTCGAGAAGAGTCAATCCCGGAGCCGCGCGGAGAACCCGGAGGCCTACGACCTCTATTTGAAAGGCCGCTACTTCTGGAACAAGAGGGACCGTGACGGAATCGAAAAGAGCATCGCGTTTTTCCAGGAGGCGATCGGGAAAGATCCGGGCTACGCGATGGCGTTCGCTGGCCTGGCCGACTCCTACGACCTCATCGCGTTTTACGACATCCTGCCCCCCAGAGAGATCCTGCCCAAGGCTCGCTACGCGGCGATCCGCGCCCTCGAGCTCGACCCGACGATCGCTCAGGCGCAGGCCGTGCTCGCGGACATCCAATATGAATTCGATTGGAACTTCCCGGCCGCTGAGCAGGGATTCCGCAAGGCAATCGCCGCCAACCCGAGCTACGCGCAGGCCCACCAGTGGTATTCGAACTTCCTGTCTGTCTCGAAACGCTTCGACGAGTCCTTCGTCGAGATCGCGCGCGCCCGCGAGCTGGACCCTTTGAACATCATGATCGAGACCGACGCCGAGCTCGCGCTGTACTGGGCGGGGCAATACGACCGCGCGATCGGAGAGCTGCGCCGCACCGTCGAGCTCAGCGGAGATTTCCCCCTGACACGCTTCTACCTGGGACTGGCGCAGGCGAGCAAAGGGCTCTTCGATCTGGCCATCGCCGAGGCGCAGGCCGCGAGGCGCCTGGAGCCGAACGATCCGAACCTGGTGATGCTCTACGGATACGCCTGCGCCCGGGCAGGCCGGAGATCCGAAGCCCTGCAGGCACTCGAGGATCTTCGCGTCATGTCCGAAAAGAGGTTCGTTTCCGCCTTCATCTTCGCCGGCATCCACGTCGGGCTCGGGGACAAGGACAAGGCGTTCGAATGGCTGGAGAAGGCGTATGAGGAGCGGTCGGGCCGGCTCATCTATCTGGGAGTCGAGCGAGCTTTTGATCCTCTGCGCTCCGACCCGCGCTTCCAGGATCTCGTCCGCCGGATCAAACTTCCCGCGTAGCGGCGGCGGAAAGCCCGGCTACCGGTGATGATCGTCATTCGCGGATTACCCGACCTCTTGATGGCGGATCACTGACCGCTTAACGCTCTCAGCTCGATGAAGCCAGCGGCGGAGAAGTCGCCGTCGAATGCCAGCGCCTCTCGTGTCCGCAGGCTCTTCATCAGGACGAAGCTCGTGGCGTCCACGAAGGAGTATTCGCGCTCGTCGCGCTGTCGCAAGAAGCGCAGGGCGTCCTCTTCCTGCGACGAGGACCCGAGTCCGGGGAGATCCCTCCAGGCCGTCCAGGAATCCTACGGCCGCGGAGTGCCCGGCGCGCCGCCGAAGATAGGTCCAGGTCTCGCCGCGGACGTGGTTGGAGGTCACGATGCCGCGGTCTTCATGCAGCTCAAGGAGAGCCAACGCTTCCTCGTGATGGGGATCACGTCGGTTGCGCAGGGCGACCCAGAAAGACGTGTCGGCGAAGATCACCGATAGACAGTTTCGTCGACCGGCGCCGGATCAAAGGCGTCGGCTCCGGCCATTCGCCACAAGGGGTCGGATTTGAGGGGAGGCAGCCTACCGACCCTCTCTCGGACGTACTGGCGAATCAACGCGGCCTTGGACTTTCCCTCTTGCCGAGCCCTGCGCTCGAGCGCGGCGTCGAGCTCCGGTTCTATCAAGATCTGAAGCCTCTTCACGGAATAGGAGTATACATCAAAATAATGATGTATACATTACTTCGGGCCGGTGTCAGCGGCCCGTCCGGCACCTTCGGCGGGACGCCCGGGGATGCCGAGCTGGGTCAGGACGAAGGCATAGTCGAAGGCGAGCTCCTTCAAGCGGTCGTAGCGGCCCGAGGAGCCGCCGTGGCCTCCGGCCATGTTGATCTTGAAGAGGAGCGGGTTGCTGTCGGTTTTCAAGGTTCGGAGCCTGGCGACGTATTTGGCCGGCTCCCAGTACATGACCTGGCTATCATCGAAGGAAGTCTTGACGAGGATCGTCGGGTAGGGCTTCGCCGCGAGGTTGTCGTAGGGGCTGTACGACTTGATGTAGTCGTACTCCTCCTTCTTCTTCGGGTTGCCCCACTCCTCGAACTCGCCCACGGTCAAAGGCAGAGACTCGTCGAGCATCGTGTTGATCACGTCCACGAAGGGCACGCGCGTGACGACGATCCTGAAGAGGTCCGGGCGCATGTTCGTGACCGCTCCCATGAGGAGGCCTCCGGCCGAGCCCCCCTCGATGACGAGGCGATCCCTGGAGGTGTACTTGTCCGCGATCAACTGCTCCGCAACAGCGACGAAGTCGGTGAATGTGTTCTTCTTCGACATCATCTTGCCGGCGTCGTGCCAGGGCTTTCCCATCTCTCCGCCGCCCCGGATGTGCGCGATGGCGAAGACGAAACCGCGGTCGAGCAGCGAAAAGCGGTTCGAGTTGAATGTCGCGAAAGAGGGCGCGCCGTACGAGCCGTAGCCGTTTAACCAGAGCGGGGCCTTCCCGTCCGCGGCGAAGCCCGTCCTGGAGAGGATGGAGATCGGGATCTTCGTGCCGTCCTTCGCGGTCGCGTAGCGGCGCTCGGACTGATAGCGGTCGGGGTCGTATCCGCCCAGGACTTCGGTGCGCTTCAAGAGCGTTCGTTCTCTTGTCGCCATGTCGTAGTCGAAGACCGACTGCGGCGTCATGAAGGACTGGTAGCCGAACCGGAAGAGGCGCGTCTCGAACTCGGCGTTGTTCTGCGGCCCGACCGCGTAGACAGGCTCGGGAAAGTCCACCCGGTGCTGCGCGCTGGTCGCGAGATCGATCACGCGAATTCGCGGCAGCCCGTCTTCGCGCTCGAGCACGACGGCGTGGCCGGCGAAGAGATCGAGCCCCGAAACCATGACTGCCGGGCGGCAGGGGAGAAACTCCTTCCAGTTCTCCTGCCCCGGGGCGGCCACCGGCGCGGCGACGACGCGGAAGTTGCGGCAACCCTTGTTCGTCCGGATGTAGAAGAGGTCGCCGCGGTGATCCACGGCGTACTCGTGCTCCTTCTCGCGCGGAGAGATCATCGTGAAGAGCCCGGCCGGCTTGTCTGAGGCAAGAAAGCGCCACTCGTCGGCTGTATGCGAGCCCGAGACGAGGAAGAGGACCTTCCGGCTGCGCGAGCGGTGGATGTTCACCCGGTACATCTCGTCTTTTTCCTCGAAGACGAGGATGTCTGTCTTGGGATCCGTGCCGAGCGTGTGCCGGTAGAGCCGGTAGGGCCGCTTGGCGTGGTCCTCCACCGTGTAGAAGAGAGTCTTGTTGTCGGTCGCCCAGGCCGCGGAGGAGACCTTCTCGACGGTCTCGGGGAAGTCCTTGCCTGTCGAGAGATCCTTGACGTGGAGCCGGTACTCCCGAAAACCGACGTTGTCGGTCGTGTAGGCGAGGAGAGTCCCGTCGTCGGAGACCTCGAGCTCGGCGACTGCCATGAAGCGCTCGCCGCGGGCCAGCTCGTTCAGGTCGAGCATCACCTGTTCCGGCGCCTCGACACTCCCCTTCCTGCGGCAGTAGATCGGGTACTGCTTGCCCTTCTCCGTGCGCGAGTAGTAGAGGTATTCCCCCCGGCGGAACGGGACGGAGAGATCGGTCTCCTTGATCCTCCCGAGCATCTCTTCGTAGAGCTTCCTCTGAAGAGTTTCCGTCGGTTTCATGAAGGCGTCGGCGTAGGCGTTTTCGGCTTCGAGGTAGGCTCTGACCTCCGGGTTCTTCCTGTCCCGCAGCCAGAAGTAATCGTCCACGAGCTTCTCGCCATGCAGCATTTCAACCTTCGCGACTTTCTTCGCCATCGGTGGTTTGAGAGCCTCCGTCCGATCATCCGCGGCGGCACCCGCGGTCCCGCCCGCCAGCGCGGCCAGCAAGATCCAGTTTTTCATACGTGCCCCTTTCGGGTCAGCGGCCGGGCATCGTAGCAGCAGGATCTAAGTGCATTCTGTCATCCTGAGCGAAGCGAAGGATCTGCTCTCGCGCTTCCAACACTTCCAGAGCAGATCCTTCGTCGCTGCGCTCCTCAGGATGACAGGGCAAGGAGCGGCACCGATCATGTCACTTAGACGGCGCCGTGCCGGCCTTGGCGAAGTCGCCCGCCTTCACGGTCGTGATCCTGGAAGGGTCGATCGAGCGGCGCATCGCTTCCAGGATTTCTCCGGGAGTCAGCGCGGCGATCTTTTTCTCGAACGCCGCGTCCCATTCGAGAG
>WNGF01013410.1_pt1 | contig 12169 bp, 12 predicted proteins | sample 5400641 | NCBI WGS metagenome assembly WNGF01 (sample SAMN13153371, study PRJNA577476) | soil metagenome | isolation source: 80 cm soil or saprolite under grassland replicate 2 | place: USA:California | collected 2016-06-15
GAACGCCTGCAGTTCGGCAAGCCGATCGCGTCGTTCCAGCTGGTCCAGGACCTTCTGGCCAAGATGCTCGGCAACGTCACCGCCTGCCAATGCCTGATGGCACGGCTGGCGCAGCTGGACGACGACGGCAAGCTGCGAGACGAGCACGCATCGCTGGCGAAGGCATTCTGCACGAGCCGGATGCGCGAGACGGTCGCCTGGGGACGCGAACTGCTCGGCGGCAACGGCATCGTCGCCGACTACAACGCCGCGCGCTTTTTCGCCGATGCCGAGGCCCTCTACTCCTACGAGGGCACCTACCAGATGCAGAACCTGATCGTCGGCAAGGCGATCACGGGGCTCAGTGCTTTCATCTGACGGTGCAATCGCCGCAACGGCTGCGCTCACTTTCCCTGGGAGCAATCCGATGAGTTCGTCACCGATACTGGAAAACCTGTTGTACGAGAAAAAGGGCGCCGTCGCCTATGTGATGTTGAACCGCCCCAAGGTGCTCAACGCCCTCAATCGGCAGACCTGGACCGAGCTGCGTACGGTTTTCGAGGACGCGCGTGACGACCCCGAAATCCGCGGCGTGATCCTGACCGGAGCTGGCGACAAGGCCTTCATCGCCGGCGCCGACATCGGCGAACTCGCGCTCGTCACCGCGGTCGAGGCCGAACAGTCGAGCAGTTACGGGCAGGCGGTCCTGGATCTGATCGAGAACCTCGGGAAGCCGGTGATCGCCGCTGTCAACGGGTACGCGCTTGGCGGCGGCTGCGAGACCGCGATGGCGTGCACAATCAGGGTGGCCGCCGAGCACGCCAAATTCGGACAGCCCGAAGTCACCCTCGGGCTGATCCCGGGCGGCGGCGGCACGCAGCGTCTGCCGCGGCTGGTCGGCAAGGGGCGAGCCCTGCAGCTGATCCTCTCCGGCGGCATGATCGACGCGCAGGAAGCCCACCGAATCGGGCTCGTCAACGAGGTGGTCCCGGCCGGCGACCTGCTCACCCGGGCCGAGGCGATCCTGAAGCAGATTTTCGCCAATGCCCCGATCGCCGTGAAGTTCTCGCTCGAGGCGGTGAACCGCGGGCTGGAGACGAACCTGACGGACGGTCTGTCGCTTGAGGCATCGCTGTTCGGGTTGTGCGCCGGGACTGGCGACAAAGCCGAAGGGACCTCGGCCTTTCTCGCAAAACGGGCGCCGCAGTTTCACGGACGCTGAATTGCACCAACACGCGTCACGTGGCCGAGCGGCCGTGGCGACCACGGAGGCAGCAAATGACAACCGACAACATTTTCTCTGGGTTGAAGGTCGTGGACCTGGCGAGCTTTATCGCCGGCCCCGCCGCAGCGGTGATCCTGTCCGACTTTGGTGCCGACGTCATCAAGGTCGAGCCGCCGCAGGGCGAACTCTGGCGGATCGCGAACAAGATCCCGCCGCAGCCAATCGCGCCGGAGGCGTATCAGTGGCACCTGAACAACCGCAACAAGCGCGGTATCGCGGTCGATTTGAAATCGCCCGGCGCGGCGAGAATCCTGCGGCGGATGGTCGAGTGGGCCGATGTGCTGATCGTCAACACCCCGCACGCGGCGCGCAAGAAGCTCGGCCTCGAATACGAGGACGTCGCGCCATGGAACCCCCGCCTCATTTATGCCGACCTGACGGGCTTTGGCGAAAAGGGGCCGGACGCCAGCCTTCCGGGCTTTGACATCACCGCTTATTGGGCGCGCAGCGGCTTGCTGTCCCTGACCCGCGATGCCGGCGCGCCGCCGACCTGGCCGGTATCGGGCAGCGGCGACCATGCGACCGCAGTCGGCCTGTTCTCGGCGATCGTCATGGGCCTCTACCGCCGCGAGCGCACCGGCAAGGGCTCATACGTGACGACATCGCTGTTGGCGGAGGGCATCTGGGCGGCTGGGGTCTCGATCCAGGGCGCGCTGAGCGGGGCAAAGTTCTTCGGGCTGCACGACCGCAAGAACCCGCCGAACCCGGCGATGAATGTTTACAAGAGCGCCGATGACCATTGGTTCGTGCTGCTGGTCACGCCGGACAAGGTGGCCGCGCTGGCGAACGCGATCGGCCGCCCCGATCTGCTGACCGATCCACGCTTCAGCGATCCGGCCAAGGCGGCGGCCAACGCAGCGGAGCTGACCGGCATCCTCGATGAAGCCTTTACCGCCCAGCCGATGGCGCATTGGCGCGAGGTCTTTGAGCGGGCGCACCTCACCTTTGGGGACGTAAAGGGGCCAAGCGACGTCATCAGCGACCCGCAACTGCGCGAGAACGACATCGTCGTTCCGCTCGAAGGTGCGGGCGACAAGCTGACCTCGACGATCAGCAGCCCAATGCAGGTGCACGGCGTTGCCAAGGTGCCAGCGAAGCGAGCACCGGGGCTCGGCGAACACACCGACGAGGTTCTCAGGGAACTCGGGTTCGCATCGGCCGAGATCGAAGATTTGCACGCCGGCGGCGCGGTTCCCGCACCGCAGCCAATGCCGGCCGTGGCCTAGAGGGCCGACGCGGAGCGGACGCGATGATCTACGCGCACTCACTGGGCCGCGCGGCGCGATTGTTCCCGGACCGAGCAGCGTTCTGGTCGGGCGACAAGTGGCTGACTTTCGCCGAGTTGGATCATCGCGTTGCCGGCATTGCCGGCGCGCTCAGCGGACACGGCTTCGCGTCCGGCGACCGCTTGGCTGTCCTGATGCCGAACGGCGCCGATTATCTCGAACTGGTTTATGCCTGCGCCCGGCTCGGGGTAATCGTGGTGCCGTTGAATGTACGGCTCTCGGTGGTCGAGATCGACCGTATCCTCGCCGATGCGAGCCCCTTCGGCCTGATCCGGCACTCCTCGCTGCCGGTCCCGACCGTGCCGCTTGCCTGGCAGCTCGTCCTCGACCAGGAGCAGCTCGACCTTGGGGATGACGGATCTCGCTTGGCCCCGATCGACGATCCGGATGCTGTCCTAGCCCTCATCTACACCAGCGGCACGACGGGTCACCCGAAGGGTGTCGTGGTCACACACGCCAACATCCTGGCGAATATGGAGCACTTCGATTACTGGATGCCGCACAAGGACGGCGCCGTGCATCTCCACGCGGCGCCGCTTTTTCATATCGCCGACTTCCCCGTGATGTTCGCGGCGCCGGCGTTCGGAGCGGCGCAGGTCACGATCCCCAGGTTCACCCCGCAAGACTTTTGCCAAACCGTCGAGCGCGCGCGTGTCAGCCACACCGTTCTGGTGCCGACAATGATCAACCTGATGACGCAATTCCCGGAGCTCGAAACGTACGATCTGGCGAGCCTTGAGGAGATCGCCTACGGCGGCTCGCCGATGGCCCCCGAGCTGATCCGCCGCACCCGCGAGGTCCTGCCCAGCGTCAGATTTGTGCAGTGTCGGCCGAAGACTGACCTCGTGCGGGCGGCCGGCTCCTGGCATTGAGGTCCGGGTCGTCGACGGATCGGGCGCGGAGGTCAAGGCCGGTGAGGCTGGCGAACTGATCGCTCGTGGCGCCAATGTCATGCGCGGTTATTGGAACAGCCCGAAGGAAACCGGACAAGCGTTCCTCGACGGCTGGTTTCGCACCGGCGACGTCGGCTACCAGGACGCCGATGGGTTTTTCTACATCCTCGACCGCCTGAAGGACATGATCGTGACCGGCGGCGAAAACGTCTACTCGGGCGAAGTCGAAGCCGTGATCTACGAGCACCCCGCGGTTCTTGAGGCCGCGGTCTTTGGCATCCCCGACCGGAAATGGGGTGAGTTGGTGGCCGCCTGCGTCGTGCTGAAGCCGGGAAAGGCTCTCAGCGGTGATGAACTGATCGATCACTGCCGGCGATCCCTCGCCAATTACAAGGTGCCGCGGCGGGTCGAGTTCTCTGACACCGAGTTGCCGAAGAGCGGGACCGGCAAGATCCTCAAGCGGGTTTTGCGCGAGCGCTTTTGGGATCACCAAGAGCGAGCGGTGAGCTGATAACGGGCTCGCGGCGCCTGGCTCAAAACCGACAGCCTCCGCAACGACTCGTTTCTTGCCTTTATCACGGCGGGACCATAAGCGGAGGAACCCGCATCTCAAGGAAGTGAAGCGATGATCGAGGTGGTGATTGATCAGCGACGGCGCAGCATCGGCAGTTTCGAGGTCGGTCGCGTGCTGCCGTCGACGGAGCGGCACATGGTCGGGCCGTTCATCTTCTTTGATCACATTGGGTCGGTCGATCTGCCAAAGGGGCTCCCGCGCGACGCCGATGTGCGTCCGCACCCGCATATCGGGCTCTCCACCGTCACCTATCTGTTTGCCGGCGAGGTCATGCACCGCGACTCGACCGGCATCGAGCAGGCGATCTGCCCCGGCGAAATCAACTGGATGACAGCCGGGAGCGGCATCACCCACTCGGAGCGGTTTGAGAGGGCGCGCCGCGAAGGGGGACCGCTGCACGGCATTCAGTCATGGGTCGCCTTGCCTGACGAAGAAGAGGAGACGACGCCGAGCTTTGCCCATCACGCGGGCGACGATCTGCCGGTGCACCAGGACCGCGGCCTCTGGCTGCGGCTCCTCTCGGGGGAGGCGTTCGGGTTGCGTTCCGCGGTCAGGACGCATTCGCCACTGTTCTACGTCCATGCGGTGCTCCAGCCCGGCGCGCGCGTCGAGGTCCCGCGGCAGTATGCGGAGCGCGCACTCTATCTCGTATCGGGTGCGGTAGAGGCAAGCGGACGGGTGATCGATCCGCTGCGGATGGCGGTGTTCGCTGATGGCGCCGAGACGGTCATTGAGGCGCTGGCGCCAAGTGTCCTGATGCTCCTGGGCGGCGATCCGGTAGGCGAGCGCTTCATCGAGTGGAATTTAGTGTCGTCGTCGCACCAGCGGATCGAACAGGCGAAGGCGGATTGGCGCGCCGGCCGGATGAAGTTGCCGGATCTCGACAATGCCGAATTCATCCCGTTGCCGCCCGACCCCACCCCAAATCTGCGCATCCGATAAAGCAGATTGATTGGTATCGTGCCGTGATCCTGACGACCGCCCCCGACGTGTTACTGGTCATCGTCGTCATGTTCGCGGCCGGTACCGCGGCATCACATCTTCTGTTTCGTAAATCGCCTGTAGCGCGGGCGATCGCGCGGGTCGGCTTTCTGATTCTGCTGACGATCGCGCTGCTGTACGCGGGCATCGTCCCGTACCAGCCGCTGCAATCGACCGGGGTCCCGTGGCACGACGCCGCCCAGGCGGTTCTAAGGATCGCGTGGTGGCTGTGGATGGCCTGGTTCTTGGTCGGTTTTCTGCGCGCCTTCGTGATCGTCGAGCGCCGGCCGCGCGAGGGCAAGCTGCTGCAGGATTTGCTCGCCGGGCTGATCTATCTCGCCGCGCTGTTCGCGATCGTCTCCTACGTGTTCGACCTGCCGATCCAGGGGCTGCTGGCGACCTCCGGCGTTATCGCCATCATCCTCGGCCTCGCGCTCCAAAGCAGTTTGGGTGACGTCTTTTCCGGCATCGTCCTCAGTTTCAGCCGTCCCTACCGGCCCGGCGACTGGATCAGCATCGAAGGCGGCACCGACGGTCGGGTGATCGAGATGAACTGGCGGGCGACGCATGTCCTGACCGCACGGCGCGATCTCGCTATCGTGCCAAACAGCACAATCGCCAAATCGAAAATCGTCAACGTGAGTTCGCCCTCGGGCATTCACGGCAATACCGTGACGCTGCAAGTCGGCAGCCGCACGCCGCCATCGTTCGCGACCGAGGTGATCGAGCGCGCGCTCCTCAATTGCCGGCTGATCCTTCCCGAGCCGGCGCCGGTCGTCACGACCAAGACGATCAACGGCGTCTATGCCGAGTTCGAGATCACCTTCTTCATCGAGACGCTCGCCTCGTCGCGGCATGCGCAGAACGAGTGGTTCGACCTGGTCTATCGGCATCTGGCGGCGGCTGCGATCGACCTGGCCTCGCCCGAGAGCGCGTCGACCCTGGTTTCGGCCGCCGCGCGGCCGGCGCAGAGCCAGGCCGAACGGGTGGTCGACTGGGTGGAAATCTTCGCGCCTTTAACCTCGGCTGAGCGCGGAGCCATCGCTGCCAAATTGAAGCGCCACACCTATGATAAGGGCGAACGGTTGCTGGAACCCGGTTCGCTGCCGCAATCGCTGTTTGTCATGGGCAGCGGCGTGCTGTCGTTCTCGCGCCGGAATGGTGATGTCGAGGTCGAGGTGCTGCGGCTCGGGCCCGGCGACCATTATGGCGAGATCGGTGTTTTGACCGATAAGCCGAGCACCGCCACGATTATCACACTGACGCCGGTCACGCTGTACGAGCTCGCCAAGGTGGACCTTGGCAGCATTGTCGAGGCGCGTCCGGAGGTGGCGCACGAGCTCGCCGGCGCCATCGCAAGGCGGCAGGCCGCCGGCCTCACCGTAGGCAGCGCCGAACTCGACGACGGCGCGCCGCCATATCACCTGACGAGCTGGTTCGTTACCAGAATTCAACGCCTTTATGATTTCCAAAGCGCCGCCTGAGGGCGCTTCTGACAAATCGTGGTGTGACCGGTGACCCGCGATTGCGGTTCATGCGAAGCAAAATCCCGAATGCCTTTGCGCTTAGTCACCGAATTGATCGATTCGGGCTCCGATTGTGCCGCTGCCGGCAAACCCGGCACCCAAAACGCTTCAATCGGACCGAAGTGGACGTTGCAGCAGAAATCGACAAATCGGAGTGTTTGGGTTCAAGTATCCGGGTTCATGCGAGACTAACTTGTGGATCGAAACGACGGTGAAATTTTCGGCCACAGGTGAAGCCCGTGAATGGAACATCCAACGAGCTCGGGGTTAATGCCAAAGGTGAGATCGGCGAAGCTCTTACGGTCCTACTCGCCGACATGTTCGCGCTGTATGTGAAGACAAAGAATTTTCACTGGCACGTCTCAGGACCACACTTTCGCGACTACCACCTGCTGCTCGACGACCAGGCCGCCCAGATCTTTGGCGCCACCGACGCGATCGCCGAGCGAGTGCGAAAGCTCGGCGGCACTACGATCCGGTCGATCGGCCATATCGCCCGCGTTCAACGCATCGCTGACAACAACGCGGGCAGAATGTCGCCGCATGACATGCTGGCGGAGCTGCTGCAGGACAACCAGCGGGTCGCCCACGAGATGAGACAGACGCATGCGCTGTGCGACGAGCACGGCGACCTCGCGAGCGCGAGCCTCCTGGAGAATTGGATCGACGAGGCCGAGGGCCGCGCCTGGTTCCTCTTTGAGACGCTGCAATAAAGCCAACTCAACGGCGCCGCGACACGAACGCGATACGGAGTCATCACCATGTCCGAGACCGCAGCCGTCAGGATCGCGCAGTTGGAAAGGCTCGCTGCATGGCATCGCATCAACGCCAGTCATGCCGACAGCGAGTGGGTCTGGGAAGCCAGGTTGCTGGCCGCCGAGCAGCTCGAAAGAACGGCTGCTGAACTCCGGCGCGGTTGTTCTGCAGCCGCTCAAAATGCGGGCCGGGCCGACAGATCGCCGATGAAGCATAGCTGGTTTGGCATTGCAGCTTGATGCGGCACGTTCGGCATTGCCAAGGAGGTCTCGGAGATGACCACCACCACGTACAAAAAAGCATTCAACATTTTGGTGGCCGCCGGCGTGATGCTTTGGGTGGGGTCTGCGGCGGCGCCCTCACGCGTTTCTGCGATGAACGCAGTGGGCGTGGATCCGGTGCGCAATCTTTACGACACGCTCCTTGCGAATATGCGGAGCGGTCCCGCATTGGGGGCGCACGGCCGGTACATCCGGATCGAGCCCGTGGTTCGCCGCGTTTTCGACATCCAATCCATGACGCGCCTCGCCGTCGGCGCGGAGTGGGACCGGCTAAAAGATGCTGAACGACGACAGGTCTCGGACGCCTTCGAGCGCTATATCTGCGCCATCTACGCGGATCGGTTCGACAGCTATTCTGGTGAAACGCTGCAAATCACCGGCGAACAACGCTCCACCACCGGCACGGTCATCACCACCGAGATCATCAAATCGGACGGCGAGCCAGTCCACCTCAATTATCTGCTGCGGCAGAACGCCGGCATCTGGCAGATCGTCGATGTTTATCTGAACGGCACCATCAGCGAACTGGCGACGCATCGTTCGGAATTCAGCTCGATCCTGCGCACGCAAGGGATCGGAGGCCTGATCGTCATGCTCAACACCAAGGCGGACACGCTAGCCGCTCGCGCCTCTTAGGCGGGGTGATTCTGCGCACAGCGGTATCGCGCTTTGGCCGCACTGGCAGTGATGAAAGGACGAAACATGACCACAATTCGGATGCACCCAGCGGACCAAATCGCCGGCACCAAACCCGCGGTCGGTCGCCTGTTCGTGCTCGAACTGAGCGGCGACCGAATTCACTCGATGAATCCGGGCGGATCTAACCGCAGGACCATCGTGACTGATTGCCACCTCCCCGACGGCATCGTCGTGGATGCGGAGGCGGGTCATATCTATTGGACCAACATGGGTATCCCAAACCTCGACGACGGCTCGATCGAGCGCGCCGACCTCGACGGCGGGAACCGCAGGGTTATCGTCCCGCAAGGCGTCACCCACACGCCGAAACAGATCCACTTGGATAAAGGCGGCGGCAAGCTCTACTGGTGTGACCGCGAAGGCATGCGCGTGATGCGCGCGAACCTCGACGGCTTGCAGGCAGAAACGCTGGTCGAGAGCGGCCGCGGCGACGCGGACGCGCGCGATCAGACCCGGTGGTGCGTCGGGATCACCATCGATCCGCAGCTTGGTAAAATCTACTGGACGCAAAAAGGCCCGACGAAGGGCGGGCTGGGCCGTCTCTGCCGGGCCAATATCGACATTCCCAGCGGCGAGAGCCCGGCGAACCGCTCCGACATCGAGGTGCTGTTCAGCCAGCTGCCCGAACCCATCGATCTCGAGCTCGATGTGGCGAGCCGCGTCCTCTATTGGACCGACCGCGGCGATCCTCCGCGCGGCAATACCGTCAATCGGCTGCCGATCGACGACGCCAACGCGGCGCCGCAAATTCTGATCACGCACCTGATGGAGGGAATCGGCATCGCCCTCGACGTTCCTGGCAACCGGATGTTCGTCACCGACTTCGCCGGATCGGTCTATTCCGCCGATCTCGACGGATCGAACGAGCGCAACTTCCTCTACGCCCAGGGCAATCTCACCGGCATCGCCTACGCCGAAATCTAACAATCGCATCGGAGAAATGACATGACCGACACCAAGCCCATTCGCCGCATCGCTATCATCGGCACCGGTGTGATCGGCGCGAGTTGGACCGCGCTGTTTCTCGCCAAGGGACTGCAGGTCGTCGCGACCGACGTCGCCCCGAACGCGGAAGCCGCGCTGAGGAAGTTCGTGGAGGCGGCCTGGCCGGCGCTCAAGCGATTGGGCCTCTCGCCCGGGGCGTCGCAGTCGAATCTGTCGTTCACGCCCGCGCTCGCGCAAGCCGTCGCCGACGCCGACCTCGTGCAGGAGAACGGGCCCGAGCGGATCGATTTCAAGCAGAAGCTTTATGGCGAGCTCGACCAGATGCTGTCGCCCGACGTGATCATCGCGTCGAGCTCGTCGGGGCTCACCATGAGCGAAATCCAGAAGGGCGCCCGGTCGCACCCCGAGCGCTGCGTCATCGCCCATCCGTTCAATCCGCCGCACTTGATCCCGCTGGTCGAGATCGTCGGCGGCGCCAAGACTTCCGAAGGGACGATCCGGCGCGCAGCGGAGTTTTATACGTCGATCGGGCAGCGGACGGTGCGCCTCAACAAGGAGCTGCCGGGCCACGTCGCCAACCGTCTGCAGGCGGCGCTGGGCCGTGAGGTTTATTACCTCGTTTCAGAGGGCGTGGTGAGCGCCGCCGATGTCGACACCGCCCTCTCCTGGGGCCCCGGTCTGCGCTGGGGCGTCATGGGCAACATGATGCTCAACCACCTCGGCGGCGGCCCCGGTGGCATCGAGCACTTCTTCCAGCAGTTCACCGGTCCGATGACGGCTTGGTGGAAGACGCTTGGCTCGCCGGTGCTCACCCCGGAGGTGCAAAAGAAGCTCATCGACAGCGTTCATGCCGAGGTCGGATCGCGCACCATCGCGGAGCTGGAGGCGGAGCGGGACGAGATTCTGCTCGGGCTCATCGAACTGCGCACCAAGCGTCCCAAGACGGCCGCCCGGCACGAGGTCGCAGCTGAATAACGGGACGACCGCAGGCAGGTGACAACCCCCTGACCGAGCAGGAGTTTGCAACATGAATGACGCGACCATCCTGTGGACAGAAAAGTCCCAACCCGATCTGCTCACCGAGACACTTCAATCGAAGCTCGCGAATCCGGACCGCAGTTCGAATTTCGACCTGCACGGCGCCGTCGATCAGGTGCTGAACGACGTCGGGCTGTCGACCGCGGACACTGGCGGGAAACTCACCTTCTACGGAAGCGATCCAATTCTCCAAAGCCCGCTGAGGTTCGGGACAATGGCTGCAGTCGGTCTGGCTGCAAGGAATGTAGCGGTGGCCGCTCTTTGGAAACAAGCCACCGATGAAGGGCAGGACATTTCGGTAGACGTGCGAAAGGCGCTGCGGCGTTTCTGCGGATTCTTTGATGGCAAATGGGAAACCGTCAATGGTCGACCGCCCTCCCCGGGTGGTTATGCGGTTAGCCCATTCCTAAAGATGGGGGATGATGCGTTCTTTCGCGAGACACGCGACGGACGATGGGTGGTGGCGCTCGACATTTATCCTCAACTCCTCGTACACACCCTCGATTTTCTGCGCTGCAGCCCGAGTACCGAATCCATTAACGACGCCATACTCAAATGGGACGCCGCGGAACTAGAGCAGGCAGCGGCAGCCGAAGGTTTGGTTTTGGCGATGGTGCGCACGAACGAGGAATTTCTTCGCGAAGCCCAATATAAACAAGTCCTCTCGAAAATGCCACTGATCACGGTGGAGAAAATTGGCGAGAGCGACCCCGTCCCGCTCAAGGCGAGCGGTAATCTTCCCCTCTACGGCATCCGCGCATTAGGAATGGGTCATGTCATCGCGGGGGGCGCGATGGGAAGAGACATGGCTCTATACGGCGCGGACGTGCTCAACATCTGGAGACCGCGCGATTCGGAGATCGAAGCCTTCGCGTGGGATGTTCAGGTGGGAATGCGTTCAACCATACTCGACGATTCGAAGGAGGATCGCGCACGGTTCAATCAGCTTCTTCAGGATGCTGATGTATTCTTTGCCAACAAGCGCCCAGGATTTTTGAAAAAGCACGACGTCGATGCCGAGGTGCTTTGCGAGCAGAAGCCCGGATTGATTCACGCAACCGTCGTTCTCCACGGTGAGAAGGGACCGTGGTCGAACCGGCCCGGGTTCGATGAAATCGGAGCCACGGTGTCTGGCCTCTTCACGATTGAAGGTTCTGCAACGCGGCCGAAGCAACCGCCGATTGTACCGATTTGCGATAACGTGGTCGCCTGGCTGGGCACAACGGGAATCCTTGCAGCCCTGCGCCGGCGCGCGATCGAGGGCGGCAGCTATCGCGTCACCGTTTCTCTAACCCGCACCGTGCTGTGGCTGCTTTCGCTCGGTATTTTCGATAAGGGTTATGCGCGAGCGACTGCCGGATCTTCCGACGAGCACGCGTACATCGCACCAGATCTGTTTACAGCGGAAACGCCGCTTGGAACCTATCGGGGAATGACGGACCAGATCGTCATGTCGCGGACCCCCGGCTCCTTCAGAACCGTGCTTGTGCCGCGAGGCTCGAGCAAACCCGAATGGCTGGCGGGTTAAGAGCACTGTACCGGAAGGGAGTTCGCTGAAGCCATGAATGACAAAGGGCACGAACAAGGTGGCCCATGAGCGCGATGCTGGCCGACGCTCGGCCTGATGAGGCAACGGCGGTCGTGGAGACGCCGCGTCCGGAGCGCAAGCGTGTCGTGATCGTCGGCGGCGGCTTTGCCGGGCTTGCGGCGGCGCACGCCCTGCGGCACGCGGAAGCCGAGGTCGTCCTGATCGACCGGCGCAACCACCACATATTTCAGCCGCTGCTCTACCAGGTGGCGACGGCGGTCCTCTCTCCCGCCGAGATCGCTGCGCCAATCCGTCAGCTCGAGGTGAAGCAGCGAAACCTCAGCGTACTCCTGGCGGAGGTCACCGGCGTTAGCCTCGCTGACCGCACGGTCGATGCG
>WNGF01008390.1_pt1 | contig 12165 bp, 13 predicted proteins | sample 5400641 | NCBI WGS metagenome assembly WNGF01 (sample SAMN13153371, study PRJNA577476) | soil metagenome | isolation source: 80 cm soil or saprolite under grassland replicate 2 | place: USA:California | collected 2016-06-15
TCACGAGCGAGCAGATCATCAGCGGCCGCCTGGTGGTGAGGGTGACGAACCTCAGCGACCCGTCGAAGTCTCTCGTCCTGCAGATCTCAGGACCGGGAATCGAGGATCTGGCCGAACCGTTCACGTTCAACCTCTCCGGGACGTCGCTCTTCTTCTTTCCCGGAACACTGCTGCTGACCCGCGGTCCCGCGTCGATCACATTCGACGAGAGCGGCAACGTGGTGTCGTTCACACAGACGTCGGCGTCATCGGTCGACATCTGCGCGGCGCTCAGCTGAACGAGGGGGGACGCGCGGAGGCGGCGTCGGGACATCGGGCGGTACGTCGTAGAGCGTCGTCGTAATCGATCCAGTGTTGGAGCCAACTGGATCGATCGCAAGCCGGTACGTGCCGTTGGACGGAAGCGTTACCGTGTCAAGGTAATCGCCGCTGCTGCAGAGCCACATCATTGCGGAAGCTGCCGCGCGCTTCTACAGAGAATGGCCATTTGCCCATGCGCGGTTCCTCGCCGTCGAACGACGCACGCGATAGTCGCGCGCACCTACTTCACTTCACCCTCAACCCGCTCGACCCCGCGAATGTCGCTGTTTGGCGGAAGCGCGACAATTCGTGCCCGCGTCGGACTACGTTTCAACGTTTCGGGAATTCGCACGTTGACACTTGAACACGGGCGCCCGTGGAAAGATCGCGGGGTGGCGAAACAAGAGACGATCGGAGCGCGAATCAAACGTCTGCGGCTGGAGCGTCGCATGTCACAGCGTGACCTTTCCTCCCCGGAGTGAGCTACGCCTACATATCTCGGATCGAGGCCAACGCGAGAACACCATCCGTGAAGGCACTGCGGCGGATGGCCGCGAAGCTCGGCGTTACCGTCGAGCACCTGGAGAGGGGCGAGCCGACGCCGACGGAGCTGGGCGTCGCGGATGCAGGGCTCGACTTCACCACGCTGACGAAGGCGGAACTGGGCGCGATCCGGTCGGCGGCAGCGAACAGCGCGCGCGAAGCTGCCCGCGAGGCAGCGGAACGGGGTCATCGAGGGCCGCCGTGACGCCGAGCGCGTCAAGCTTCGGAAGCGGCTAAAAGAACTCGACGGCTGACGATCGGCAGGTCAGGGCGTGCGGCATGGCTAGCATCGAAGCGACGGGTAGCGAACGCTCGATTCACAACGTCAGGGTGCGCACGCCATCGAAGATGGTGAGCATGCCGTGGGAGTCCGCGCAGGATTTCGCGGGCGAGCCCTAGCCGCATACCCAACCGTGCATCCCGTCGTGGAGCAGTTCCGTGCGCGGGATGTTTCGCGGCCAGTGGAGTTGCTCGCCACTCATCCTCGCCGTTATCCGCGTGGCGTTATTCCTTGGATCGCAGCGTGCCGCCTCGTTTTGGACGAGACGGATAGGACCCTGTTACGCGGCGTGTGGGAGAGGTTCAGGCTTGAATCGCGGAACGGGCATATCGTCCTCTGAGCCCTGCCAGCGGAGCGTCACGCGGGGTTCGGTGCCTTTTGGGTAGACACGAATTTCGGCGATACAGCGCGCGTAGAACCTCCGCCGAATATCGAGATCCACGGCGGCAGGGATAAGTCCCGAAGCCTTCTCCGCCGCGGACTGTGGGTACTCGGACACCGGGTAACTGATCTCGTCCGGTTTCGGGACCTCACGTAGCGCTCGGCGCGCAGCCTCTAATGTCCCCTGTCGGACTGCGACGTCCGCCTTCCACTGCTCGACGCCGACGTCTGAGACCTTGATCTCTGCGCGATACATGTCGAGCTCGCGCTGTGCGTCGTGCACCGCTTCGAGTGCATCCGCGTAGCGCGTGTCTCCTTCGATAACGGCTGAGATGTACGGATCACGGGTAGCGACAGCGAGGTCCAGCACATACTGAACGGCTGGTTCGAGTTCGTGTGCGGTCATTGACGCACCATTACAACCAAGATGAGTGCAGGCGTAGCGGAGCTTCTCGCGGTTCTTCCCGTACCGGCGTAGGTGCATTTTACGCCCGCACACTCCGCAGCGCACGACTCCGTGAAGGACAGCTTCTTTCCCAGCACCGTTATGTGTGGGCGCCGGAGTCTGGACAGCGTTCGCCGCCTCCCACTCGCCAGGGGTGACTATCGGAGGATGCGCGTTCCTGATGACAAGTGGCTCGCCACCATCCGGATTTGGAACGCGTTGCTCTCCGAGGTAAACGCGACGCTTGATGATCAGATAGACAGACGAGTGCGAGATGGGAAGTCCCTTCGACTTGATCGTCTTCGCGATGCTGAGGAAGCTCATCCCTTTGGCGCGAAGGCGGAACATCTCGCGGATGAACTCGGCAGATCGCTCGTCAATCACAAGCCGCCGATCTCGTAGCTGATAACCGATTGGAACGCGTCCCGCGCAGTGGATACCTTCGCGGGTTCGCTTCAGCTTCCCGCCTTGGAGTCTCCCGCGTAGACGTTTTCGTTCCGCATCACCTACCGCCATAAGGATGTTGAAGTGCATCTCCGATCCGTTGGCGGAGTCGAACCCGGACGCTGTCGCGATTAGGCGAGCGCCGCAGGCCACAATGCGCCGGAGCGCGACCGCTCCCGCGATGACGTCACGAGCAAATCGGCTTTCGTCGCGGACGATGATCCCGCCTAGCTCTCCTGACTCACAGCGTGCGATCAGTTCGCCGAGCTTCCGGTCATCTGCGTTGAGGGCGCCTGAGACGATCTCGGTGATGACTTCTGTGATCTCGAGGCCGCGACTCTCGGCCCAGGCGCGTGCCTGCGCCTCCTGGTCGGCAGGATCAGACGAAAGCGCCCCGTTCGCGCCCTCGATCGAGGCTCGACAGTAGATAGCGAAGGGTGGCACTCAGGCGGAGTATAGCCTAAGTGTAAGAAACTGCGGGCAGATGAAGTACGGCACTAGGCCAAAGTAGCTACTAGATCCAGGCCTTCCGGCGGTAGAAGACGAGCTGCCCGACAGTGGTGACGATGATCAGCGCCCACGACCACGCGTAGCCGTACCGCCAGTGGATCTCGGGGAAGTGATGAAGGAAGTTCTGGCCGTACAGGCCGACGATAAAGGTCGGGAGGAGGAGCAGCGAGGCGATGACCGTCAGGGTCTTCATCACCTCGTTCTGGTCGTTTGCGATCTTCGCCTGGAGGTAGTCCCGGACGCTCGCGATCAGGTCGCGCGACAGCTCGAGCCCGTCGAAGGCGCGCAGGAGCTTGTCGTAGGCGCTGTTGAAGGCGACCTCGACCTCGTGAGGGAAGACCTCCTTGCCCTGCTCGACCTCGATCACGTTGTCCACGACCCGCCGCACGGCGTCGCGGGTCGGCGCAAGGGTGCGGCGGATGTGCAGCAGGTCGTGGCGCAGCTCGCTGAGGCGGTTGCGTGTCGCCTCGGGCGGGGCGGTCTCGACCGTGTCCTCGAGCTGGTCGATCTCCTCGTCGAGCGCGTCGACGAGGTCGAGGTAGTGCTCGGCGATGTCGTCGACGAGCCGGTAGAGCATCATGCCCGCCTCGTCGTCAGGGAGGCACGCCTCGCGCGTGGGCCGCGGGTCGTACGGATGCTCGTCGGGCGGCGTCTTGCTGACGCTCAGAAGCACCTCGTGCGTCACGACGACGTCGACCTCTTGGTAGAAGACGCGGTCTTCCTCCGGGACGGCAACCGCGACCAGAAAGACGCCGAAGATGTAGTCGCCGTGCGCCTGCAGGGTCGGCCGCGGCTCGTCGTTGTGGCGTGCGGGGGCGAGCAGAAGCTCAAGCGCCGACTCCTGCACCGTCCGGGGGAGCTTCGCGCGCAGCTCGTCCCCGGACGGGTCGATCAGGTCGATCCACTCGGCCACAACGGCCGAGGGTAGACGCGGGCTCGGCTAGAGCCGCGGCGCGGCCTCGGCCGCCATCAGGTGACCCTCGAGGGCGGCGAGGTAGCGCTCGGCGTCGAGCGCGCCCATACAGCCGGAGCCTGCCGCCGTGACGGCCTGGCGGTAGACGTGGTCCTGCACGTCGCCGACTGCGAACACGCCCGGGACGTTGGTCTCGGTCGAGCCGGGATTCGTGATCAGGTAGCCGGCCTCGTCGTGCTCGAGCTGGTCGAGGAACAGCGCCGTGGTGGGGTCGTGGCCGATCGCCGCGAAGACGCCGTCGGCCTCGAGCTCCCACGTCTCGTCGGTGTTGACGTCGCGCAGCCGGACGCCGGTGACCCGGTCCTGGCCGAGCACCTCGTCGACGATCGCGTTGGTGATCCAGTCGATCTTGTCGTTTGCCCGGGCGCGGTCGAGCATGATCTGCGACGCGCGGAACTCGTCACGGCGGTGGACGACCGTCACTTTTGCGGCGAACCGCGTCAGGAAGGTCGCCTCCTCCATCGCCGAGTCGCCGCCGCCGACCACGACGACATGCTTGTCGGGGAAGAAGGCCGCGTCACAGGTCGCGCAGTACGAGACGCCGCGGCCCTGCAGCCGCTGCTCGGACTCGAGCCCGAGCTGGCGGGCGCTGGCGCCCGTCGCGAGGATCACCGTCTGCGCGCGGTACTCCTCGTCGCCGACGTACACGCGGTGGGGTCGCTCCGAGAAGTCGACCTTGGTGACGTCGTCGGTCACGAACTCCGCGCCGAAGCGCTCCGCCTGGCGCCGGAAGTCGGCCATCATCTCGGGCCCCAGGACGCCGTCGGTGTAGCCGGGGTAGTTCTCCACGTCGCTCGTGATCATCAGCTGGCCGCCCCAGTTGAAGCCCTCGATCAAGAGTGGCTTCAGGTTCGCGCGCGCGGCATAGAGGGCGGCCGTATACCCGGCCGGCCCGCCGCCGACGATGATCATCTCGCGCACGTCGTCGTCAGTCATGGTCCTCCAAATCTCCTCTGGTTTTCCTCCGTTGTATTAAACGAATCCGGTCGGCTGAAGCTTCCTTTCAGGCGACCGGCGCGCCGCAGATGAACAGCTTTTGGCTACGGATCTCCGACTCATCGTAGAGCCGATGGGACTCCTGTCGACCTGGGCCGAGCAGGTGGACCACGTCCTGGCCCCGGGCCGTGAGCAGCTCCGCGATCAGGCGCCGGTGGCAGCGGCGCCAGTCGGTCTCCGCGCACATGAAGCAGGGGGCGGGCTGGGCGAGCTCGGCGGCGAGGGCGGACTGCCAGGCGTCGCCTCGCATCCGGGCGGCATAGCTGCGAAAGGCGGCGATGCGCAGACAGGCGAAGTCGTCCTCGCCCGGCTCGCCGCTGCGGCGGCCGCCGAGCTCGACCGCGTGGCGGTAGGCGATCCCGCCGTCAGCCAGTGCCTCGCGCAGGGGACCCTGGTTGAATTGCGGGTTGCGACGCGAGCCCGGAAAGCGGCGGACGTCGACGAGTGTCGCCACGCCGGCCTCGTCGAGCATCGCCACCAGCTCGTCGAGCGGCCGGACACCGTGACCCACCGTGAAGGGATGCATACAATCGCCGCTTCCATGGTAGGTAGGGGCAGCCGATGGCCGATACGGTGACCTGGTCGCTCCTGCGGGAGCTGGCGAACTTCCGGGCCGAGAAGGGCTGCGCCACCAGCCTCTACCTGAATCTCGATCCGTCCGAGGTTCCGACGGCCGGCGACGCGCAGACGCGGATGAACGCGCTGCTGAACAGCGCCGAGAAGACCGACCGGAAAGACCTGACGCACGAGCAACGCGGCGCCCTGAAGGCCGACTTCGCGCGGATCGCGCGCTGGTTCGACGACGACTTCAACCGCGCCGGCGCGCAGGCCGTCGCGATCTTCGCCGCCGGGTTGGACAACTTCTGGACCACCATTGCGCTGCCCGAGCCCGTCCCTGACCGCTTCAAGGTCGGCCATGACTTCTTCCTCGCGTCGCTCGTTCCGGTGGTGGCGCGTGCGGATGGAACGATCGTCGCTGTGGTCGGGCGCGAACAGGGGCATCTGTACCGGCTCGAAGCCGGGCGCCTGCGGGAGATCGGCGACCACTTCGAGGAGCAGCCGGGAAAGCACGACCAGGGCGGTTGGTCGCAGGCGCGCTACCAGCGCCACATCGAGAAGCTCGTCCAGGAGCACCTGAAGGACGTCGCCGAGGTGCTCGACCGGAGCCGTCGCCGGCTGCAGGTGCCGAAGATCGTGATCGTCGGTTCCGAAGAGACACGCTCGGAGTTCATCGACGAGCTCTCGGCGGAAGCGCGGGAGGCTGTCGTGGGCTGGGCGCCCGCGGAGGCGCATGCAGGCCCGGCGCAGTTGCTGAACGCTGTCACGCCCGTGCTCGCCAAGGCGGAGGCGCGGGACGAGGAGGAGGTGCTCGCACGCTGGCGCGAGGAGGCAGGGAAGGGCGCACGCGCTTCCTCAGGTTGGGAGCAGACCCTGGAGGCCGCCTCGGACGCCCGCGTCGAGTTGCTGTTGTTCCAGGAAGGCGTCGACCACCGCGCGTACCGCTGTCCCGCGTGCGGGCGGGCCGCGACGTCGGGCGGCAGTTGCCCGCTCGACGGCACCACGCTGGAGGAGACGGATGCCGGTCTTGACCTGGCGGTCCATCAGACGCTCGCGCACGGCGGCGCCGTGTGGGCGATCAGGCACCACAGCGACCTCGCCCCGGCCGAAGGCATCGGCGCGTTGCTCCGTTACTAACGGCTGGGGTCTGACGCCAGCAGTTCGACTCAGGCCGCGTCGGCGGAGACGCCCGGCAGTTCCAGGACGGTCTCCGCCTCCACTTCTTGCTGCTCCTCGACCGCCCGTTCGAGCTTGGTCTCGAAGCGGTCGAGCCGCTTCGCTGCTTCGTGGTACTTCGACTGCGCGTGGCCGATGTGCGTGCCGACCTTGTCGAAGTCGTCGGCGAAGCGGTCGAAGTCGCGCTGGAGGTCGGCGACGTAGGCCATCACCTCGTGGGCGTTCTGCTCGATCTGCATGCCGCGCAGGCCGAGCGCGATCACCTGCAGATACGCCGTAAAGGTCGTCGGCGACACGGGGAAGACCCGGCGCTCGTGCGCGTAGGCGAGGAGCGCCCCGGTCTTGCCGCAGGCGAGCTCGTAGTAGACCGCCTCGACCGGGATGTACATGAACGCGAAGTCGTAGGTGCCCTCGTCCGGCCGGATGTACTTGGCCGCGATTGCCTCGATGTGCTGCTTCACGTCGCGCCCGAACTGCCGCTCCGCGAGCGTCCGTTCGTCGTCGCTCTCGGCCTCGACGAGCCGGTTGTAATTGTCCAGCGGAAACTTCGAGTCGATCGGGATCGACCGGTCGACCTGCACGAGCGCGTCCACCCGCTCGCCCGAGTCGAACGTGTACTGCATCTGATAGGCGGAGGGCGGCAGCCGGTCGCGCAACAGGTTCTCGAGCAGGAGCTCGCCGAAGCCGCCGCGGGCCTTCGGCGGGCGGAGGGCCTGCTCGAGCCGCGCGAGGTCCTTGGCGCGCTCGAGCATCTGCGTCGTCGCCTCGTCGACCTTGCCGAGGCGCTCGTGGATCTTGTTCGTCGTCTGGGTCGCGCTCTCGAGCCGCCGGTCGACTTTCGTGTCGAGCTCGGACAGCCGGCGATCCATCGTCTCCGTCACCCCGAGCAGGTGCCGGTCGACCTCGGCGTTGCGCTCGGCCAGCTGGGAACTCCAGTCGGCGCGCAGCTCGCGCAACATGCGGGCAAGCCAGGCCAGCGCGGCCGCCAAGCCGGCTGTGAGCAGGAGGATGAGAACCACGTTCGCCATCGGGCCGACGAACGGTAGAGAGGAGGTCGGACGGAGCCCGCAGGCCCCGTCCGACCGGTTGGAGCTAGGTGTTCTCCCGCTCCACGTGCGCCTCGGCAGCCTGCTGCCGCTGCTCCTGCGCCATCTGCTCGTGCTGGGCCGCGCGATCCTCGGCGGCGCCTTCACGTTCCTGCGCCGCCCCTTCCCGGCGCATCGAAGCGTCACCCATCACGTCCCCGGCCGCCTTCTTGCCCCGGCCGAGGAGCTTGTCCAGGAGTCCCATCGATTCCCTCCCGCTGGTTGCGGACCTGCTTCGAGCACCAAGTATCCGCTAGGTCCACAAAAAACGCCAAAGCCGGCGAACCCGAAGGTTCATCGGCTTTGGCTCGCGGAGCATATGGCGGCGAGCGACGCCTCGTCAAGAGCGCGCCCGCGCGAAAAAACACGCACGTTGCGTACTTCCACCGGGTCGTCTCGGCGTGTGGGTACCCTTGCGCGCGCGCATGGCGAAAAAGGTCCGCACACCTCCACCGCCGAGGCGGGTTCAGGCGCCCCAGAGGCGCGAGACGCGCCGGGCCGCCGGCGTCCCGACGCGGCCGCCGTGGATGTACGCCGCGGCCGGGGCGGCCGTGGTCGGCGTCATCGCGGCGATCGTGATTGCCGTCGTGGTCCTGCGGGACAACGGCGGCGGCGGCTCGAAGACCCGGACGACCGCGGTCAACTACAACATCCTTCCCGGCATCCGCAAGACGAAGGCGCCATGGCCGCCCGAGTACGAGTTCCTTGCCGACCGGCTGCTGCCGCTCGGGCTCCAGACCCTCGGCCAGGAAGGCGCGGCGACCCACTACCACGCCCACCTCGACATCTTAGTGAACGGCAAGCACGTCACGGTCCCGCGCTACATCGGGATCAACCAGGGCGCGGGCTACCTGACCGAGCTCCACACCCATGACACGCGCGGCGTGATCCACGTCGAGTCGCCAAAGTCGAACGACCACTTCAGCCTTGGTCAGTTCGTCGCGGAGTGGGGCGTCTTCCTGAACGCGCGCTGCATCGGCTCGTATTGCGACGGGCTCAAGTGGTACGTGAACGGAAAGCTCCAGACCGGGAACCCGGAGAACTACCTGCTCCAGTCGCACGACGAAGTTGCGATCGTCGTCGGGAAGCCGCCGAAGACAATTCCCAAGAGCTACAAGTTCCTCGGCGGGGAGTAGGTTTCCTCGCACTTGAAGTTGACCTACTGAGGCCCGCAAAAGTCGAACAGGTCCCATTTGCTTGAACCCGCACGCCCCCTCGGGCGTCGCTTGCGATGCCCGACTTAGAGGAGGCGCGGGCTTGCCCGCGACTCCGTTCGCGGTTGAGACGCTTGACGTGAGACGAACGTCGGAAGTGGAGTTGCCGGGGGCGGGACTCGAACCCGCACGCCCCCTCGGGCATCGCTTGCGATGCCCGACTTAGAGGAGGCGCGGGCTTGCCCGCGACTCCGTTCGCGGTTGAGACGCTTGAGGTGAGACGAACGTCGGAAGTGGAGTGCCGGGGGCGGGACTCGAACCCGCACGCCCCCGTAGGGGACAGCCGATTTTAAGTCGGCCGCGTATCACCAGTTTCGCCACCCCGGCGAAGCCAGGATAGCCTCCGAATGTGGCCAAACTAGAGGAGCTGCCGGCCGAGCTGGTCCAGCTCGAGTGGGACACGCCGCTCTTCCGGACGGCGCAGGCGCAGTTCGAGCAGGCGATTCCCTACGCGGACGTCAACGAGTCGATCGTCGAGCGCCTCCGCTATCCCGAGCGCGCCGTGATGGTCGCCGTGCCGATCCGCCGCGAGGCCGGGCACGTCGCCGTGTTCCCGGCCTACCGCGTCCAGCACTCCAGCGTCCTCGGGCCGACCAAGGGAGGCATCCGCTACGACCCCCACGTCACGCTCGGCGAGTGTGCGGCCCTCGCGGTCTGGATGACCTGGAAGTGCGCGCTCCTGCGCCTGCCGTACGGCGGCGCCAAGGGCGGCGTCCGCTGCAATCCGCGCGAGCTCTCGCTCGTCGAGTTGCAGCGGCTCACCCGTCGCTACACGAGTGAGCTGCGGGGGGTCATCGGACCGCAGGAGGACATCCCCGCTCCGGACATGGCAACCAACGAGCAGACGATGGCCTGGATCATGGATACGTACTCGATGCAGGTGGGCTACGCGGTGCCGGAGATCGTGACGGGGAAACCGATCGCGCTCGGCGGCTCGCTCTTCCGGCACGAGGCGACCGGCGCCGGCGTCGTGATGGTGACCGAGCGCGCCTGTCAGCGGCTCGGGTGGAAGCTGTCGGAGCAGCGCTGCGTCGTCCAGGGGTTCGGCAACGTTGGCGGAATCGCGGCCCAGGAGCTGGTCTCGACAGGGGCGACCGTCGTCGCCGTGTCGGATATCTCCGGCGGCGTCTACGCACCGGACGGCCTCGACCTCGAGGCGCTGCGTACATGGATCGCCGACCACGGCACGCTCGAGGAATACGCGGATGCGCGGCACGTCAGCAACGCCGAGCTGCTGGAGCTGCCCTGCGACCTCCTCGTGCTCGCGGCGCTCGAGGATCAGCTCACGGCCGAGAACGCGCCGCGCATCGACACGAAGCTCGTCGTCGAGGGCGCGAACGGGCCGACGTCGATCGAGGCGGACGCGATCCTCGGCGACCGCCGCATTCTGGTGCTGCCGGACGTGCTGACCAACGCTGGCGGCGTCACGGTGTCGTACTTCGAGTGGGTGCAGGACCTCGGCCGGCTCTTCTGGACGCGCGACGAGATCCGCGCGCGGCTCGCGGACAAGCTCGCCGACGCCTTCGACCGCGTCTGGGAGCTCGCCGACGCGAAGTCGATCTCGCTGCGACAGGCGGCACTCGTCGCAGGGATCAACGAGGTCGCCGGCGCGCTGAAAGCGCGGGGAATCTACCCGTGAGCCAGATCCGTGACGCAATGGTCCCCGAGCCGGGGACGCTCGAGGCGTCGGCGAGCGCGCGTGAAGCCGGCGAGCGTTTGTCGGATCCCGCAGTTCGCGCCGTGCTGGTGTCCGACGACGGCAAGCTCGTGGGCGTCGTGACGCGCAAGACGCTCGTCAGCGAGATCGTCGCGACCGGCCGGGATCCGGGAGCGACGACGCTCGGCGAGATCGCCGAGCCGCCGCTGTTCACGCTCGATGCTTCGATGGATCTCGACGACGCGTTCCGAGCGCTCGAGGACAACGACCTGGAACGAGTTCCGGTCGTCGAGGACGGCCGGCTCGTCGGAATCCTCTCGCGCACCGTGCTGCAACGGCGACTCGCGGAAGACGAGCCGCCGGCTCAGCAGCAGGTGTAGGCCCCCGGCGGGGCTGCGCCCTCTTCCTCTTCCGGCAACTCGGCCGCCGCGAGCGCGGCGCCGTCGAGGATGTCGCGCTCGCTGATCTCGAGGGCGTGCACCCCGAAGAACGACAGCACTTCACGTGCGATGACAGCCCCCGCGACGATCACGGGCGCTCGTTCGGGATCGAGCGCAGACAGCCTGCGCCGCTCGGCGATGGGCATGGCGGCGAGCCGGTCGAGCTGCTCGGACAGGGACTCCGCCTTCAGCACCGATCCGTGCACTCGTTCGCGGTCGTACTCCTGCAGCCCGAGCGCGAGTGCGGCGAGGCTCGTGATCGTCCCGGCGACGCCGATCGTGGACGTTGTTCCGCTGCGGATCTCGTCCGGCACGCGCTCGGCGAGCAGCGCGCGGACAGCGCCGGCGCAGGCGTCGAGCTCGTCGCGCGTCGGGGGATCGCTGTGCAGGAAGCGCTCGGTCAGCCGCACCGAGCCGATGTCGAGGCTCTCGTGCCAGCGCACGCCATCGGGCTCTCCGGCGACGAGCTCGGTCGAGCCGCCGCCGATGTCCACGATCACGGTGCCGGAGTCGAGCTCGCGCTCCGCCGTGACGCCGCGGAACATCAGCAGTGCCTCGTCGTGTCCAGTGAGCAGGCGCGTTGCGAACCCGTAGCTCCATTCGATCTCGCCGAGGAACGCCTCGCCGTTCTCGGCGTCGCGAATCGCGCTCGTCGCGATCGCCAAGGTGCGTTCAGCGCCGAGGCTCTCGAGGGTGCGGCGGTAGTCGCTCAGGACGTTGCGCACGCGCGCGATCGGGACGGGGAGGAGGCGGCGCCGCTCGTCCACGGCCTCGCCCAGGCGCGTGATGCGGGTTTCGCGCTCGACGTCGGCGAGGTGGCCGTCGTCGACGTCCGCGACCAGCAGGCGGGTCGAGTTGGTTCCGATATCGACCGCCGCGACGCGCGTCACTCGTTCGATGCTAGCGGGGCGTGGGTAGAGTCTTCGCGTTGCGCCAAGTCCGCCGCCTTGTCTACCGCCTAGATCCAGTCCTCCAGATCGGCCTCCTGATCGGCCTGGCCGAGGCCTACCGGCTGCTCCGCCGACTGATTCCTACGGACTGGCCGCAGGCGATCGCCAACGCCCATCACGTCTTCCGGCTCGAGCAGGTGAGCCACTTCGCCTGGGAGCGGGGGATCCAGGCCTGGTTCCTGCACTTCCCGGAGCTCGTGCGCGGGATGAACT
>WNGF01008391.1_pt1 | contig 12165 bp, 8 predicted proteins | sample 5400641 | NCBI WGS metagenome assembly WNGF01 (sample SAMN13153371, study PRJNA577476) | soil metagenome | isolation source: 80 cm soil or saprolite under grassland replicate 2 | place: USA:California | collected 2016-06-15
CCGTGCGCCCGGCTCCACGCGTCGTCGAGGGCAGCATGACCGCCGATGAGGCGCTCATCCGCTGTCTGGACGAGCTCGGCAAGGTCGATATCAGCCGGATCGCGCAGCTCAGCGGCGAGTCGGACGGCGACAGCGCCGCCGCGCTCACCGGGCGCATCTACCGCGTCCCGGAGAGCGGCGCCTATGTGACCGCCGACGAGTATTTGAGCGGCAATATCCGCAAGAAACTCGCCGCCGCCGAGCAAGCGGCGCTCCTCGATCCCAGCTTCAGCGCGAATGCCGAGGCGCTGCGAGCGATGATGCCGGCCCCGCTGACGCCGGGGCAGATCGCGGTCAAGTTCGGCGCCCCGTGGGTGCCCGAGGATATCTATATCCAGTTCGTCTCCACGCTCATCCCCAGCTTCTACGGTCATCACTACGGGCGCGGCAACATCACGTACGTGCGCAAGCTCGCCAGGTGGGTTGTCGCGGACGAAGCCTTCAGCCGCCGCTCGCATGCGGCGACGGTCGAGTGGGGCACCGGGCGGATGCACGCGATTGACATCATCGAAAAAGGACTGAACAACCAGACTCCGGTGATCTACGATGAGACCCAGGATGGCGCTCGCGTGGTCAACCAGAAGGAAACCCTGCTGGCCCGCGAGAAACTGGAGCGCATCAAGGAGACCTGGACCAAGTGGGTCTGGGAGGACGCTGGCCGCACCGAACGGCTCTGCCAGATCTATAACGAGCTGTTCAACTCCTCGCGCCGGCGCGACTTCAGCGGGGAGCACCTGAGTCTACCGGGCATCAACACGACGGTCCTGCGCGGCGGCGATCTGGCCGCGCACCAGAAGGATGCGGTGTGGATGATCTTGCAGACCTCATCGGTGCTGCTCGACCTGTGCGTCGGAGCCGGCAAGACCTTCATCATGCTCGCCGCCGCGCATGAGCTGAAGCGCCTGGGCCTGGCCAGGAAGATCCTGATCACGGTCCCGAACCACCTGACCGAGCAGTGGGCCAGCGAGGCCAATCGCCTGTATCCCGACATGCGGGTGCTGGCGATGTCGGCCGACGACTTTGCCAAGGCGCGGCGCGGCACGTTTCTCAGCCGCATCGCCACCGAGGAATGGGATGTGATCATCTGTGCGCACACCTCGTTTGGATTTATCGAGACCGGCCGCGTCGCGAAGGAGTTTATCCAGATCGAGGTCGACGAGCTGCGTTTCTATCTCGAAGAGATGAAGCGCAAGCGCGACGCCACGCGCACCGACAAGCGAACGATGAAGGAGATCGAGCGCAAGATCCTGGCGTTCGAGAACCGGCTGAAGGAACAGGAGTATCGCGTCAAGCACGACGACGCCCGGATCATCACCTGGGACGAGTTGGGCATCGATGCGCTCATGGTCGACGAGGCGCACGAGTTTAAGAATCTGAGCGTCCCAACGATGCTGGGCAGTCTGCCCGGCGTGCCGAAGGGTGACAGCAAGCGCGCGTTCGACATGCGCATCAAAACCTGGGATCTGCGGCGGCGCGGCGGGCGGGTCGTGTTTGCGACCGGCACGCCGGTGCTCAACACCCTCGGCGAGGTCTTCATCATGCAGAAGTATCTGCAGGAGGAGGTCCTTGCCGCTCACGGCATCGAGCACTTCGACGCCTGGGCCAGCACGTTTGCCGAGACGCAAACCGTGTTCGAGATGACGCCGGACGGCGGGGGATTCCGGATGAACACGCGCCTGTGCAAGTTCGTGAACCTGCCGGAGCTGTTCAACTTGTGGTTCCAAATGACCTTTAGCCGCAGCCGCGAGCAGTTGGGACTGCCCACGCCCAGACTGATCGGCGGCAAGCCCATCCCCGTCAGCGTTCCCGGTTCGCCCGCGCTCAAGGCGCTGGTGCGCTCGTTCGTCGCGCGGGTCGAGGCGATCAAGAGCGGATCGGTGGAGCCGTGGCAGGACAACATGCTCAAGGTCACCTCCGACGGCCGCAAGGCCGCGCTCGATGTACGGTTGGTAACTGGTGGCTCGGAAGAGCCGGCCTGCAAGATCAACATGCTGGTCAACACCGTCGCAGACCTGCATCAACGCTTTGACGCCGCGAAGGCCACGCAGCTGATCTATTGCGAGCTGTCCACGCCCAGGTCAAAGGGGCTGATGCAGAACGGCGCGACCGCGACAGCGGACGGCATCGACGGCGACGAGACGGCCGATCCCGAGCTGGACAAGAGTTTCGTGTATCACGAGATCCGCGCCAAGCTCGCGGCGCGCGGCATCCCGGCCGAGCAGGTCGCCTTCATTCAGGAGCACAACACCAGGACCAGGCGCGCGGCCCTCTTCGCGGCACTGGGCCGCGGCGACGTGCGTGTGCTGATCGCCTCCAAGCAGTCCACCGGCATGAACATTCAGAAACGGCTGATCGCGCTCCACAACCGCGACGCCCCGTGGCGGCCGGGCGATCTGGAGCAGCGCGTCGGCCGGATCGAGCGGCAGGGCAACGCCTGGCCCGAGGTGTTTGTGTGCAACTACGTCACCGAAGGCAGCTTCGATGGCTACATCTGGCAGACCCTCGAGACCAAGGCGCGTTTCATCGGGCAGATGCGCTCGGGCGATGTCACCATCCGCGCGATTGATGACATCTCCGAGGTCGTGTTGTCGGCGGCGGAGATCAAGGCGATTGCGTCGGGCAACCCCAGAGTGATCCGCAAGGTCCAGCTCGACGCGGAGCTGGTCAAACTGGCAAGTCTGCAGAGCAGCCATCGCGATACCCAGGCACGCATGCGCACGAAGCTCCGCGACATCGCCTGGGCGCGAGCGGATGGCCGAGCGGCGCGCACTGCTGGTCGCGGCACAGGCTGTGGCCGCGCCAGTTGCGGACGCGGATTTCAAGGCCGCGATCGTCAAGGGCGCGATGACCAACGAGGCGGTCGCCTACACCAAGCGCGACGCGGCCGGCAAGGCGCTGAATGCAATTGCGCTGGAGGTGGCCGCGCAAGCGCAGGCGAACAAGGAGCGTATCACGCGGACGGTCGGCTCCTATCAGGGGCTGCTCATCCGCGCGCAGGCGACTCCGCTCATGGCGATCGCCGACATCTTTCTCGCGGTCGAGCAGAACGGTGCGGTCGAGGCCATCACCGGCACCCCGGTCAAGCTCGGCAACGACCAGGGTGTATTCGTGAGTATCGACTGGCAGATCCGTGACATCCCCGAGGCGATCCGAAGGATCGACGCGGAAGGTCTGGCGAAGGATCAGGAAGAAGCGCAGATCACGGTTGCACTGACACTGCCGTGGGACCAGGCCGAGCGCTACGCGGCGCTCCAGGAGGAACTGGCGGCGCTGAACGCCGAGCTGTCCAAGACGAACGCCGACCAGGTGACCCAGCCGACTGCCTCGACAGTTCAGGCCGCCGAGGCGAGCGCACCGTTCACCGATACTGGCGCGCTGGAGATTGTGGAGACCTCTGATGTGGACGCGGCAGCGCTAGAGGTGGCGACCGCATTGCCGCAGTTACCGCCCGCCGCGCTGCCGGAGCCGTCCGATCTGGCGGCGATGGAGCTGGCGATGGCGCAGCTTGCCGGCACGCAGAGCCTGACGGCGGCGGAAGAGGCCGAGATCGCGGCCGAGCTTGTGGAGGAGGCGGAAGCCGACGCCCAGCTGACAGCGAGTGACGCGCCGGCCGTACTGGAGGCGCTGGAGCAGCCCGCCACACCCGAGATCCAGCCGGTCAGGATCGTGCTGGCCCAGGCGGATGTGGTGCGCGCGGCGCACACCTCGCGCTCCACGCTCGTGTTCGGCAGTATCGAACACATCGGTCAGGTCAAGGGCAAGCGTGCTGTGAAGGCGGCGAAGCGCACAAGCATCGAGATGGCAACTATGGACTTGTTCGCCATCCCGACCGCACCGGCGCAGCTGCAGCTGACCCTGTTCTAGCCTGTGTGGCGACCAGCGCGCCCATCCTGTCCCAGGATGGGCGCTGCTCCATCATCAGATCAGCAGAGCACCCTTTGGATAGGAGACCATAACACCCTCTAAACAGACCATCGGTTTTACCCCCAGCGGGGCCGTCTCCGCGCCGCTGGGGTGTGGAGACGGCCTCCTGGCGCAGCTACAGGAGGCATCCATTGCACCAATCATTCCTCTTTGCCTTACCCAAGTCCGCGCAGCACCCGCTCAGCCTCGCGGAGCGCCCGCTGCGCGAGTGGCCCATCCAGGAGCGCCCGATCGAGCGCCTGGTCGGGTGCGGCCCCTCGGCCTTGTCAGATAGCGAACTGCTCGCGGTATTATTGAACGGCAGCGCGGGCGGAACCAATCCCGTCGCGCTCGCCCAGCAGCTCATGAGCACCTTCGGTGGCTGGCAGGGCCTCCAGCAGGCTGACCTGAATGAACTCCAGTGCGTTCGCGGTCTGGGGCGCGCTCGTGCCGCACAGGTCAAGGCCGCGTTGGAGGTTGCCCGGCGGATGCTGTTGGCAGAACCCGGCGAGCGACTGCAAATCAAATCTCCGGCTGACGTCGTGCAGCTCCTGATGGTCGAAATGAGCCATCTTGATCAAGAGCACCTGCGGACGATCTGCCTCGACACAAAAAATCGCGTACAGACCGTGGCAACCGTGTACGTCGGCAGCCTCAACGCTTCACTGGTGCGAGTCGGCGAAATCTTCAAAGAGGCCATTCGCCGTAACAGCGCCGCGATCATTGTAAGCCATAATCATCCTTCGGGCGACCCAACGCCGTCGCCGGAGGACATCCTGGTCACGCGCGAGATCATCAGCGCCGGGAAAATGCTTGACATCGAAGTGCTGGACCATCTCGTGATCGGGCAGGGTCGCTTTGTGAGTATGCGCGAACGCGGCCTCGGCTTCGGTCGCTGAAAATCCGTACACTTCGAATCGCCACTCGGAGACACCCACTACCTCACCGCTGTCCACAATCCATCAACATCGTATCCACACAAGGAAGGACACACTACCATGACGAGCACTCCCACTGTCGCTCCCACGACTGCTGCCGCCAATTCCACCCGCAGCCGGAAGAAAGTCGTCGAACCGCTCGCTACGCCGAGTGTGCCGGCGCTGGAGGCCAGCGTGCTGCAGGAGCACCTGAAGCGCACCCTGGCCAAGGCACTGCACGCGGTCGCTCCCAAGAGCACCATGCCCATTCTCGGTCACGTCCTGCTGGTGGCCGAGGGCAGCCAGCTCACCATCAGCGCGACGAACCTGGAGATCGGCATCGCCGTCACTGTCGCCGCGAAGATCGCACGTCCTGGCGCGATCGCGCTGCCGGCCAAACTGCTGAGTGATGTGGTCGGCAGCCTGCCAAATGAGGCGATCGCCCTGGCGATGGACCCGCGCGCTATGAGCGTGACGCTCACCTGCGGGGCCTTCGAGGCCACCATCAAGGGCATTGCTGCCGAGGAGTTCCCAAGCATCCCTACCATCGCCGGACGCGCCGCGGCGGCGACCTTCGCTCCCGAGGCGCTGTGCAGCGCCGTCAGCCAGGTCGCGTTTGCCGCCTCCAGCGACGACACGCGTCCCGTCCTGACCGGCATGCGGATCAGCCTCGCAGGCACGGTCGCATCGTTTGCCGCCGCCGACTCCTTCCGAATCGCGTTCCGCATAATCGCTCTAGAGACAGCTGTCGCCGCACCCGCGGAGGTCGTTGTCCCGGCACGTGCGATGACGACGCTCGGCAAGGTACTGGCCGATGTAGACGGTACGGTTGAGCAACTGGTCGACGATGATTATGTGATCTTCCGTGCCGACGAGGTGGAGTTGGTCGCGCGCTGTATCGAGGGCGCTTATCCGGCCGTCGATCGGTATCTGAACCTGGCCTTTGGCACGGTAGCGGAGATCAGCACAAAGGAGTTGGCGCGTGCCATCAAGCTGGCTTCCTACTTCGCCACGACTTCGGCGAATATTGTGCGCTTGCAGCTTAGCCCAGTAGCCGTTGGTGCGGGCAAGCTGACAATCAGCGCAAATGCGGCTGAGGTGGGCGAAAACTCAAGTGCGCACGACGCGGCGATCCGCGGCGCCGGAGGCATCGTTGCGCTGAATGTCACGTTCCTTGCCGATGGTATCGATGCGATCAGCACCCCGACGATCGCCATTCACTATAACACTCCACAGCAGCCGATCGTCCTCAAAGGCGTTGGTGACGAGACCTACACCCACGTCGCTATGCCCATGACCGTCCGGTAACAGTTCCCGGAATCAGCCATAGCAGAACCCCACGAAGCAGAATGCCGCGCTCGAGTGATCGGGTGCGGCGTTATGCCTATCGCAACGATACGCCATCAGGAGATTGAGCCAATGCGTCACCGCCACCAACTGGCACTCGGATTGTTTGAGGAAGACCAACCACCACCCTATCCCGACGACCCGTCCGCCATCATTGTCAGCGTCTCCGGTGGACTCGACAGCGACTACGCGGCGCTGTGGGCACGCCGGCGCTGGCCCAACCAGCCAATCTTCCTCTGGCACGCGCACCTGGAGCAGATGGACTGGCCCGACACGCCGGCGCACCTTGAGATGCTAGCCGCCGCTCTCGGCAATTGCCGTCTCCTTATCTGCCAGGCGGTCTACGAACTGAACGGGACGACCACGCCGAGCGGCTGTAATGGCACGACGCTGCGACGCCTGCAGCTCGTGCGCGATGGCGACATACATTACGGCCCAGCCAGGGATGATGATTCATCGGCGATTCTCACGCTGCTGGATTTTGCACGCAAGGCGAGACAGGGGCGGCCGCCAACCCGCGCGCATCGGTGGTGTACCAGCTATTTTAAGACACGCCTCTTCGATACCTGGGCGCGCGCCAACCGAGGCATGCTCGGTGAACAGTCGGTGTTGCTCTCGGGCGAGCGTTGGGCCGAGTCGGAGCAGCGCTCGCACGTGCTGCAATGGGAGTGGCGCAAGGCGATCAGCTTAAAACCAACCGTGAAGCGCAACGCGACATGGCCGCGCGGCTGGCGCATGCTCTGGGTGCGCCCCGGTATCACCTTTGCGCTGCACGAAGTTGCTGGCGCGGTGATCGCCGCCGGCATTGAACCGCACATTGGCTACTTCGACCAGGGCGAGACGCTGGCCGGCCTGCTCGATCCACACCGGGATGAGCGGGCACGCGCCCGTCTAAGCTGCCGATGCTGCATCTTTAGTCACAGGCACCATATCCAGCGCGCGCTGGACACGCGCCCTTCGGTGATGGGGCCGGCGGTCCAGGCAATCTGGGACTACGAACGTGACACCGGTTATTCGTGGCAGCAGCGCGGGCCACTAGAGCTGAGCTGCGGCTGATGCGTGTCAGGTGTATCATTCAGCCGGCATAGGCGCCATTCAACGAACCTGCCAAAGACCTTCGCCAATTGTACGAGGATGGTATAATATTCAATGAGGAGCACTCCATGACTGAGCAAGGCTTAAGCGACTTTGATAGCGCATGGAAAGCTGCGCTGGATGTCTATCTCAAGGAGTTCTTGGAACTCTGCTTTCCAGCAATTCATGCGGCGGTCGATTGGGCCCGCCCGTACCGCTTTCTCGAAACCGAGCTGCAGCGTGCGAGCAGCGCCGATTATCGCGGTCGCCGGACGGTGGACAAACTGGTTGAGGTGTGGGGACGCGACGGGGTGGCTGCCTGGGTACTGATTCACATCGAAATCCAGAGTCAGAACCAAGCAGATTTCGCCCAGCGAATGTTTCAGTATCACTATCGATTACGAGATCGGTTTGAGCACGCGGTCGTCAGCATCGCCATGCTGGCTGACGATCGTCCCAACTGGCGGCCAGAGACGTATGAGATGGGACTGTGGGGTTGCGAGGTGCGCTTTCGCTTCCCGACCGTCAAGCTGCTCGACTATCGTGATCGCCTCACGGAGCTGGAAGCCAACCGCAATCCAGTTGCGGCGCTGGTGCTGGCACATCTAGCCGCCCAGCAGACGCGAGCCGACCCGGTGCGCCGGCTCCAAGAGAAGCTGGCGCTGACACGGCGGCTGTACGATCTCGGCTATAGTCCCGAACAAGTGCGCCTTGCCTTCCGGTTCGTGGATTGGTTGTTACGCCTACCCGATGGCCTGAAAACCCAGTTCGCACAGGAACTGCGTACCTTTGAGGAGGAACGGCAGATGACCTACATCACCAGTATCGAAGAAATTGGTATCGAGAAAGGGCGCGTTGAGGGCCGTATTGAAGGCCGCGCTGAAGGGCTCATTGAGGGCATCGCCGGCATGCTGGACCTGAAGTTTGGTGACGCAGCCGCGCCGCTCATCACTGAAATTCAGCTCATTACTGACCTGGAGACTCTTGAACGGGTGAAGGTCGGTATCAAGCCTGCACAGACGCTTGACGATGTACGCCGCATCTACGCGCCCACGACCAGCGGCAAATAGACTGCCAACACGGCCCCGGCATCTGCAATCGATGATGGGGCCATGTTGTTGGCAGCGAGTATCGGCAGCGATTGACGCAGCTGAACGCCTGCCGTATACTCATGCTATCATCCGCACATATGTGTTGTGCGCAGCTCAGCAGGCAGGCCGCTGAACGAGAGACCGATCGTCCGCGCTGCACCATTTTGCTAAGGTCAGCAAACTGTTAGTCATAATGGACTATTACAGATATAGTGAGGATTGATCAACCATCCACAAATTGTGGATGGTTGATCTGCCCGCTCGGAGTTTATTATGAACCAGCCGACGGCACCGCAGACATTCAATACCAACGTAGTGCGCCGGATGTGGTATCAGGACGCCTGGTACTACAGTGTGATCGATGTCGTCGCTGTGTTGACGGAGTCGGTCAACCCGAACCGTTATTGGAACACTCTCAAGTCGCGCCTCCAAGGCGAGGGAGCTACCGATATCCTCGAGCAGATTGTCCAACTCAAGCTCCAGTCGCGTGACAATCGGCTGCGCCTTACAGATGTGGCCAACCGGGAGACACTCCTCCGGATTATCCAGTCGATTCCCTCGCCGCGCGCTGAGCCATTCAAGGCCTGGCTCGCTCAGGTCGGCGAAGAGCGCTTTGTCGAGATTGAGCACCCGGAGGAAGCCTTCGAGCGCATTCGCCAGGGATATCGTGATCGTGGCTATGATGAGCGCTGGATAGAAGAGCGCATGCGCGCCGACCTGATCCGAAACGATTTGAGTGTGACCAGAACAAATGGAAGCGCGTTGGATCCATCAGGGAGTAGAGGATGCGCACAGCAATGACGTTGAACGTCACGACCATCTGCGGGATAATCGGTAGTGCCAACCATCGATTGTCCGACAGGAGTATGGCTATGCCGTCCAACGCCGCCCCGATTGTACAGCAGATCCAGGCCGATTTCCACGCGCTGATCGCCTACGTGACCGGGCCGGAGGCCCAAACCCAATCGGCCTATACGGTCGAACTCACGCTGTTTCGCCGCTTGCTGGCCATTGGGGCCGCGCTGCTGCGCCTGTTCTTTGTGGCGCAAGCCGCCGAACGCCCACCGGCACCGATCGCCGCTGATGGCACGCTGTGGTCGTATTACGACCAGCGTTCGATCAGCTACTATTCGATCTTCGGCAAGCTGCGGATTTCGCGCCACTATTTCACGGCACCTGGCCAGGCCGGCACCTGTCCGCTCGACGCGACCCTGAGCTTGCCCGACCACTGCTATTCTGACCTGTTGAGCGACTGGGCCAGTTACGGCAGTACTGACGCCGCCTATCGCGAAAACCAGACTGCTCTGGAACGAATCCTCGGACTGACCCTGAGCGTGCAGGCGCTGGAAACCATGGCGGCACGCGCCGCCGCTGATGTCTCTGCCTTCTATCAACAACCACCCGCCCCGGCCACGCCACTTGCACTGGGCAGCATCCTGGTCGTGCAGGCCGATGGGAAGGGTGTCCCGCTGGTGCAGCCGCCGCCCTCCGATCCGCCACTGCGGCTCTCCAAAGGCCAGAAGCGCACCAAGAAGAAGGAAGCCATCGTCACGTGTCTGTACACCATCGCGCCCTACGTCCGCAGCGCGCAGGATGTCCGAGCGGCCTTGCTGCACGAAGCGCGTCGCGCCGACCATCCTACCCGACCTGTGCCCGTGCAAAAGGAAACGCGGGCCACCTTGGAGGGGAAAGCCGCCGCGCTGCGCACGCTCCGGCAGCGCGCCGTGCAGCGCGATGGACAGCAGATCCGCGCCCGCGTGGCAGTGACGGATGGGGCCGAGAGTCTCCAGCAGCACATGACCACGGCGTTTCCCGAGCATACGCTGATCTTGGACATTATCCACGCCAGTGAATACTTGTGGGCCACCGCCACGGCCTTGCTGGGGGAAACCAATCCGAGCCGCACGCCCTGGGTGGCTCTCAAGCTCGATCTGCTGTTGACTGGGCAGGTGGATACGCTGCTTGCGCACCTCACAGCCGAGGTGGCTGCTGCGACGTGGACGGAAACGCAGCGCACGGCGATCGAGCGAACCATCGGTTATTACGTGCGCAACCGTGCGTATATGCAGTATGACCACTACCTGGCACAGGGCTGGCCGATTGGCACCGGCGTGGTGGAAGGTGCCTGCGGCCATCTGGTCAAAGACCGCATGGAGCAGGCCGGCATGCGCTGGACGCTCTCTGGCGCACAAGCGATCCTGGATCTGCGAGCCGTACGGCTCAACCACGATTGGGATGCGTATTGGCAGTTTCATCGACAGCAACAACATCACCGATTGTATGGGGCCGCACCACCAGCGGCACTACCGGAAGCCCAGGTGCTACAGATGGCAGCCTGATGCCGCCCATCGATTGTGGTCACACTCAAACGATTTGACCACAGAGTGGCAGGAGCGTGGAGCATCAGAGCTATCGAGCTGCACCGCGATCGCGACAGTCAGGGCTTCGGTGAGCTGAAGCGCGACGCAACGGACGCTGGTACGACCGCCGGGCGAGCCCGGAAGGTCATCGAGCAAGATCTTGGTCGGCCCGTGATGTCTGCGCAAAACTACCGCGCGCTCAAAGGGCCGGTGGTACGTCTCGCTCCAACGGCGATACCTGAGCCAAAAATAGAGGACTCCTCCGGGACTGCTGGGCAGGCGAAGAAGTCTGATGAGTCGGATGGGCCAACCCAGCTGCCGCTGTTCCTTGACCCACTGTAACATCATCGAGACGATGAGGCGATTCTGAGACCACAAATCCCCCCTCTCTCCTGTAATGTTCTTTCCGAGGCTTGCCCGAGAACGGATACATATTGCGAACTTAGTGCATTCATAAGGCGTGAATCTGGCAAACATCGGTTAAGCATTACGTAGATTATTATAATCTCCACAGTGCTTAGGCGGTGGATGTACTACCAGAACATGACGGCGACCGAGAGAAACTCATCGCCGCGCTGGCCGCAGCTGTCGTCGCCATCGCTCGTGAGCGCGCCGGGTGCGCATCTGATCCGCCGCTCGATGCTCCTACTACATACGGATCGACCGTCAAAAGTGCGTAGAGGCTCCAATGCTTGTTGCTATTTACATTCGAGTCTCCGATGAGTCGCAGATTGAGGGGTACAGCCTTGAAGCACAGGAGCGGCAGTGTCGCGCGTTCTGTGCAGAGCGCGGCTTCAATGTCGCCGGCGTCTATATCGAGGAAGGCGTCAGCGGACGCCACGATCGGCGCCCGTCGTTTCAGCGCTTGCTGAACGACATCAAGCAGCAGCGCATCAGAATTCGCGCCCTGATTATCATGGATCTCGACCGCTTCATGCGCAATCTGCGCCTGCAGCTCAATGTAAAAGCAGAACTCGATGCACTCGGTGTCCGTCTGATTAGCCTCAATGATGATATTGACACCAGCACGCCAGAGGGCATTATTCACTTTCAGATGAAGGGCATGCTGGCCGAATGGTTCAGCAACCAACTTGGCCGCAAGGTCGTGATGGGCATTCGGGAGAAAGTCCAGCAGGGGCGTTGGCACGGTCCCATGCCGGTAGGCTACCAGAAAGGCGCTGATGGTATCCTGGAACCGAGCCCTGATGCGGAGGCAGTGCGGCTCGCATTTCGACTGTATGCGACCGGGCGATACTCGTATCTGGCGGTTGCGCGGGAATTGAATGCGCGTGGCTGGCGGATCTACAATGTTCAAACGCAGACACGCGGATTGTACAATAAGTGGAATTTGGAAGTCATTCTCAAGAATCCGGTCTATCGCGGATTCGTCAAATTCAATGATCAGCTGCTGCCAGGAATCCATCCGCCGTTGAT
>WNGF01008397.1_pt1 | contig 12160 bp, 8 predicted proteins | sample 5400641 | NCBI WGS metagenome assembly WNGF01 (sample SAMN13153371, study PRJNA577476) | soil metagenome | isolation source: 80 cm soil or saprolite under grassland replicate 2 | place: USA:California | collected 2016-06-15
CGCGGTAGAAGCCGGGCGGCAGGTCTTCGCGGATCTCGCGGAGCTGGTCCTCGACGATGTGGAAGTTGTCCACGAGCCACTCGGCGGCCGGCGAGATCGTGCGCTCTTCGCGAATCGCGCTCGCGATCGCGCGGTACGAGGAGAGCAGGACGCGCCCGTTTTCCTGCAGGCGCGGAAGAAGGAGCCGCCCGCGGCGGATACCGGGGTAAACCGCATGCTCCGCCGCCAGGGCCTCCGCGAACTGCTCGAGGCGCTCGGTGGAGAAGAGTTCGCCGCGAATGGGTTCAGCGGCCGTCGACATTCCGGATCCCATTATTCACCGGCTTCGGGAAGGCCGGGCGTGAACGCCGCGCGCAGGTTACGCGGCGCAGTCGGGATGTCCGCAACGGCAGGAAGGCTCCGGGCGCCCGAGGGTCTCCTGATCCGCGCAGTGCTCGCTGCAGAACTTTTTTTCTCCGCGCTCGACGAGGATCTCCGAGCAGCGGCAGTCTCCATGGTCGCAGGTCATTCCCGCCTCCTGACTTGCCCTACGCAGCAAGCCTCCTGCCACCAGCTAAGCCCGACTGTAGCAGTGACCTGGGCCGGTCTATTTCTTCATTCGGTTTCGAACGACCGGAGCCGAGGCCGCGGCGAGAGCGGCCAGCAGCGCGGCGACGAATTGGGTTCGGCGCTTCGTGTCCAGGCTCTGCCATTCCTTCGTCAGGCGCGCGACCGTCTTCTTCGATGCCGCTCCCGCGCCGTGGAAGGCCTGGCGCGCCGCGTCCGTGCCCTGTCCGGACAGGGTCTTCAGGCTCTTTCCGGCGGCCGCCGCTTTCGCGGCCCATCCCTCGAGCAGGCTAGCGAAGCTCTTCGTGGTCGAGCGGGCACGGGAACGCCCCGGGGCTTTCTTGCGGCGCGCCGAAGGCTTGCGGGAGGAGCGCTTGCGCCGCGCGGGCGCCCGGCGCTTTTTCGGCGCCGCAGCCGGGGTCGGATGTTCGACGGGCGTTTCGGTCTCTGCCACCTTTCACCTCCGCGAAAACGTTGATAGCAAGACACAAGCCTATTCCCTAATCCCGGGCCGCTCTGAACTGTTTTTTCGCAGGCCGCCCAAAGAATGGACTCGCCGCGCACGGACCGGCTGGCGTCGCCTTGCCGTCGTAATAGCATGATGGCGACGATGACGATCGACCGCCAGGTTTTCGTGGACTGGTTCGACCGCAACCGGCGCCGCTCGCGGGAGCTTTTCGACAGCGTGGTGCCCGACGCCTATGAGGTGCGCCCGATCCCGCTGCGCAACCCGATTTGCTTCTACGAGGGGCATCTGCCCGCCTTCAACGTCAATACGCTCCTCAAGCGAGGGCTCCAAGAGCGGGGGATCGATCCTGATTACGAGGTCCTCTTCGAGCGCGGCATCGATCCCGAGGACGAATCGGCGGTCGGCCGGACTCCGTTCCGGTGGCCGTCGCGGGAGGCGATCCAGGCCTACGGGGATCGAGCGGACCGAGCCATCCGGGAGGCACTGCTCGAGAAGGACGTGGTCCGTGGCGACCACCCGGTTCTGCGAGGAGGCCTCGCGGTGTACACGGTGCTCGAGCATGAGCCGATGCATCAGGAGACGCTGCGCTACATGTGGCACCGCCTTCCATTTGAAAAGAAGATTCGCCCGGCAGGCGCCGGGCCACCCTCGCCCGGCGGCAATCCACCGCCACAGCGGACCGTCCGGATTCCCGCCGGTGCGGCGACGCTCGGCGCCACGCTCGAGCGTGTGCCCTTCGGATGGGACAACGAGTTTCCCGAGCACCGCGTCCAGGTCCCGGCCTTCGAGATCGACGTCTTCAACGTCACCAGCAGCGAGTTCATGGAGTTCGTCGAAGCGGGCGGATACGAGAAGCGCGAGCTCTGGGACGAGGAGGGCTGGGAATGGCGCGCGCAGGGCAGCGTCGAGCACCCACTCTTCTGGGAACGCGCGGACGGAGGCTGGTCCTGGCGTGGGATGTTCGAGAGAATCCCGTTGCCTCCGGCCTGGCCCGTTTACGTCTCGCACGCGGAGGCGCAGGCCTTCGCCCGCTGGAAGGGGAAACGGCTGCCGACCGAGGCGGAATTTCACCGCGCCGCCTACGGGACCTCAAACGGCGAGGAGCGCTCCTATCCCTGGGGAGAAGACCCTCCGGACGAGACCCGCGGCAACTTCGACTTCCGGCGGTCCGACCCCGTGCCTGTCGGCTCCTTTCCCGAGGGCGCCAGCGCGTGGGGAGTCCACGACCTCGTCGGCAACGGGTGGGAATGGACCTCGACGGCCTTCAGCGGCTTTGAGGGATTTGAGCCAATGGCTTCCTACCCTGTCTATTCCACCGACTTCTTCGACGGAAAGCACTGGGTCATGAAAGGAGCGTCGCCCGCCACCGCGAAGGAGCTGCTGCGCCGAAGCTTCCGCAACTGGTTCCGCGGCAACTATCCGTATGTCTATGCGACGTTCCGGTGCGCCTCCTCGTGAGCCGTCAGCCGTGAGCGGTGAGAAGGCGGCCGAAACTTCGGCTTACGGCTTACGGTTTACGGTTCACGAATCCGGCTCGGAATCCGTCAGGAGTTTTGCGGAGGACGTGCGACGGGATCTCGCGCTGACTCCGAAGCAGATCCAGTCCAAGTACCTTTATGACGCGCTCGGTTCCTGTCTTTTCGAGGCGATCAGCCGGCTCCCCTGGTATCGGATCACGCGGGCGGAGGGGAGGCTGCTTTCCCGATGGGCCGCCCAGGTCGTCGCGCCGCTGACGGATCCGTTGACGCTCGTCGAGCTGGGCTGCGGCAGCGGCGAGAAGATTGCGATGCTCGCCGAGGCGTTGCGCAGCCGGCGCCGGCCGGTCTCGGTCCATTTGATCGACATCTCGCCCACGGCCCTGGAGCAGTCCGAGAGAACGCTCGGCCGTTTCGAGCACATCTCGGTCGTGGGACATCGCGCGACTTACGAGGAGGGGCTGCGGCGGGCGGCTGCCGGGCGCGGCCGGGGAACGATGTTCGTCCTCTTCCTCGGGTCGAACATCGGAAACTTCGATCCCCCCGCCTCCCACGAGTTCCTCTCGGAGATCCGGCGCGCTCTCCGTCCGAGAGATGCCCTCCTCCTTGGAGCGGATCTCGTCAAGCCGGAGCGCGAGCTGCAGGCCGCCTACGACGATCCGCTGGGCGTCACGGCCGCCTTCAACAAGAACCTGCTCGTGCGTATCAACCGGGAGCTCGACGGGAACTTCGACCTCCATGGCTTCGACCACCGCGCGATCTGGAACCGGGCCGAGAGCCGCGTTGAGATGCACCTCGTGTCTTGCCGTGCGCAGCAGGTCGCGATCCCTAGCGCTGGCTGCGACGTCTGCTTCGAGGCTGGCGAGTTCATCTGGACCGAAAGCTCCTACAAGTACACTCCGGAACAGGTCCTGGCGATGGGGGCGGCGGCCGGCTTCCGCTCGCTGGAGCAATGGATCGAGTCCGAGGCCCGCTTCGCTCTCACCCTCTTTCTCGCCGAATAAAATAAAGGATCCGAGTTCCAGATTCCAAGTTCCAGATTCCAGGGAGGTGGGAGACCGCTTGGAATCTGAAATCTGGAATCTGGAATCTAGACTCGCGAAGGTGGTAGCGTGCGCGGCGCCAAACAGGAGGATTTCTTGAGAAGAGTCGCATCCCTCGTCCTTCTCGCGTCCATGACGCTCGTCCCGGTGCTGCCAGGGCAGGAACGGGTGGACCTGGACATGGTCACTCGGATCCGGCAGGAAGGGTTCCGCAACTCGAAGGTGATGGACACCGCGAGCAACCTGATGGACAAGATCGGCGCGCGCCTGACCGGCTCGCCCAACATGAAGCGGGCCAACGACTGGACGCGCAAGCAGCTCGAGGAATGGGGGCTCGCCAACGCGCACTTAGAGTCTTGGGAGCCCTTCGGGCGCGGCTGGAGTTACGAGGTCGCAACGGTGCGGATGCTTTCGCCGGATGTCGCCGAGCTCCTCGCCCTGCCTCTCGCCTGGAGCCCCGGAACGGACGGTCCCCTGCGCGCCCAGGCGGTCAAGGTCAAGCTGACGGAGAAGGAAGACCTGGAGAAGCAGAAGGGCAAGCTGGCCGGCAAGATCCTGATGCTCGGCGAGACGCGCGACGTGAAGCCGCAGGAGAAAGCGCTCTCGGAGCGCTACGACGAGAAGTCCCTCGCCGAGCTTTACCGCTACGAGGTCCCGGGGATCCGCCCCTACATGCGCGCCGGACAGCCCTTCAACCGGGAGGAGTTCGCAAGGCGCCGCGAGTTCCAACGAACTCTGGCGAAGTACCTCGTGGAGGAGAAGGTGGCCGCGGTCGTCGAGGCGGGCGCGCTCGACGGCGGCACCTTCCGCGTCCAGGGACTCCAGAACGCGCACCGCAAGGACGCGCCGGTGGCGGTGCCCACGCTCATGATGGCGATCGAGCACTGGGAGCGGGTCGGGCGGCTGCTCGACCGCAAGGAGCCCGTCGAACTGGAAGTCAATCTCAAGACGAAGCTGACGGAGGAGCCGAGAGCCTGGAACACCATCGCGGAGATTCCCGGTTCAGACAAAAACGGTCAGCTTGTCATGCTCGGCGCCCACATGGACTCGTGGCACGGCGGAACAGGCGCGACGGACAACGGCGCCGGCGTCGCCGCGACGATGGAGGCCGTGCGGATCCTGAAGGCGCTCGGCGTCAGGCCCAAGCGCACGATCCGCATCGCCCTGTGGAGCGGCGAGGAGCAGGGACTCTTGGGATCGCGCGGCTACGTCTCGCAGCACTTCGCCTCGCGCCCGGAGTCGAAGGAACCGCTGCCTCCGGACCAGGAAGACCTTCCCTCCTTCCTGCGCCGGCCGACCGGGCCCCTGACGGTCAGGCCGGAGCACGCGAAGCTCTCCGCCTACTTCAACCTCGACAACGGCACGGGCCGGATCCGCGGCGTCTACGCGCAGGAGAACGCGGCCGCCGTGCCGATCTTCGAGTCCTGGATCCAACCGTTGAAGGACCTGGGGGTCACGACCGTGACGATGCGCAACACGAGCGGCACCGACCACCTCTCCTTCGACGCCGTGGGACTCCCGGGCTTCCAGTTCATCCAGGACGAGGTCGAGTACGAGACGCGCACGCACCACACCAACATGGACGTCTACGAGCGCCTCCAGAAGGAAGACCTGATGCAGGCGGCCGTCGTCATCGCCTCCTTCATCTACAACGCGGCCATGCGTGATGGCATGATGCCGAGGAAGCCGATGCCCAAGGATGAGCCTCCGCGCCAGCAGGAAGCGCCGGCGGGGAAAGGCCCGCTCGCCAAGCCCGAGACTTCGGGGACTCCGCCGGCCAAGTCCCCGACTCCCGCGGCCACTCCGGCGCCTCGCGGCTGATGTTGTCGTGAGGCGCCTTTCCCGGCTTCTCGCGGGCGTTCTTCTCCTCGCCTCGACGCTCGCAGCGGACAGGCCTTCGGTCGGCCGCGGAAACACACCGGAGGTCCTCCGGGCCACCGCGAGAATCACCGAGGAAGTCATTCGAGCGCACACGAAGTTTCTCGCCTCGGATCTGCTGGAAGGCCGCGGTCCGGCCACGCGCGGGGATTCCCTCGCGGAGACCTACATCCAATCGCAGATGGAGGCCATGGGCGTCAAGCCCGGCGCCCCCGGTGGCGGCTGGATCCAGAAGGTGCCGCTCGTCGGCGTGAAGGCGAGCTTCTCCGCTCCGGCCGTGTTCCGCTCGGGGCGCGGCTCCGCCGAAGGTGTGCCGGGGGACCCGATGCTCTCCAGTGAGGCCGTCGTCTACACGGCGCACCACGATCATTTCGGGATCAAGGCCGGGCCGCGCCCGGAGGACGACGCGATCTACAACGGCGCGATCGACAACGCCTCCGGCGTGGCTTCCATCCTTTCCGTGGCGAGGGCCTTCGCGGACCTGCGCCGGCCGCCCCGCCGCAGCGTCTACTTCGCGTTCGTCGCCGGGGAGGAACAGGGCCTCCTCGGCTCCCAGTACTTCGCGATGCATCCTCCCGTGCCGGTGGGACGGATCGCCGCGAACATCAACATCGACGAGGCCAACTGGTTCGGGAAGACGCGCGACATCTCCTTGATCGGCCTCGGCAAATCCTCGCTCGACCGCGACGTGATCGCCGTCGCGAAGACGCAGGGCCGCGCGGTCAAGCCGGACGAATTCCCGGACAGGGGGCGGTTTTACCGTTCCGATCAATTCAACTTCGCGAAGGCCGGTGTCCCCGCCGCGTATCTGAAGTTCGGGACGGACGTCATCGGAAAGCCGGCCGGCTATGGCAAGGAGCAGGTCGAGGCGTACGAGAAGAACACCTACCACCAGCCTTCCGACGAGTACCGCGACGGCCTCGACTTCTCGGGCGCCGTCCAGGATGCGCGCCTCGCTTTCCTCCTCGGCCGCCGAGTCGCCAACGCCGACGCCATGCCAGTCTGGACCAAAGGCGACGAGTTCGAGGCCGCACGGAAAAAAGCGGTGGATGCAATCAAGCCGCGATGAAAGGCCTTCGTTTAGACTCTTTTGGCCGCCGCTCGCGAAGCGAGCGCCGCGGCCCCGTCTTCGAGGCCGCGCGAAAGAAAGCATTGGCCCAAATCAAGCCACGCTGAGCCTCATGAAAACACGACGCGAATTCCTTGAGCTGGCGGGCCTTGCCGGCGGAGGCGCGATTACGGCGGGGGCCGCGCCAAAGCCAAAGCCGACACCGGCTTCCGCTGGCGCCATTCGCGCGATGGTGAAGCCGCGCGCGTTGAAGCCGGGAGATACGGTCGGATTGATCGCTCCGTCCTCCTACATCTTCGATCTGTGGCGGATCGATCTCGCGGTGTCGCGGCTCGAAGCGAATCTCGGAATCAAGTGCAAGCTCGGACGCTTCATCAAGGGTCGCCACGGCTACATGGCCGGCACCGAGAGGGAGCGCCTGGAGGATCTGCACGCGATGTTCGCCGATCCGGGCATCGCCGGAGTCTTCTGCCTGGAGGGCGGTTACGGAACGGAGCGGCTGCTGCCCGGCATCGACTACGAACTCATCCGGAAGAACCCCAAGGTCCTGATCGGCTATTCGGACATCACAGGGCTGCACCTGGCGATCACGAGGAAGGCGGGGCTCGTCACGTTTCACGGTCCCGTCGCCATCGGCTCCCTCCCCTCCTGGTCGCTCGCGAGTTTGAAGAAGGCGCTCTTGTCGCCGGAACCGATCGGCGAGCTGACGAATCCTCCCGAGGAGGATCCCCACTGGCCGCTCTTCCCGCTCCACGCGGTTGCGCCGGGCAAGGCGCGGGGAGCAATCGCCGGCGGAAACCTGACGCTCGTCTCGACGACGATGGGGACGCCCTACGAGATCGAGACGAGGGGAAAGATCCTCTTCCTCGAGGACACGGGAGAAGCGCCGTACCGCGTGGACCGGATGCTCACGCAGTTGAAGCTCGCCGGGAAGCTGCAGGAAGCCGCCGGCATCGTGTGGGGCACCTGCACCGAGTGCACACCCGCGAAGTCGAGCTTCGAGATCAACCTGTCGCTTTCGGATCTCCTGGACGAGATCTTGGGCGATCTCAACAAGCCGGTCCTCGCCGGTCTCGTCTTCGGCCACACGAAGGAGAAGGCCACCATTCCGATCGGCGTCGAAGCGGAGCTCGACGCCGGAGCGAAGAGAGTCGCGATCCTCGAAGCCGCCACCGTCGCCCCCTGAGTCCCAGTCCTTGGTTCTATAAGGGCCGAGTCCGGGGTCTTGTCATTCCTGAGCGAAGCGAAGGATCTGCTCATCCGACGAGGGCAGATCCTTCGTCGCTTCGCTCGCGCCGTCGCCATAGCGGCTTTGGCGCGTCGGCGACCTCAGGATGACAGCGATTAGCCGGACACGCTCCTAGGGGTTCAAGACTCCTACTCGGTCAGAGGCACTTGCGGATGCGGCCGGCCTTTCCATGGACGAGCTTGTAGCTGCCGATGGCCGTCTCGCTCCCCTCGGGTTTGATCGTCAGCGTCATGGTGTCGCCCGTGACCTGGCCCACATAACGGACCGGCTCGCCCTTGGCTTCTTCGCCCTCGCGGATGGGTCCGCCGTGCTCGCGGAAATGGAGCCCCTTGACGTCGAAGCGCCCTTCCGAGTCGAGGAAGATGGGCTCGCCGACGGTCCCGTGCGCGCAGTCGAACTCGATTCGGGCGCCGGATTCGGTGACCTCCATGGCGATACCCAGGGTTCCCCAGGGCCCTGTCTGGGCGCGTTTCGTGTCGCCGCCCGACGCGCCGAGGGCAAGACCCGCGGCGGCAAGCGTGAACGCGCACAGACCGGAAAGTGAGGCGAAAGGGCTGTTCATATCTTCTCCAGGCCGGGCAACTCCGGCCTTTCGCATGATAGTGCTTCGCGGGCCTGCGAATTCCTTCTTGCGCGCAAGAAAACGGGCGGGGTCGCCCCCGCCCGGTTCCGGAATCTGTCAGCCTGTCTAGAAGTCGTATCTCGCCGACACCTGAAGCGTGCGCGGCGTGCCGGGGTTGTTGGCGTTGCCGAAGCCCGCGTTGGGCGTGCTGGTGTTCGGCACGGTCGTGGCGCCGACGGTCGGTCCGGGGACGCGGCCGAAGGTCGTCTGGCTGACGAACTTGTTGCCCGTGTTGGTGCAGTTGAAGCAATCCACCGCCAGGCCGAAGTCTCCCGGGCCGATGTGGAACGCCTTCTGGAGACGCACGTCGACGGAATAGAAGCTCGGCTGCCGGAAGGAGTTGCGGCCGAAGTGAACTCCGTTGGAGCAGTCGTAGTTCGTCGCGCTTCCCCCGATGGACGTGCAACCGAGCGTCGCGCGGTCCGTACCGCTCTGGCCGTCGCCGTTGAAATCGAAGTTGGAACGGGCCGTGTAAGGAGAGCCGGTCGTGAAGCGGGCCGATCCCGCGAAACCGATGCCGTACCAGGGCGTGAGCCAGACCGCGTTGGCCGACGCTCTCCAGCGCTGGTCGCGGTTGGAGGGTCCATACGAGGTCGCCAGGTTGTTGAAGTCCTCCGCCTGGATGCCCGAGAAGTTGCGCTCGTTGGAGTCCTCGTCGCTGTCCTTGGACCAGGTCGCGCTGACGCCCGCGCTGAAGTTGTTCGCGAACCGCTTCTGCGCCACGAAGTCTACGGCGTAGTACCTCGCGTGGGCGTCGGAGACGTACTGAGTGTTCGTGCTGTAGAACGAGTTGGGGCGCGTGGAGCTGTAGTGGGGCGTGCCGTTGACGGAGGTCGTTCCGTCGTAGGCGCGGTTGGCGTCCGTCAGACGCTCAAGGTCGTAACCCTTGGCGTACGTGAAGTTCATCATGGCCGTGATCTCGGAGACGACTTCCCGCTCGAATCCCAGGGTGATCCGGTCCGTGTGCGGGTTCGTGAAGTTCGGGTCCACGGTGAAGATCGGACAGCTGAGAACGGGCCTGCAGTTGACCGGAATCGCCGAGAAGTTGACCCGCTCGACGCCGACGGGCGTCCAGTTGGCCCCCCAGCCGGGCGCGAATGGATCGAAGCAGGACGAGCCATTGGCGTTCTTGCAGTTCTTGTCCGTCGGGTCTGCCGGCGAGCCGCCGGGTCCCGCCGAGTTCGTAATCGTGGAGTACTGGACGCCCTTGATGGCGTTGGAGCTGAAGAGCTGCGACCACAGCAGAGCCGGCGTGCGGCTCCAGTAACGGCCGGCGGCCAAGCGGACCGCCGTCTTCGGATCCGGCGAATAGGACATCGAGAGACGCGGCGACCACTGGTTCTTGACATCCGGGATCTGACCGTCCAGCGGGTAAGCGCCGGTCGTGCCACGGGTGTAATTCAGGACGGGCGCGTTGGGGTTGTCCAGGTACTCGAAGCGGACGCCCGCCGTCACGGTCAGCTTCGGACTGATGAACCACTGGTCCTGGATGAACCCGGCGTACTCCTTCTGGCCGAAGTCCACCGTGCCCGCCTGGTCGGCGGTGAGCCCCCCGAGGCCTGCGAACTGCCGGTACTGGAAGTACTTTCCGGCCAGCAGGTCGGCCACGTTGTTGAAGACGAACACTCCGCGCCAGTTGCCCTTGAAGGTCTGGGAGACCGACGTGTCGTTGTAGTCGCCGCCGAGCTTGAAGACGTGGCTTTGAAGAAGATAGGTCACCGTGTCGGCAATTTCGTAGCGTTTCACGGTCGAGGTAATGGGCAGGAAGCTGACCTCTCCGTAGCGGAAGGTACCGACCTGGATCTCCGGGAGGTTCAGGCCCTTGTCCGCGCGCGGCGTGTCTTCGTTGTTGTAGTTGAAGTTGACGTCGTTCAACAGGCTTGCGCCGAACTGGCCCGAATACGTGCCCACCAACTGCGTGGAGGTCATCCCCTCGACCCCGTTGTGCGGGAGGGTGTCGTTGGGAGAGGTGTTTGTGCCGTTGTCGCCGTTGTACTTGGTGTAGTTGATCCGGCCCATGAGACGGTGCGCGCTGGTGGCCTGGAAGTCGATGCGGCCGAAGGCGACCCAGCCGTTCTTGGTCTGAGTGTAGTTATCCGGACTGGCCAGGACCGGGTACTTCGCGAAGATCGGCTGGGACTGGGTGAGGAGATCAGCGCTGATCGGAACCGTCAGGCTCTGGTCCTGGCGGTCATAGGAACCGAAGAAGAAGAGCCGGTCCGGCAGGATGGGCCCGCCGAGCGAGGCGCCGTACTGCTTCTTGTCCTGGTCCGCCGGCGCCTGGCCGTTGGCGAACTTCGCGGTGAGATCCTGCGGCTGCCAGTAGAAGAAGCCGGAGCCATGAAGCTGGTTCGTGCCGCTCTTCGTGATGACGTTGACGAACCCGCCGCCCGAACGGCCGAACTCGACCGAGGCGCCGTTGGTGATGACCGTGAATTCCTTGATGGACTCCTGGGAGAGCGAGAGGGGCGCACGGCCTTCCGCCCCGCCGACGGTCCCGCCGAAGAAGGGGTTGTTGAAGTCCACGCCGTCCACGCTCACATTCGTGTTGATGCCGCGCTCGCCCGCGATCGAGAGGGTGCCGCGCTCGGATTCGATGCGCGTCTCGGGCGTCAGGAGCACGAGATTCTTGAAGTCCCGGCCGCTCGAGGGCAGATTCTTCAGCTGCTCCGTCTGGATCGTCTCGCCGACGGCGGTGTTCGTCACCTCGACGGCACGGGCCGTGCTCGTGACCGTCACCGACTCCGACACGCTCGAGAGTTGGAGCCGGAACTCGATCGTCGGCGCCGAGCCGAGGTCCAGCCGCACTTCCGGCCGCGTGGCCGTGCGAAAACCGGAGAGCGACGCGGTTACCGCGTAGCGCCCGATCGGCAGGTTGATGATCTGGAAGAAGCCGTCGGACCGGGACGTCGCGGTGGCGACGTATCCGGTCTCGAGGTTCTTCGCCTCGACCGTTGCCCCCGGCAAGGCTCCGCCGTCGGCGTCCATGACGGTGCCGGTCATCCGGCCCGTCGTGACGTCGGTCTGAGCGAGAGCGGGAAGCGCGAGCGCGAGAGTCAGAATCGCGATCCAAATGGGAAGCGCCCGCCATCGGGCGGACAGGGTTCTACACATCGAACTCCTCCTTATTCGAAGCATGTGGGCGAAATTGTGCTTTCGACACGATTGGGATTTCGGCAGAAATCTACACGAAGTTGTTCTCCGGCGCGAGGGTTTTCTCTTGTGGAAGGATGCATTTTTTTGGACTGAAAAACGGAGCGCCGGATCGCGAATCGGCGGCTCGATCAGGCACTTACGTCATTCCGTCACGCTGGTTCGAGCCGGCTCGAACACGCCTCCGCGTCCGCTTCCCGACTGCCATTGCGATTCTGCATTTCCTGCAGATTTCTCGATGCATATTTGGCCGGCGCGCCAACTGTTTGAAGATTTGACGCAGAAATTGTGCAGGAGCGGCAAATTTTGTTGGACACTCCACAAACCGTCTGCTACCCTGTCTCGCCATGAATTCCGCTGACATTGCGTGGATGCTGGTGGCGACGTCCCTGGTTCTGCTGATGACTCCCGCCCTCGGTTTCTTCTACGGCGGACTCGTGCGCTCCAAGAACGCCTTGAACACCATGATGATGAGTGTCTCCGCGCTCGGCTTCGTCGGCATTGGCTGGGCGCTGGCGGGCTACTCGATCGCCTTCGCGCCGGGAAACGCGCTGGTAGGCGACATGTCGCGGGCGTTGTTGCGCGGAGTCGGGCTCGAGGCGCAGGGCACGATCCCGCACCTGCTCTTCTTCTCCTACCAGGGAACCTTCGCGATC
>WNGF01014202.1_pt1 | contig 12160 bp, 14 predicted proteins | sample 5400641 | NCBI WGS metagenome assembly WNGF01 (sample SAMN13153371, study PRJNA577476) | soil metagenome | isolation source: 80 cm soil or saprolite under grassland replicate 2 | place: USA:California | collected 2016-06-15
CGCGGCCGCGGCTGCCGCGCGGTCGGATGGCAACCAGAAGTCGGGCCAGCGCAGCCACCGGCTTTCCCAGGCGACGGGAGGCGGCTGGCGGCCCAGCAGGTACAGCGCGAAGGCGGGCACTGGACCCGCCGGAGGGGGTTGGCGTAGCCCTCGACCGCGAACCAGCCGACCAGAAGGCAGTCGTAGCACGCCCGCGGTGGTGGGCTCCCACGTCGTGATCACGACACCAGCGTAGCCCGATGGTTGGGTTGAGCAGGACGCGCCAGGGTCGCCTGTCCAGCGGATGCCATTCTCACCACCCAACACGGCCCAGCAGCAAACGGTGACAGTGAAGATAACCCTGGCCGTTTCCCACCTCAACGAGCATCACGGACACCCTCATTGAGTCCCTCGAGCGCCCCTGGTGGTGAAGGGCGAACGATCCAGTCCCCAGCAGCGAGTCACTCCGACTGTCAAGGAGAACCAACACAGTGAGGATCTGGACCAAGCGCGCCGCCGGCGTGGGCGCGATCATCGGTGGTCTGCTGGTGGCCGGCAGCGTCGCCGCCCACGCAGCCGACCTCCCGCTGGTGGTCTGCGTCTGACTTCGCGATCTCTATCGCGAAGTCAGACGCAAACCACGCCAGCCACCTGCGGGCGCTGGCCCCCAAGCGGCCATCCCGGTCGACGACGTGGCCGAACGCGACCAGGAAACCCCGCCCGAGCGGCGGGGCAGCTACCGGGTCGTTGAGGTGGCATCACCCGCAGGCCAAACGCAAGGCCGAACCGGATCTTGCCGTGCGGTGCGTGTTCGTCTGGTCCAGCGCGCGAGCGCAGGCCGCCGCCACCAGCCGCGCCAAGAAGCTGGACCGCGCCCGTGATGATCTGCAGCGCGTGCAGCGTGGGCTTGGCGGCCCGCACTACCGGACCGCTGACAAGGTCGCCGCCCGGGTGGCCACCATCGCCCGCAGCCGCAAGGTCACCGGCTTGCTGCCCGCCCAGACCGCAACCGACCCGGCCACCGGCAAGCCCACCCTTTCCTGGTCGTTCGACCAGGCCGCCCTCCAGGCCGAGGCCGCCACCGACGGCTGGTATGGCTGCTGACCAACCTCACCGGCGAGCAGGCCGACGCCGCCGAGGTCCCGCACCGCTACAAGGGCCACGCAGTCGTCGAGCGCCGCAACGGCGCGTTCAAAGCCCCCTTGGCGTCGCCCCGATGTTCCTCAAGACCAACCGCCGCATCGCCGCACCGATCAGCGTGACGTGCCTGGCGTTGCTGGCGTTCTGCCTGGTCGAACGGGCAGTCCGCAAGGCCATCGCCCCCGCCGTCGAAACTTGCAGGGCTGTATGCCGGCCGCCCTGCCAGGCCGACCGGCCGGCTGGTGTTCGAGGCACTGGCCAGACCGCGGCGCAACCCCGCCCGCGGCCACGACCCACCAACCATCCACCCCCACCGTTGCAGGCCAAGCTGCTGGAACTGCTCAACCTCGACCCCCCGCCCGCGCTGGGCGAGCTGACCGATCGGAGGCCATCATGACCTCTCCATCCCAACCCATCCTCATGTGCGGAACACCCGGCTAGCGGCCGGCTAGCCGCCGGCTAGCCGAGGCGCCGCGGTGTCGCGGCATGCCAGCACCGCGATCCTGATCGCCTCCCGATCGGACGGATTCGAAGTCAAGCGGTTGGACGATGCTCCAGATCGATGGCCACCGGCAGGGAGGCCTCGCGCCAGCCACGCAGGTCGCCGGCGTAGCCGGGCTGGTACTTCTCGGTCAGCATGCGGCGCGCCAACTCGTCCTCCTCCGCGGGGCCGTCGATCACACGCGCCCGACCGGTGAACCGGCGGGTACCGATGCGGACTTGGACGGCCGGCTCTCGTTGGAGGTTCTTGACCCAGTCGGAGTCTTCCCCGCCGCCCGACAGCAAGTACATGGTCGCGCCGTGGAGTGCGAACCAGATTTCGATCGTGTGCGGACGCCGGGAGCTGCGCTCGGTGGTGGTCAGGTAGCAGAAGGGCTCCGTCGCGAGCGTGCTGAGGTCGTCCATGAACACCGTCACCACAGCATATTGACCTGCCGGCGTCGAGCCGGGGTTGTTAGGCGCCGAGCGGCGCGCCAACAGGGCAGGCGACCGTAGCAGCTGGCAGAAGGTCAGGTAGAGCAGTCGCAGGGCCATGTGCAGATCATCTCGGCAGCGCACACCAAGGAGCGAACTCGCAGCTCAGAACCCATGACCGACTTTATGGCACCCACAGGCTCAAACAGGACCGCAGCGCCAGAGTGGTGATCGCCGGGCATGCCTTGGTGCAGAACGTCCGCCGAGGGCATTACGAGCTGGGGGTGGAGGAGCCGGTGCATCGGAGGGTGGCGGTCGCGTTCGAGGAGCTGGTCTTGGCGATCCGACACGGACGGCTGACCGGGCTTCAGCACGCCGCCAACCCGCCAGATGCAACAGCGCTCGCAGGACGGCCTTCGGGTGTTTGAGTGGCGTCATGCAACCGGCACCTGGTTCTGCGCGAACTCCCAGCTCGCTGGCCACGTCCGAGTTTGCGCACCGCACAACCACCCGCGGCACGCGACCACCCGCTACCTCGACAGGGCCTGTCGCCATGTGCTACAACTAGCACATGGCGACAGTGGGAGTGCGTGAACTCAGGCAGCGGGCGAGCGAACTGCTGCGCCGTGTCGAGGCTGGCGAGACGATCGAGGTCACCGACCGAGGCCGCCCAGTCGCCGTCCTTGCCCCACTGCCCGACCGCAGCCCGATCGAGCGCCTCAGCGCCGCCGGCGACCTCGTCCCCAGCCGGCACGACCTTGACGACCTGCCTGACCCGTTGCCCCTGGGACCGGGCCAGGAGCCGCCGTCGAGCGTACTGGCACGCCTGCGACGCGATGAGCGCTGACAAAGCGACCTACCTCGACTCCTCCGCGCTGGTCAAGCTCGCGGTGCGCGAACCGGAGTCCGCGGCCCTGCGTCGCTACCTCCGGCGCCGACGGCCGCTCATCGCCAGCGCCCTCGCCCGGACCGAGGTCGCGCGGGCACTGTTGTCGCTTGGACCGGAGGCGATCCAACGCGGCCATGACGTCCTCGCCCGCGTCGACCTGATCAGGATCAACGATCGCGTCCTGGACGCCGCCGGCGCGATGCTGCCGGTTGAGCTCAGATCGCTCGACGCCCTCCACCTCGCGACCGCCCAGCAACTCGGCGCTGACCTGGCCCGAATCGTCACCTACGACGACCGGATGGCCGCGGCGGCCAACCAGCTCGGCTTGACGGTAGCGCGACCAACCTGACCTGCACGCGCCGGGGTCCGGCGAAGGCAGACTGCCACATGAAACCCGCCGCCGTCGCCCGCCAGCCATCGCCCGGTCTGCCTTCGCTGGCTTCTGCTTCCCACCCAACATGATCGTCATTGCAGTGCGCTGGTACCCGCGCTACGCGTTGTCGTACCGTGACGTCGAGGAGCTGCTCGCCGCACGCGGCGTGGAGGTCGACCACCGTTGCCGCTGGGTCCAGCGATTCACGCCGCTGCTGGCCGAGGCGGCTCGGCCCTGCCGACACGCTGTTGGCGGCCGCTGGCAGGTTGATGAGACCTATGTGAGGGTGGCTGGACGGTGGCGCTATGTATACCGCGCCATCGATCAGTTCGGGCAGGTCATCGACGTCGTGGGGTTCGGAAACTTCGGCCGCGTGCGCTGAGCAGCGAGGACTCGGGCCGGCGACAATCGGTCAATGGCCCTATCCTTCCTCTATCTCACAGCAGGTTAGCTCGTCGGCATGCTGCTTGGACGCCTCCGCAGCGAGCACGCCAAAGGCGAGCCGGTCGGCCGCCTCCCGGTCGCTCAACCCTTCCAGGCGTTGCAGGACCATGACCACCGCCAGGATCGACGGCGGCACCGAGCGGCGCCCGGTCGGCTGGAATAGATCAGCAAACAGCTCCGGTGCCCCTGATAGCGCGAGCTGGTTCATCTGGCGCTTGAGCCATGCGGAACCACCTGCAGTTCGGTGAGCACACGCTATGCCGCTGGACTGCCCGGCCAGGCCGGCGGTCGCCCGCTGGCGGGCCAGCCCGTCTTGGTCGAGCCGGTCACCCACCGTGCCCGCATGCACTCCCAGCTCGTCGGCGATGCTGGTGCTTGGCCATCGGCGGGCCACCGCCCGGTCAGCAAGGTAGACCCCAGCGTGGCGAAGCCCAGCTCAGCGGGGCACTGTACATCTGCGCGGAAGGCATCACCGTTGCGTGCCTGAGTGGAGGCTGGTTCCGCTCCGAGGGCCGCGAGGACGGCTCGAAGAGACGATCGTGAATCCACGAGGCGTTCCAGACTCCAGGTGGAGGGCTCCGCGGGTGCTGATCGCCAGATGCGACAGTGCCCTGGTGGGTGGCGCTGCAGTCACTGGCGCGTGAGCGCTTCGCTGGGTGGACGGCGGTGGAGTGGCCGGCGGTGCAGCCGGTGACGGCGACGGCAGCGAACACGAACGCGGTGATGCTGGGAGTGGTCGTATCGCGACGCTTCCCCTGATGCTGCAGCGGGACCTTGCGGGTCCAGGGCAGCAACGTGACCTGGAGCGGTCACCACATGACGACGGCAGAGCCTCGCGGCCGCCGCGAAGCGACCCCAACCGGGCCGCGCTCAACGCTTGGAACCAGCACGGCATTGCGAGCAGGGCGCGCCTGCGCAACCAGCTGGTTGGTTGTGGCGGTGGCGGTTGGACTGGCAACCAGCAGCTCCAGGTACGAGCTCCACGACCAGCAGTCCGTCCGTGCCGCCGCCGACAGCCCTGGCCGATCGGTCGCCTCGCGCAAGACCTCAGCCAGCACGAGCACCTCGCTTGTCGGCATCAGCTCCCCAACCTGGCCGCGGCAGTAACAGAGCTCGCCGCGATGCTGGTCGCTGCTGTCGGATGCGCCAGCCACGACGGCCAACAGCTCGGTAATCCGAGCGACCGCCTGACTGGACAACCATACGTTCATCTTGTTCTCCTGCCACGACGTGAACGGAACGCTCGGTGGGCATGTTGCATCTGGCGATCAGCACCCTCGGTGCCCTCCACGTGGAGGCTGGAGGGCGGCACATGGCATTCACGGTCGGCCTCTTCGAGGCGTTCTCGGGGCGCTCAGCGTGGAACCAGCCTCCACCGAGCTACTCGTCGGCGACGCCTTCCGCGCAGCTGCAACCGTGCCCCACACTGCGGTACCCAAGGTGGCAAATGCGGCGATCACCAGCGCGAGGGCTGCGGGAGCGTTGATCCGGATCTCGGGTTCGCCGTCCGATCCGTTCATCAGCCTCCCTAACTGACGAACAACGGTAGGCGGCAGCGGCACGATGCCAATCACCCTGGGCCGGGGTGCCCCATCAGCATGGATCCTGGGCGCGCGAAAGTCTGTGCCACCCATCACGGCCACAGCGTGCCCGTGGTCACAACCGGATGCTGCCTCTGAGGTTAATGGCGCTGCTGCCGCCGACCGCGAACACCATTGAGACCCAGCAGAGGCTGATCACGGCCGCCGAGCTGCGGCGCCAGGCTCAGTGCCGTCGTCGCTCTGATCATCGGCATCGCCGCCACGGTGGGCCCGGTGCTGGGTGCTGGGCGGATTTCTCATGGAGCTGGTCGCGGCACATACAGCGTGGACGCTACTCGTCACCCTCAAGTTATGGGGCCGATGCTTGCCGGCGGGTCGCTGGAGCTCATCGACGGCCCGCTCTGCCCGGCGCCGGTACCGATAGGCGACCAGCGTGAGCAATACGACAACCACAGGGATACTCCCGTCCAGGTATAGGGGCCAGCCCAACAGAAGGAACAACACGAGGGCAAAAGCGATGAAGATGTAGGTCAGAGCCAGCCTGAAGTTGCCCCGGTCCGGTGGACACCTCCACCAACCCCGGGCGGTTCAGCTTCGCTGCGGCGCGCCCCAATATGATCCGGGCCGTGCCCATTCGACCATCAGCCTGGAAGAGGACAGCATGCCGCAGACCGGTGGCAGTGACGAGGGGACCCAGCAGGCGCCGTTGGAGATCAAGCCACCAAGTGGACGCCGCCAAGGGCGCTGATCGCCAGATGCAACAGTGCCCGGTCAACTTGGCGTCAACATGAGCGAGCAGCGCCCAGGCCGGCCGTGATCGCGGCAGCGGCCTGGGCGCAAGTGTCGTGCGCTGCGGGATCGACCTCGCGCGGACCGTTTGCCGACGAGGTTGTGTCGGTTCGGCTCGGCTGCTCGTCGGACGCCGTCGGTGGCCGGTCCTTGACGCTGCGTGGCCGGAGCAGCAAGCTACCCAAGCGATCGAATCAGTTGTGCCGAGCGTGGGGGGGCTATTGTGCTTGGGCTGAAGACTGTTTCGGGCGGCACCGCCGAGCTGGCCGACGAGCAGCTTGCGGACCTTCGGATGAGCTTTCGGGGTCCGCTGTTGGCGCGGCAGGATGACGGCTATGACGAGGCGCGGGTTGTCCAGAATGCGCTGATTGATCGCCGCCCCGGCCTGATCATGCAGTGCTCGGGCACCGCCGACGTCATCGACGCGGTCAACCTGGCCCGCCAGCAGCAGCTGCTGACAGCGGTGCGCGCCGGAGGGCATAGCATCGCCGGCTACGGCGTCTGCGATGACGGGCTGATGCTCGATCTGTCGGCGATGCGCGGCGTGTGGGTCGATTCCGCCGCCCGGGTTGTGCGGGTGCAAGGCGGTGCGACCTGGGGGGATGTCGACCGCGAAACGCAAGCCTTCGGGTTGGCGGTTCCGGGCGGCATCGTCTCCACCACCGGCGTCGCCGGCCTGACGTTGGGTGGGGGGATCGGCTGGCTGCACCGGGCCTACGGGCTGGCCTGCGACAACCTGCGCTCGGTTGAGATCGTGACGGCCGACGGGCAGCTGCGGCGAGCCAGCGAGAGCGAGAACCCCGACCTGTTCTGGGCGTTGCGCGGGGGAGGCGGCAACTTCGGTGTCGTCACGACCTTCGAGTTCGCCGCCCATCCGGTGGGACCGGTGGTGCCGGTCGCGGCAGTGATGTATCCCATGGACCAGGCCGGTGAGCTCTTCCGGGGCTGGCGGGCATGGGCGTCCACCGCCCCTGACGAGGCCATGAGCAGGGCGGTGTTCTGGTGGATGCCCGAGGACCCAGAACTGCCGCCAGCGGTGCACAACCAGCAGGTGTTCATCGTCGGGGCCATCTACACCGGGCCGCCCGAGGAGGGCCAGCAGGTCCTGCAGCCGCTGCGGGAGCTGGGCACGCCGCTGGTCGACCTGGGCACCGAGATGCCGTTTCGGATGTTCCAGGCCGCATTCGATGCCTTCTTCCCCAAGGGACAGCTCGCCAGCTACTGGAAGTCGATCTACCTCAACGAGCTGACCGACGACCTCACCGACCTGATCGTGCGCCATGGCGCGCAGCGGTCGTCACCGCTGACCATCGTCCATGTGCCGATGCTCGGCGGTGCGATGAGCAAGGTGGCCGCCACCGCCACCGCGTTTGGCGACCGCAGCGCCCCGTTCATGTTCAGCGTCGACGGCAACTGGGTCGGTCCGACCGACACCACCGAGCACGTCGCCTGGGTGCGTGAGGTCATCAACCAGGCCGAGGGGTTCTCCACCACCGGCGGGACCTACCTGAACTTCAGCGGCCAGGAGGACACCGCAGCAGCCGAGCTCGTCCGGGCCGCCTACGGCGAAAATCTGCAGAAGCTGACCGAGGTCAAGCACAGGTACGACCCCAACAACCTATTCAGGCTGAACAACAACATCACACCCGCGCGGTAGCTCCAGCTACGGTAGGGCGCTGCGGATGGTTTGGAATGGTACAGCGCACCTACGAGGGCGGCCGACCGGTGTAGCAGCGACGCGCCTTGCGTTCTCGCTGGTCGTGACGGTGGATCTGCTCGCCCAGCTCCAGAGCCCGCCGGGCCCCCTGGTAGCCCCCGCCGGCGTCGGGGGAGACACTCCGACAGCAGTCCTGCCAGGACGCCCGCTTGTGCGGGAATGCCCGGCCAGCGCTGACAGGCGGGCCGTGACCGACCACCAGCGCCGCCCGTGCTGGTCAGGGAAGGGCCGGCGGCGAGCGAGAGCGGTCCCCCTCCGCTCTGCTCGCCGCCAGCCAGCCACACGCGATCAGCGTCACATTCGCCCTCGTCGCAGCTACCGGATCAAGCTCCTCGCCCGGATCGCCTTGCCCGGATCTAGCAGGGGATGCCGGGGATGCTGTCGGTCGAGGCGCTGGATGGCAGACGGCGTGGTCTGTCGGACCGCCGCCTTGTGCGGGTGGAGCTAGATTGCCCAGGACGGAGGTCGACCACCCGCCGAGAAGACATCGTGCGGCACAGCAGCGACTTCGAACGTCGTGATCCGGCGGTCCCTACGACGTGATCGCCGGGGTGCATGCGCATGGCATGGACAAAGCTCGGCAGGCTGGTGGTCGCCCGCATCCAGGCCGTGGGCGGCATCACCCGCACCCTGACCTTTTCGGTCATCAACCGTTGACCCGCCAGCCTCACGCGACGGGGTCGTCGTCGCCTTGGCGGCGAACGCGACTGTGTCGTGCCCCAGCACCTCCGGGTCGACACAAACCCGCGCGCTGACCAGGGCACCCAGCGGTGGCAGGGCACCAAGCTCGTAGCCGGCGAAGTCGCGACGCAGCTCATCCTCGGTCGCCAGGCGAGCGTGGTTGTCACCGACCGCCTCGCGGACCCGGTGCAGATCCAGGCGGCGCGATCCAGGGATGACCATCAGCGCGTAGCCGGCCCCCACTCGGACCGCCACCGTTTTCAGGATCTCACCGGCGTCGATGCCCAGCGCTCGCGCCTCATCGGCACACGTGTAGGCCTGCCGGTGGGCAAGCACCTCGAAGGCGCTGCCTTGCCGCTCGAGATGTTCGGTCACGACCGACATCGAGCTCACCTCCCGGACAGCGTGACGTGGCGGCGCCCGAGTCGTCGCCTCCTGGTCGTCCCGCGGCCGTCCGGCCTACCGTACACGGCCCCGGTGAGCGTGCCGACGGTGGAGACGGATGGCGCAGACGCCTTACGCCGGCCGGAGTGCCATCCCGCCAGCGGAACGCTTTGGCCAGTACAAGGAGGCTCCGGTCCTCTCGGCATGTGAGAGCGCACGGGAAGCATCTCCGCCCAGGCGTCGCAGCGGGGACTGGGCAGCACGAGCAGGGGCGGAGTCCCGATCCCCGAGTGTGGCCAGGTCGGTACAGCCGTTGAGCAGCGGCCGGGCTTACCTGGCCGATAAGAGTCCGTTAAGAACCGTAATAAGAGTTCGGTGAGAACCATCCGTAGGGTTCAGAAACTCGGCCGTGTGTGCTGAGCAGGGAGGATCCCGGTCGGGGACAATCGGCCGATGGCCCTGTCTTTCCTTTACCTCATGACCCTGCGACTCGTCGGCATCCTGCTCGGGCGCTTGCAAAGCGAGCACGCGAAAGATGTCGAGATCGCGGTCCTCCGCCACCCGCTCGACGTGCTGCGCCGCCAAGTGAAGCGACCCGCGTTCCACCCTGCCGATCGTGCGCTCCTGGCGCTGCTGAGCAGCGCGCTTCCCCGCAAGCGCTGGTCGATCTTCCTGGTGACCCCGGACACGATCCTGCAGTGGCACCGCCGGCTGGTCACTCGCAAATGGACGCAGCCAAGACGCCGAGGCGGACGACCAACGCTCGCCGAGCACATCGTTGCGCTGATCCTGCGGCTGGCCCGGGAGAACCCACGGTGGGGCTACCGGCGCATCCAAGGCGAATTGAAGAAGCTCGGGATCCAAGTGTCAGCTACCACCATCCGCACGGTGCTTCTGCAGAACGGGCTTCGGCCCGCGCCTCGACGGGCATCAGTCACGTGGCGAGCGTTCCTCCGGGCGCAGGCCACGGCCATCGTGGCCACGGACTTCTTCACCGTGGAGACCGTGCGGCTCAAGACCCTCTACGTCTTGTTCTTCATCGAGCTGCACATGCGGCGGGTTCGACTCGCCGGTGTCACTGACCATCCAGGTGGGCCGTGGGTGGTCCAGCGGGCACGGGAGCTCTCGATGATGACGGAGCGGCCGGAGGACGCTACCGTGCCTCGGTTCCTTGTTCGTGACCACGACACCAAGTTCACCCGCGCCTTCGATGACATCTTCACCTCCGACGGCACCCAGATCATCAAGACACCCAGCCGACCCTGCCCCCAGCCGAGGCCGTCGTCATCGTCGAGGCGTCCAAGACAGCCCCTATCCGGCGCAGTACCCGACGCCGTCGTGCTCCCAGCTCCGATGCCAGCCCCACCACCGAACCAGCCGAACAACCCTAAGTTATCGGCATTGTTGCGCCACGAACGCAGAGGGGAGCCCTGATGTAGGCAGAGTTCCTGGAAGCGATGCTGTGTGGGAGATGAGGGAAGGCCCTTCGGAGCCGCCCTGCGGGGGGAGGCTTCAAACCACCACATGCTGCGTTGGCTGAAGACCGTCGTGGTGAGCGATGTGGAAACGGCGCCCCAGAGGCGTCAGGTGGGGACCGGGAAGACGAGCGTGAGCGAATCGCCGTTGAGGTGTCGTTAGTTCGGAAGGTGGCATCGAAACCGGGGTGTCAATGCCGCTCCGGGATGAGCCTGGCGGGTGCCCGCTTCTTGGCCAGGTGGTGCCCGGCATGCAGGCGACGTGAGCCCGGTCTGCTGCTCCCGCACAGAACGTGGGAAGGCGCGTCTCGACACTGCGGCCTGCCCGGTGGCGGGTGGCGACAGGGAGCAGCCCAAGCGGGGTGAGACCGTGAGGGCCTGAGTACCGTTGCGGGGCGCGCTGGCGGACCGGCCTGTAGTAGTGGGGAAGCCCCGGTAATCGGGGTGGAGCGAAGGGGCCGGGTCCTCCGTGGGTTGTTCACCGTGGTCAACCGGGTGTCCGGGAGGAATCGGGTGGGTGAGCTGAAGTCGTCAGGCAAGCCGTTCGACATTTCCAAGTGGGAGGTGTGGGAGGCGTACCGGCAGGTGAAGGCCAACAAGGGCGCGCCGGGGGTGGACGAGTGCTCGATCGCCGACTTCGAGCAGGATCTGCGGGGCAACCTGTACAAGATCTGGAATCGGATGTCGTCGGGGAGCTACTTCCCGCCGCCGGTGAAGGCGGTGGAGATACCGAAGTCGCATGGCGATGGGGTCCGAATTTTAGGTGTGCCGACCGTCGCGGACAGGACCGCCCAGACGGTGGTCGCGCGGAGGCTGGAGCAGAAGGTCGAGCCGATCTTCCACCCGGACTCCTACGGCTACCGGCCGGGCAGGTCGGCCCTGGACGCGGTGGCGGCGTGCCGGCGGCGCTGCTGGAGCTACGACTGGGTGCTCGACCTGGACATCCAGAAGGTCTTCGACAGCGTGCCGTGGGAGCTGGTCGTCAAGGCGGTGGCGGCACACACCGACCAGCCGTGGGTGGTGCTGTATGTCAAGCGGTGGCTGCAAGCGCCGCTGCAGCTCGCCGGACGGCACCTTGCAGCAGCGAGACCGTGGCACCCCACAGGGGTCGGCGGTCTCGCCCGTGCTGGCGAACCTGTTCATGCACTACGCGTTCGACAGGTGGATGGCCAGGAGGTTCCCGACCATCCAGTTCGAGCGCTACGCCGACGATGCGGTCGTGCACTGCGTCAGCGAGCGCCAGGCCGACATGCTGGTCAAGGCGATCGCGGACAGGATGGCCGAGGTCGGGCTGCGGCTGCACCCGGCCAAGACCCGGATCGTGTGTGCGCCACGTGCGCAGAAGGAGAGGTTGCGATGTAGGTAGGAGACCTCGATCGCTGTGCGGCTGCGTGGAAGATGAAGGTAGTGGCCCTTCGGCGTCGCCCTTCGGGGGGAGACGTCAAACCGCCTCATGCTGCGTTGGCTGAAGACCGTCGTGGTGAGCGATGAGGAAAAGGCGCACGAGATGCGTCAGGTGGGGACCGGGAAGGTGAGCGCAAGCTCTTCGCTGTTGACGTGTCGAAATTGGTTTGAGGTGGCATCGGAACTGGGACGCGCACGAGGTCCCAGGATGAGTCTGGCGGACACCCGATTACTGGCCAGGCGGTGCCCGGCATGTAGGCGACGCGAGCCCGGTCTGCGGCTTCCGCGTGGAACGTGGGGAAAGCGCCGGGATGAACCGGCATGAGGAAAGGGATGAGAACGCCCGACATCGAAGGAGTAGCGATCCACGATGGCCCCAAGTCATGCGTCGACGGCCCGCGAGGGCTGTGGCGAAGCGTTGACAGGGGT
>WNGF01015610.1_pt1 | contig 12159 bp, 11 predicted proteins | sample 5400641 | NCBI WGS metagenome assembly WNGF01 (sample SAMN13153371, study PRJNA577476) | soil metagenome | isolation source: 80 cm soil or saprolite under grassland replicate 2 | place: USA:California | collected 2016-06-15
TCGGAGATCTTGATGCCGTGCCGGTGGTAAAGGATCGAGGCGATCTGCGCGGCCGGCCGGCCGGGCAGCTCCAGCCGCAGCGCCGCGGCCTCGGCGAACAGCTCCGGGTGCGCCCGCACCACGCCCGCATCGGACCTCCCGGCGGGCTTGAGGGCGTCCAGGCCGCCGGCCCGCCAGGCCCGCAGCCACCGGTCGATCGTCACCCGCGAATACGTGCGCTGCGACCCGTCCGGGTGCGAATGAGGGCGCGCGGCGATCTGCCGGACCAGCGCCCCCCGCTCCCGGCCTGCCAGCTTGCCGTTCGCTGCCTCGGCGATCACCGCCCAGCGGTGCAACGCGATCTGCTCGTGCCCGATGTCATCCATGCCGCCTGCCTCCTCATGCCGGTAATGGCGGGACAGGAGGCATGAAACGCCGCCTGCCGATCACAAGGAAGGGCGAGATTATGTTGGCGGCGGTCAGCCTCCCGCCGCTCACCGCCGACGCGAACCGCCACGCCCCGGCAGCCAGCCAGCCCGGCAGCGCGCACGCCGCCGCGAAAGCCGTGCCGATCGCCGCCACAGCGAACTGGCCCGGGTCAGCGCCGGGGGCCATCGGGTCGCCGCCCAGCTCCACCGCCAGCGCCGCGAACGCTGTCCCCAGCGCCTGGGCGCGGCCCTGGAAACGGCGGACCCAGCCGCGCGCGGTCGTATACGGCACCCCCGCCTGCTCCGCGGCCGGGCGCACCCCGCCCGCCCCGCCGGCCACCTGGGCGATCACCGCGCCGATCGTCTCGGCCCCGTCCAGCCGCCACGCCAGCGCGAACGCCGGCAGCAGCGCATGCGTCACCTGGCACGGCCCGCACCGCAGCCGCGGCACGAAGATCCTCCAGCAGCGATCCGGGACCCGCAGCCAGCGCCGGTACCCCGACCACCACACCAGCGGCCCCGCGCACGACGGGCACGGCAGGCGCGGGAACTTCACCTCCCGGCCGGCCTTCGCATAGGCATCGACCGGCAGCGTGCACGGCCATACCATGACCACAGGCGAGACACCGCCTCGGATCCCTCCTCGCAACCGTGACCAAACGAAGGCGAGGAGGGATCCAACACGTAACGGAACGGACAGCAAAATCATCGCTGTCCGCGCCCGGCCAGGCAGGCGCATAGTCAAAGAGCACGGCCAACTGCCCCGCAGGCATGCTCAGATAGTCAGGCCGTCAACACCTCGACATCGCCGAATGGGCTGTCACCGACCCGTCCCGGTGGGCGCAGTGGGCAGTCCCCTGCCCGATCCGCCCCGCCGAGCTCACTCACCGGCAGGCACTCAGGCGCCGCAAGTCACGCACCGACCAGCGGACCCGCGAGCGCCTGCCCGCCATGCCCCGGCTGATCGCCGCGGCAGAAAAGGAACGCACCGCCACGGCCGCGCGCCTGGCGGCAGCAACGGCCGCCACGGCCGGCCAGGAGTTCACCGCCGGCGGCCAGACGCTGGCACGCGCCGTCCTGAAAGAACCCAGCCCGAGGATCTGGGCCGAAGACACCGGCACCGGGAAACGCCGGGACCTGACCGCAGAGGAAGAACACGCGTTCTGGGCATGGGCCATCATCGAACTGCTCCGGCACTCCGGGATCAGGATCGAGGAACTGACCGAACTGTCCCATCACAGCCTCATCCGCTACCAGCTGCCCGGCACCGCCGGGCTGATCCCGCTGCTGCACATCGCGCCGTCGAAGACCGATATCGAGCGCATGCTGGTCATCTCACCCGAGCTCACCGAGGTCCTGGCCGTCATCGTCGCCCGGATCCGCAGCCAGGAGACCGGCGCCGTCCCCCTGGTCACGGCCTACGATCCGCTTGAGCGCGTGTGGAACCCGCCGTCGCCGCTGCTGCTGCAGCACCGCACCGGAGTAGAGGACCGGCCATTCAGCCGCCACTACATCAAACGACGGCTCGAGACCACCGCGGCGGCGGCCGGCCTCACGGCCAGCACCGGCGGGCCGCTCACCTTCACCCCCCACGACATGAGGAGGATCTTCACCACCGAGGCGCTGCAGAACGGCCTGCCGCCGCACATCTGCCAGCTGATCCTGGGCCACAAGAACCTCAACACCACCATGGGTTACAACACGGTCTACCCCGAGAAGGTAATCACCGGTCACCGGGCGTTCCTGGCCCGCCGCCGCCAGCTACGCCCGGCCGAGGAATACCGCACGCCCACCGACGTTATCCGGGGTTCAAATATGAAGAAATTGGACATTGCCCAGGTCACGCCGTGGCGGACGCGTCTGCGACGCAGGCGGGGCGAGCGTGGCCGGGTCGTTTCGATGGCAGCGATTCATTGACGTCGAGGTTCGGAAGACCGGTTCGCCGTCGGCCCGGATGAGGGCGGCACGCCGGGCGGCGAGGCGTCAGTGATCCGCTGACGGGCCGGCCGGGCTGCTCGCGGCGGCGGGGCTGGGTTCTCGGTGCTGATGACCAAGGCGGCGGCGCAGCAGCAGGTTCTCGCCGTGGGCGGCTTCGAGAGCGCTCCGCAGTCCGGCGACCTCCTCACGGTGGCGGCGCTTGAGCTGGGCGAGCTGGCCGGTGAGCGCGGCGATGACATTGCCGGGCTGATCGGGATCGATATCCCGGCGCTGGATGGGGCGCGTTTGCTGCTGGGCGCGCAGCTGCTCGATGCGCTGGCGGATGGCGGGGTTGCGGTAGAGGAAGTCCAGCGACACCGGGGCGGCCGCGGCCAGGCCGCGGAAGGTGATCGGCTGCCCGGTGCGCAGCATGCGGTCCAACGCCGCCTCGGCACGGGCGATCGTCGCGGCGGTCCGTGCGGCGGCCGCTTTCTGCAAGTTGGCCAGGTTGCCGGGCTTGCCGGCGGTCACGCCCGGTCTCCGTTCGGGCCAGCCCGGCGGGCGCGGCCGGCGATCTGGGCGGTGCGGGCGGCCACGCCGGCGCCGCGGACCGCCCGTGGTGCGGGTGTAGTGCCGCGCTGGGCCGCTGGCCCGGGCTTGTCTTCGATGTCTGGGTGGCGCTGCAGCGTGGCGATGATGGCCTCCAGCGACGCGGCCTCGCCGCGGCGGCCTTGCAGCCAGATGTTGTCCTCGCCCATCGGCGTGCCGGTGCGGGCGCAGAACGCCTGCTGCCGCTGGTCGATCAGGTGGAGTGTCCGGTCCTGCTGCTGCTGCAGCTCGGGCAGGAACGTGGCGTCGGTGGCGAATTTGTCACAGGTCAGGCAGGCATTGCCGCGGTCGCAGGACTGGCGGGGTGGCAGCAGGCACCAGCCGTTGGGCAGGATCCGGTCGGTGCGGGCGTCGAGCTGCAGCATGTCGTAGAGATCTCTGGGATCGGCCTCAAGGTCGCGGGCGTCGGCGGCGAGCTTGCGGAACCGCAGGAACTCCGCCTCGGCCGTCTCGGCCAGGGTCTTGGCGTAATGCATCGTCATGGTCGGCGTCAGGTGCCCCAGATACCGCTGCACGACGTGGATCGGAACCCCGGCGTTGAGCAGGCTGGTGGCCCGGGTGTGCCGGAACCTGTGGGTCCGGTTGAAGTCGACTAGCCGCCCGGCCCCATCGCGGATGCCCAGCCGCCGGGCCAGCACGTTCAGGCGTCGGCGCAGGGTGTGGTGGGAGTAGGGCTTGTCCCCGTGGCGGTTCTTCAGCGATGCCAGGAATAGGTATTTGGGGTGAACGCCAGCCGCTGCGTGCCCGGCCAGCCAGTGATCGGCCCACTTCTGCTGAGCCTGGATGATCGCGACGACTTCGGCGTCGACCAGGACCGTGTCGGGCGCGCCGTCGATCTTGGTCTGCTGGTAGCGGAGCTTAGCGGCGAGCGCATCCGGGTCATCGGATGTGGTGGCGTGGCCCAGGGTATTCACTGGGAGAAGCGGATCGCGGTCCAGCAGGCAGATCTCGTTGATCCGCCGGCCCAGCCGGACCTGCAGCATCATGATCCGCATGCCTTGTTCGTCGCCGAACCCGTCCTGCTCGGCGGGGTCGCCGAGCACGCCGATCCCGGCCATGATCTTCGACATGGCGGTGTCGCCGATGACGTCTGCGTCCGGATCGGCCAGCATCGGGCGCGGGAGTTCGCCGCGGCGGAAGAACACGGTGTGCTGCGGGCCGAGCCGCAGCCATCCTGGTTCGGTGAGCGCCGCCGCTGCGGCATCCTTGTTGTCGTGCATGAACCGGTAGAACTGCTCGATCGCGACGGCTGTCTGCTTGACGTGGGCCGCTGACACGGGCTGGCCGATGGTGCGGCCACGGGTCGCGCGCATCGCCTTGAGGTGGCCGAGGAACTCCAGCATCAGGACGCGCAGCTGTGCCGGGTCGCCGGTCAGCTGCGGGCCGCACATCTCCCGGCCTGCCAGGAACGCGTCGAACACTACGGCCGCCTCGACCCGGTGGTGCAGCGATGTCCAGGTCAGCGTCCCGGTCTCCAGGGCGGCCTTGCAATGCCATTGCATCCCGGGCCTCAGCCAGGGCACGGTGATGCGGCCGAAGTTGAGGGTGTCATTTCGCCGCGGCTCGTGCTTGCGCAACGGGATCCGGGCATCCTCGGCGGGCTTCCACATTTCGCGCTGCCACCAGGGCCGGTCGTCCGCGGCCGCGGCCAGCAGCTGCAGGAAACGCAGCAGCATCCCCCGGAGGTGCTTGACCGACCAGGTGCCCGGTAGCTGCCCGGTTCGCCGGTGCACTGCCAGGGAGATCTCCCGCAGCCAGGTTTCCGCGGGCAGTCCCGTAAGCGATGCCGGCGCCTCGGCGCCAAGGTCGGCGATTACCTCGCTCAGGCGGCGGGCCAGCATACCCAGCGTGGGCGTGGGAACCTTTCCGCCCAGCTCGATGATCTGGAACACGCACCAGGCCAGCTCGCGCCGCATCCGCGCGGGAAGACCGGAAAGGTCAATCCCGGCCCGCCAGTCCGACGAGTTGACGAACGCGTTCCGGTACTGGTCGGGGACGGTCGAGGCGTGGAACCGGGATAGCCTCATCCCGGCCGGGGTCGCCGCCCACAGCCGGTCGGCGACCTGCCCCTGGCGGCGGCCGCGGGCCGTCTCCAGCGCCACCGGCAGCGCATCGTCAGTGCCCTGGGACGTCATGAGCTCGCCCCGGCCTGCTCGCCTGGGGCCGGCCCAGTCCGCCAGCCAGCGGTATATGCCCGCCAGTCGGCGACCGCCCGCATGTCAGCGTCCTCGGTAACGTGGGCATACAGGTCCAGCGTGGTCTGCACGTCGGCGTGGCCGAGCCGACGCGACACCACGTGCACCGGCGTGCCGGCCAGCAGCAGGGCGGTCGCGTGCGAATGCCGCATCCAGTGCGGGGTCCAGGCATCGGGAACCTGCCCGGCCAGGTCACGCCGCAGCCGTCCCACCAGGTCATAGACGCTCTCGGGCCGCCACGGCGCGAACCGGGTCCCGCCCGCCAGGTTCACGAACAGCTGCGCGGCGTCCAGATCCTCAACCGCGGTGTCGGCGCCCGCGTCGCACAGCTGCCACAGGTACTCCCCATAGAGCCTGTCGAGCTCATCGGAGATGAACAGGCGACGGTACCGGCAGCCCTTCACCCGCGCACCGTGCGGCAGTTCCCGCGGCACCACCTCGATGAACGGGGTATCACCACGACCGGTGTGCCAGTCCCGGTGCTGCAGCGACAGCGCTTCGCCCAGCCGAAGGCCCGTTTCTGCAAGCAGCGCCCACAGCAGGCGGTCCCGCACCCGGCCGCTCCACTCGCCCGCCGCGGTGTCCGCGCGGGCGCACGCGTCGCAGATCCTGGCGATCTGCCCCGGCGTCAGCACCGGCGGCGCCGCCCGCCTGGGTACCCGGACCCGCACCACCGCCCGGTCCCGGCCCAGCCGCCGGGCCACATGCTCCAGCATCGGCCGGTAGGCAGCCCGCGCACCGCGCACCAGCCGCACCAGGTCCCCGCCCAGCTCCACCCCGTTCAGCTCGTGGAACCGGTAACACGAGGTCACTGCCCGCAGCCGGGTCGCGATCGTCGACTCGGCGAACCGGGCCGGCCGCGCCACGATCGAGGTCACCCGCGGCCCGTCCCCCGAGCGCATCCAGGACAGGAAAGACCCGACCTGCGCCAGCCTCACCTGATCCCAGGCCAGGCCGAACACCGCCAGATACGACCACCACAGCGCCAGCGCCCGCGCATACGACTTCACCGTGTTCGGCGACGTGCCCTGCACCCGCAAGTACTCCAGGAACTCCTCAGCCGGGCCGATCACGCGATGGTCGCAACCAAGCACAGTCCACGTCGCCGTGCCGCCTGGCAGCACCAGCCGCTGCGTCCGGCACTCTCCGTCACCTGTCGTCACGTGATGTAACGTAGCGGCTCCGGATCACCCGACCGTGACAGACACGCCGGCCACCTCGAACATCTCTCACCCGCCGTCGCAGGCGGCCATCTCATGACCCCGGATTACCGACGCCGAATGGGAGGAATTCCTCGGCCTCCCTGTTAACTTCGAACGCCGCAAGGTCGCCCTCGGTGACTGCGGCCGCGCCTACGGAACGCGCTGCATCCACGAAATGGCCTGCGAACGATGCTCCCTGCTCCGGATCGATCCCGCCCAGCGGCCCCGCCTGATCCTCATCCGCGACAGCCTGGCCGCGCGGATCACCGAAGCCGGAGAACACGGCTGGCTCGGCGAACTCGAAGGCCTTCAGGTCTCCCTCGCCACGGTCAGGGAGAAACTCCAGGCGCTGGACGCCCGCACCGCCCGCCAGCCCGCCGTGACCGGCCTGGGCATGCCCGCCTACCGGGACATCGCCGGCCGCTCTACCGTCCCCGCAGGGCCATGACTTCCCGCAAGACCGCCGTTACCCTGTCCGCCGCGTCCGTGGCCGAACTCGCCCCCCTGCTCGGCACGCTCGACGAGTTCCTCCGCAGCAGTCCCCGCGTCGCCGGCGACCTCGCCGGGTTCCTGAGCAGCCGCGGCGCCCGCTTCCCGGGATTCGGCGCATGCAACCTGATCGACGAGCTGTCCTTCACCGCACTCAGCTTCCGCCGCCTGACCGTCGGCCCCGCCAGCGGCGACGTCCCCGAGCGCCAGGCGGGACAATGACCACATCCGGCCTGGCCGCCGCGCTGCGCGCCTGCGCCGCCGGCCTCTACCCGCTCGAAGCAGGGGCTGGACTGCTCATCGCACACGACGTGTTCCTGCGCCGCGGCGACTTCACGGACCGCTTCATCCGGCACGGCATCAGCATCACTGACGGCGCCACCGAGATGGCCGAGATTGACTGGGACGCGGCGATCACCGCCCTGGAGGCCGGCGAACTGCCCCGCTCAGGAGGCGAACGACGGATTCTCCGCCTCGCGGCCAGCCTGGCTGCCGGCGTGCCGGTCAATCTCCGCGACGCCCTCACCGGTCTCGACGACCGCAATCTCGCACTGGCGCTCAGCTCCTTCGCACACGCCTCCGGCCAGCGTCCACCCCATCTCAAACCATGATCGTTTCTTAGTTCAGAGAAGCTACCGGCTATGGGCGCTGCCCGCCCGGCTGGTCCGCCACGCCCGCACCCGCACGCTGAAGATCAGCCGGACCTGGCCCTGGAAAGACGCCTTCCTGGCCTGCTGGCAACGGCTGTGCGCCCTGCCCGCACCCGCCTGACCAGCCACCCCGCCCCTGCGACCCCGGAAAGGAGCCCGCCCCGGCGCAGTCGGAGCCGGTGCCCGCCCCGAGCACATCGGGCAGCACCACCACCCGTCAGCCAGCTACCACCGCCGAAAACCGGCGCAACACGATCAGTAACGAACCTCACCCGCACCCTGAATCATCGAGGCTAGCATCACGCCAAGTGAGGGAGGCGTTAAAGGAAACGCACGCCGGGCCGCCGATCTGCGCAGCGGGCAAGGAAGGCGGTCTAGCTCGTGATATCGCGCAGGTTTGGGGACTCTGGGCGTCTGGTACCGCAGCAGCCACGGGCTCCAGCCGGGCTGCGAACTGCTAGCGGAACTGACTGCGGCCGGGCCGGAACCAAGGGCATCCAGCACCTACCGGACTCGCACATGCCTCCACAACATGACTTCGCCATGAGTGCCCGCCGCAGCGGGTTAGACGCTGCTCGGCGTCACCTCTTAACAGCGACCTTCAGGTGAACCGTCAGGCGTCGTTGTGCGATGAGTTTGGCGGCGCGCAGTCGTCCAAGTGATCGTGAGTGCCGGCAAGGGGCGCCGGGCCTGCAGCAGGAGGAGTAGACGATGAATTCGATGGCTCGCCGGATGTTCGAGCTGGTCGAGCCGATTGGTGTCATCCCTTACTCAGCCGACGAACCCAACGAGGCGATGTTCGCCCTGGGGTTTACCAACTACTGGGACACCTACTTCGCCGGACGGGCGGCGCCCTTGGGGCTCGCCGCGGCGGAGGTGGTGGACGCGCTGTTCTACAACTTCGCTCCCGGCGAGGTGGCTCGCCACATTCCGAAGGTGTGGCGCACCACCACGCCTGAAGCGGCGATCGCCGCTCGTCAGACGGGCTGCGTGAAGGCGCTGCGGCGAATCCTCGGCGATCGCGCCGGCACTCCCGCCTTCGCCCGCGCCGCCGAACTGTTGATTAAGGCGGCGACCAGCGCCCCGTTCGAGGGCCGGCCCATGTACGCCGCGCTGCGCGCGATCCCGATCCCCGGCGACGTGGTGGCCCGCTTCTTTCATGCAGGCTCCTTGCTGCGCGAGCACCGTGGCGACGGGCACATCGCGGCCCTGATGATCGAGGGTGTCGGCGGCCTTGAGGCTCACGTCCTCTTCGCCCTCGACATGGGCATGCCGGCGGAGAAGTTCGGACGCATCCACCACCTCCCGGCAGCGCAGCTCGCCGCCGTGATCGACGGGATGCGCGATCGCGGCCTGATCGGGGATGACGGTTGGCTGAGCGAACCGGGTCGCGCCGTCAAACAGCGGGTCGAGGCGCTCACCGACGACCTCGCGGCGAGGCCCTACGAGAGCCTCGAGCCGGACGAGCTCGATGAGCTCATGGCCACCCTCGAGCCGCTCGCCACGCTGCTACTCGCTGCCCAGGACTAGGACGAAGGCTCTGGTGGTTCAGTTCGGCTGAACCGCGCCCGGCCAGATCGTGGTTCGCTTGGCTGACGCTCTGACGAGCCAGCGTCTCGAATGACTTTCAGAGCGACTCGGTGAACGGTCCGCTGATCACGATGCTTGGGCTCGATCGCCCTTGGTGAGTAGCGCACCTCCAGCTCTCGCGAGCGAGAGTTCACATCGACGTGTCGAGCAGAACCGTCACGATTGAGCGGTCGGGCCGATCATAAGAACGCACGCGAACGAACCGGATAGAGGTCCCGGGAATGAGGCTGCGCAGCAAGCGCGGAGATCCGGAACCGCCGCTATGCGCGGCAGCGGCTTACTGACGGATCCGTCTGCGGGCCCGCGCAGAGCTGGGCGATCCGTGCGCCCGATGCCACTTGCCAGCACCCGGTCATGGCTCCCCTCTGTGTCAAGAGGGGTCATTCCCGGCCTGGATAGTGTGCCCCGGTCCTCGCCGTCGTCAAGCAGACTGCGCTTGACGACGTCTGCGGTCCGGCGCCGACGGAGAGTGCCGGGAGCGACCAGGAGAATGGGCTGGCTTTCCTGGCGTAAGGTCGTTGGTGGCGGGTCCGGGAAGTGACTTCTCCGAAGTGCCGGCGCTGGGGTGCAAGTCGGCCGCGCTGGAGCCAGTAGCCGCCCCCAGGTGTCCTCCCGGGCCCGTTGCCGCGCGCCGGGTGTCGGTGATCATCTGGTGATAGACGATGTCAGACAGCCGGCGTTTGAGGGCGCGCATCGCTTCGCGGGGGGTCTTCCCGGCGGCGACTTTGCGGTCGTAGTAGGCGCGGCCCTCGGTGGGGTTGCGGAGCTGGACGACGGCCATGATGTGCAGCACTCGGTTGATCTGCCGGTTCCCGGCCCTCGACAGCCGGTGCCGGACCTGGTCGCCGGAGGAGGCGTCCATCGGCGCGGTGCCATCCCAGGAGGCGAAGTGCGCCTTGTTAGGGAACCGCGTCACCTCACCGACCTCGACCAGCAGCCGGGCAGCGCCGGAGGGCCCGATCCCGTGCAGATCGGTCAGGGTGGTGCCGGTGACGGCGAGCAGCGCATTGAGTTCTTTGTTCGCCTCCTTCTTGCGCTGGTAGATGCGTTCCAGGTCGCTGATCAGCTCGGCGGCGACCCGGCGGCGGGCTTTGCCCGCGGCATCACGGGGGCGGACCCGGGCGAGCAGCGCCTTGGCCTGGGCCGCGGACAGGTCCTTCTTGGCCCCGCCGGGCATGAGCTCGAGCAGCAGCTGATGCAGCTGGGAGACCATCCGGGTGTGGTCTTCACCCAGCGACCGGCGGCGGTCGGCCAGGATCCGCAGCACCGCAAGCTGCTGGTCATCGACCACCTGCCGCAGGCCGGTCATCCGGGTGGCGGCCAGCGCCACCGAATGCGCATCGGTGGCATCGGTCTTACGGCCCTGCCCGGTGGCGAACACCCGCGTGCGGGCCGACAGCTTGGGCGGCACATCCACCACATGTTCTCCCGCGGCCAGCAGCCGGTTCGCGATGTGCCGGCCGATGCCCTGGCATCCCTCGATCGCCCAGGTCCGCTCCCGCCACCGCTTCGCCTCCGCCAGCATCGCCCGGAACCCGTCCGCATCGGTGCCATACCGGCCCCCGCCAACGACGGTCTCATCGCTGGTCATGACCTCGATCGTGGCCGAACGCTTGTGCGGGTCCATCCCGATGATCACCTGGCTCATCTCCAGTCCCTCCTACTCGATCACGCTGTTCTTGCCGAGCCAGGAGGGCACCGCTACTTCGAGCTGAACAAGCCCCTCTTGAGCCTCTCCCCGCTCACCGCGGCACCCGGTCCGCGCGCCAAATGAGAGCCACACGACCAGCGTGGGCAGCCGAAATGAGAGCGACGAACCGGGCACCTAGACCGAGCCTCGCCAGACACCGGTCCTAAGGCAAGTCAACAAGTAGCCGATGTGTGTGCGGCGGGCTTGAGGGGCCGCAACGGCGATGAGTTTCGCTATGGTGTCCAGTCTGTCTTCCCATGCACCCGATCTCCCGGCTCTCGAGGAGAGCGTCATGACCGCTACGTACAGGAGGCAAGCGTGAGGCTTCTTCTCACGTCCGGGGGCGTCACGAACCCGAGCATCCGCGATGCGCTGGTCGGCCTGCTGGGCAAGCCGATCGCCGATTCCAGTGCCCTGTGCATCCCTACGGCGGAGTACGGCCACCCCATGTGCACGCCAGCCTCGGCCTGGCGCTTCATCGCCGGCCAGAGCCCGTCCCCCATGTGCGACCTGGGCTGGAAGTCGGTGGGCGTCCTCGAGCTGACAGCACTGCCCAGCATCGGCGAGGAGCGCTGGGTCCCCTGGGTTCGGGAGGCTGACGCCCTGTTGGTGGACGGCGGCGACGCGACATACCTGTGCCACTGGATGCGGCAGTCCGGGCTGGCGGACCTCCTGCCGTCGCTGCCCGAGACGGTCTGGGTGGGGGTGAGCGCCGGAAGCATGGTGATGACCCCCCGGATCGGTGACGACTTCGTCAACTGGAGGCCCCCCAACGGCGGCGACAGCACCGTGGGGGTCGTCGACTTCTCGATCTTCCCGCACCTGGATCACGAGCTCATGCCGGAGAACACCATGGCCGAGGCGGAGACATGGGCCGCCGACATCGCGGGTCCGGCCTACGCCATCGACGATCAGACCGCCATCAAAGTGACCGATGGCGCCGTCGAAGTCGTCTCCGAGGGGCACTGGAAGCTGTTCACGCCCTAGACCGACACCTGGGCCAGTATTCCGGAATGTCCCCGACGACGCTGCTTAACAGGCCGTTAGCGGCCGTTAGCGCTTCTTGAGGCAGAGGGCGGCGAGGTCGGTGCCTGTGAGTGGCTGTTCGATCTGGCAGCCGATCCTCGCCGAAAAGAAGCTGTCGAATGTCGCGTTGCCGAAGGCGATCCAGGGCGCGGAGTCGCGTGCGAGCGCCGTCGCGAGCCTGCCGTAGTTGAGGTACCGGCGGGGACCGGATAGCAGGGCGGCGGCGGCGAGGCGCCGCCCGAACACCGGGTCGCGGAAGCCCGGGCCGGACACGCCGGGTGTGGCGAGGGTGTAGTTGAGGAAGTCGGCGGGGTCGAGGTAGTCCGCACCCCAGCCGAAGAGGCCGATGTCGAACGGTTCCCCCGGCCGCTGCTGGCGTGAAAA
>WNGF01008403.1_pt1 | contig 12153 bp, 12 predicted proteins | sample 5400641 | NCBI WGS metagenome assembly WNGF01 (sample SAMN13153371, study PRJNA577476) | soil metagenome | isolation source: 80 cm soil or saprolite under grassland replicate 2 | place: USA:California | collected 2016-06-15
GGCAGCGTGCGCGTCGAGAACGAAGACGTCACCCAGCTTCCCCCGGAGCGTCGGCGGTTTGGGATGGTCTTCCAGCACTACGCCCTCTTTCCGCACATGACGGTCGGAGAAAACGTCGCCTTCGGACTGGAGGCGCAGAAGATGCCCCGCGCGGAGGTGGAGCGCCGCGTCACCGAGACTCTCGCGGCCGTGGATCTCGCGGGATTCGAGCGCCGGCGTATCGGTGAGATCTCCGGAGGCCAGCAGCAGCGCGTGGCGGTCGCGCGCGCGCTCGCCCCGCGGCCGCGAGTCCTTCTGCTCGACGAGCCGCTCTCCAATCTCGATCCGACTCTGCGCGAGCGCACGCGGCGGGAGTTGAAACGCATCATCCGGCGCGTCGGGATCACGACCCTCTTCGTCACGCATGAACAAGAGGAAGCCTTCGACCTCGGGGACCGCGTCGCCGTCATCAACACGGGCCGCCTCGAGCAGGTCGGACCGCCGGAGGCGCTCTACGAAGAGCCTGCGAGCCGGTTCGTGGCGACGTTCATCGGACGGTCGAGCGTGCTTGCGGGGACCTGGACGGCCGGCGGAGGCGTGCGCCTCGCGGAGGGAAGGGTCTGGCGAGCTTGTGGCGGCGAGGGCCTCGCGGAAGACGCGGCGGTTGACCTCGTGGTGCGGCCCGAGGGAGTGCGGCTGTCCGCCGCGCCTTCACCGGATTCTCTCGCCGGAGAAGTCGCTGGGCGGCGGTATGCGGGACGCGTGGCGTTGTTCGACGTTGCTCTCGATGGGGGTGGCAGCGTCGAGGTGCTGGGTGCGCCCGAAGCGGCGCAGCCCGGGGAGAAGGTATTTGTGGCGCCGGACCCGGCGGGTCCGCGGGCTCGGGCGTTTGCGAAGGAAAGAAGTTGACCGGACGGCGCAGGGACGCCCCTCATCCTAACCCTCTCCCGCCGGGAGAGGGAACAATCCCGGCCGCAGTTCTGACGCTATTGCTGGCGTGGCTGGTTTGCTATCCACTTCTGTTGACGTTTCGGGAGGCTCTGGGGCCGCCGGGATGGAGCCTACGTTACTTCGCGGAGTTTTTTCGCAGGCCGGATGAGTGGCAGGCGCTCTGGGCGAGCCTCTGGATCTCGCTCGCGACTGTCGCGCTCTCCGCGGCGATCGGCATTCCGCTCGCGTTTCTCTTCGAGCGGGCGGACTTCCCGGGCCGGCGAGCGCTTGGCACGCTGATCGCCCTGCCGGTCGTGCTGCCTCCGCTCGTCGGTGTGGTCGCGTTCCTGTTCCTCTACGGAGAGAGCGGGTTTTTCGCGCGGGCCGTGCAGTCCTTCTCGGGATCGAAAGAGCCGCCGTGGCGCCTCTCCGGCCCCGGAGCGATCCTCTTCGTCCACGCCTATTCGATGTACGTCTACTTCTATCTGTTCACGCGCGCCGGGCTTGCGCGCCTGGACGCCGCCTACTTGGAGGCTGCCGCGGCCCTGGGAGCGAGGCCTGGGCGCGTCCTGCGCAGGGTGACTCTGCCTCTCCTGGCGCCCGCGCTTGCCGGCGGCGCGCTTCTGACGTTCATGACGTCGCTCTCCTCCTTCTCGGCGCCGTATCTCTTCGGCGGGACGTTTCGCGTGATGACGACTCAGATCGTCTTCTCGCGTTTGAACGGCGACAACGAGATGGCGATGGTCGAGACGACGACGCTCGCGGCGCTTGCACTCTTCGGTCTCTTCCTCCTGCAGCGCGCGGAGAAACGCCGGGAGGTGGCTGGCGCGATCCGGGGCATGCCGCCATCCCGGCGCCGGCTGCGCCGCAGAACTCTGGTGGCCGCGCTCGCCTGGCTTCTGGCGGCGGTGCTCCTGCTGCCGCACGCCACGCTTCTGCTCGTCTCCTTCGTGCCCCCTGGGACCTGGACGATCGAGGTGTGGCCTCCGGTTCTCGACTTTTCCAACTGGGGCTCGGTCCTCTCGCAGACGGAACGCCTGCGGCCGATCGTGAACTCTCTCTGGATGGCCGTGGTCTCGACCGCCGGCGCACTCCTGCTCGGGTTTTTCGCGGCGTGGCTCGCGGTGACCCGCCGGACCCGCTTTCGCGGAGCGCTCGAGACGCTCGTCGCGGTGCCTTGGGCCCTTCCGGGGACCGTCTTCGCCGTGGCGCTGGCGGCGACCTTCTCCCGTCACGTTCCGTGGGCAGGGCGCTTCGTGCTCGTCGGCACCGCGGCGATCCTGCCTCTCGGCTATCTCGTGAGAAACCTCCCTCTGACCGGGCGCGCGGCCTTTGCCGGACTGCGCCAGCTCGACCCATCTCTGGATGAGGCGGGCGCCTCTCTAGGCGCCGGGCCCTGGAGGCGCCTTGTCCGGATCACGGTTCCGCTTCTCGCGCCCGCTCTGCTCGCCGGAGCCTCTCTCGCATTTTTGACGGCGCTCGGCGATTTCGTCGTCTCGATCGTCCTCTACACCTTCGAGACACGCCCGATCTCCATCGAGATCCTCTCCTCACTGCGGATGCAGGACACCGGAGCCGCAGCCGCCTACGGGGTGCTTCTGGCGGCCCTCTCCGCCGCAGCGTTCCTCGCCTGGGGACGCCGCGCCGCGGAACAATGATTTTCAGGCGGGGACATCAGGTCGGTGGGCGCGTGATGACGCGCGGGGACGGCCGCAGGCGAAGAGACAAGACCGGCGGCGTGCGCGGAGCGGGCGGCGTGGGTGTCGGGATTGCCGGAGACACGATCCGGTAGAGCCTGCCGTCCTCCGTGCCGAGGTAGACCTCTCCGGACACGTCCTCGCCGAACGTCGTCAACTGAGGCACGTTGGGCGACAGAATCTGGCCGTTCCCGAAGAGCCACCCGAAACAATAATCGCCGTAGAGGTAGACCCCGGCGAGCTGCGGATAGGCCGCACCTCGATACACATATCCTCCGATGACTGTGCCGGTGCAGCTCCCGCTGCCGACGTGAAGATATTCGTAGAGCGGAGACTTGAAACTCGGAGAATGACACGGAGGGACGCCGGCCGGGCACCCGGAGCTGCCGCCGGCGCCGCAAAGGGTTCCCTCCATGATCTTCCATCCGTAGTTCTCGCCTCCCGCGCTCGCGCCCGGCTGGAAGTCGATCTCCTCGCTGGCGTTCTGCCCGACATCGGCGACATAGAGGTCACCGGTCACGCGGTCGAAGGAGAAGCGCCAAGGGTTGCGCAGTCCCTTGGCCCAGATCCTGTCGGCGGGCGGGCCGGAGGCTGCAAATGGGTTGGACGGCGGGATCCCGTAGAAGGGGGCCGTGTTGACGTTCTGGTCGACGTCGATCCTCAGGAGCTTGCCGAGCAGCGTGTCGTCTCGCTGTGCGTTGCAGAAGGGGTCGTTGGCCGAACCGCCGTCTCCCATTCCGATATAGAGGTAGCCGTCAGGTCCGAACTGAAGCTGCCCTCCATTGTGATTGGGGAAAGGCTGGGTAATCGTCAGAAGGATGACGCCGCTCGCCGGATCGGCCATGTTGGCATTCGCCAACGAAGCCTGGTAGCGCGCGATGACCGTATTGCCCGCCGTGTTGGTGTAGTCCACGAAGAAGAAGCGGTTTGCGGCGTACTGAGGATGAAACGTGATGCCCAGGAGTCCGCGCTCCCCACAGCAGGAGACGAGCGGCGCCAGGTCGAGGAATGCCACCGGCTGGACCTGCCCGCCGCTGAAGATCAGGACTCCCCCGGTCTGCACAGTCAGAAAGAGGCGCGCGTCTCCCGCGTTCGCGATCGCGGTGATTGGTCCAATCCCGGCTGCGACCGGGGCCAGCGCGATATCGGGCGCCGCCGCGAGGCCTTCGGGCTCTTTCCGAAGCGGAGCGCGTGCCGTCATCGCGAAGGAGAGAACGGCGCCGAAGACGAGGAGCGTTCTGTTCATCGCACTTGCGGCTCGTGGGGGAGGGGAAGGCTCAACGAATCCTCCGGCTAGGCGTGACCCAATATTGTCGAAGGCCGATAGAATAATATGTGGTGATAGGTTGCAATTTCTCGGAGCTTGTCATGGGCCTTCGAAAGTTCTTCGCTCTGGCCGTGGTCGCGTTACTCCCGCTCGCCTGCACCGACAGATCGCCGACGGGCCCCGCGCCGAATGCCGTCTCCGGAGTCCAGACCGCCGGTGAAACGGCCGTCGTTCCCGCCCGCGAGTCCGCGCCCCGTTCTCTGGCGCCCCGGCAATCTGCGAACGACGGAATGATCGGGACATGGGGCGGCCAGCACTTGACGATCACGATCGGCGCCGCGAGCACCATCCTCTCCTACGACTGCGCGCACGGGACGATTGATCAGCCGTTCGTCGTAGACTCGAACGGGCGCTTCGATCTGGTCGGGACCCACGTGCCCGAATCCCCCGGGCCGATTCGCGAAGGGGATCCCGTGGTGCATCCCGCGCGGTACACGGGTACAGTGGACGGAAAGACGATGACGTTCACGGTGACGGAGACCGACGTCGGTCAGACGATCGGCCCGTTCGTGTTGACGCTCGGAGTCGCCGGGCGGATCGTCAAGTGCCTGTGACCGTCATCTCCAGGTCACGAGGACGAGTCCCGCAAGACACAGGACGCCGCCACGTTGGCCGCGGAGAGGTGCTCGCGGAAGAGCAAGGCTCCCGTCGGGATGAGGAGAAGCGCGACCGCGACGCTGACGACGAGCGACCCGATGTTGATGCTCCAGCCCGTCCGGTAGGCAAGCAGGAAACCGATCTCAATTCCCACGGCCGACACCGCGACGCCGAGGGTCGCCCAATTCAACTTCGCCAGCCCTGCGAGTTTCGCGCGCCCCCGGGAGAGAAAGGCCACAGGAGCAGAGTGACGAGAAGAGCGGCGGCGTAGGTCACCGCGACGGAAAGGAGCGGGTGTGCTCCAGCCGGGTTGGATTTCTGCGACACGTGGTACAGCACGTTGGAAGCCACAATCAGCCCGATCGACAAAACCAGGACCTTAGTCGAGGTCATTTGGCGTCCTTTCCGATCACGGCGTAGGCGCGGACGGGAAAACTCCCGACGGCGCGAAATGGCGCTGGCACGCAATGAAACCGGAATCCTTCCGCCGGCAGTTCCGCCAGGTTGCAGAGATGCTCGACGATCGGGATTCCGGCCTGGAGAAGCAGAGTATGCGCCGGCCGCGTCCCGTCATCCGTGTCGTCGATGTTGACGGAATCGATGCCGACGAGAGACGGCCGCGCCGAGACGAGGACCTCCGCCGCGCGTCGCGTGACGAACGGATGACCTCGACCGTACGCGGGTGTGCGCCAATACGAATCCCAGCCGGAGCGGAGCAGGACGGCCTTGCCCTCGAAGTCACGCCTCTCGAAGAGGTCCGCGTCGAAGGCCCGTCTGCGAGGCCCCTCACCTCCGCCCTCTCCCGCCGGGAGAGGGAGAAGAGGCCCCTCACCCCCGCCCTCTCCCGCCGGGAGAGGGAGAAGATGCCTCTCGCCTGCGTTCACTCCTGCCGGGACAGGGGGAAGGGTCACGACGAGCCCCTCGAGATCGGCCAGACGCTCGAGAGGAAGGCTCGCGATGTCCTGTCCTCCGGCGATCCGGTGGAAGGGGGCGTCCACGTAGGTCCCGGTGTTGGCGACCATCTCGATGCGGCCGATCTGGAAAGTCGTGCCCGGCGCGTATTTCCTCCGAGAGTCTTCTCGGGAAAGAAAATCCGAGACGACGGGTCCCGGAAGCCCCGGGTAGGTGGTCATCCCGGGCTCGATCGGATGGGAGAGGTCGATGAGAAGCCGTGCCGTCACTGTTTTTTCCGCAGGGCCTTGAGGAGTTGGATCTGGCCCGTGTGGTAGACGTCGTGCAGCGCGATCCCCGCGATCTCCCTCAGAGCGGTTCGCCGGCGGGTTCCGGCAAGAACGGTCGTGAGCCGCGCCGCGGAGAACCTCGCGACGGTTTCGCGAAGCCTCCGGTGCGCCTTCTCGAGTATCTCCCGTTCCGCGTGCCACGCCTCCTCGCTTGACGCCGGAAGCTCCAGCCAGTTGTTTCCCTTGATCGGAAAGGACCCGCCTTTCTCGCCCGTCAACCGGCGGCGCACGACCCACTTCCAGTAGGCGGCGTGCATGGCGAGTTCCCGTATGTTGTGCCGCCCGGGCGCCGGACGCCACGCCGCCTGCCGGGCCGTCAGCCCGCGCAGCGCTGCCTTCAGGCTCGGCCCGTGCCACGCGGGGTTCCCGTACGCTTCGTCCAGGAGATGGAGAAGGATTGGAATCTCTCCGATCCGTGTCCTCCGAACGCTTCGCTTCTTCATGCGGCGATCTCCTTTCGGCTTTTCGTCGGCGCTCGCGCGCCGCCATACCGGATGATGAGTGCTACGGCTCCGACGATGGCGATCGTCGCCAGGCCGATGCGGAGCGTCACCGCCTCGCCGGCAAACGCCCATCCCAGAAAAACGGCCACCACGGGGTTGACGTAGGCGTACGTCGAGACTCGCGCCGGCGTCGTCGCCCGCAGCAGCCAGACGTAAGCGGAGAACCCCAGAAGCGATCCGAAAACGACGAGATAGGCGAGCGACAGGACCGAGCGGAGCGAAACGGCCGCAAGATCCAGGCGAGACCCCTCGCCCGCGGCGAGACCGACGATCCAGAGGAGGACTCCCCCGCCGATCATCTGCATTGCCGTCGCGGTCAGCACGGACTCGGGCAGCCGCGCGTGGCGCGAGTAGAGCGAGCCGCTTGCCCAGCAGAGAGCCGCAAGCAGCAGCGCCCCCGCCCCCAGCAGGTCCACGCGACCGTTGCCCGCGAAATGCCCCGGCGCGACGAGAGCGAGCAGTCCAGCGAGCCCGATCAGAAGCCCGGCGACGACCGGCAGGCTCGGCCGCAAGCGCTTCTGAATACCGTCGAAAAGCGCCATCCACAGAGGCACCGATGCCACGATCAGCGCGGCGAGCCCCGACGGCACGCGCCGCTCCGCCCAGGTCACGAGACCGTTGCCGCCCAGGAGCATCAGGCCGCCGATGAAGAAAGCCGTCGCCCAGTGGCCTCTGTCCGGGCGCGCCTCGCCTCTCAGGCGCGTCCAGAGGAAGAGAATCATCCCTGCGGTCAAGTGCCGCGTTCCCGCCATGAGAAACGGAGGGATCGTCTCGACTCCGAACCGGATCGCCAGGTATGTCGATCCCCACAGCACGTAGACCGCGGCGAAAGCGGCGATCAGCCTCCCCCGGGTCGAGGAGATCCCCGTCGAAACCTCAGGCACTCGCCGCCTCGTCATCTTCGGGCTCGGCCTCGGCCCAAGTGAGCGGCAGCGCCGCCGTCTCCTTCACCGTCTCGAGTACGATCGTCGTTCGGGTCGAGCTGATCGTGGCGACTGCCCCCAGGCGCTCGCGCAAGAGCCGTCCCAACGCCTCCGCGTCGCGAGCGCGAGCCTTGATCAGGAAACAGTCTTCCCCGGCCACGTGGTGCACCTCGAGGATCTCAGGAATCTCGGCGAGCTTTTCCCCCGTCTCGACTCCTCCGGGCCGGTCATTGGACCTCACGAACGTGAAAGCGAGTTGCGCGAGCCCGAGGGCCTTGGGATCGATCTCCGCCCGATATCCCCGGATAACGCTGCGCTCCTCGAGCTTTCGGATCCGCTCGAAGACCGCCGACGGTGCCAACCCCACTTGTCGCGCGATCTCTGCGTTGGAGGTTCTCGCGTTTTCTTGAAGGATATTCAGTATTTTCCTATCTATTACGTCGATCATTCGTGAAATTTATCAATTTATAGACAATTCGTCAATAGACCCCGAGTTGCCTACGCGAGCATCCCCAAAGAACCCGCTTCAGGGCCAGAAGGTTTCACCGATTGGACCTACTCCTACATCTCTGAGAGTTGCTATAATTCAGCCCGATGGCTGAAAGAGTCTCGACTCTCGAAATCAGGGAACGGCTTGGTGATTACTTGAATCGAGTTGCGCTTCGCTATGACCAGTTCATCATCGAGCGCAAGGGCAAACCCGTAGCCGCGCTCGTCCCTGTGGCAAAGCTCGAAGCGATGGACCGCGCCTCCCGCACGTGGCTTCTCGAGCTCCTCGAGTCTCGACCCGACACCGGGCTCACTGAAGAGGAGGCCGACCGGATCGCTGACGAGGCCAAGCATCGCTCCCGTCCCAAGCAACGTCAGGGGACCGGCCGCAAGGTCTCTCGTTAGGGACGCTCTCTTGCGCCGATAGCGCATGTGACCCGCGTCGTCCTCGACGCCAACGTCCTGGCGAGCGGGCTGATAAATCCCAACGGCGCTCCCGGGCGAATCCTGGCGGCCTTCTTCGCCGATCCGAGTCTCGTTCCCATTGCGACGCCCGACATCCTGAAAGAGATCCGAAGAGTCCTCCACTATCCTCGCATCCAGAAGCGGGCAGATCTCACGGACGCTCAGTGCGACAGCTTCGTCGAGAGGCTCGAGGGAATATCCTGGATGGTCAAAGACCGCCGGGGCGAACGAATCGCTGCCGATCCGGACGACGACAAATATCTCCTCGCGGCGCGAGAGGGTCTGGCTCAATACATCGTCAGCGGCGACCGCCATCTGCTCGACGTGCGGCTCTATGAAGGTGTCCAGGTCGTCTCGCCGCAGGAATTCCTGAGAATCCTCGACGCGGAGGCCGGATAGCCTCAACGCCACGAGCGAAAGCGGACCGGGCCTATGAGCAGCTAGTCTAGCGGCGATCGTCGCCCGTCTGAATCCGGGGGTTTACGAAATCGTCTCTCCGAGGATTTCCCCGAACTGTATCCGGTAACTAGTTGCCGTCCGGGCGTGGCATCGGAGCGATGGGGACGGGCGTCTTTTTCTTGACCGTTCCGGGAGCCTTCGCCTCGATTGCTTCAAACAGGGGCTCGGTGGACGCGGAGCTGGGCTCGACGAGATGGAAGATCTCCGCGGCTTCCTGCACCTGGCCTTCCTTGGCCAGAGCGACGCCGGCTTCGACGAGGGGGTGGACGCAATCGGAGTGGAAGTTGCGGCCTCCCCCGACGCAAGGCTTCAGGACCCGAGACGCTTCTAATGTCATCCCCTTCGCCAGGAGGCATTGCCCCTGCGCTGCCCGCACGGCGATCTGCAGCCGCTCGCCCCGTCCCGAGAGGTCGTAGGTCGCCAGGTATTGGCTGGACGGGATGTCGTGGGCCTTCTCCCACTCGGCAAGCTCGCGGCGGCTCCATTCGGCGGCGGCCGCCGAGTCGTCCGGCTCCCGCAGAAGTAAGTCGGCATCGGCGATCTCCCGTTCCGCCTCGGCGAGCGCTTCACCAACGCGCTTGAGCCACTCCTCTTTCTCCTCCTTCGGGGCGTCACGCAGCTCCTCGACGCTCTCGAGCGAGCCGCCGGTCAGGACTCGCCTCATTTCCTCGACGCCGCGGCGTTGGTCCCCAATCCGAGCGCGGAGTTCCCTCACGCCCTGCGCCGTGCGCGGGCGCGGCTGAGAGCCGCTTTCGAACCGGCGGGGATAGGCCGTCTCCGTCTCCGCCTCGAAGGCGGCGATCGACGGGGACATCTCTTCGCACTTGCCCAGGCCCGCCTTCGCGCGCAGTTCCAGAGCGAGAAGCTCGACACGATGCGGTTCGGGGAGCGCGGAGAGCGGCAGCGACAGCAACATCGTCGTCTCGCCCTCCACGGTCTTGAATGCCGACGGCAACGCTAAGGCGTCGCCAGAGATCTGCTTCCGTTCGGCGTCCCAGATCGCGGACCGGAGGCGCTCCACGCGGGAAGCCCAGTCCGCCGGATGGGCGCGGGCGTACTTCTTGCCGAAGGTCTCTCTCGCCCGCTCATTGAGCTCTGTGGGAAGCTCGTAGATGCTGTCGAGCAGGACCCGGTCGAGTTCCTCGCTCTTGGGCCAGGCTTCGAGCGCTCTTCGTCTCAGGCGTTCTGCTTCGGCGGTGTTCCCATCCATCTCCGCCAGGAGAAGCGGGAAAATCCGGCATTCGGCGTCTTTGGCCCCTTTGGCGTTGGCGGTCGCGAAGAGTTTCTTCGCCTCCGCGGCTTCCCCGCGCCTGGTCAGCCTCAGGTACGCCTCGAGGGAATACCAGGAACCCTCGTTCGGGTTCTCGGCCTGTCTTCTGCGAAGGAAGACGAGGGCCGCGTCGTATAGAGAAACGGGACGAACGCTGATCGAGTTGCCGCTGACGATTCGCTCGAAACAGACGCGGATGAAGTAGTTCCACGGACGGGCACGCAGCGCTCCGAGCGACCGCAGGTAGAGACGTTGAAGATCCTCCTTGCCAAGGAGAGCCGAAATCGCGTGTGCCTCCTTCTCGACCGATTTCTGATCCGAAGGAAAAGGCCTGGCCTCCTCCTGATCTCGGAGAAGTTTTTCAAACCGGGCCTGCTCGGCGGCGAGATCCTTCTTGTTGTTTTCTTCCACGGCGGCCGCGAGCAGCATCATCGAAGTCATACTGACGTATTGCCTCTCGATCTGTGTCAACTCATGGCTCCGGCCGAAAGCATCCAGCGATTGCGCGATGGCCTGCCTCTCTTCAGCTGTCATCGCATGGACCGCTTCGCGCAGCAGAGTGGTATTCCGCGTCAGGATCTCCTTGAGCACCTCCGCCCGAAGGCTCTGGCGCTCCTCGACCGAAAGAAGGCGATACCCCTCGGGCATCCAGAGAGCCTCCTCCTGCTGTCCACGGAGCACCCCCGCCAACGCGGCGCACAGCAGAAAGACGAGCAGAACAGGCTTCACAGGATTCGACACGGCTTCATTCTGCCACCACGCGCCCCAGCAGGAATAAGGCGACGAGAAGCGACGTGCTAGACGGCGTAGTAGCGGGCCTGCGGATGGTGGACGACGAAGGCCGAGACGGAGGCCTCGGGATCCATCATGAAGCCTTCCGTCAGGTCGACGCCGATCTTGCTGCCAGGCAGGAGGCGGAAGATCGTGGCCTGGTCGGCGAGTTCGGGGCAGGCGGGATAGCCCGGGCTGTAGCGCTTACCGCGATAGCGGGCTTGGAAGCGGTCGGTCATCGTCATGTCGGGGGGATCGGGGAAGCCCCAGCGCTCGCGGATGACGCGGTGGACCCACTCGGCGGCGGCCTCGGCGGTCTCCACGGCCATCGCTTGCAGGCAGTGGCAGAGGAGATACTCGCCGCGGGTCTTCAGGTCCTCGGCTCTCTCGCGGACTCCTTCCCCCGCCGTCGTGATCAGGAGTGCGATCGAGTCCGGCCGCCCTCCCTCCACGCGCAGACCGACGAAATCGGCCAGACACAGCCGCTCGCCCATGACCTGCCGGGGAAACGTGAAGCTCGCGAGCTTCCGGCCTCCACACACGACGTGGAGCACGTTGCCTTCCGAGTACGCCTCGAAGTAACGGTACATCGCCCGCGCTCGGATCCACCTCTCGCTCTTGACGCGCTCGACGACCGCTTCCAGCTCCGCCAGCTTCGAATCCCCCGCTTCCTTCAGCTTTCGATAGCTCCCCCGCAGGCCCAGGTGCTTCGCGTAGAGCATGTGGGGATTGACGTAAGTCCAGATCTCCTCCATGTTGAGGTCCGGCATCACGTGCTCCTGAAGATCAGCCGCGGCCACCGACTCGGCGAGCGGGACGTTGTCGCTGCGCACCTGTGGCGCGGCGAGCGGGTTCTCGGTCTCGACGTCGGTTGCCGCCGCCACTGATCGCCGGCGCTCCTCGATTTCCGCCGCGAGCGACGCCCGCGCCTCCCCTCCTGAGAGGATGCGGTCGGCCAGCGCGAGCCCGCGCATCGCGTCCTGCGCGTAGACGGCCAGGCCGCCGTAGGCAGGCGCGATCTTCAGATCCGTGAACTTCTGCGAGAGGGCGGCGCCGCCCACGAGCATCGGCGCCTCCACACCGCTCGCGGTCAGGTCCCTCGCCGTCGCGACCATCTGCTGCGCGCTCTTGACCAGGAGACCCGAGAGGCCGATGAGATCCGGACGGTGCTCCCGGTACGCTTCGATCAGGCGCTCGGGCGGGACCTTGATGCCGAGGTTGACGACCTCGTAGCCGTTGTTGGAGAGAATGATCTCGACGAGGTTCTTGCCGATGTCGTGGACGTCCCCCTTGACGGTCGCGAGGATGACCTTTCCCTTGCGGGAGTCGCTCTTTTTCTCCATGAACTTCTCGAGATGGCTGACAGCCGCCTTCATCGCCTCGGCTGACTGCAGCACTTCCGCCACGATCAGCTCGTTGGCGTTGAAGAGGCGACCCACCTCCCGCATCCCGTCCATCAGGGGACCGTTGATGATGTCGAGCGGGCTCATGCCACCCTGGCG
>WNGF01011862.1_pt1 | contig 12152 bp, 9 predicted proteins | sample 5400641 | NCBI WGS metagenome assembly WNGF01 (sample SAMN13153371, study PRJNA577476) | soil metagenome | isolation source: 80 cm soil or saprolite under grassland replicate 2 | place: USA:California | collected 2016-06-15
ACTTCTACAACGAGCTGGTGCGCCGCTACGGCTACGAGGACGCCGCCGAGCGCATCCAGAACCTCTACCTCTCCGGGAAGAAGGAGGAGGCCGCGGCGGCGGTTCCCGACGCGCTGGTCGACGAGGTGGCCTTGTGCGGACCGCGGGAGCGCATCCAGGAGCGGCTGTCGCGGTGGACGGCGTCGGGCGTGACAACCATGATCTGCGGCGTGGGCCAGCCGGAGGCGCTGCGGACCATGGCGGAGCTGGTCCTCTGAAAGGAGATTGACATGAAACTCAAGGACAAGGTCGCGCTGGTAACGGGGGCAGGATCGGGCATCGGGCAGGCCACCGCCGTGCTGTTCGCTCGGGAAGGCGCGAAGGTGGCGGTGGTGGATGTCCGGGAAGACGCGGCGAAGAGCACGGCCGAGCAGATCGAGCGAGCGGGTGGCGACGCCCTCGCCATCCGGGCGGACGTCGCGAAGGCCGCCGACATCCAGGCGGCGGTGAACCAGACGCTGGCGCGCTGGGGGCGGCTCGACGTCTTCTACGCGAACGCGGGCGTCCCGCAGCGGCCCACCAGCGTGGAGGACGCAGCGGCCCACCAGCGTGGAGGAGGTCGACGAGGCCACCTTCGACCAGATCATGGCGGTGAACGTGAAAGGCGTCTTCCTCGGCGCCAAGTACGCGGCGCCGGTGTTCAAGCGGCAGCGGAGCGGCGTGCTCCTCATCACGGGGTCGACATCGGCGATCAGACCGCGCCCGGGCGTGCAGTGCTACTCGGCATCCAAGGGGGCCGTACACACGCTCGCCAAGAGCCTGGCCCTGGAGCTGGCGCCCTTCGGCGCGCGCGTGGTGGCGATCGCGCCCGTGGCCACCGAGACGCCCATGCTCGCGACCTTCATGGGCAAGCAGGAGGTGGACGAGGAGGGCATGACGCGCTATCGCTCCACCGTCCCCCTCGGGCGGCTCAACCGGCCGGAGGACCTCGCCCGGGCGGCGCTCTTCCTCGCGTCCGACGACGCGGCCATGATCACCGGGAGCACGGTCGAGGTGGACGGCGGCCGGTGCATCTAGAGGAGGTATGAAGGTCATCCCGCTCGCGGCCGACTCGCTCGGCGTGCGCTCCATGGCGACCTACGTCGAGTGCGGCGAGACGCGGATCCTCATCGATCCCGGCGCCTCGCTCGGGGCGAGCCGCTTCAACCTGCCTCCGTCGGACGAGGAGTGGGACGCCCTCAAGCGCGCCAATGATCGGATCAGCGCCTACGCGACACGGGCCACCGTGGTCTTCGTCAGCCATTACCACGAGGATCACTTCCGCTACGACCCGGCGATCTACCAGGACAAGAACGTCTGGGCCAAGGATCCCAAGCGTATGGTCGCGCCGCGGCAGGCCGGCCGCGCGGCTCTGCTGTGGAAGGCCATCCAGGGGCGCTGCCGGCTCGACGCGGCCGAGGGACGGCGGCTGGAGACGCCCGACGCCGTCCTCACCGCATCGCCCCCCCTGAGCCACGGGGTCGATGGCACGGAGCTGGGCCATGTGGTCGCGCTGACCGTCACCGACCGGCGGGAGGGCACCCGCTTCGTCCACGCGTCGGATGTGCAGGGACCGCTGTCACCGGTGGCCGCCGCGTACCTCATCCGGGAGCGACCCAACCTCCTCTACCTCTCCGGGCCGCCGGCATACCTGGAATCGCAGATCGGCTCGGCGCTGATCGAGCGGGGTATCGCGAGCCTGCTGCGCATCATGGAGGCGACGGGCTGCCGCGCAATCCTCGATCACCACGCGCTGCGCGCCGCGGACTACCGGGACCGCCTCCGCCGCGTGTGGGAGACGGGGCGAGTGCAGACGGCGGCGGGATTCCTGGGACTGGCCGACGCCTCGCTCGAGGCCCACCGGCGCGACTTGTGGGCCGCGCGACGCAAGGCCCCGGCGCCAATGCCGATGCGGGGGCGCCGATTGAACGCGAAGCGCCCGTCGGCTATGATGAACGCGCGCAGTGCACCCAATCACGCGAAGGAAGGGACAACGGAATGAGCGATGCCAAGACGTTGAACGTCGGCGAGCCCGCCCCGGACTTCACGCTGAAGACCATCGGTCTCAAGGAAATCAGCCTGAAGGACTACCGGGGCAAGAACGTCGTGCTGCTGTTCTACCCGCTCGACTGGACCCCCGGCTGATCCACCTGCATGCCCGCCTTCGATAAGCGCGTGAGGGACTTCGAGGCGGTCAATACCCAGGTGCTGGGTATCAGCACGGATAGCCCTTTCAGCCACGAGAACTGGGCCAAGTCGGTGGGCATCTCGCACTACCCGCTCCTCTCGGATGTCCAGCGGGCCGTGGCCAAGGATTACGGCGTGTACTGGCCCGATTGGAACGCCAACGTGCGCGCCACCTTCCTCATCGACAAGCAAGGCAAGGTGCGCTTCCTCGAGCGCTACGGCAAGGGCGAGTTGCCGGACCCGGACAAGATCCTCGCCGAGGTCAAGAAGCTGTAGGAGGCCGCTGAGCAGGGCCCATCGGCGGCGGTACGGCGCCCTCGACCGCACGCTCGACGCACGGAGAGTACGCCTCGCGTGCGGCTGTCGGGCGCCGCCTCGCACCTGGGTCTCTGGAAGCGCGACGTCACCCGGCCACTCGACTGACGACCTCGGCCAGTCTCTCTCCGATCCGTTCGATCGAATACTGTTCCAGGCACCGGGCGCGCGCCCGTTCTCCGAGGGCACGGGCTGCCTCGGGGTTGCCGAGAAGCTCGGCGATGCCCGCGGCCAGCGTGTCCACGTCGCCGGGCGGCGTGACCCGTCCACATCCTTCCAGGACCAACGGGAGGTCAATACGGCACCAGGGGAATTCTGTCCAGTGGGAAGGGCTCCCACTCTCGCCCGGCGAGGTCCTTCGGCCGGCACAGGACGGCGAGACGCGCTCCCGGCACCTTTCTCATGGCTCGCCCCAGGGGTTCTAGGCCCTTGTGAGACCGAGGCAGCCCCGGGAACAACACGGTAGGGCCTCCGAATCCGAACGCGCGACGAGCGCTCTCTCGGTCTACCCGGGCGGGATCGAACACGTTCGGATCAGAGCCATGCGGGATCAACGTGCCGCCAAACCGCCGCTGGAGCGCGGTGGAGGCCACGGTGATCGCTGCGGCCGCCCCCACCGCCTTCGTGAGCAGCGAGACATACACCGCCGATCCGGCTCGCGAGAGGTCGCTCATCGACGGGTTGGCGGCCCATTCCGTCCGAGGAGCAAGGGCGATATCCAGATCGTCCAGGTCCAGGATGATGGGAACGTGCCGGCGCTCCGCCGCGAGCAGGGCAGTTCCAAACGACGCTAAGTGAGGCTTGACCGCGATCAGCACGTCTCCATGCGCGATGTCCACGAGTTCCATGAAGGATGCGAAGAACTCGGGGAAACGCCTCTTCCTGACTGCCCGGATCCATGTCTCCTGGGGCAGGGCCGCCCAGGCCCCCTTCCGTCCGGCGGGACCGATCAGTTCCACGTCGGAGAACGTGATCGCCGCCTTCGCAAGCCGGTGGGCCCTCATGACCGCATTTGAGGAAAGATCGTGGCTGAGAACAGTGACCCTCATCGAAGGTGTCCCCGCAGGTGGCGCAGCGCTTCGGCGGTCAGCTCAGGGACCAGATGCCGATCCTCGGGCCGCAGCATGACGAGGTCATGAGCGATGCGCATGAGCCCGGCGGCCACGTGGACGCCCACACGGGCTCTGATCGATGCCCGGGCACGCACGGAGTCATAGGCTTCGACGACCAGCTCCAGCATGGACCAATCCGCTGGCCTGCCTTGGCGTCGCAGCCACACCCACCCCCACGCACCCATGTACGCGATGTCCCTGGCGGGATCGGCCAGTTGGAAGCGGTCCCAATCAATGAGGGTCACTCGATCGACGGCGACCAGAACGTTCTGGGGCGAGAAATCTCCGTGGCAGGGAGCGAGTTCCTGATCCTCGGGCCGGGTCGAGCCCAAGGCCTCCGCCACTTCCCGGAACACGTCCGCGAACTGAGGCATGATGCCCGCGACACGGTCAGCCTTGCGGGCGACGGATCGAACGATGCGTGTCCAGTCGCGTCGCGTGCGCGGCCGCGCGTCGCATCGGTGGAGAGAAGCCACGAGTCGAGTGGCGCCCTCGAAGAGAGCCCCGTTCGAGAGGTCGAGTCCTGCAAGCGGACGACCTTCCACGCGCTCCATGACCAGCACGCCGATGTCGGGCAGATAGTCTATCGGCCGAGGCAGCCCGGGTGGCCGGCCCCGCCCTCCGAATGAGGAACGCCACAACTCTTGCATGTTGGCGTAGGTGGCCTCGCCCTCGCCCGAGGGGTAGAGCTTCGCCACGACAGGCACGCCGGTCCGCGTCGCCAGCGACAAGGTCACCCTGTCGCCGTGGCTGTCGAGACGCGTCCATCCATCCGTCACGTAGTCGGTGCGCCCAAGGACTCGCAGGACCTTTTCAACATGCCCGATCGGAGCGACCGCTTCGCGACGGGGATCGCCCGGGGAGCCAGCTCCATCGCTCACCGTCAAGCCGCCTCACCTCGACCGCAGGCTCTTGTTGGCCGCGACGAGCGCGCGCGGACGGCGACAGGCGTCGGGTGGGCCACGACGTCAGCTCTCAATGACCCGAGGAAGGAGATCGAGGAGCACCAAGTCATCGGGTGCGGCCGGCCACTGTTTCTCGACGAGATCGGGATCAAAGACATCCGTCCAGAACCCACCTCGAGCGAGAGCGTCGTCGATCAGTGGCCGCCCCACCGTTGCCCAGTACAGAGAGGAGTTGTAGTTCCGGTTCCCCTCGGGCTGTCTCCACGTAACAGGGCAAGGTGCCACTGGCTCCACGGCCCTCCTCGGATCGGCCCCCTGGCCGGGACACTCCTTCCTCTTGAGGTCCTCAGCAAAGGGCACGTGGAGCCAGTCCGGTGAGTGAACGGCGATGATATGGCGGTGGAACGGGTTGGCCTCCTCGCCCCAGCCTGAATACGCGAATGTTGCGCGGATGTAGTCAGGATTGAGGAAGGGGGCGACCACCACGCCCGGTTGCGCACTGAGTGAGCCCGACGCCCACCGTCTCGTCCGCTCGTACAGATAGAAGAAATCCAAGCGCGCCAAACCGACCAGATCATATCGATCCGCCTGCCGATACGCTGTTCGGATGGTCTCCCGAATCAGATCCTGGAGATCCTGCCGCGTGAAGGGCGGCATTCCTCCCATCAGGTGGCTGATGAGGCGGCTCTCGTAGTGCGGCTCGCTCGACTCGGCGGCGCGGATTCGTTTCGCATAGTAGCCGCGACCGATTTCCCCATGTTGCCCCATGATGTTCACGGTCCCGGGTTCGAGGTAGGGCTTGTTGGAGAGAAACGTCTTGTGCTTGTGCGAAGGCATGTACCCCGCCTGCCAGAGCAGGGCGAGGGAGATGCAGCGCGCGCACGCGCCGGCATCGGGTGGGGGCAACCCCGAAGAGCTATGAACGCTCAAGTCGAGGCCAGCGATCCTCGCCAGTTCGGAGGCGACGAGCACGTCGGGACGGCCTGGAAGCCCTCGCACGCGAGGGGAGAAGGCGAACCCCAGGGCGCGGAGCGTCGAGACCACGGCCCGGGTGTCCCAGCCGCCCGAGAGTCCAACGGAGGGGCGCTCGGAGAGCGGCATCACCGCCTTGATCTGGTTGATCAGCGAGCAGCGTGCCAGTTCGAGGCAATCGTCTTGTGATAGCCCGGCCGGGCGCACCCACTCCGACAAGACCTCGTGCGTCGTCCTGGTGAGGCCATGGGAGTCCAAGCGCAGTTGAGTGGCGGGAGCCAAGAATCTGAGTCGCTTGTAGCCGGTCATGTCCAACGGGAACCAGCCGAGCGTCGAGCGAACGGCCCAGTGGTCGCGCTCCAATTCGAGCGATATTCCCAGGGCCTTGAGGGCGACGATCTTATTGGTCAGGGCCCAGAGCCGGTCGTTCTGAAACTCGACCAACTGGGTTTGCCCGAGCCCGTCGTTCTGCACGAAGGTCTCGCCGGTGTCCTGTGAAGACCAGACCAGGCAGAAGGGGGGAACGATCGTGCGCAGGAGGCTCCGCGGCCCCGCCTCGAGTTGCCGACAGAGGGCCGGAAGGACGGCGTCGGTGCCGACAGGCGTACCCTGGTCCGCCAGCGCGGCTTGCGCGTTGAGGGGATAGTCAACCGCCAGTACCCATGTGTGCCGGTCTTCCTGGAAGAAAGGCGCGTTCCACCGCGGCACCGGGGCCTCGAGGAAGACCATGGACATCGCGCGACCCTGCCTGGTTCTCACGCAGGGGGGCACGGCGAACAGCGGGGAGAACAACTGCTGCACGCGAGCGGCGACACGCTCCGGACTCAGATCCTCGGCCGGGTTCCCCGCGCCACGCCACATGAGCAGCAGTCTCACTCGACGCTCCTCGTGCGCGGACCACGCTCGCTCATGAGCCGGCCGTCGAGAGTCCGTGCGGACGGACGCCGGGATGGCGGCGGCGGGCGCGCGCGTCACTCATACCGCAGGGCCTCGATGGGATCGAGACGCGAGGCTTTTCGGGCGGGATAGAAGCCGAAGAAGATTCCTACGGCGCCTGCGAAGCCGAAGGCGAGAAGAACCGCGTCCGGGCGGATCAAGGTGCGCCACTCGGCGAAGTACGCGATACCGTAGGAGCCCCCGAGGCCTAACGCAATGCCGATGACGCCGCCGATCAGCGACAGGGTGACGGCCTCCACCAGGAACTGCGCCAGGATGTCCCGTCCGCGGGCGCCCACCGCCATCCTGAGGCCGATCTCGCGCGTCCGCTCCGTGACGGACACCAGCATGATGTTCATGATGCCGATGCCACCCACCAGGAGGGAGACCGACGCGATGGCAGCCAGGAGGAGCGTCAGGACCCTGGAGGACTCTTCCTGGGTCTCGAGCACTTCGGCCAGGTTCCTGAGCCAGAAGTCGTCGTCCTGGGCGGGTTGAAGGCGGTGGCGCTGGCGCAAGAGGTCCCGGATCTGCTGCTCGGCCTCCTTCATGTCGGCCCCTTCCTGGATCTTGATCGATATCGCTCCCACCGACCGGGCGTTGGCGCGGCTTACTCCCAGCACCTTTCGCTTTGCCGTGGGGAGGGGGATCATGATGATGTCATCCTGGTCCTGCCCTTGAGTGTTCTGTCCCTTGCGGCCCAACACGCCGACGACGGTGAACGGAACGTGCTGGATTCGGATCATCTGGTCGAGCGGATCGGAGTCGCCGAAGAGGCTTTCCACCACGGTCTGGCCGAGAAGAGCCACCTTGGTGGCGCCGGTCACGTCCTCCTGGATGAGGGACCGGCCCGCCACCACGTCCCACTCGCGGGCTTCGAAGTACTCCGGTGTAATGCCCTGGATCATGGTCGCCCAGTTGAGGTTTCCGTATACCACCTGGCGGCCTCCTCGGCTCGAGGGTGCCGCGACCTGAACGGTCGGGATCTCGCGCTGGATCGCCCAGGCGTCGTCTTCGGTGATCCGAAACTGGGTCCCGGTGCCGAGGCGGACCCCGCCGGAGGTGACTGCCCCCGACAGCACGATGATCAGATTCGAGCCGAGACTCTTGATCTGCTCGGCGACCCGTGCCTGGGCGCCGGCGCCCACTGCGACCATGATGATGACGGCGCCGACGCCGATGATGATCCCGAGCATCGTCAGGATGCTTCGGAGCTTGTTCACGTGAAGCGCTCTGATCGCGATGCGGATGCTGGCCCAGATGTTCACGCGTCCACCGCCTCCCCAGGAAGCGCGCCGAGAAGTTCCCCGGCACGCCTGGAGATCGACACCCGGTTGATCAGCGGTGCCCCTCCTTTTCCCGGGCGTCCCCCGCTGGCTCCTCTCGGGGGTCGTCGGGGTTTCCACGAGCCGCAGGACGTGGGGGCGGACAGGCGGAGCGGCCTGGCGCGGACGCCTCCCGGCTCGACAACAGTGCTTCCAGCAGAGGCCGGGCGAGATCGCTCCGTTGCGGCCAGAGGGAGTAGAGGCACGCGAGCCGGAGGAGCGAGGACGTGAAGTAGGTCGCGACACGGGCCGAGAAGTCAGGCGAGTGATGGCGGTCGTAGGTGGCCAGGAAAGCCTCCTCCGGTCGGTCGGTCCCGCCACGGTGGTGCAGGCACGCCAGCTTCAGGTGCGCCAGGAAGTTCCCGACATCGATCGCCGGATCGGCGAGACACAGGGTATCGAAGTCGATGAGGGCGATCTGGTTTCCGTTCAGCAGGACTTGCTTCTCGTAGAAATCGCGGTGCGTCAAGGTAGCCTCGACGCTCGGGCACCGACCGATGGCATCTCGCACGCGGGCGAGTGCCTCCTCGACGCCAGCCTTCATGTCTGGATGCACCTGGGAGACGACCGTGACCCACCCGTTCAGGAGCTCCAGCTCATCCGTCGCCGTGTATCGCGCTGGAACCGTCAGGGAACACCGGTGGAGCTTGGCCAGGGCCCTCGCGGCCGGCTCGACGGCGAGTCCGAGCGGCGGCCCTCCCGACGCTGTGACGGGGGTTCCCTGGGTATCCTCCATCAGGAGCAGCGCCCAGTCCGGTACGTAGGCGAGCGGCTTGGGGATCCGGATTCCGTCGGGGGCCAGATCATCGAAGCCGTGCTCCCAGAGCTGTCGCATCACCTCGAAGACCTGCTGTCCTTTGTCGTCGCGGGCCTTGTAGAGCTTCCCGATGAAGGAACGGCGCGCTCGCCTCCCGGTCCTCGCATCCAGCCCCTCGAAGCGATAGCGAAGGACGCATCGCTTCCCCAGCCGATGGCCCAGGATGTCGATGGCGCATTCTGGCGAGTCACTCCCGTCGAAGGACAGGTACGGACGGAGGATGCGCCGCATCACAGCGGGATCGAGCGCGGGCTTCAGACCATGGAGTCGATGATCCAACCCGGAGAACTGGAGAATCAGTCCAAGGTCCGGGAAACACGTGACGAGATCCATGCGACCGTCCAGCGGGAGCTGCGAGCGCTTCGTCAGCTTTTTCGCGAGCGCGGCGCACCGGTTCGCCGCCTCGTTTCCGAGCAGCAGCCCGAAGAACCGTTGCACGGTGGCACCGTGCTCGCCGAGGAAGTGCATGTCGTACTCGAGCACGAATCCCTGTCCATCCTGGGGATACACGCGGGCCACGCAGCAGTCCGTCAGGATCACGTCCCGCCGCCTCAGGTATGGCCAGTCCCGTCTCAGGATCTCGGTCATCGCCACCGAGGACATGGCCGTCCCGAGCTGCCGGAGCAGCGCCGGCTCGTAGCGCGGCGGTGCGGCGAGGGGCGCCTGACGCGCGTCTCCCGCGCCCGATGCCACGTGTTCCCACACGCGGCTGGGGCCGGTCCTGGGATCGGAGCGTTCCCGGTACGGCCGGGTTCGCCCCGCCAGATCCGGATGCCGGCCACGCTCGGCGATGCCGCTCCGTCGCAGGACCAGCACGAGGTCTGCCCGCTCCGCCGCCTCGAGGTTGTGGGTGATCAGAAGACAGGTTTTCCCGCGCGTGAGGCGCCTGAGGGCTTCCTGGACTCTGGCTTCGCTGTCGGCATCGAGGCCGGTCATTGGCTCATCGAGGACCACGATGGGAGCATTTCGGATGAGGGCTCTGGCGATGGCGATTCGCTGTCGCTGGCCGCGGGACAGGGATCCCCCTCGCTCGCTGAGGACGGTCCCATAGCCGTCTTCGAGCTCTTGGATGAAGTCGTGGGCGTTGGCCGCCCGGGCGGCGCTCACGATCTCCTCCATGGAGGCGTCCAGGTTCCCGTAAGCGATGTTGTCCCGGACGCTGGTGTTGAACAGCAGAGGCTCCTGGAGGACGACGGCCACCTGCTCTCTCAAGGAGGCCAGCGTGTATCGGCGGATGTCCGTCCCGTCGACGAGGATCCGGCCTTTCTGAGGGTCGTAGAAACGGAGGAGGAGGTTGGCGACGGTCGATTTTCCCACGCCGCTCGGGCCGACCAGGGCTGCCGTCTGTCCCGGCTTGATCGTGAAGCTGATCCCGTTGAGGACCGGCTCGTCAGGGAGGTACCGGAACTCCACCTCCTCGAAGGTGATCTCCCCGCGGAAGGGCGGAGCCACGATGGCGTCGGGGGCGTCCCTGACCTGCGGTTCGGTCTCGAGGATGGAGATGATCCGCTCGCCGCAAGCCGTGGCCTTGGAGATCCGGCTCGCGAGGCTGGCCAGCTTCCGGACGGGCTTGTACAGGCCGGTCAAGTATGCCGTGAACACCAGGAGGTCTCCGGGAGTGAGGACGCCGGCCAATACCCGCCGCACCCCGAACCAGACGACGCCGCACGTGGCCACGGCCACCAGGAGCTCGACGAGCCGGTTGAGGCTCATCTCGAGCCGACTCGCCCTCAGTCCGGCCTTCAGGCTCGCCTCGTCCTGGCGGGAGAAGCCCTCGTCCTCGTGTGCCTCTCGAGTGAAGGCCTGGACGATCTTGATCGCCGAGATCCTCTCGCTGAGAATGCTCGCGATCTGGCTCTCGTTCCGGCGCTGCTCCTTCGCCGTGCGCCGGATCCGCCCGGAGAAACGGGAGACGGCGATCACGAGGAAGGGAAGGATGCCGAGGGCGATCAGGGAAAGCTGCCAATCCATCCAGACCATGATGCCGATCATCCCGAGGAGGACGACCAGCCGGTCGCCCAGGTCGAGACCGGATCCGACCATGAGCTCGCGGAGGAGGCCAATGTCGCCGGTCAGGCGCATCAGGAGATCGCCGGAGTGATGGGTGTCGTGGAAGGAGTGGGAGAGTCGCTGGATGTGGCTGTAGAGCTGGCGCCGGATGGCCGCCACGACCCGTTGGCCGACGCTGGTGATCACGTAAGCCTGCGCGTACGCGAACAGCCCGCTCAGGACCGCGATGATCAGGATCGAGATGGCGAGGGAGGCGAGGAGGACGCCCGAGCTCGCTCCGCGGAAGGGCAGAAGGTCGAGGAACGTTCGCTTGGCAGGCGCCCCGAGGATGACGTCGAAGATCACTTTCATCGGCCACGGGCGCAACAGCTCCATCGCCGACATCCCGAGCGTACAGAGCCAGGCGGCCAGGAGGGCCCGCCAGTGCGGGCGCAGGTGGCGCCCGAAGTGGCCGAGGATCCGGCCGATCGCCCGAAGCCGGACCTTGGCGAAGCCGGGATGTGTTCCCGAGAGGGGCTTCATCCCTCGTTCACCAAGGCCTCGGCGAGGGCCGTGACGCGACGGGCGTTGTGTTCCCAGCTATAACGCCGGACCTCCCGGGAGGCGGCGACGCCGAGAGTTCTCCGCAGGCGGGGATCATGGCGTAACCGCTCGATGCTCTCGACCAGCTCCTCGATCGCGCCGGGACGGACCAGGAGCCCGGTGCTCCCGTCCTCGATCACCTCGTGGATTTGGCCGATCCGGCTCGCCACCACGGGCTTCCCGACGGCGAGGTATTCGAAGAGCTTCAGGGGGGAGAAGTAGAAGTCGTCCAGGAGGGGATAGGGCGCCACCGCGACGTCCATCCGTTGGATGAGACCGGGAAGTCGGTCGTGAGGAACCCATCCGGTGAGCGTGATCGTCCCCCCCAGGCGGGCGCCTTGGACATAGCCCTCGATCCAGCCCCGTAAAGGGCCATCTCCAACGAGCAGGAGATGGTACGCGGGCGAGCGGGCGAGAAGCCGTCGGAACGCCTCCAGGAGCACCTCGATGCCGTGCCAGGCCTTGAAGCTCCCAGCGAAGCCGAGGACGAACTTGCCGGCAGTCCCCTTCGGGCATTCCGGAGTGACGGCAGGATGGAAGCGCTCGGGGTCAACCCCGTTGGGGATGACGAGCGTGCGATCCGGATCCGCCCCCCTCCCGACGGCGTAGGCCTTCATCTCCCTGGACACGGCGAGCAGGAGATCCGCGCCAGCGAAGACCTCCGCCTCGATGGCCTCTGCGTCTGCCACGAGGGCCAGCTCTCGATACCGCTGCTCCTCCTCCCGGAGGGGAGCGTTCACCTCGACGAGACACGGGATCCTCAGCTCCTGTGACGCCCGGACCCCGGTTGCGCTCCAGAGAGAATAACGCTCGTAGATCAGGTCGAATTTCTCGTGCGCGTACGACCGCAGCAAGCAGTTCAGGATCGCGGAACTGATGCCCAGGGATCGGCCGATCTTGGCCCGGGCGTTCTCCTGCCCCACGAAGAGGAAGGCGTCGGGGGACAGCGGCGAGCCGTCGGCCTGGACTTCGA
>WNGF01029211.1_pt1 | contig 12151 bp, 12 predicted proteins | sample 5400641 | NCBI WGS metagenome assembly WNGF01 (sample SAMN13153371, study PRJNA577476) | soil metagenome | isolation source: 80 cm soil or saprolite under grassland replicate 2 | place: USA:California | collected 2016-06-15
GTGAGTCCTGAGTGCTGAGTCTTGAGTCCTGAGCAAGACAGTTTGGGTGGGACTCAGGACTGAGGACTCAGGACTCAGGACTTTTTATGTCGCTAATCGAAGCCATTGTCCTCGGCCTGGTTCAGGGCCTGACGGAGTTCATTCCGATTTCGTCGACCGCGCATCTGGTGATCGTTCCGGTGTTGTTAGGCTGGGGCGATCCGGGGGCGGCGGCGTCGGCGGTGATCCAGTTCGGCACGTGGATCGCGGCGATCATCTACTTCGCCAAGGACATCGTCCGTCTCATCGGAGGGTTTTTCCGAGGCCTGGTGAGCCGGCGGCCGTTGACGGATACCGACTCGCGCGAGGCGTGGCTGGTCATCATCGGCACGATCCCCATCGTGGCCCTCGGAATCGCTCTGAAGAAGTACATCGAATCGGTGTTTCGCGGATTGTGGATCATCACCACGATGGTGATCGTCATCGCCATTCTGCTCTGGTTATCCGAGGTGTATGCGAAACGGCGTCAGTTGCGAACGTTCGAGCAAATGACCGTGGCCGACGCGCTGGCGATCGGATTCGGCCAGTGCCTCGCGCTGATTCCGGGTTCCTCGCGCAGCGGCTCGACCATCATGCCCGCACTCTTCCGCGGCATCGACCGCCCGACCGCCGCCCGCTACTCATTTCTGCTGAGCATTCCCGCGGTTGGCGGAGCGGGATTTCTGGAGCTGTTCAAGGAACGGCATCATCTCGCAGAGCTCGGATGGACATCCATCGTCGTGGCGATCGTCGTCGCCTTCATTTCCGGCTACGCATCGATCTGGTTTTTGATTCGATATCTGAAGACGCACACGACCGCGGTCTTCATCTATTACCGGCTCGCGCTTGGCCTGCTGATGATCGCGTTGCTCGCGAGCGGCCGACTGCACTAATCGCTCAGCACCTGAATCTCAGGGATATTGCGATAGCGCTCTGCGTAATCCAGGCCATATCCGATCACGAATTGGGGGTCGATCGAGAAGCCGACGTAGTTTGCGCGGAACTCGACCTTTCGCGACGCCGGTTTGTCGAGAAACGTCGCCGTCCGGACCATGGATGCGCCGCGGCTCTCGATGTAGCGAAACACTTCGCGCATCGAGAGGCCGCTGTCGATGATGTCCTCGACAATCAGCACCGCGCGATCGTGCATGTCGAGCTGTGGTTCCTTGAGAATGGTCACCACGCCCGATGAATATTTCTCGTTCCCGTACGACGAGACCTGGATGAAATCGAGCGCCATATCCATGGAGATGTTGCGCATCAGATCGCTGCAGAAGAACACCGCTCCCTTCAACACGCAGAGCGCGATCGGATTATTGGTGCCGGCGTAATCGGCGGTGATCTGGCGGCCCATCTCCGCCACGCGCGATTGGATCTGTTCTTTCGTGATTAACGTCACGCTGGGCATTTGTGCGAGAATTCTAACATTCAGCATTTAGCGCAACGTCATGTCAGTCGCGGAGATCGGGGTACTGCACGGCCGTTACGTGCGCCTGTCCGACAGGTTCAAATCCCTGTGGACGTACCACCAGTTTGCGTCCGGGGTGTTCAAGAATCTGCTTCCGGCGGCCCTTCCGTACCGCATTGATTTTCAGAACACGTACGACCGCATCAAAGCGGCGAGCGTGACAATCAACTCGTCGCAGGTGCAGGAAGCCGGCGCCGCCGTCGGCCTCTGCGAGCTGGCACTCGACCGGATCAGCACACAACTGCTGCGCGCCGACGAGCAAGTGAGCGCTTCGATCGTGCGCCGATTTTTCGAGAAGGTGAAGCGGCAGGACGAGAGCATCGTCCTCTTTCTGATCAAGTTCTATTTTTACGCCGACGCGCTCGAAGGCGACTTTCGCGACAAGCTCGATTACCTCTTCACTCGAATCGGCGAAGACTTCGTTCCCGACCGGGCGCAGTACTCGTCGCGCGACTCGCTCGAATTTCGGGAGCGTCTCATTTCGCTGGTGTCGCTGTTGCGACCGATCGACGCACCGCAGGAGGAAGTGGTCCGGCTCATTCGCGCGGTGCGCAGCATTCGCGATGACGTTCAGTCGGCGCAGGCATTCGAAGAGCTGACCGAACGCAACCTCCTCAAGAACGCCCGCCTCTTCAAGCATCGCCTCGGTCACCTCTACTTTCATCCCGACATCCTCATGGCCATCGTCGAATTGAACGTGACCACGAAGAACAAGTTCCTAAAGCTGTACAACGACGAGGAACAGCGCATCCTGGACGACGCGCAAAAGCTGGTCGAGCATGGCCCGGCGATCGAACGCAACTTCGGCTACACGAATCCGGAGCTGATCGAAGAGATCGCGCGTTTTCGTGAATTCAAGCAGCGATTCGACGAGTCGCGCGCCGTCTCGAACGTCAAGCACGATGTGATCACGCATCTGAAGCAGAGCATGAGCAACATCCTCGCGGTGCTCGACCGAGGACTGGGCGGCGACGATGTGGAGACCACTGCCGATCTCCCGCCGGCCTTCTTCAGCGAGGCCGAACAGATGGAGAACATCTCCAGCCGCTTCGCGAGCGATCCGCATCTGCATCGATTTCTGATTCGGATCGCTGCGGCGATCGATCTCGCCAATCCGGCGTCGATGCCCGAAGAAATCGTGTCGTTTCCGAACATCAAAGAGCTGCGCCTCGAACCGTGGGAGATCGCCGCGTATCAGAAACTGTTCGACCGCCGCGCGCCGGAAGCGGAAGAAGACAACGAGGATCTTTGGGTGCTTTACATGCGCGCCGCGGCGCTGCGCATCAAAGTGGATGAAGAAGCGACGATGCTCGCAGCGGCGGCCGGTGCCGGCGTTTCGGCGGAACCGGAGCTTCTGGCCAATGCGAAACAGAGCCTCGACTGCGGAAAAGAGCTCGACGAGCAGTTCAACGATTTCCTGCACGAGGCGGTGTATTACTCGAACCCGAAGATCCTGCATCAGCTCTATCGTTCGCGATTCCGTCTGCTGCGCGGCTTCAGCGGCCTTTGGCTGATTTACGATCGCGGCGGACAACCGGCCGGCGTGTGACCCCCTCAGTGTCATCCTGAGCCGCGTAGACGGCGAAGGATCTCAAGCGCGAAGATCTGCCCAATTTGAGATCCTTCGCTCCGCTCAGGATGACACTTCGATAGAATCGCCCTGTCGTGAAAATCTATCGCTACATGCTCGCCGGGCGCGCGCAGAGCGGCCCGGAACTGCCGCCGGGCGCGCAGATCCTCCCGCCCGCCGCGCCCACGAAAATCGTCGCGGTGGGCCGCAACTACGCCGAGCATGCGAAGGAGCTCGGGAACGAGCCGCCTTCGGAGCCGATCATTTTTCTCAAACCACCCTCCGCTCTTCTGTCTCCGGGGGCAACGATCATTCGTCCGCCGCAGTCCCAGCGCGTCGACTACGAAGGGGAGCTGGCGATCGTGATCGGCTCACGCGCACGAAACATCCGCGCCGATCGCTGGCGCGAAGTGGTGCAGGGTTTCACATGCGGCAATGACGTCACCGCACGCGATCTGCAGAAAAAAGACGTGCAATTCACACGCGGAAAGAGTTTCGACACCTTCTGTCCGATCGGCCCATCCATCGAAACCGATCTCGATCCCGCCGACCTCTCGATCGTCACGCGCGTCAACGGCGACATCAAACAAAACGGACGCACGAGCATGATGGTCTTTCCGTGCGGCGTGCTCATCGAGTTCATCTCGTCCGTAATGACCCTGGAGCCAGGCGATGTGATCCTCACAGGCACTCCCGCGGGCGTCGGGCCGCTCGGCAGCGGCGACACGGTGGAAGTGGAGATCGAAGGCATCGGCACGCTGCGCAACTATGTTGCGTGATGCACTTCTGCGGCAGTTTCCAAAACTGGTGAATGTCCCTCCGCATAGCGAGGCAATCGGCGGCGCGGTTCGCGATCTCCTGTTAGGCGCGACGCCGCTCGATGTCGACGTCGAATGTGACGACCCTCTCGCCTGCGCGTCCGCTCTCGGCAAACCCATTACCCTGGGCCGCGGCGATCTGATCGTGTATCGCGTTGTCGTCGATGGTCGCGTCTACGACTTCTCTCGCAGGACCGACCTTGGGCGCCGCGATTTCACGATCAATGCGATTGCCGTTGACCTCACGAACGGTGATCTTCGCGATCCATTTGGCGGCGAGCAGGATATTCGCGGCCGCGTCGTTCGCATGATCAACGCGCGCAACCTCGAAGACGATCCGCTGCGCATGCTGCGCGCCGTCCGCCTGGCAGTCAGACTCGATTTCACGATCGAGGAAGCGACAGTGGCCGCAATCCGTCGTCGCGCGGCAAAGATCGTCACCGTTGCCGCGGAGCGGGTCACGTACGAGCTGCACGCGATTTTTTCCGCGGGCAAATTCCGCCGCGCGCTGCGACTGATGAATGCGACCGCGCTCGACGAGTCGCTGTTCGGATATTCAATCGATCCGGAGCGATTTCACGCTGACGACGTTTCGCTCGCCGCCGCGTACGCGCTGCTGGTTCGCGATCCGCGGCAGTTTGCGGAACGGTGGCGCTGGAGCGATGCGCTGCTGCGCGACGTGCTCACCTTGCAACAACTGACGCGTGACCCGAACCCGATCGCGCTCTATCACGCCGGCGAGAGGCTCGCCCGTCAGTTACCGCTTCACGTGGAAATGCCCGACTTCAGCATCAAGCCGCTGCTGAACGGACGGGAGATCGCTTCATTGACCGGACTGGCACCCGGCCCGAAACTCGGTGCGATCAAGCGCGCGCTCCTCGAGGCGCAAGTTCGCGGCGAGGTCACGACCCGCGAGGAGGCGGAGCGGTTTGTGAAGGGAGAGCGGCCGTCCCGGCCGCAGTGATCGGGCATCTTGCCCGATCACTTGCCTTGATCCTCTACGAGCGGGACGCTCGTCGAGTGAGGGCGGGACGGCCGCTCTCCACGCTGCCGCGGCTCTACTCGCCGGTCAACGGGTGACGTGAACGATGACCTCGACTCCGCGCTGTGCGAGCTCGGCTTCGAGGTCAGCAGCCAGAAACCGCTGCGCCTCGTTTCGTCGCTTCAGTGTCGCATCCATATGAGCGAGGGTGAGCCCTCGCACAAACAGGTTCGCGTGCTCGCCCGAACAGAGCTCCGAAATCGGCAGCATCTCTTCCGTGCCGGGATACGGCATTTTGCGCACCGCCTCGTGAACCTCCTCGACGTTGTCCATGAAGTGCATGTGATCGGCGCGGCGCAAGATCACCATTCGTTTCGTTGCCGGAACGTCGCGGCCCCACGCGAAGCTCAGCGTCGCCGGAAGAATCCCCGGCTTTGGATTGGAAGCTCCGCCGGGCGCAAGCGCCACCACCGCCCGGATGCGCCGCTCGACTTCCGGCGTCGCCAGTGCTGTCCAACCGCCGAAGCTGTGTCCGACGATCCCGATCTTCGTCTGATCGATTGAAGAATCGCTGTTCAGCAGATGATCGAGGAGAAAACGGATGTCAGGCACACGGCACGCGATCACGGCGTTCCATCGCGCGTGTTTTTGCTCGAGGGTCTCGCCCTCCTTCCGCGCCAGTTCGGCTGCGATGACTTCGGAATGATCCAATGCCGCGACAACATAGCCGTGGCTGGCCAAGTGAGTGCAGAGAAACGTAGCGCTCCGCCGATTGTTGCCGCTCGGATGAGAAAAAATGATCAGCGGATGACTTCCGGGTTCGGCGGGAGACCAGATATCACACGGGAAGTGGCGGTCGCGCGCCCGGTCGTGCGCCTCGATCGTCCGCGCATCGACAACGAATCGACCGCGCACGAACGGGTCGTACGCACCCGTCATCGGGTCAGCGTGACGTGCAACTCGCCAACGGTGGTGTGCACGTTGATGCGCGTCCGGCCGTTCGCGTTGATGAAATGCGTCGTGCCGGGAAGAATGCCTTCGTGATCTTCGCGATCCTCACCGAAATCGGTGTGCACTTCACCGATGCGCACTGACGCGTTGAGCTCGTGCACCGATTCGCGCGGCGTGCGCAGATGGATCTCGCCGGCACGTAAATCGGCGTTGATATTCCCGAATTCACCCTCGAGCGTCAGCTCGCCGTATTTCGTCTCCAGATCAACTCCCACTCCGCGCGGCACTTCGATCGTGAGCCGGTAACTGGTGTGAAAGCTCCGGGCGCGCCAGCCGTCGGCTTCCGGACCGAATTTCCGCCGAATCAGTGCATCTTCACTATCGACGAAGATCTCCATGCCGATGTCGTTGGCGATGCGCTGCTGCTTGTCGCATTCGCCGCTGCTGTCGCACGTGCGCTCCACCTCGCCGAACGCGCGGATGTGATCGGAAGCGCCGTTATGCACGGTGATCTCGCCGGCAGGGATGTCGACAATGACGCGGCGAATGCGACCGCGGGACACCGACGCGGCGATCGGATGCGTCACATCCGCATGAGCGACTGCTGCCGTGGCCAGGATGGCAGTCAGTACCAGTGTTCTTCGCATGCGTTCCTTTTTACGACTTTGAGTGAGAAAGGTTCATGGTCCACTCATTCCAGCGCTCGGCAAGCATCTCTCCGTGATTCGGATCCTTGACCAGCGGCTTGAGTGTGGTGATGCGGTCCTTCGGCGACGGATGCGTCGCAGTCAGAGTCTTCATGGCCGACGTTCCCTCGAGTTTCTGCAGGGAATCGAGGAAGGTCAGGAACTCCGCGGCACGATATCCGGCTGCGTCGGCGAGCTGAAATCCGATGCGGTCCGCCTCCGCCTCGTCCGAGCGGCTGAGTCCTGTGGTGAACAACTTCTCGTACGCGATCTTGCCGATTTTGCTCGCGTAATCGTCATTGAGCCATTGCGCGCCGGCCGAGGTCTCCTGCGCGAGCGAGACGGATGCGTTGATCACGTTTCCACGCTTGATCTCCCTGAGGATGTGCTTCTGCGTCACGTGCGCAACTTCATGACCCAGCACCGCCGCCAGCTCCGCCTCGGAATGCATCTGTTTGAGCGCGCCGGTGGTGATGAAAATGAATCCGCCGGGTGCCGAGAACGCGTTGACGATCGGTGTGTCGATCGCCGCGAAATGCCACTCGAGCGTTGGGCGCGTGCTGTACGCCGCGACCGTGTTGCCGACGAGCGTGACGTATTGCTGAAGCTTGTTGTCTTTCGCCAGCGAGTAGGTCGCCAGGACGCGAGCGGCGACCACACGGCCGATGTCCGCTTCTTCGCCTTCGGTGAATTCGCGATTCGCTTCGCGAGCGACTTCCACCGTCTTCTTGATCTTGCTTGGGTCGATTTTCTTAAGGATGTCGCCGAATTGTGCGTGAGCTGCGGTCGCACAGGCGATGAGCAGAACTGCAATCGATTTCATTCGCATCACTGATTCTCCCGGCTCTTGCCTACTTTGCCATCTTTTTGGAACGCATGGAGCGCGGGGGCCATCTTTTCTTTCCACCCGGCATCGCGATTCTCGAGTTTCTCCACCGCGCTGTAGTCGCCGCCATCGTTCAGCTTCAGCCCTTTGGTCCCCACCCCACGCCCACCCGCGGTCGCGGCGACGGATGTATCGCTCGGTCCGAGCAAGTCGCCGGAGAGGCGAGCGAGACGGGAGGCGGCGATCTTTTTCGGACGGATCGCAAAGTTCGACGCGTCCGCATTGGAGCTCGTCAGCGATGTACGCGTGAGCGTGTACGTCTGTCCGCCCGATCGCACTTCGATCTTCGCGGGGCCTTTTGCGTCATACATGTAGGTCGCTTTCGATCCGCGATACGAGTAGCTCGACGTTTTGCCGTCTTTCGATTCCATGTCGTCGGCAGCGGAGGTGGTGAACGGCAGCAGCAACGCAGGCGCGACGGCGTTCTCGATCGTCGTGTTGTTGATCGTCGCCAGCTCGACGTCGCCACCGGTGGTGCGGAGCCACACTTTTCCTTGTCCGCCGAGAAAAACGGTAGTTCCCCCCTTGCCGGCGGCTTTCCACTCCGCCCGCGTTCCGGAGCCGCTCGTCAGGAGCGTGATCGTTCCAACCGCTGACGATCCTTTCTTGACCGTCCACTTCGATTCGGTGTTGCCGGCGATCAATGCGACCGCCGCCAGCACCACGACAAATAGATTACGCATGGGCCCTTCCTTTGACCTGGTAGATGCGGACCGCTCGTTCTTTGCCTTTGACTTTGACTTCGTCGAGATAAACCGTCTCGAAGGCGCCGTCAATTCTCGCCAGCGTAAATTCGCTAATGATGATCTCGGTGCCGTAGTCCTTGTTTTTTCCCTCCAGGCGGGAGGCGAGGTTCACAGCGTCGCCAATCACCGTGTAACCAAAGACCTTCTCCGCACCGATGTTGCCGACGACGGCATCTCCGGTATTGATGCCGATTCCGATGCGCAGGGCGGGCTTGCCTTCGCCTTCCCAGCGGCTCCGGATGCGTGCCGTCTCGTCAATCATTTCCAGCGCGCATTCGACGGCATGCCGCGGATGATCGGGATCGGCTGCCGGCGCGTTCCAGAATCCCATCACCGCGTCGCCGATGAATTTGTCGAGGGTGCCGCCGTGAGCGAGGAGGATCTCTACCATTTGTGTCAAATATTCGTTCAATATTTCCACCACCACTTCCGGCTCGCTTGCCTCGGAAATGGTCGTGAAGCCGCGGATGTCGGAGAAGAGAATGGTGAGATCGCGTCGCTCGCCGCCGAGTTGGCCGCTCTCCGGGTGCGCCAGGATGTGCTCGAGGATCTGCGGGGAGACGTAGCGGCCGAATGTGGCTCGCAACTCCGCCATCCGGCGCTGCTCGACCGTGAGCTTCACGACGGTGACGGTGACGTAGGTGAGAGCGATCGATGCCGAAGAGGCGACGGTCGGGACAATGATGCCGGCTCGCAGTGCGACGTAGCCGGCGCTGATTGCGATCGCTACGCCGCCGATCGCGATCGCCGCCGAGGTCCATTGCGAGTGGGTGCGATGGACGACGCCGCCGACGAGAATGCACGCGAGCATCACCAGGGTGACGAAGAGCGGGAAATTCGCGCTCCGGTTGAACGTGCCGTTGACGATGTCGTCGATCGCGTTCGCGTGAATCAGCACGCCGGCGCTTTTGGCGTCGAGCGGCGTTGCGCGCAAATCGAACAGCCCTTGCGCGGTATATCCGATCAGCACGATCTTTCCGCGAAGCTGCGACTCGAACTCGGCGAGATTCTTCACGCCAGCGGTGGGGTCCTCGTGGGCGAGAGCGGCGAGGACGAGCTTGTCAAAATCCACGAACTTTGGCGGCGTGTGCCAGCGGATGGCGAATGTGCGATCCCGATCGATCGGCACATGCCGGCCTGAGAATACGAATTCGTTTTCTGTCCAGGCACCCCTGCGCGGCAGGTTGAGGAACATGCGCGCGCTTTCCAGTGCCAGGCTCGGAACGTAGCCGTCCGTGGTCACGCGATCGGCAATCGCATAGGAGTGAACCACACTGACGCGGGGCGAAATCGTCAACCGGACCGTGCCGATTGCCGGGGCGCTGTTCATGAACGGCAGCACGACGCCGTTCGCCGGCAATGGCGGCCCGGCGATCGTCCAGAGGTCTTTGGTGTAGCCGCGTGTGTCGCGGGGATACTGCGGATCGGTATTCGCTCCGAGGATGACCGGTGCGTTTTGCACTGCGGCCTCGAGCGCGCGATCGCCCTCCGGATGATTCAGATCTTCTTCGTAGAGACCGAGGTCGATGGCGATGACGCGCGCGCCGGAGCGCTGCAACTCGGCAATCGCCTGCGCCCACACGTCGCGGCCGTACGGCGGACGGCCGTAGCCGATCTGCGCGAGAATGCCGACACTTTTCTCATTGACGCTGACGATGACGATGCGCGGATCTGCGGTGCTGCGCCGGGCGATTGCGCGCGTGAACGCGTCGTACAGCAGCCACTCGGAGGATCGAAACGTGGGCGAGATCGCGAGGATGATGGCGGCGCAGATCGCGCCGAGAAGTGCGCCGAAGCGGGTCATGTACGTTGTTCGTTCTTCGTTGTTTGTTCTTCGTTTTGGGGAGTAGTCTCCACGAAGAACGAAGAACGGACAACAGAGAACAAACAAAGAGAGGCCGCAACGCGGCCCCTCAGAGTACGTCTTCTTAGTGGCCATTCTATTCACCACCTTTCATGCCGTACGGGACCTCACGGTCGCGCTTACTTGGCATTAAGTGCCGGATCGCTCCGACAAACTTGTTGACGTTGGAGGTGGGATTCGGGGAGACACCGATTGATGACCATCGACAGAAACCACGATTGACTTTCTGGTGATCATCATTTTTCTTAACGTTAATATGCGATGAATAAAAAGTATTGTCAAGCGATTCGACGATAAATTTCGCGTGTCATTTCTGCACAACGTTGCCACGTGAACTCGCCCGCCCGCACAAGACCGCTCGCAGTCATCGCCGCACGCAATGATTCATCGCGCATCACGCGCGTCATCGCATCGGAAATCGCTGCCACCGACTTCGCATCGACGTGCATTGCGGCGTCGCTGGTGATTTCGACGAGAGCCGGCGCGGTCGACGTGATCACCGGTGCGCCGCACGCCATCGCTTCGAGCGCGGGCAACCCGAATCCTTCCTCGAGACTCGGCGCCACGAGCGCGATCGCGCCGCGGTAGAGCGCCGCGAGCTCCTCGCTGGTGACGAATCCCGCGACCACGACTTCGGAACGATCTGCAAAGCGTCCGAAGGAGCCGCCGGCGAGGACAAGTCGCGCAGCGGGCGGCACTGCCTCGACCAGCCGATCGACATTTTTGTGCGGCTTGTCATTGCCGACGAAGAGAAAGTAGTGCCCTTCGGCTTTCGGCCCTGCGGGAGTGAACACGGGGTCGACCCCATTGGGCGTCACGGAGATTTTATCGCCATGACCGAAAACCGCAGCGATCTCGCTCCGCACAGCGTCGCTGACGGTCATCACAGCCCGACTCTTTCGCACTGCGCGACCGATCATCGATCGAGCGTACGCGCGCTTGATTGGATTGCGGTGATGCAGATGAATGAGATCGTGAATGGTCACCACGAATGGCACGCCGACGAACGGCACGACGTAGTGCGGCGCGTGAAAAAGGTCGATCCGCGCGTTGCGTCCAATCACGAAGAGCTCGCGCAGGGAGTACTTCGGCGCATCGATCACAGCGTGCTCGATACCTGCCGGGAGGAAGGTCGCGATCTCACGCGGCCCGAACGCGACGTACTCTTCGCCGCCAAGATTTGTGAGTGCTCGAAGCAGGCCGCGGATGTACGTGCCGATGCCGAAGTCGGCGATCTTCCGGCAATCGATCCCGATCCTCATGCTCCAGCGGCCTCGCTCAGCAGCTCAGTCATGAGTTGCGCGCTGCGATCCCAGCGATACTGCTTCGATCGCTCGATGCCTTTCTCGCGCAACTCGCTCCGCAGCGATTCGTTCCCCTGCAGGCGAAGAATCGCTGCTCGCAATGCCTCGCGATCGCCCGGATCGACGAGCAGCGCCGCCCCTTCGGCATAATCGGGAATCGCTCCGGTGCGCGTGGCGATCACCGGTGCGCCGCAAGCCATCGCTTCGAGCGGCGGAATTCCGAAACCTTCATACCGCGACGGATACACAAACATGCGCGCGCGTTGATACAACGTCCGCCGCCGTCGCCGGGCCGGAAAAAGTCATCGACACCGTTCGGCACGATCTCGATCAACCTCCTCGGCACCCCGAACCATCGCACGGCCTCCTCGGCAATCGCTTTGGAAACTGCGGCGACGCGGCGGGCGCGATCGAGGCTCTCACTGATGAACACATTGAAGGAAAGAACGGTCTTGAGCAGATGCCGCCCGGGCATGGTGATGGAGCTGAAGTCGTGCAGCGTGACCACTGCCGGAATTCGCAGCGTGATCGGAATCGTGCCGTGCGGTCCCCACAGCACATCGGCATCGGCGATACGCGGGAGGACGAACTGCTGCCACAGAATGCCATTCGGTGCATGATCGACGCGAAAACGACAGTGCTCGATTGCCTGCCGGTTCGTGATCTCCGCGTGGCTGGCGATGACCGGCGGCGGCGTGACGTCGAGCCGACCGGCGATTTCCGCGGTGTGCACGCCGATTCCGCTGCGCGCCGGTACGAGTGGACGCCCGTCGATGATGACGCGAAGATTCATGAGCGGTCACGAATTGTAGGGCGCGACTGCGTCGCGCCGAACCCGAGTTTCGGCACGGCGCAGCC
>WNGF01014911.1_pt1 | contig 12147 bp, 14 predicted proteins | sample 5400641 | NCBI WGS metagenome assembly WNGF01 (sample SAMN13153371, study PRJNA577476) | soil metagenome | isolation source: 80 cm soil or saprolite under grassland replicate 2 | place: USA:California | collected 2016-06-15
TGGAGATCGTCGAGCTGAGGGATGCCGTCTTCTACGCCGAGCTCGTGCTGGGCAACGGCGCCCGCGTCTCGGCCCGGCCGAGCGACTCGGTCGCGCTCGCGGTCAGACTCGGCACCCCGATCCGCTGCACCGAACAGGTCCTCCGCGAAGCCGGCGTCGCAACTCCCGAGGAAGAACAGGCCGAGCTCGAACGCTTCCGCCAGTTCCTCGACGGCGTAGCCCCAGAAGACTTCTCCAGCTGATCCAGTACGACGGGCGGCTGGGCGTGGCACTACGACGTACTACCGTGTGGCTGTGCCTGGGATGACGTACTACGGTTTGCCGATCGAGTCGACCGGGAGCTTGGGCGTTCACCTTGACGGTGCGCTGAGCGTTACCGTTTTGTGAGCCAACAGGCGTTTGGATCGACGCAGAGTCACGGCTCTTAACTCAGTTCACCTAATAGCCGCCTGTCGGCATGCCAGGCGTCGCTTACGCTATCGAAATCGTTCACCGCTCGTTCACCGACGACGGACCGGTCGGTCACCTGCTCTCCCTACCGTCTGTGGAAGTTCAGAAGTCTGACTCCCGCAGAAGGGCAACACTCTCGTGTCCGTCAATCCCCTGCTCCGCGTTGGCACCGCCGCCGTGGCAACCCTCGGCGTTCTCGCTCTGAGCGCCTGTGGCAGTGACCCGGAGCCGTCCGGTTCCTCGAGCCCGGGGGGTTCGTCGTCGTCCACCGGCGCCGACTGCCCGCAAGGCACCCTGAACGCCGAGGGTTCCTCGGCGCAGAAGAACGCCATCGAGGAAGTCATCAGCAAGTACAACGAGAAGTGCGCCGACGTCACGGTGAACTACAACCCGACCGGTTCCGGTGCGGGTATCAAGCAGTTCATCGCGGCCCAGGTCGACTTCGCCGGTTCGGACTCCGCGCTGAAGACCGAGGGCAAGGACGGCGCCGAGCCCGAGACGACGCAGGCCCAGAAGCGCTGCGGCGGCAACCCGGCGCTGAACCTGCCGATGGTGATCGGCCCGATCGCGATCGCCTACAACCTGGACGGCGTGGCCAAGCTGGTCCTGGACGGCCCGACCGCGGCCAAGATCTTCCAGGGCGCCATCAAGACCTGGAACGACCCGGCGATCGCCAAGCTGAACGCGGGCGTGACGCTGTGGACCGGCACCGGTGCGGGTAAGGAGAAGTCCGCAGGTGTCGCCGAGGGCGTGAAGAGCACCAAGAACTCGATCACGTACGTCGAGATGTCGTACGCCGTCGACAACAAGCTCGGCGTCGCGCAGATCGACAACGGCTCCGGCACCCCGGTCGAGCTGACCGCCGACTCCGCGGGCAAGGCGCTGGCCGCCGCGAAGATCAAGGGCACCGGCAACGACCTGGCGATGAGCATCGACTACACGACCAAGGAGGCGGGCGCGTACCCGATCATCCTGGTCACCTACGAGATCGCCTGCAGCAAGGGCCTGCCGGCCGAGAAGACCGCGCTGGTGAAGAGCTTCCTGAGCTACTTTGTCAGCAAGGACGGCCAGGGCGCGCTGACGGCCCTGAACTACGGGCCGCTGCCGGAGGAGATCCGGACCAAGGTCGACGCCGCGATCCAGTCGATCAGCTGACCGACGGAACAGCACTGAATGCGAGCCCCGGCCGGTCCGAGTCATCGGAGGCGGCCGGGGCTTCGCCTCGTCAGACCTGAAGCCCACGACCCAGGCGCTTGGCGCACCATCGATGAGTAGTCCAGACGGCACGGCCCCGCCCGACCGGCCGACCGGCGAGGCCCAGGAAGAGTCCCAGATCGAGGACCTGGTGGTCGGGGAACCCGACGGGCCTACCCCGCACTTCGACGACCTGGCCGGCGAACACGCCGCGGCCACGGCGCACCCCGAGCCGAAGCAGACCGGACCGAAGCTCGAACTCGGCCCGGTCGGTCACCTCGGCGACCGCCTGTTCGCCGGACTGGCCCGCGGCTCTGGTGGCCTGGTCGTCGCGATCGTCGCGTTCGTCGGCATCTTACTGCTGGCGCTGGCGATTCCGGCGCTGGCCAAGGCCCAGAGCAGCTTCCTGTTCTCCCGGGTCTGGCAGCCCGGGGGCGACAAGCCGCAGTTCGGTATCGCCGCGCTCTACGTACTACGCACCCAAGCGGCTGGCCTCGCCGGTCGCGCACGCGGTCGACCTGCTCGCCGCGGTGCCCTCGATCATCTACGGCCTGTGGGGCATTCTCTTCTTCGCGCCGATCCTGCGGCCGGTCATCGACGGCATCGCGGCCGTCCTCGGCTGGATCCCGTTGTTCGAGAAGCCGACCGGCGACGACGTCGGCGTGGTGTTCACCGCATCCGTCGTACTGGCGATCATGATCCTTCCGGTGGTCACCGCGATCAGCCGGGAGATCTTCCAGCAGACGCCGATCACGCACCGCGAGGGCGCGCTGGCGCTCGGCGCGACGCGCTGGGAGATGATCCGGATGGCCGTGCTGCCGTACGGCCGCTCCGGTGTGGTCAGCGCCTCGATGCTCGGTCTCGGCCGCGCGCTGGGTGAGACCGTCGCCGTACTGATCATCCTGTCGGTGCCGAACGGCAACGACCCGTGGAACTCCTCGATCTTCGCCGGCGGTGAGACGTTCGCGTCGAAGATCGCCAACAACGCCGCCGAGTTCGACTCGCCGGAGAAGACCGGCGCCTACATCGCGGCCGGCCTGGTGCTGTTCGTGGTGACGTTCCTGGTCAACTCCGCGGCCCGGATCATCGTCGCCAGCAGCGCCCCCGGCGCGAAGCGGCCGCGCCGCAACCGCCGCGCCGGCGCCTCCACCGCGACCGAAGGAGCCTCCGCATGAGCGAGCGGAGCGAGCGAATCAAACAACACAGCCGACTCGGTGCCTCATCGGCGCCCGGAGCGAAGCGAGGACGTCGATGAGTGTGCTCGCCGCGAACAAGCCGGCGTACGACGGCCAGACGCTGGACCTGACCGGGAAGTCCGGGCTCCGCGCCTTCAAGAACACGCTGGCCACTGTGCTGATCGTGCTGGCCTTCGTGGTCGCGCTGATCCCGCTGCTGTGGATCCTCATCACCGTGATCAGCAAGGGCTACCACCTGCTGTTTACCGCGGACTGGTGGAGCCAGTCGCAGCGCGGTGTCACAGTACGGCGCGTAGGCGGCGGTGCCTATCACGCGATCATGGGCACCTTGATCATGTCGCTGATCACCGCCGTCATCGCCGTCCCTATCGCCGTACTGGGTGCGGTCTACCTGGTCGAGTACGGCAAGGGCACCAAGACCGCTCGCGCGGTCAGCTTCATGATCGACATCCTCACCGGTGTGCCGTCGATCGTCGCGGCGCTGTTCATCTACGCGGTCTGGATCACGGTGTTCGGCTTCAACCGGGTCGGGTTCGCCGTGTCGCTGTCGCTGGTGCTGCTGATGCTGCCCGTCGTACTGCGCTCGACCGAGGAGATGCTGAAGTTGGTGCCCGACGAGTTGCGAGAGGCGTCGTACGCGCTCGGGGTGCCGAAGTGGAAGACAATCCTGAAGGTGGTCGTGCCGACCGCGTTCGGCGGCATCATCACCGGCGTGATGCTCGGCCTGGCCCGCGTGATGGGCGAGACCGCGCCGCTGCTGATCCTGGTCGGCTACTCCAAGAACATCAACCTGAACCCGTTCGACGGATTCATGGGCGCGCTGCCGACGATGATCAACCAGGACCGGACCGAACTGGCACTGCAGCCGGCCGCGGACCGCGTCTGGGCGGCGGCGCTCACACTGATCCTGCTTGTCCTTGCCCTCAACCTGCTGGCCCGGCTGATCGCCCGGTTCAGCACCATCAAGTCGAAATAGTCACGAGAGGTTCTGAACCGATATGGCGAAGCGCATCGAGGTCAGCGGCCTCAACGTCTACTACGGCGACTTCAAGGCCGTCGAGGACGTGTCGATGACGATCGAGCCCCGCTCGGTCACGGCGTTCATCGGCCCGTCCGGCTGCGGCAAGTCCACCTACCTGCGCACCCTGAACCGGATGCACGAGGTGATCCCCGGCGCCCGGGTCGAGGGCAAGGTGATGCTGGACCAGCAGGACCTGTACGCGACCGGGGTCGACCCGGTGGCGGTCCGGCGCGTGGCCTCGACAAGCCGGGCTCGGGTCTGTCGGGTGGTCAACAGCAGAGGCTGTGCATCGCCCGGGCGATCGCGGTCGAGCCCGAGGTGATCCTGATGGACGAGCCGTGTTCGGCCCTCGACCCGATCTCCACGCTGGCGATCGAGGACCTGATCGAGAAGCTCAAGGACCGATTCACCGTCGTGATCGTCACCCACAACATGCAGCAGGCGGCCCGTGTCTCCGACCAGACCGCGTTCTTCAACCTGGCCGCAACCGGCAAGCCGGGCCGGCTGATCGAGATGGGCCCGACCAAGCAGATCTTCTCCAACCCCAGCGAAAAAGCCACCGAGGACTACATCACCGGCTGCTTCGGCTGATCCAGGCAGACTCATAGCTCCGCGGGCCGGCGAAAATGCCGGCCCGCTTGCCATTTCCTGAAACGTATCCACAGATCAGGCGGCTCGCGATCCCGGAAGCCGCCGCAGTGCCCCTCTGACCGCTAGCCTTTGCGCAGGAACCCGGGGCCCTTCGCCGGATGGACGCGGGCTGGACGTCCGACGCCCAGTGGGACATCGGGGAGAACTGTGACGAAAGGACCATTGTGAGCGACCAGAACATACCCCCGGACGGCGGCCAGCACGAGGCGCCGGGCACGGCCGGTGGGCCGCCGTCCTATGGGCAGGGACCCCAAGGCCCGGGGCAGAACCCGTACGGCCCCGGATCGACGCCGCCCGGCCAGCCTGGATACGGCGCTCCAGGTCAGTACGGCCAGCAGCCGGGCCAGCCGGGTTACGGACAGCCGCAGTACGGTCAGGGCCAGAACCCGATGCCGCCGTACCCTGGCCAGCCCGGGCAGTACGGCGGCCCCAGTTATGGCCAGCCCGGCGGCCCGCAGGGTCCTGACTACGGTCCGGTAGCGCAGGCCCAGAGCGGCCTGGTGCAGATCCCCGGCCTGGGCACCGTCAAGGTAGCGACGCTGGGATCACGAGCCCTTGCCCGGCTCATCGACTCGGTGATTCTTTACATCCTCGTCTGGATCCTCTGGGCGGTGATCCTCGGTGGCGCCAGCGCCGCGGTCACCAACGACGACGGCACCGTCAGTGACGCCGCCGCTGGAGGGATCCTGGGCGCCTTGTTCGGGGCGTTCGTGATCACGATCGTTCTCACCATCGCCTACGAGGTGGTGCTGACGGCAATCAAGGGTCAGACGGTCGGCAAGATGATCATGGGCATCAAGGTGGTTCGCTCCCGCGACGGCCAACTGCCGGGGTTCGGTCCGTCGTTCATGCGCTGGCTGCTGCCGATCATCGGCTACGCCGTCTGCTACGTCGGCGCGATCCTGGTCTACCTGTCCCCACTCTTCGACAGCTCCGGGCGCGTGCAGGGCTGGCACGACAAGGCCGCCAACACCCTGGTCATCGGGCTGCGGTAATCCGCTGACAACAAGGGAGGGGCTGTGCTGACCCCGCACGAACGGGACTGGTGGGATGCGTGGAACTTGTGGAACGCATTGGGCCAGGGAGTTCAGCTGCAGCCTCTCCCGCCACCGGTGCCGCTGGATCCCGGTGAATCGAGCTACGCGGTGGAACCCTGCGAGATCCAGCGATTCGACGGAGTTCAACTGGCCTTCGGCAGCTCCGACGGCTACGCCGCCGCCGCTCATTGGAGCACCATCGACAACGGGACTGCCATCCTCACGCAGCACCGCGTGCTGCTGCTGGGCCGCACGGGACCTCAGGCTTTCGGCTTGGCAGTGGTATCGCGGATGTGGACGGAGCACGACGGCACCGTCCTGATGTACGGCGACGTGCAGTACAAGCTGCGAGTGCCCCGGCCGGTCTGGTTCGACGTCTTGTTGAACCACGTTGCCTTCAACCGCCGGATGGACCTGGCGGTGCCACCCTTCGTGACAGCCGCCTGGCGGCGCGCCGGCCTGATCTGACGGCGCACATAGCGAGCGAGCGCGTCAAAGGTTTCGCAGTACGCCGAACACCAGCAGGGTGCCCATGATCACGGTGGTCACTACGTTGACCCCGCGCGGGCTCAGGCGCAGCCTCGGCACTTTCACCCAGCCGGCGCGCTCGAGCGCCCAGGCGAGGATTTCGTAGCCGACGGCAACACCGATCATCGGGCCCAGCACAAGAACGGCCGCGTTGAAGTGCCAGGCGGCGTTCAGATCACCGCGCAACAAAGCCGCCGCCATCCGGGTTGATCCGCAGAATGGACAGTCGAGCCCGGTGAACGTGTGCAGCAGACACGGGATGCCGATCTTGCCGCCGGACAGCTGATACACACCGGCCAGGCCGAACCCGCCGACTCCGACGGCTGCCAACCCCCAGACGCCTCGGCTGACAGGTCGAATCGGCCCGCGCGGCCGGAGCACCACGGTGTAAGTCACCCGACAACGGTAACCTGCAGCAGCAGAGGTCGAACATTCGTTCGGCGCATTGCGAATCTCGAGAGATGGATCGTGAGCACACCGACACCGCCGCCCAACGGCGACCCGCAGGATGACCGTCCGCAGGACCAGCCGGGCCAGTGGCAACCGCCTCCCGGACAGGCTGGTGGCTACTACCAGCCCGGCGGCTATGGCGAGCCTGGCCCCTACGGTCAACCAGGCGGCTACGGACAGCCTCCGTACGGCCAACAGGCCTATCCCCCGCAGGGCGGCTATCCGGGACACCCCCAGCAGGGCTACGGCTTCCAGCAGGGTCAATATCCGTACGGCGGCTACGGGTACGGCGCCCCTCTGGCACCGCTCGCTGACTGGGGACCTCGCGTCGGTGCGCACCTCATCGACGCCCTGATCAGTTCGGTCCCGGTCCTCATCGGCTATGGCGTGTTCGTCGCCGACCTCATTTCGCGTGTCGACAACCCCTACCCAGACAACGCTCCGCGGGCCTACTCGATCATCATCTTTCTCGTCGGCCTCGCCGTCAGCATCGGCCTGGGATTGTGGAACCGGGTGTTTCGGCAGGGCAGGACCGGGCAGAGCGTCGGGAAGAGCGCGCTGCACATCAGGCTGGTTGACGCCAACACCTACCAGCCGGTCGGCGCCGGCAAGGCCTTCCTTCGTGAGCTCCTGAGCGGGATCTTCAACGGTGCCTGCTTCGTGAACCTGCTGTGGCCGTTGTGGGACGAGCACAAGCAGACCTGGCACGACAAGGTCATGTCGACCTACGTGATCAAAGTCTGACTAGCGGGACAGGAGGAAGCCGGCGCAGGTTACTGACCAGAGGACGCTGGTGAAGGTGCCGATGATGAAGCGTTCGGCGACGGCCTGTGGGGTGACGGAGGCCGGCTGGTCGGGGCTGCGGAGCTCGGGGTAGCGGGCCAGGCCTTTGATGGCCAGTACGATCGCCAGACCTTCAGGCCAGCCCGCGACCAATGAGGCGTAGATCGCGCCACGTTCGAGTGCGCCGATCAGCGCGCCTCCACGCAGTACCTCGCCGGCGTGCTGGGTCGACTGGGCCCTTGTGTTGCCTCGGTCAACCAACGACAGCACAGACGTCGTCAGCGGCCCGCCGCCGCCGACGGCCAGCCCTCCGGACACCAGAAGCAGCACGTTCCACCAGCGTTCACGCCAGCCTTCCACACCGTGCCCTGACAACAGCAGCATGCCAACTGCGACCAGACCGGCCAGCATCACACCGCTGAGCACGATCTGCACGGTAGAGCCGGACTCGGGAAGCCACGCCAGTACGGCGAGCACCAGGGCGGCTGCGGTCAACGACAGAACGAGTGCCGTCACGCCGCGGCCCCGGCGTCCAGCAATTCAGCCGCCAGTACCCGTCCACGTTGCTCCTCGGCGAAGCCGGCTGCCTGAGCCCGTTGCGTCACCGCTGACTGACTGATGCCCAGCTTCACGCCGATCTCCCGTCTGGTAAGTCCTTCGGCCAGCAGGTCGGCCACAGCCCACCCGCGGTCGCTACGACGCCGCAGCACCGACGCCATCAGCCACAGCACTGTCTCCACCTGCTGTGCGACCCGCGGATCCGAGCCGACCACGTTGACGTGGTGCGGACTCGACTTGGCCCGGTTCACCGCCTCCCGCGCGTACACGAACGCATCGCCGCTGCCTGCCCTCGTACTGCGTGGCAAGGGCTGGACGACCTCGCCGATGCCGAGCCCGACGTACCAGGTGTCCGTGCGGAGCAACTGGACGATCACGTCGATGGTGGCACGAGGTTCGGAGAGCACGCCCTGCACCTCGTCGCCGGCGGTCCGCTCGAACTTCCGGAGCATCCCGGTCCGCCGCGGCCGGCGGTTCAGGGTGTTCAGTAGCCCGGGTACGAGATCGGTCATGCTTCGGCTGCCCCGCTGATCTACCGTGAGAACGAAGACCACTGCCCTGCACCTCCTCCTTCGCGTTAAGGCTACAGTCTTATTCACGTAGAGTGAAGGAAAAAACCTGGATCGTTCAATCGATTACTCTCAGTTACCATCCCCAGGGACGACGATCTCCCCAATTCTGCGGTGGATTCGCCCCTCCTGGTACCCCGACTCACCGCCCAACTTCACGCGGAGTCAGCACGAAACGACAACCGGACCGCCAGGCCATCACAAGTCGACCGCTCGAGAGCCCGCGAGCGAGAGCGCGGCGCGATCCGGGCGAATGTGATGGCCTGGCGGTCCGCGACTCACTCGGCCAGCGGCAGATACACCTTCGCGTCGTGCGCCTTGAAGGTCTCCGACATCTCAGCGAACCCGGCTTCGATCGCTTCGGTCGATGTCAGGCCCCTCTCCTCGGCGTACGCGCGGATGTCCGCGGTGATCCGCATCGAACAGAACTTCGGCCCGCACATCGAGCAGAAGTGCGCGGTCTTCGCCGGCTCGGCCGGCAGCGTCTCGTCGTGGAACGACCGCGCGGTGTCCGGATCCAGCGAGAGTTTGAACTGGTCCTCCCAGCGGAACTCGAACCTTGCCTTCGACAACGCGTCGTCCCAGCCCTGCGCACCCGGATGCCCCTTGGCCAGATCGGCCGCGTGGGCAGCGATCTTGTAGGTGATGACGCCGGTCTTCACGTCGTCGCGGTCCGGCAGGCCGAGGTGTTCCTTCGGCGTGACGTAGCAGAGCATCGCCGTACCTAGCCAGCCGATCTGGGCCGCGCCGATCGCGCTGGTGATGTGGTCGTAGGCCGGCGCGACATCAGTTGCCAACGGCCCCAATGTGTAGAACGGCGCCTCGCCGCACAGCTCCTCCTCGAGCCGGACGTTCTCGGCGATCTTGTGCATCGGCACGTGTCCCGGTCCCTCGATCATGACCTGGACGTCGTGCTCCCACGCCACGCGCGTCAGCTCCCCCAGCGTCCGCAGCTCGGCGAACTGCGCGGCGTCGTTCGCGTCCGCGATACAGCCCGGCCTCAATCCGTCGCCGAGCGAGAACGTCACGTCGTACGAGCGCAGGATCTCGCAGAGCTCGGCGAAATGCGTGTACAGGAAGGACTCCTGGTGGTGCGCGAGGCACCACGCGGCCATGATCGAGCCACCGCGCGACACTATCCCGGTGATCCGTTGCGCGGTGAGCGGGACGTACCGCAGTAGTACGCCGGCATGCACCGTCATGTAGTCGACGCCCTGCTCGCACTGCTCGATCACGGTGTCGCGGTAGACCTCCCACGACAGCGCGGTCGGATCGCCGTTCACCTTCTCCAAGGCCTGGTACAGCGGGACCGTCCCGATCGGCACGGGTGAGTTGCGCAGGATCCATTCGCGCGTCTCGTGGATGTTCTTGCCGGTCGACAGGTCCATCACGGTGTCCGCGCCCCACCTGGTCGCCCAGACCAGCTTCTCGACCTCTTCCTCGATCGAGCTGGTGACGGCCGAGTTGCCGATGTTCGCGTTCACCTTCACCAGGAACTGCTTCCCGATGATCATCGGCTCGGACTCGGGGTGCCGCCGGTTCGCCGGGATCACGGCCCGGCCCCGAGCCACCTCGGACCGAACGAACTCCGGGTCCAGGCCTTCCCGGACCGCGACGTACCTCATCTCCTCGGTGATGGTCCCGGCCCGCGCGTGCGCCAGCTGGGTCAGCGGTTCGCGCCCGGCGATCCACTCCCGCCGCAGCGCGGGCAGGCCAGCCTGTACGTCGATTCGCGCGGACGCGTCGGTGTACGGGCCGGACGTGTCGTACAGGTCGAAGTGTTCGCCGTTGGTGAGGTGGACGCGGCGGGCGGGGACCCCCAACTCGCTACGGTAGATCTTCTCCGAGCCCGAGATCGGGCCGGTGGTGACAGTCGGACGGATCGTGCTGACATTCACCATGCTGCTTGCTCCCTACGCCGGAATTACCCGGACAGGTTCGGCGGTCGGCGGCGCCGGTTCGCCCAGCCTGGTCCGATGGATCCAGGGGTGCGCAGTCCAGCCGCCCTCTCAGCCCACTTCGGTGCGAGCTCCCGCGATCTCCAGTTGTCGGCGCCCACCCTAGCGGTGGTACGACGCGAGCGGAGCGGCGCGTGTCACGTCGCCGGCACGGTGTGGCGCGTGTCTGCAACCGGTAGCGTCGGGGGATGCGAGACCTCGTGTATCCGCCGGTGATCGGCTTCGCGAAGACGGCGTTCAAGGTGCTGGACCTCAAGTTCCAGCTGACCGGAACGGAGAACGTGCCGCGGACCGGTGGCGCGGTGATCGCGATGAACCACATCAGCTACGTCGACTTCGTGCTCGGCGGGTTCGGCGCGGTGCCGAGCAAGCGGCTGGTGCGGTTCATGGCGAAGGAGGTGCTGTTCCGCAACCGGTACTCCGGTCCGCTGATGCGCGGCATGCATCACATCCCCGTGGACCGAGCGGCGGGTACGGCGTCGTACCGGCAAGCGCTCCGGTACCTGAACGAGGGCGAGGTCGTCGGGGTGTTCCCGGAGGCGACGATCAGCCGGTCGTTCGAGCTGAAGGAGTTCAAGTCCGGCACGGTCCGGATGGCCGCGGCGGCCGCCGTACCTCTGATCCCGATGATCCTGTGGGGGACGCAGCGGATGCTGACCAAGGATCATCCACGCGACTTCTCCCGGCATCGCACGATCGCGATCACCGTCGGCGAGCCGATCACGGTCTCGCGCGACGACGACGCCGCAGAGGCGACCGCGCAGTTGCGCTCCACCATGACCGGCATTCTCGACCGCACCATCCGCGCCTATCCGGAGCAGCCGGCAGGCGCCTGGTGGCTGCCCGCGTCGTACGGCGGCAGCGCGCCGACTCCCGAGGAAGCCGAACGCCTGGACCAGGAGGAACTGGCCCGCCGGGCCGCGCGCAAGAAGTAAGCAGTCGTTTGCATGAGTGGTGTCGGCTATCGGACGCCATCTTGACCCCGGAACGAGGCAGGGGTACGAAGAGCACTTGTTGCTGACAGAGCAGGAACCTGGGGTACTGGTTCTGCCTGGCCGCGCGGTGACGCGTGGCCGTCGTACTCAGGTGGGCGGGGGAAGGTCTTGTTGGAAACACCGGAAGAGCTGCGCTTCTTCGAGCCGGGGACGATGACCGTGGCGCCGCATGTCGCGGAGGAGATCCCCGACGTCGGCGCGTACTTCCTCGACTGGGCGGTCCGGGACCTGAACCCGGCGCAGTCGCGTGAGGTCGAGTCCGCGGTGAACGGCCGACGCTGCCAGAACGGCTGGTTCCCGCTGGAGAGCCTGGACAACATCGGCAGCCGCGGCTTCTGGCGTGGCCCGCTGACGTACCTGGCCAGGATGACCGCGGACGACGGCGCGATCATGCAGGAGTGGGCTTCGAGCGGGCTGGAGGGCAACAACCGCACCCGGATCGAGGCGACCGCGAACCACCTGCTCTTCCAGCAGGGACATGCGGCTGCTGCCACCTGGGTGGTGGCGGTCCGGCCGCAGGCCTACCTCATCCTGTCCGACCTCGGCGACCGGCTGGCCGCCACCTGGGAGCTCAACCTCGGTTCCATCCGCTCCAAGGACGTGGCCAAGGCAGTACGACGCTGGAACCGCTGAGCGCGAGAGTCAGTGGAACTGCGGGATGATCAGGTAGAGCCCGTACAGCACGGCCGCCAGGCAGGCGGCGAGGCACAGTGTGGCCACTGCCGTGTCCACGAACGCCGGCGGCTTCTTCTCGTCG
>WNGF01012119.1_pt1 | contig 12143 bp, 16 predicted proteins | sample 5400641 | NCBI WGS metagenome assembly WNGF01 (sample SAMN13153371, study PRJNA577476) | soil metagenome | isolation source: 80 cm soil or saprolite under grassland replicate 2 | place: USA:California | collected 2016-06-15
CAGGACAGTCCGCTGGCGGCCGGCGTCCTTGGCGCCGGGGCGGTCCTGATGGGCAAGACCAACGTCCCCCTGATGACTGGTGACTGGCAGACTAACAACCAGCTCTTCGGACGCACCGCCAACCCCTGGGACCCGGCCCGCACGCCGGGTGGCTCGACCGGGGGCGGCGCTGCCGCTCTGGCGGCCGGCCTGACTCCGCTCGAGTTCGGCTCCGACATCGGCGGCTCGATCCGGGTCCCGGCGGCCTTCTGCGGTGTCTTCGGGCACCGGCCGAGCGAGGGCCTGGTCCCGCCCGAAGGTCACTTCCCGGGGCCGGCCCCGATGGGCGTGATGGGCCCGCTCGCCCGCGCCGCCGGCGACCTGCGGCTGGCCCTCGACGTCATCCGCGCCCGCGACCTGCCGCCGCCCCGGGCCGCCTCGCTCTGGGGTCTGCGGGTCGCGGTCCTGCCCTGGATCGGCTGGCTGCCCGTCGACGCCGAGATCGCAGCCGCCCTCGAGGAACTGGCCGCGCGCCTGCCCAACCCCCGCTCCGCGCAGCCCGCCGCCTACCAGGCCTGGGCGCAGGAGGGCCTCTATGCCTCCTGGCTGGCCGCGGCCACCTTCACCGAGGGCGGCGAGAGGAGGGAGAAGGTCGCCGAGGCCCTGCGCCGCGCGCCCGAGCCGCTGGCCCCGGCCATGCTCCGCGGCCTGCGGGCGGCGGAGTCCGGCATGGGCGAGCTGGAGGCCGAGCGCGCCCGCGCCACCGAGATGTGGGCGGCCTTCTTCCAGGACTTCGACCTCCTGCTCACCCCCGCCACCATCGTCAACGCCTTCCCCCACGACGAGGGCCCGTTCCTGAGGCGCACCGTAGACGTCAACGGGGAGCCGCAGCCTTACAAGCGGCTCGAGGTCTACCCCGGCCTGGCCGCTCTGACCGGCCTGCCGGCCACCGCCTTCCCGGCCGGCCAGACACGGGGCGGCCTCCCGATCGGCCTTCAGGCGATCGGGCCGCCGATGGAGGATCTGACCCCGCTACACTTCGCGGCCCTGCTCGAAACGGAGCTCGGGTACACGTTCCAGGCCCCTCCCACGTATTCGGGCGTGACCACCCAGAGCTGAGGTATACTCTCCGTTTGTCGCCCACGCGGTCGTTTCCGCGCGGGATCGGAAACCCCGTTCGCGGAGAGCAGTTTGCCCACCATCCAGCAGTTGATTCGGATCGGCCGCAAGGCGGCCGTGAAGAAGTCGAAGGCCCCGGCGCTCAGGGGCTCGCCCCAGCGGCGCGGCGTCTGCGTGCGCGTCTACACGACCACGCCCAAGAAGCCCAACTCCGCTCTCCGCAAGGTCGCGCGCGTCCGCCTCACCACCGGGATCGAGGTGACCGCCTACATCCCGGGCATCGGGCACAACCTGCAGGAGCACTCGGTGGTGCTCATCCGCGGCGGCCGTGTCAAGGACCTCCCCGGCGTCCGCTATCACATCATCCGGGGCACCCTCGACACCGCCGGCACCAAGAACCGCAAGCAGGGGCGGTCGAAGTACGGCGCCAAGCGCGAAAAAGCCAAGGCCTAGCCGATGCCGCGCCGCAACAAGCCGCCGAAGCGTCCCACCACGCCTGACCCGATCTACAACTCGGAGGCGGTGGCCAAGTTCGTCAACATCGTCATGCACGACGGCAAGCGCGCCGTCGCCGAGCGGATCATGTACGACGCCCTGCGCCGCGCCAGCCGCCAGGCCAAGCGCGAGCCGATGGACATCTTCGACGCGGCGATGCGCAACGCCACGCCGCTGCTGGAGGTGAAGCCCCGCCGCGTGGGCGGCGCCACCTACCAGGTGCCGATCGAGATCAGGCCCGAGCGCCGGCTGGCCCTGGCCCGTCGCTGGCTGGTGCGTTTTGCACGCGCCCGGGGCGGGAAGACTATGTCGGAGAAGCTCGCCTTTGAGCTGCTCGACGCCTCCAACAACACCGGCGAAGAGACCCACCGGATGGCCGAGAGCAACAAGGCTTTCAGCCACTTCCGGTTCTAGATCGGAGGACCAAGGAAATCTCAGCAGTGGCTCAAACCGCGCCCGCGACCAAGACGCGTCTCGCCAAGATCCGAAACATCGGGATCATGGCGCATATCGACGCGGGCAAAACCACGACGACTGAGCGGATCCTCTTCTACGCCGGCCGCCTCCACAAGATGGGCGAGGTCCACGAGGGCGCCGCGACCATGGACTGGATGGCCCAGGAGAAGGAGCGGGGGATCACGATCACCTCTGCCTCCACGACCGCGCAGTGGCGCGATCACACGATCAACATCATAGACACGCCCGGGCACGTGGACTTCACGGTCGAGGTCGAGCGCAGCCTGCGCGTGCTGGACGGCGCGGTCGCCGTCTTCGACGCCGTGGCCGGCGTCGAGCCGCAGTCGGAGACGGTCTGGCGCCAGGCCGACCGCTACTCCGTGCCCCGGATCGCCTTCATCAACAAGATGGACCGCATGGGCGCCGACTTCTACGGCTCCCTCGACTCCATCCGCACCCGGCTGGGCGCCCGCGCGGTCCCCGTGCAGCTGCCGATCGGGGCCGAGGACGGCTTCAAGGGTGTCGTCGACCTGATCAAAAAGCGATCGATCATCTACACCGACGACCTCGGCAAGAACATCGAGTCGGGCGAGATCCCATCCGAGCTGGTGGAGCGTGTCGAGCAGCACCGCCACGACCTCATCGAGGCGATCGCCGACTTCGACGACGAGATCATGCGCAAGTACCTGGAGGAGCAGGAGGTCACCCCCGAGGAGATCGTCCGCGGCCTCCGCACGGGCACCGTCCAGGGCTTCCTGGTGCCCGTGATCTGCGGCGCCGCGCTGCGCAACAAGGGCGTCCAGCCGCTGCTGGACGCGGTGGTCGACTTCCTGCCCAGCCCCGCCGACAAGCCGGCGGTGGAGGGCATCGACCCCGACAGCGGCAAGGTGGTGATCCGCGAGGCGTCCCACGAGGAGCCCTTCGCCGCGCTCGCCTTCAAGGTCCAGATCGACCCCCAGGGCGTGGGCAAGCTGACGTTCTTCCGGGTCTACTCCGGGCGGCTCAAGACCGGCACCACGGTGCTCAACGTGACCACCGGGCGCAAGGAGCGGATCGGCCGCATCCTGCAGATGCACGCCATGCGCCGCGAGGAGCTGAGCGAGGTCGGCACCGGCGACATCGCCGCCGCCGTCGGCCTCAAGGGCACCACCACCGGCGACACCCTTGCCGACGAGAGCAAGCCGATCCTGCTCGAGAACATCAACTTCCCGGAGCCGGTGATCTCGGTCGCCATCGAGCCTCGTACCAAGGTCGACCAGGACAAGCTGGGCATCGCGCTCCAGCGCCTGTCAGAGGAGGACCCGACCTTCCGCGTCTACACCGACGAGGAGACCGGCCAGAACATCATCGCCGGCATGGGTGAGCTGCACCTCGAGATCATCGTCGACCGCCTGACGCGCGAGTTCAACGTCGACGCCAACGTGGGCAAGCCCCAGGTCGCCTACCGGGAGGCGATCCGCAAGCCCGCCCACGGCACCGGCCGCTTCATCCGCCAGACCGGCGGCAAGGGCCAGTTCGGCCACGTCGAGCTGGACGTGGCGCCGGGCGAGAAGGGCAGCGGCTACGTCTTCGAGGACAAGATCAGCCAGGGCCGGATCCCGCGCGAGTACATCCCGGCCGTGCAGAAGGGCATCGCCGAGGCGCTCACCACCGGTGTGGTCGCCGGCTACCCGGTGCTCGATATCCTGGTCAAGCTGGTCGACGGCTCGTACCACCCGGTCGACTCCAGCGAGATGGCGTTCGGGATCGCCGGCTCGATGGGCATCAAGGACGCCCTCCGCAAGGCCGACCCGACGCTGCTCGAGCCGGTGATGAAGGTGGTCGTGGTGATGCCCGAGGAGTACCTCGGCGACGTGATGGGCGACCTCAGCTCGCGCCGCGGTCACATCCTGGGCATGGAAGGCAAAGGCAACTCGCAGGCCGTCCAGGCGCACGTGCCGCTGGCCGAGATGTTCGGCTACGCGACCGAGCTGCGCTCGATGACCTCGGGTCGCGCGACCTATTCGATGGAGTTCAGTCACTACGCGGAGCTTCCGGCCCACATGGCGGAAGCCATCAACAAGAAGACCGGCTAGCAGGAGGAACCAGTGGGAAAGAAGAAGTTCGAGAGGACCAAGCCTCACCTCAACGTCGGGACCATCGGTCACATCGATCACGGCAAGACGACGTTGACGGTCGCCATCACCAAGGTCCAGGCCGATAAGGGCCTGGCCCAGTTCACCGCGTTCGACAAGATCGACAAGGCGCCGGAAGAGAAGGCTCGCGGCATCACGATCTCGATCGCCCACGTCGAGTACGAGACCGACAAGCGTCACTACGCGCACGTCGACTGCCCCGGGCACCACGACTACATCAAGAACATGATCACGGGCGCCGCCCAGATGGACGGCGCGATCGTGGTCGTGGCCGCCAACGACGGCGCCATGCCGCAGACCCGCGAGCACATCCTGCTGGCTCGCCAGGTCAACGTGCCTTACCTGGTGGTGGCGCTCAACAAGATCGACATGGTGGACGACGAGGAGTTCGTCGAGCTGGTGGAGCTCGACCTCCGCGAGCTGCTCACCAAGTACGACTTCCCGGGCGACGACGTGCCCATCGTCCGCGTCTCCGCGCTCAAGGCGCTGGAGGGCGACAAGGAGGCGCAGGAGGGCATCCGCCGCCTGCTCGATGCCGTCGACAGCTACATCCCGGAGCCGGTGCGTGAGATCGACAAGCCGTTCCTGATGCCGGTCGAGGACGTGTTCACGATCGAGGGTCGCGGCACCGTGGTGACCGGCCGGATCGAGCGCGGCCAGATCAAGCTCAACGAGGAAGTCGAGATCGTCGGCATCCGCGATCCCCGCAAGACGGTGGCCACCGGGCTCGAGATGTTCTACAAGCAGATGGACGTCAGCCAGGCCGGCGACAACGTGGGGGTGCTGCTGCGCGGCATCAAGCGCGAGGACGTCGAGCGCGGCCAGGTGCTGGCCAAGCCCGGCTCGATCAAGCCGCACACCACTTTCAAGGCCAACGTTTACGTCCTCACCAAGGAGGAGGGGGGCCGGCACACGCCGTTCTTCTCCAACTACCGGCCGCAGTTCTACATGCGGACCACCGACGTCACCGGCGCCATCAAGCTCCCCGAGGGAGTCGAGATGTGCATGCCCGGCGACAACATCGAGATGGACGTCGAGCTGATCACCCCGATCGCGATCGAGGAAGGCCTCCGCTTCGCCATCCGCGAGGGCGGCCGCACGGTCGGGTCGGGCGTCGTGACCTCGGTCGTCAAGTAGCTCAAGGCGTAGAGGGCCCGCATGAAAACGAGCGCGAAGCGCGACGGGGTCCCCGAAAAATCCCTGGATTCTTTGGGGTTTTAAGTGGCGCAGAAGATCCGGATCAGGCTCAAGGCCTACGACCACAAGGTTCTCGACCAGGCCGCCGACAAGATCGTCGACACGGCCCGGCGTACCAACGCGCGCACCGCGGGCCCCATCCCGCTCCCGACCGAGATCAACAAGCTGACGGTGATCCGCTCACCGTTCATCGACAAGGACTCGCGGGAGCAGTTCGAGATGCGCACGCACAAGCGCATCGTCGACATCCTCGACCCCAACCCCCGGGTGGTCGACGCGCTGATGCGTCTCAACCTCCCGGCCGGCGTGGCCATCGAAATCAAGCTCTAGATGAGGACTCGGACTCCGATGCAATCGACTGATCTTCGGCGCCCAGGCGCACCGCTGGCGGCGTCAGGCCTGCGGGCCTCGTCGTCACGCGCCTTCTGGTGCGCTCCTCCTCAGTCCGCGTCCTTCCTGGCCATCGGCACACCTGGTCACCGAATCTCTCGCCGATTGATCGGAGCCGAGTCCTGATGGCGAAAGGATTGATAGCCCGCAAGGTGGGCATGACGCAGCTCTTCAACGCCGACGGCACGCTGTCGGCGGTCACCGTCCTCGAGGCGGGGCCCTGTCGCGTGGTCGGGCTGCGCACGGTCGAGAAGAACGGCTACACGGCCGCCCGCCTCGGCTTCGGCGAGCCCAAGAAGGGCAGTCTCAACAAGCCCGCCCTGGGGGAGTTCACGAAGGCCGGCGTCGAACCCGCCCGCACCGTGCTCGAGGTCCGTGACTACGACGGGGTCGAGGTCGGGCAGGAGCTGAAGGCCGACCTCTTCGCGGAGGGCGAGCTGGTAGATGTCACCGCCACCTCCAAGGGCAAGGGCTTCCAGGGCATGGTCAAGCGCCACCGCTTCAGCCGCGGCCCCGAGTCGCACGGTTCGATGAACGTCCGCCAGCCGGGCTCGATCGGCGCCACCGACGCCGCCCGGGTCTTCAAGGGCGTGAAGATGGCGGGCCAGATGGGCAACGTCAAGACCACCGTCCAGGGCCTCAAGGTGGTCCGCGTCGACCTCGACCGCAACCTGCTCCTGATCGGGGGCACCATCCCCGGCGGCAAGGGTGCGGTGGTGGTGGTGCGCGGTTCCGCCAAGGCCGCCCGCCGGGCCGCGAGGAAGAAGTAATGGCCGACGAAGAGAAGGACGAAACGGCTGTGGCCGAGGCTCCAACGAAGGCGCCGGCCAAGAAGCCGGCTGCGAAGCCGCGCGCCAAGAAGGCGGCGCCCGAGGTCGAGGCCTCGCCGCTCAACGTCAGCTCATTCGACGCCCAGGGCGAGCGCTCGGGCGAGATCCGGCTGCCGGAGTCGGTGTTCGGCCAGGAGCCCAACGGTTCGGTCATGCACCAGGCCTACCTGCGCCAGGTGGCCAACGCCCGCCAGGGCACGGCCAAGACCAAGAAGCGCGGCGAGGTTTCCGGGGGCGGCGCCAAGCCCTACCGCCAGAAGGGCACCGGCCGCGCCCGCCATGGGTCCACCCGCGAGCCCTCGTGGGTGGGCGGCGGCACCGTGTTCGGCCCCCAGCCCCGCAGCTTCGCCCAGCGGATGCCGCGCAAGATGCGCCGGCTGGCGCTGCGCTCGGCGCTGGCGGTCAAGGCCAACGAGGGCCGGGTGGCGATCCTCGACGGCTTCGAGCTCGAGGAGCCCAAGACCCGCGTGGTGGTCGACCTACTGCGGGCCGCCGGCGTGGACACCTCGGCGCTGGTGGTGCTGGCCTCGTCCAACGACCTGGTCCAGCGCTCGTTCAACAACCTCCCCTGGGCCAAGGTCGTGCTCGCCAGCAACCTCAGCCTCTACGACCTCTTCACCCACGAGTACCTGGTGATCACCAAGGACTCGCTGGAGCTGCTCGAGGAGACTCTCGAAGGCCCCACGAAATCCGCCGATTTCGCGGGGACCCCACCAAGGAAAAAGGAGAAGCCTTCCAAGTGAGAAGCGCCGACCAGGTCGTGCTGGGCCCCGTGATCACCGAGCGCTCGTATGCGCTCTACCAGCTCGGCCGCTACACGTTCCGGGTGGCCCCCAACGCCACCAAGCCGGAGATCGCGGCCGCGCTCGAGCAGCACTACGCCGCCCAGGGCATCGAGGTGGTGGCAGTCAACACCATCAACATGCACGGCAAGACGCGCCGCACCGGGCGCCGCGGCATCACCGGCCGGACCTCCAACTGGAAGAAGGCGATCGTCACCCTCGGCCCCGGCCAGAAGCTGGAAGGCCTGTTCGGGTCGGTGTAGGAGAGCCATGCCAGTCAGGAAGTACAAGCCGACCAGTCCGGGCCGCCGCTTCATGGCGACCTCGAGCTTCGAGGAGATCACTGCCAACGAGCCCGAGAAGACGCTGCTCGAGAGCCTGCCCGCGCACGCCGGCCGCAACAACCAGGGCCGCATCACCGTCCGCCATCGCGGCGGCGAGGGCCGCCGCCAGTACCGCAAGATCGACTTCAAGCGGGACAAGCTGGGCGTGCCGGCCAAGGTGGCGACCATCGAGTACGACCCCAACCGCAGCGGCCGGATCGCGCTCCTTTTCTATGCGGACGGCGAGAAGCGCTACATCCTGGCCCCCCTCGGGCTCAAGGTCGGCGACCAGCTGATGAGCGGCCCCGACGCGCCCATCCGGGTGGGCAACGCGCTGCCGCTGCAGCGGATCCCGACCGGGTCCACGATCCACGCCATCGAGCTGACGCTGGGCCGGGGCGCCCAGCTCGTGCGCTCGGCCGGCACCAGCGCGCAGCTGCTGGCCAAGGAGGGCGACTACGCGGTCGTCCGCATGCCCTCCGGCGAGCTGCGCCGCATCCACGTCCGCTGCACCGCCACCATCGGCCAGGTCGGTAACCTGGACCATGAGAACGAGTCCGGCGGCAAGGCCGGGCGCTCGCGCTGGCTGGGCATGCGGCCCACCGTGCGTGGTTCGACCATGAACCCCACCGACCACCCGCACGGTGGCGGCGAGGGCAAGACCGGCCCCGGCGGCAACCCGCAGACCCCGTGGGGCAAGCCCGCCCTCGGCTACCGCACGCGGAAGCCGAAGAAGGCCTCCGACAAGCTGATCATCCGTCGCCGGGAGAAAAAGTAAGTGTCGCGTTCGACCAAGAAGGGACCTTTCATCGACAGCAACCTTCGCGAGAAGGTGGAGAAGCTCAACAAGAGCCGGGACCAGAAGGTGATCCGGACGTGGGCGCGCGCCTCCACCGTCTTCCCGGAGATGGTCGGCCACACCATCGCCGTCCACGATGGGCAGCGCCACGTGCCGGTACTGATCAGCGAGAACATGGTCGGCCACCGCCTGGGCGAGTTCGCGCCCACCCGCCGCTTCCGCGGCCACGGCGACAAGACCGAGAAGACGACGAGGCTGCACTAGAGAAATGGAAGTGATGGCGAAGGCGAAGTACATCCGGCGGACGCCGCGCAAGGCGCGGCTGCTGGCGGATGTCGTGCGCGGCCTGCCCGTCAGCGAGGCGCTCGCCTTTCTCGAGTTCTCGCCGCGCCACGCCGCACTCGACGTGGCCAAGGTCATCAAGTCGGCGGCGGCCAACGCCGAGCACAACTTCAACCTCAACCGCGAGGACCTGGTGGTGAAGGCGCTGATGGTGGACGAGGGTCCGACCATGAAGCGCATCCGCCCGGTCAGCCGCGGCATGGCGCATCAGTATTTCCACCGCACCTGCCACATCACGGCGGTGGTGGAAGACCGCGAGGAGGCGGTGCCGGTGGCACGCGCTCCGCGCGCCTCCACCCCGACCACGACGCGCGCCCCGCGCACAAGAAGGAGCACCACCTAGTGGGTCACAAGGTTCATCCCAACGCGTTCCGGCTAGGCGTCTACCGCACGTGGGAGGCCAACTGGTTCGCGCAGAAGAAGGACTACACCAAGCTGCTGCACGAGGATCTCGACATGCGGCGCCTGATCCTGCGCCGGCTGCGCAACGCGGGCATCGCCAAGATCGAGACCGAGCGCTCCTCCAACGCGCAGATGACGGTCACCATCCACACCGCCAAGCCGGGCATCGTGATCGGCAAGGGCGGCGCGTCGGTCGACCAGCTGCGCGAGGACCTGGAGAAGCGCTTCGGCAACCGGGTGCGGATCTCGATCCAGGAGATCAAACAGCCCGAGCTCGACGCCCAGCTGGTGGCCGAGAACATCGCCAGCCAGATCGAGCGCCGGATCAGCTACCGACGCGCGATGAAGCAGTCGATCCTGCGCACCATGCGCTCGGGCGCCAAGGGCGTTCGGGTGGCGCTCGGCGGCCGCCTGCGCGGCTCCGAGATGGCGCGCCGCGAGTGGGACCGCGAGGGCCGGGTGCCGCTGCACACGCTGAAGGCCGACATCATGTTCGGGCGCGCGACGGCCCGCACCACTTTCGGCGTGATCGGGGTCAAGTGCTGGATCTACAAGGACAACTTCGTGATCGCGCCGCGGGGCGGCGCCCAGGCGGACGAGGAGCTGGCGCCGCAGCCGGCCGCCGCGCCCGCCGAGATCGCTGCACCCGTTGCCGCACCGGTCACCACCGAGCCCCAGCCCGCCGTGGTCGATGCCACCCCCGTCGATCCCGGTTCGCCGGCCGTGCCCGACGCCGTGGTCGCCGAGCAAGTCAAGGCCGAGGAGTCCCCGAAGGCGCCCCGCAGGCGCGCCACCAAGAAGTCCGAGCCGGCCGCCGCGGTCGAGCCGGAGAGCGAGGGCGATGCTCCTTCCTAAGCGCGTAAAGCATCGCAAGCAGCACAAGGGCCGCCGCGGTGGAATCGCCACCCGGGGGGCCACCATCGCCTTTGGCCAGTACGGGCTGCAGGTGATCGAAGACTGTTGGATGACCAACCGTCAGATCGAGGCCGCCTGGCGTGCCATGACCCGCCACGTCAAGCGCGGCGGGCAGATCTGGATCCGCATCTTCCCCGACAAGCCGGTCACCAAGAAGCCGGCCGAGACCCGCATGGGTTCCGGCAAGGGCAACCCCGAGGGCTGGGTGGCCGTCATCAAGCCGGGCCGGATCCTGTTCGAGATGGGCGGTGTCGACCACGAGACCGCCAAAGAGGCGATGCGCCTGGCCGCCGCCAAGCTGCCCATCAAGACCCGCTTCGTCGAGCTCGAGACGGTCGGCGTAGGAGGCGACGAATGACTACCCCAATAAATCTGCGATTTTTCGGGGGCCCCAGATGAAGCTAACCGATCAGCTGCGTGACCTCCGCGAGCTCGACCAGGAGGAGCTCGATGCGCGGCTCAAGCAGTCGCGGCGCGAGCTCTACGAGCTCCGCTTCAAGCTGGCCGTGGGGCAGCTCGAGAACAACCGCGAGATCCACAAGGTGCGCAAGGACATCGCCCGGATCCTGACCGTGATCCACCAGCAGCGGCTGGAGGCGATGCCCGGGGTGGAGCACACGGCCCCGGCCGCGACCGCTGCGACCGCGGTGGCCGAGCGCCCGGAACCCTCCGCGGAGCCCGCTGAGGACGACGAGGAGAAAGACACCTGATGACCGACGTGCAGACCAAGCCGGGCGAGACCGCCGAGCAGGCGCAGCGGGCCTTCCGCAAGGTGCGCCTGTGCCGCGTGATCTCGGACAAGATGGAGAAGACCGTCGTGGTCGAGTTCCAGGACCTCAAGAGCCACCCGCTCTACAAGAAGGTTCTGAAGCACCGCGTCCGGTTCAAGGCCCACGACGAGTCCAACGCCTGCAAGGTCGGCGACCTGGTCCGGATCATGGAGACCCGCCCGATTTCCAAGGAGAAGCGCTGGCGGGTGGTCGAGATCGTGGAGAAGGCTCGCTAGCGATGGTCCAGCAGGAGACCCGTCTCAAGGTCGCGGACAACAGTGGCGCCAAGGAGCTGCTGTGCATCCGCGTCATGGGCGGCCACTACCGCAAGTACGCGCACGTGGGCGACATCATCACCGCCACCGTCAAGTCGGCTCAACCGGGTGGCCAGGTCAAGAAGGGCGAGGTGGTGAAGGCGGTCGTGGTGCGCGTGGCCAAGGAGTACCGCCGCCAGGACGGTTCCAACATCCGCTTCGACGACAACATGCTCACCAACAAGAACGAATCCCAGCCCAAGCGTCTCGACCTGGCGCCCGGTGACACCGTGGTCGTGATCGCCGGCAAGGACCGAGGCAAGCGCGGCCGCGTGCTCCGCACGCTGCCCCGCGACCACAAGATCGTGGTCGAGGGCGTCAACATCCTCAAGCGGCACAGCAAGGCCGGCCAGTCCCGCGGTGGCACCCGAGCCATGCAGGGGGGCATCGTCGACTTCGAGGCACCGTTCGCGTATTCCAACGTGATGCTGGTCTGCCCGAGCTGCGACAAGCCGACCCGGATCCGGCACACCGTCCTGGACTCCGGCAAGAAGGCCGTGCTCTGCCTCAACTGCGGCGAGCCCTACGAGCGCGTGCGCCAGGTGGAGACCCAATGACCACCCCACAAAATCTGCGATTTTGCGAGGACCCCGGATGACCACCCCACAAAATCTGCGATTTTGCGAGGACCCCGGATGAGCGAAGTCACGACCGAGCCCCAGGCCGAGCAGGCCACCGAGAAGGCGGCCGAAAAGGCGCCCCAGAAGCGGGAGCGCAAGCTGGCCCCGGTGCCCGGCCTGCTGAAGACCTATCTCGAATCGGCGGTGCCCGCGCTGACGCGCGAATTCGACTATGCCAACGATATGCAGGTGCCCCGCATCAACAAGGTGGTGGTCAACATCGGCATCGGCGAGGCCAAGGACAACCCCAAGGCCCTGGAGGCGGCGGTCGGCGA
>WNGF01012139.1_pt1 | contig 12143 bp, 9 predicted proteins | sample 5400641 | NCBI WGS metagenome assembly WNGF01 (sample SAMN13153371, study PRJNA577476) | soil metagenome | isolation source: 80 cm soil or saprolite under grassland replicate 2 | place: USA:California | collected 2016-06-15
CGCCCGCCCGCGAAAGGCTGCTGTACGTCCTGTCGCGAAACGGGCTCTGCGCCACGCTCACCGAAAGCCCCGCCCGCGTCCTCTCCGAAAAGCCGTAGACGACCGAGCCGAGCGCCCGAGCCATCGCCGTCGGGTCGAGAGGGACCGGCAGCTTCCACTTGCCCGGAACGACGACGCTGGCGTCGGCCTCGAGCGTCCAGCGCCCCTTCTGCCAGATGGCGAAGGCGAGCAGTCCCCCATCCCATCCTCCCGAGCCGTTGGCGTTCGAGGCGGAGCCGGTAGGCGCCTTCAGAGCGAGATCCAAGCCGAAAGACCACCCGCCCGCGGACAGAGGCCGGCGCCAGGAAACCGTCGCCGTCACGTCGCCCATGCCGGAGCCCGGCTCGTAGTCCGTGAGGCTCATCGGCCCGCCCGGAGCCTGGAGCATCACCGTGAAGCGTCCCTTCGGAAACTCGTCGCGGCCGTTCTCGTCCACGCCGGAAGAGGACTTCGTCCTGTCCGTAGACGAGGTGGATGTAGTCCGCCTCCTCGCGAGAAAGCGGCGTCCCGCGCCGCGCCGGATCGGAGTGGAATCGTCGAGCGTGCCAGGTGGTCGAATAGGTCGCGGCGTAGGCGGATTCGAGCGCCCACTCGAACGCTCCCGGGGGCGGCGCCAAGGGCCGTGGCGCGCCGAAGTCGAGCAGCGGCAGGTGCAGGATATGCATGCTGCGCTCCGCGAAGGCTCGGGCGGGCTGCTCCGTCGAGGTCTCCGATGCCGGTGCGTCGCGGTCCTGCGCGCTGCCGGCCGCCGCGGAAACGAGCGCGGCGAGCACAAAGACCGGCGCGAGGGAACCACGTCGTCTCACCAGACCTCCCAGCGACTTCGTGCGGAACGGTGCTATCGTAACCGCGTTCCGTTCCATCTCGTTTCCATCGGAGATCCTCTGTGCGAGGGAGTGCCGTGATCGCCTTGCGTTCTCTCATTCTCGTGGGCGCGGGCTTTCTCGCCGCGGCGCTCGCGGCCGGTCAACTGTCCGCCTCCCCCGCCGCGCCGGGCTCGATCGACATGGGCGGCGGTTTCGGCCGTTTCTGGGGAGGCTCTTTCGCGGCCGGCAGCACGGCCGCCTTCGACCAGAGGGTCTCGGCCGACGACGACGTCTTGAAAGGCGTCTGGGCGGGAGCGCAGATCTCGCGAGACTGGGGCGTCGAGATCGCCGTGCGCCGCACGGCCACACACCTCTTGCAACCTGCCGGAGGCGTCTTCCCCACGCAGCAGATCCTGGCGGGGTTCGACTTCGCCACGATCGAAGCGGCGGGTCTGCGCTCCTTCCGCGCCGGGAACTTTCTGCCTTACGTCGGCATCGGGGGCGGCCTCGCCAATCTCGACCCGGACACCGGCGATCCGGCGGTGCACGACTCCAATCGGTTCTGTCTCTCCGTGATCGCCGGCACGAAGTTCTACTTCGTGCGCTGGGCTGGCGTGCGCGCGGACGTGCGCGGCCGGGCCACGTACCTCGGCAAGCCTCGCTTCGGCAACACCGGCTTTTTCGCGGCAGGCCGCTGGTTCACGAATGCCGATTTCCTGGTCGGGGCGTTCGTCTCCTTCGGCGGCCGCTGATTCGATGAGACGGCTCCTCGCCGCTGCGGCTCTCTTCGCAGCGACGGCTCCCGTGTTCGGTCAGGAGATCCACTGGCAGAACGAGTTCCTCTTCTATCTCGACAACACGGAGTTCTTCACGCCCTATCGCTCGGGCGAGACCATCCTCGGAACGTGGTTTAAAACGTACCTCGAGCTCTCGACCGGGGGCTCGACGCACGTGCGGGCGGGCGTCTTCGGCGACCATCGCAGCGGAGACACGAAGTTCTTAGACCCCGTCAAGCCGATCCTCTCCTTCCGGTGGCAGACCGATCAGTCGGTTGCCGTTCTCGGCACCCTGGAGCTGCGCGACCGGCACGGTTACCTGGAGCCGATCGAGGTGACGACGCTCGAGTTCACGCGCCCGATCGAGTACGGGCTCCAATGGGTCGAGAATCAGAAACGTTTCCACATCGACGCCTACCTGAACTGGCAGCACCTCAACACGGAGACGAGCCGCGAGATCTTCGACACGGGCTTCGTCGGCTGGTGGAACTTCAGCCGGTTCGCGCGCCTCGAGGGCCAGCTGCGATGGTTTCACCACGGGGGACAGCTCCACGACGTCGGGCCCGTCTCCAACAACGTCGTGGGCGGCCCGGGTCTGCGGTTCGAGGAGGAGCTCCAGGGGCTCGGGCACCCCTCGTTCGCCGCCTTCTATCTGGCGAGCAACGGACCGGTGGACATGAACCAGAAGGGCCGCATCATCCCTGGCCACGGGGTTTATCTGCGCGCCTCGGCCGAGCCGTGGGGGTGGCTCGAGCTCGCTCTGATCTTCTGGCGCGGTCACAACTTCATCACCCAGGAGGGGGACCACAATTACGGCTCCTTCGGCGAGGCGCCCGGCTTCTACCGGGTGAACCGCCGCTACGAGGAGCTCGCGGCCATCAAGAAGCTCCGGATCGCGAAGACGATCGAGCTGGACGCGGAGTACCGCCTCCACCGCATCGACGGGAAGTTCGAATACTCCTACCGGCTGGCCGTTCGCGCGCCCTTCGACGTGAAGCTGCGCTAGCCGTCGCTCCCGCTTGCTCGGGACCTGCGCCTGCTGGCGCACCGGCGGTCGACTCGGCCGGGTGCGGCCTCGATCGCTCGCCTGGTCCCGAGCCGCACTCTCGCTCCCGCAGCGCGAGGCTCCTCCCCTCTGGGAGACTCCTCGCGCTGCGCGCCGGGGCCGAGATGGAACCGCTCTCCTCCGATCTGTAGACCTCTCTCTGACATGACTATTACTCCTTGGTCGTCGGGTCGAACCGGCGATTCAGCATTTTGCTGTCAGGATGCTTGACAAACGTCTTAGAGTCGATATCCCACACCTTTTTGACGCCACCCACCTCAATCTTGAATACGCTGTCGGGGACTTCTTGATTTATTTCCAACGTCTCGACATTGAGCACCGCCTCCATGATCCTGGTGGCTCCGTCCTGGGCGTAGGCATTAATTTTCAGGCTGGTCGGTAAGGGCCCAACCTCCGAAGCCGGCGTAACGAATCTGCTCGCCTCGATCTCCAGAGTCTTCACGCCATTTTCTGTCCTGGTAATCGACGTTGGCACCATGGTCTTGGCGAAGGTGGAGAACCTGACGTCATAGGCGTGATCTTTGTGCTCGATATGGCCGCCGGGGCTCATACGCTCGCTCTGGCTCCACGCGTCACGATTTGAAAGTTCGGCCAACCGCGAAACGTGGTTTCCGAGAAATTCGAGTGGCAAGAAGAGCGGGTTAGGAATGGAAATTGGCGCTGGCGTGATCTCGTGTCGCGAGACGTGAAGCACCGAAGCGCTTGGATCAAAAACCTGGTAAGCGGCCTGGTCGTAGGCGACCTCGACATCGTCGGCAAGGCCAAGGGCCGGGCTGGCATGACTCTTGACACGGTATTTCTCTCCGCTTGCCCAGAATTCCAACCCCACGTCGCCCGATACCGCCTTGTTGCCGTCGCGAATCCGCATTTCTCCAACCGCAATGAAATGAACCGATCGGATCTGGGAGTACCTTGCCTTCAGGCTCGAGATCGTATTCTCGGACCCTAGGACAACGGCCGCCGCGACGAAAAGAAAAAATAAGGAGTAATTCTTGCGCATGGCGCGGCCCCCTTACCGGAGGATGCCCAAATGAGCGAAGCAAGTCTTTGCTAAGACCGGCGGTCGGTCTCGGTCGTGCGGCGCAGGTCTGAGGCCCGGCGCCGGGAGCGCGGCGGCTCGGTCAGCACCAGGCCCTGGCCCTCGAAGCGGATCTTCGGAGAGCCCAGGGAGTCGGGCACCATGACTTCCTCGAGGAAGCGGTCCTCCACGACGGAAGGCACGAGGTTGCCGCTCCAGGCGACGAGGTCGCGCGCCGCGACGATGAGCGGGAAGTCGTGTGAAACATCGTGGCCGAGCAGCGAGCCACCCACTGAGAGGATCACGCTGCCCTGCCCGTGGACCTTCAGGATGTCCACTCTCCGGTCATTTCGGAAATCATGGATGGGATCGAGGCGGAACGTCAGTGCCGTGTCGAGCGCGAGCAGGCGGTTCGCCTCGACGAAGAGGGAGTGACCGGCGAGGTTGCGGCTGTAGGCGCTCTTTCCGATGTCGTTCAGGAAGAAGCTGCCGCGGCCTTCCGCCCGCAGGATCCGCTCGAGCTTCGTACCCTGAAAGGCGGGCTCGTGGGAGAAACGGATCTTGCCCGAGTACCAGACGACGGAGCCCTTGCGAACGAAGACCGCGCCCCGCGAAGCGATCTCGAGGCCGCCGTCCGAGCGCACCTGGAAGAGGGGACGGGGCTCCGTCACGGACGCTGCCGTGACGCGCGGGTCGCCGTCCTCGCCGCGGCGCATACGTTGCTTCCCTTCGCCGGCCATCGTCACGACCGGAACTTCTCCCGTCGCGGCCGGGGAAGGAGGCGCCGCCGCGCGCGACGGGCCTTCGGCGACGGAGGGCCTGTCCTCCGTAGCCCTGGCGAAGGAGGAGAGCTTGGCCTCCGACTCATCCTCCGAAGCCTTGGCGGAGGAGGAAGCCTCGGCGAAGGAGGAAGAGGCGGGCTCCTCCGCAAACGGCTCGGCGGGCAGGTCTGGAGCGGGCTCCGGCGCCGGAGGCGCCGGGGGCACGAGACGCAGGTTAGGCGCGGTCGACTCGAGCGATGCGGCCTCTTCCGCGGACATCTCCGGAGGCTTCGTGTCCGCCCTCCCCGGAGAAACAAATGGCGCGGGTTCCGGCTCGACCGGCTTCTCTTCATGCGGCGCCACGGTGATCGGCACGGCCGTCGTGCGGTCGACGGCCGCAGCTTTCGCCGGATCGTCTTTCATCGAGCGGCGCAGGATCTCCTCGATCTCCGAGACCAACCGCTTGGCTCCCGCGAAACGCAGGTGCTCGAGGGCCAGGCCGAGCTTGCCGCGCGTGCGGTAGAGCAGCCCGAGATACAGGTGGCTGCGCGCGTGGTCGGGCTTCAGCTCGATGGCCCGGCGCAGCTCCTGCTCGGCTTCGGGCAGCGCGCCGGCCTTGAAGAGGATCAACCCGAGGTTGGCGTGCAGGACCGCGGAAGACGGATTCTCGGACACGAGCTTGCGCGCGGCACGTGCCGCGTCTTCGTAGCGGCCGAGCTTGAACTCGATGACGGAGACGAGATTCAAGACGTCTTCGTCGTTGGGGCGGACGATCTGCGCGGCCTCCAGCTCCTGCCGGGCAAGGTCGAGGCGCCCCTCCCGCAAATGCTTGCGCGCCCTTCCGAGCTGGACGAGAAAGAGGCCCTGATTGGCCGAGGACGTGTCGTCAGGGACGTGCGACATGACCTGCTCTAGGAGCTCAAACGCCGAACAGGAGGAGCAGGACGCGCCGTCGTCAAGAGCACACGGTCGTTGGCGTCGCGCGTCACGCGCACTGGCCGAGCGGCCACGGCGGAGCGGAACGGCTTCACCGCGGCATTCCCGAAGCCGCCCCTCAGGTCCGCCTGGCCGTAATAGGCGCCCAGGATGTTGCGCACGTAGTCCTGCGTCTCGTCGTACGGCGGCACGCCGCCGTACCGCTCGACCGCCGCTTCGCCGGCGTTGTAGGCCGCGAGCGTCTTCTCGAGATCGCCGCCGTAGACGCCGAGAAGGTACGCGAGGTGCCGGGCGCCGGCCAAAACGTTTTGGATCGGGTCGTGGACGTTGCGGACCCCGTGCAGGGCCGCCACCTGTGGCATGAGCTGCATGAGCCCTCGGGCGCCTTTCCGTGAGACCGCTTTCGGGTTAAACCCGGATTCGAAAAGCATCACGGACTTCAAGAGCTTCGGATCGAGGGCGTGCTGGCGAGCCGCCGACGTGATCAGGTCGTCGAAACGAGACGGCGCGGCCAGGCGCGCGGCCGACCAGCCGTCCGAGACTCGCTGCTTGCCGGCAGCCTCTTCGGCGACGCCGTCGTTGTAGATGAGCTTCTTGCCATCCTTGACGACGACGCGCACGACACCCAGAGCGGAAGACGCCGCTAGAGAGAGTACGACCCCGTACGCCAATAATGTCGCCTGCCTCATGGGATGAGACGCGAATTATACGCCTGCAGGCAAGCGCTTGAGAAGGCGCGCCTTATCCTCCGGAAAGTCGAGCTAGGCCCCGGCCAGGAGCTCCCGGACGGCCGCCTCGGCCTCCTTGAGGGCTCCGGGCAGGAGCTTTTCGTCCTTGCCGCCCGCCTGGGCCAGATCCGCCCTGCCGCCACCGCTGCCGCCCAAGGCCTTGCCGACGCGAGAAGCAATCTTCGAGGCCGGGACCCTGTCGGTCAGGTCGGGGGTCACGGCCGTGACGACGGACGTCTTGCCGTCGCCCGAGCTGCCGACCACGACGACCCCGCTCTTCAACCTGGCCCGCAGCGTGTCGGAGAGGTTGCGCAGCTCGGGAATCGATAGTCCCGCCGCAATGCGCGTGACGAGCCGCACGCCGCTCACCTCCACGGTCTCGCCTCCGCTGCCGGACTCTCCGGACGCCAGCTTGAGCTTGAGCTGCGCCAGCTCGCGCTCGAGAGCTTTCAGCCGGTCTTCGCGCTCAGTCCAGCGCTCGACGAGGCTCTCCCGCGGAGCTTGTGCCGATCCGGAGAGGGCGTTCAAGATCTCTTCGTCGCGGCGCAACAGGTCGACGGCGCCGAGCGACGTCACGGCTTCGAGCCGACGCACGCCCGAGGCCAGACCCTTGTCCGAGACGATCTTGAAGGCGCCGATCTCGCCCGTTCGAGGCACATGGCAGCCGCCGCACAGCTCCGTCGAGAAGCCCGGCACGTCCACGACCCGCACGCGCTCGCCGTACTTCTCGCCAAAGAAGGCGATCGCTCCTTTCGCCTTCGCCTCGTCCATGGACACGACCTCCTTGGAAACCTCCCGGTCGCGCAGGATTTCCTCGTTGACGAGGCGCTCGATCTCAGTCAGCTGCGCGGGCGTCGTCGGCGTCGGAGCCGCGTAGTCGAACCGCAGCCGGTCGGGCGCCACGAGAGAGCCCATTTGCCGAGCCGACTCCCCCAGAACCTTGCGCAGCGCGGCGTGGAGCAGGTGTGTGCCCGTGTGGTTGGCCTGTGTCTTGCGCCGCGTCCACTCGGGTATTTCCATGTCCACGACGGCTCCGACAGCGAGCGTGCCGCGCGCGATCCGCACCCGGTGCGCGATCAGGCCCGGGGTCGGCTTCTGCGTGTCCAGGACTTCCGCTTCGCCGCCCGGCCACGTCCAGGCCCCCGAGTCTCCCACTTGTCCGCCGCCCTCGGGATAGAAGATCGTGCGATCAACGACGGCGTCGCCCTCCTCGCCGGCCTTGAGCTCCCGCGCCGGCTCGCCGTTCTTGAGGATCCCGAGGACCTTCGCTCCAGAGAAGCGGACGAAATCCTGCTCGGCGTAGCCACGAAACTCGGAGTGCCGCTCCGTCAGGTCGAGCTTCGCGTAGACGGCGGCGTCCGCGGCCTCGAAGGACGAGGACGAGCGGGAACGGGTGCGCTGGGATTCCAGGTGCTCCTCGAAGCCGCGCACGTCGACGGTAACGCCCTCGTCATTGGCGATCTCCTCGATGACATCGAGCGGGATGCCGTACGTGTCGTAGAAGCGAAAGACGGTCTCGCCATCCAGAAGCGGCTGCCCCACGCGGCGCAACCTCGAAATGGCCTCGCCGACGCGGTCAGCCCCATCCGAAAGCGTCTTGATGAAGCGCTCTTCTTCCGGTTTCAGCACTTCGGCAACGCGTTTGGCCGCCGCCGGCACATCGGCGCTCTGGAAGTAAACGCCGTCGAACATCTCCACGACGAAAGGGCCCAGCCGAAACAGAAACGGGTCCTGAATCTGGAGCCGCCGACCGTAGCGGACGGCCCTTCGAATGATTCGCCGAAGGACATACCCGCGCCCTTCGTTGGAAGGCTGTGCTCCGTCCGCGATGAGCATCGCCGCGGCACGGGCATGATCCGCGACCACTCGGAAGGGTGCGTCTTCCACCCGCATTCCTCCCGCGTACCGGCTCGAGGCCGCTTCCGCGATCTTGTCGATGATGGGTCGAAAAAGGTCCGTGTCGAAGTTGTTGTTGACGCCCTGGAGGATGGCCGTGAGCCTTTCCAGGCCGGCACCGGTGTCGACCGAGGGCTTCGGCAGCGGCGCCATCCTGCCCGACGCGTCCCGATCGAACTGCATGAAGACGAGGTTCCAGATCTCGAGCGTGTCGTCGCCGGGTCCGTTGACGAGATCGGCCGTGTTCTGGCCGGGTTCGTCGCCGCGGAAGTAGTGGATCTCGGAGCAGGGGCCGCACGGGCCCGTGTCGCCCATCGCCCAGAAGTTATCCGACTCGCCGAAGCGCAGGACGCGCTCTTTCGGAAGGTGCCGCTCCCAGAGCGCCGCGGCCTCGTCGTCGTCCCTATAGACGGTTGCCCAGAGCCGGGCCGGATCGAGACCGTAGCCGCGCGGACCGTCTGTCACCAGCTCCCACGCGAACGCAATGGCCTCCGCCTTGAAATAGTCGCCGAACGAGAAGTTGCCGAGCATCTCGAAGAACGTGTGGTGACGACCGGTGTACCCGACGTTGTCGAGATCGTTGTGCTTGCCGCCGGCCCGAACGCACTTCTGCGCCGTCGTGGCGCGCGCGTACTCGCGCTTCTCCCGTCCGGTGAAGACGTCCTTGAACTGGTTCATTCCGGCGTTGGTGAACAGCAGGGTCGGATCCTCTGCCGGAATGAGCGGGGACGACGAAACGCGGCGGTGACCGCGCTCTTCGAAGTACTTCAGAAACCTTTCTCGAACTTCAGTCGACTTCATGAGAACTGCGCATGATGGCAGAAATGGCTTCCGAAGCAAAACCGCGCCGCGAGAGCGCCGCGCGCACCTTCCGGCGGCGATCCGGCGGTGCGAGCTTCGCGTGGCGCTCCCAGAGCCGCTCGAACGCGCCGGAAAGTGCCGTGTCTTCCCGCTCGGGAAGCTCCGCCTCGAGTGCTTGGAGGATAGTCTCCCGGGAGAAGCCGCGGGCGGAGAGCTCCCTCTCCAGGCGGCCGCGCCCGTAACGCGCCGCCCGGACCCGCGCGACGGACCGGGCGGCCGCGAGATCGTCGAGCCAGCCTTCCTGCTGGAGCCGATCCGCCGCGGCGAGAGCCGCCTCCCGCGCAAATCCCCGCTCCGCAAGCGCCCGCATCAGCTCGACCCGCCCGCGCGGCCGAACCGTCAGAAGCCGCAGACCGCGTTCGTAGGCACGCGTCGCGGAATCCGGCTCTTTTGTCTTCGAAGTTCGACGACGCGTCGTCGGCTTACCGCCCGGCACCCGGCGCCTAGCGCCTGGCGCCTCCTCCCGGAGAGGGCGGCTGGTTGCTGAAATCGAAGGGCGACTCTTCCTCCATCGGGTTGAAATCCGACGGCATCTCGAGCTCGGCATCCATTTCTTCGCGGGCGATGTCCGACGTGGACTGGATGCCCTGGATCTTCAGCTTGAACTCGTTCGGGTTGGTCGCGCGCTTCAAGGCTTCTTCGAGCGTGATCAGGCCCGACTTGTAGAGCTGGTAGAGCGACTGGTCGAAGGTCTGCATTCCGTACTGCGAGGTGCCGGCCTGGATGGCGTCCTTGATGAGCTTCGTCTTCTCCTTGTTCTCGATGCACTCCCGCACGTACGCCGTGCGAACCAGGATCTCCGCGGCCGGCACGCGGCCGAGGCCGTCAGCGCGCGGCATCAGGCGCAGCGAGATGACCGCCTTCAAGACGGCGCCGAGCTGGAGCCGAATCTGCTTCTGCTGGTGCGGCGGGAAAACCGCGATGATGCGGTTCACCGTCTCGGTCGCGTCCAGGGTGTGGAGAGTCGAGAAGACCAGGTGGCCCGTCTCGGCCGCCGTGAGCGCGGTCTCGATCGTCTCGTAGTCGCGCATTTCGCCGACCAGAATCACGTCGGGGTCCTGGCGCAGCGCGCTGCGGAGGGCCACGGCGAACCCCTTCGTGTCGACCTCCACCTCGCGTTGGTTGACGATCGACTTCTTGTCCCGGTGCAGGAACTCGATCGGGTCCTCGACCGTCACGATGTGCTCGTTGCGCTGCGTGTTGATGTAGTCGATCATCGCCGCGAGCGTCGTCGACTTGCCGGAGCCCGTGGTCCCCGTGCAGAGGACCAGGCCACGCTGTTCCAGGCAGATCCTCTCGAGCACCGGCGGCAGGAGCAGGTCCCGGACCGTCAGGATGCGCGCCGGGATGACGCGCAGAACCAGGCCGACCGTGCCCCGCTGCTGGAAGATGTTGCAGCGGAAGCGGCCCAGATTCGGCACGGAGTAGGCGATGTCGATCTCGAGGTCGTTCTTGAACTTTTCCTTCTGCCGGGCGGACATGATCGAGAAAGCCATCGCGATCGTGTCCTCCTGCATGAGGCGGCGCACGTCGGTCAGCGGCGTCAAGACGCCGTCGATGCGGATGACCGGAAACGCGCTCACCTTGAGGTGGAGATCCGACGCCTTTCGCTCGACGGCGATCTTCAGCAGGTCATTGATGTGCATGGTTCCGCCAAGTTTACGCCGACCGGAGAGAGATGGAAAGGCTGTTAGACGCGGGCTTCCACCGGTATCGGCGTCAGCCAGCCGTACCGGTCTTCGGCCTGGCCGTGGATGAGGGCGAAAAAGTCTTTCTGAAGTCGCTCCGTGACCGGACCGCGCTTGCCCGAACCGACCGGGATACGGTCCACCGACCGCACCGGAGTGATCTCGGCGGCTGTGCCCGTGAAGAACACTTCGTCGGCGATGTAGAGCATCTCGCGGGCCATCGGCTGCTCCTGAAGGGTGTAGCCGGCGTCCCGGGCGAGCGTGATGACGGTCTCCCGGGTGATGCCGTGCAGGATCGAGCCGGCCAGGGGCGGCGTCAGGATCTTCCCGCCGTGCACGAGGAAGACGTTCTCGCCGCTGCCCTCCGCGATGTGGCCCGTCGCATCGAGCGCGATGCCTTCGACGAAGCCGTTGGTGATCGCCTCCATCTTGATGAGCTGCGAGTTCAGGTAGTTCCCTGTCGCCTTGGCCATCGCCGGGAACGTGTTCGGAGCCATCCGGTTCCAGGACGACACGCACACGTCGACTCCCTTTTCGACGGACTCGGGCCCCAGATACTTTCCCCACCGCCACACCGCGATGATCACGTCCACGGGGCTCCCGAACGGGTTGACCCCCAGCGCTCCCATTCCGCGGTAAACGAGCGGCCGGATGTAGCACTCGTCGAAACCGTTCGCCCGGATCGTCTCGAAGATGGCTTCGCGGAACTGCGCGAGCGCGTACGGGATCTCCATCCGGTACACCTTGCACGAGTCGTAGAGCCGTTTGATGTGGTCGTCGAGGCGGAAAGCGGCGGAGCCGTGCTTCGTCTTGTAAACGCGAGCCCCTTCGAACATCGCGGAGCCGTAATGGAAAACGTGAGAGAAGGCGTGGATCTTCGCGTCGGCGAAATCCACGAGCCGCCCGTTCATCCAGACCTTCTTGACGTCGTCGTAGGACATGCGTTCCTCCGTTTTCCCGGGATGATCCACAACAGTATCCCCCCGCCGGAAAGTCCGAGTCAAACGAGCGCGGCGTGCAGAAGCACGAGCGCAGCGATGGCGGCCGTTTCCGTGCGCAGCTTGCCTGCGGGCAGGCGGACGGACGTCCATCCGTGCTGGCGCGCTGCGGCGCGCTCGGCGTCCGACCATCCACCCTCCGGACCGACGAGCAGAGCCGACGAGCCCGGCGACAGCACGCGCGGGAACGCATCGCCGTCGAAATCGAGGAAGAGGCGATGAGCGGCCGGCGCCGCGAGGGCCTGCGCGAACGCCACCGGTCCCTCCACCTCGGGCCACCGCGCGCGCGCACACTGCTTGGCCGCTTCCCGCACGACGCGCGCCATTCGGGCGGCCCGCTCCGAGGACGCGCGGAAAGTCTGCGCACGATCGGACGCGACGAGGACGAGCCGCGCGGCCCCGAGCTCCGTTGCCTTCTCCGCGATCAAGGCCAAACGCTCGGAACGCACGCCCGCCACGAACAGCGACGGCGCGGGTCCGGTCTCCGGCTCGTCGAGCACGGCCTCGATCACCACCTCGAGCTCGGCCCTTCCGACCCGCGCTACGACGCCCTGCGCCGCGAGGCCGCTG
>WNGF01018062.1_pt1 | contig 12143 bp, 11 predicted proteins | sample 5400641 | NCBI WGS metagenome assembly WNGF01 (sample SAMN13153371, study PRJNA577476) | soil metagenome | isolation source: 80 cm soil or saprolite under grassland replicate 2 | place: USA:California | collected 2016-06-15
TGGCAGCTCCTTACGTACCCAGGAGAGCTGCAGCTCCTTCCCGTTCCACTCGACCTGCCGACCGTTCATCAGGTCCTTGATCATCCGCAGGCGCCGCTCGAACTCGTCCACCTTGACGGGCTTCAGCCCGACCACGCGCCGTGATGAGTCGCCGCGGCCGATGCCCATCACCATCCGGCCGCCCGTGACGTCCTGCATCGTCGCGTACCAGCTCGCAGCGATCGTCGGGTCGCGGATGCCGGGGTTCGTGACGCAGTGGCCGAGCTTGAGCCGCTCGGTCTGGGTCCCCGCGATCGCGAGCAGCGCGTAGGTCTCCTGCCAGAGGATGTGCGAGTCGTACGTCCAGCCGTGCTCGAAGCCGAGCGCCTCGCTGCGCTGGAGCACCTCGACCAGCCGCGTGTACGGCGGGTCCGGCAGGACGGTGACTCCGAAGCTGAGCAGGGGACGAGCATAGCGCTCCGAAATCGGCCGGAATGGCGTTCGCCTTCCTCGTGCTCGCGTTCTAACCGGCGACCTGCGCGATCGCCTTGTCGGCGAGGCGGTCGAGCGCCTGCACCGACAGCTCGAGGTGCTCCTCCTTCGTGTCCTCGAGCTTCGTGTGGGAGAGGCCGCGCAGGCTCTGCACGAACAGCATCACCGTCGGGACGCCGGCCCGCGCGACCTCGGCCGCGTCGTGGAGCGGCCCGCTCGGAAGGCGGTGCGATTTCCCGGCGACCTCGCGGATCGACTCGTCGGCGAGCTCGATCAGGGCCTCGTCGAACAGGATCGGCTCGATGTTCCAGATCCGCTCCCAGGCGACCTCGAGGTCCTCCTCGTGCGCGAAGCGCCTCGATGCAGCCTCGGCGTTGCTCAGCATCTCCGCGAGTTGCGTCGCATCGAGGTGGCGCTGGTCGAGCAGGCACTCCGCCGTCTCGACGACGGAGGTCACGATCCCGGGCCGCGTGACGACTCCGCCCAACGTGCAGACGGCGCCGTGGCCGGTCCGCTTGGCGATCTCGCGGATCTCGAGCTCCAGCTTGGCGGCCCCGGCAAGCGCGTCGCGGCGCACATCCATTGGCGTCGAGCCGGCGTGCGCGGCCTGGCCGGTGAAGGTGACGAGGTGGCGCTCGACGCCGAACGTGCCGAGCACCACTCCGAGCGGCAGGTCAAGCGCTTCGAGCACCGGCCCCTGCTCGATGTGCAGCTCAAGGTAGGCGGCCGCGTTCTCGAGCTGCCCGCGCGCCTCGAGCGCTCCGTCGAGCTCCACCCCGTGCTCACGCAGCGCGTCCGGGAGCGCGACTCCGTCGGCGTCGCGCCGCTGCCGGAGCTCGTCCTGGTCGGCCATAGTCCCCGACGCCGCCGAGGAACCGAAGAGCGACCGCCCGAAGCGCGCGCCTTCCTCGTCGGCCCAGTCGACCAGCCGGACCGTGACCGCCGGCTCGCCGTCCTCGGCCAGGCGCCGGAGCACCTCCGCACTGGCGACCACGTTCAGGGCGCCGTCCAGCCAGCCGCCGTTCGGAACCGAGTCGATGTGGCCGCCGATCAACACCGCGCGCTCGCTCAATCCCCGCAGCGTCCACCACTGGTTGCCCGCCTCGTCGAGCTCGTGCTCGAGCGGGAGCCCGGCGAGCTTCTCCCGCAGCCAGGCCCGCGCCTGCTCCCAGGTGTCCGTCCAGGCGACCCGCTGGGCGCCGTCCTCGTTGCCGGTGAGCTCGCGGAGCTCCTTCAGCTCGGCGACGGTCCGGCTCGGCGACAGGGGCATTCGCACGAGAATAAACTCGTAGCGATGTCGGTTCTGATCAAGGGCGGCCGCATCCTCACCGCGGCGGACGACTACGTCGCCGACATCTACGCCGAGGACGAGACGATCACGCTGATCGGCGAGGCGCTCGACGTCTCCGCCGACAAGGTGATCGACGCCTCGGGCAAGTACGTGCTCCCGGGCTGCGTCGACCCGCACACGCACCTCGACATGCCCTTCGGCGGCACGGTCACAATCGACGATGTCGAGTCAGGCCAGACCGCGGCGGCGTTCGGCGGCACGACCTGCCACGTCGACTTCATCATCCAGCCGCAGGGCGCGACCTTCGCGCAGGCGCTCGAAGAGTGGCGCGGGAAGGCAGAAGGCAAGCAGGTGATCGACATGGGCTACCACATGGCGGTCACCGATCTGAAGGAGGGCGGCACGCTCGAGGAGCTCGCCTCGCTGCCGGACGAGGGCGTCACCTCCTACAAGCTCTTCATGGCCTACAAGGGCGCGCTGATGGTCGACGACGAGACGCTCTTCCGGACGATGGAGGTCGCCGCCGAGACCGGTGCGCTGGTGATGGTGCATGCCGAGAACGGCGACGCCATCGACGTGCTCGTCAAGAAGGCGCTGGCCGAGGGACAGACCGAGCCGCACTACCACGCGTTGACCCGGCCCCCGGAGACGGAGGGCGAGGCGACGAACCGGGCTATTCAGCTCGCCCGCGTCGCCGGCTGTCCGCTCTACGTCGTCCACGTCTCGTGCAAAGAGGCGGTCGAGCCGATCGCCTCGGCGCGCGAGAAGGGCTGGGACGTCTGGGGCGAGACGTGCACGCAGTACTTCTTCGTCGACTACTCGTTCCTGGAGCGGCCGGACTTCGAGGGGGCGAAGTACGTCTACACGCCGCCGCCGCGCGCGAAGGAAAACCAAGCGGTGCTCTGGAACGCCGTCCGCACCGACGTTCTCTCTGCGATCTCGACCGACCACTGCGCGTTCCTCTGGGACGGCCAGAAGACGCTCGGCCGCGACGACTTCTCCAAGATCCCGAACGGAGCGCCGGGCCTCGAGAACCGGCTGCAGATGATCCACGAGTTCGGCGTCCGCGCCGGTCGAATCTCGCTCAACCGGTTGGTCGAGCTGCTGGCGACAAGCCCGGCGAAGCTGTTCGGGCTCTACCCGCGGAAGGGCACGGTCGCGGTGGGCTCGGACGCCGATCTCGTCGTCTTCGACCCCGAGAAGCAGGTGACGATCACGGCGGCGAGCCACCACTCCAAGTCGGACTACAACCTGTTCGAGGGCACCGAGGTGACCGGCTCGCCCGAGGTCGTGCTCCTGCGCGGGCAGGTGTTGGTCGAGAACGACGAGCTGGTCGCGAAGCCGGGCATCGGCCGTTACGTGGCGCGCGCGCGCTTCGGCAAGGAGCTCAGGGAGCGCGTGCCTGCTTGACCGCGCGCGAACACCTCTCGGACACTCGGCACCCCAAGCGAAAGAGGAGGTCAAGATGGCATCACTCGAGGTGAAGAGCGTCTCGTCCCCCGACGAGACCAGGCCGTTCGTCGACAAGGGACAGGTCGCGGTCGTGAACGTGGGCGGCCATCCGGCGTTGTACGGCACGTTCGAGCCGGGCTGGCGCTGGTCTGAGCACGTGAAGCCGATCGCGAACACGGACAGCTGCCAGGCCAACCATTTGCTCTACGTCATCTCAGGCCGGATGGGCATCGCGATGGAAGACGGAACCGAGAAGGAGGTCGGACCGGGCGACGTCGCCCTGATCCCGCCGGGACACGACGCGTGGGTCGCAGGCGACGAGCCGTGCGTCTCGATCGACTTCGGCGGCTACGCGCAGTACGCGCAGCGTTAGGAGGACGGCCAGGGCCCGGTTCTGGCCCCGTACACGATCACCACCTCAAGCCAGTCCAGCGCAGGATCAGCGGCGAGTCGCCCGTCCCCGCGGCCAACACAGCATCCGGGGCAAGCGCGTCGACCGCCGACAGGATGTTCCCGTAGGGCTCGTGGCCGGGCTCGGTGTCGGCGTAAGCCGCCACGAGTTGTCGCGGATCAGGATCGCCCTGGTTCGGTTGTCGAGGAAATCCGTTCCCACGGCCCACACGTCCCCGTTCGCCAGGGCGCTGGCGCCAAACAGGAATGGCCTTTGCGTAGCAAACGCCGCTCCAGCGCGATCCGTTCGAGTGCTTGGCGACGTAGTCGTGCTGGCTGCTGATCGCATAGAGATCGTTAGACGCGAGGCCGGCGAGCGCGTTGAACATGTCGTACTCCTGGCCGCCGACTTACTCGTCGAAGGCCCACGCCGTGCCGTTCCAGCGCATGAACGAGTCAGCGGGGTCCCCCTGTTCGCCGTTTGTGACCCCGCCCGTCCTACGCGAGGCGCTCAGGTTCGGTTTCACGCTAGAGCTCGGGAAGCTCAGCCGCCACGAGCTTCGCCTGCTGGATCCCATGCAGGCGATTCGGGAGCAACCCGATCATCAGGTCGCGGAACGCTGCCCCTGCGGCACTGCTCGCCTGAGCGAGACGGCCGGCTTGGAACGAGCGCCTGACGACCTGCGCGGTCCGCTTTCGCCGCGCAGCTTCGTAGGCACGCAGCCCGGCGCCGGGATCGGATGCATCGCGCAATGACGCCGCGAGGACCACCGCGTCCTCCAGCGCCTGCGCCGCACCTTGACTCAGATCCGGAGTCATCGGGTGCGCGGCGTCGCCGAGAAGCGTTGCTCGGCCGCGACCCCAGCTCGGGGCGGGTCTGCGCCAGTAGATGCCCGTGCCCGAGATCGCGTCCTCCGAGGTGGCGGCAACCGCCGCTTCGATCGGCTCGTGCCAACCCTCGACGAGTCGCGCGAGCTCGGCTTTGCGCCCGGGCACGAGAGCGGCCTCCGGTTCGGCGCTGCTTTCGGCGACGAACCAGTAGACACGCCCGCGCCCGATCGGGATCAGGCCGAAGCGCACACCGCGGCCCCAGGTCTCTGTCATGCGCCCGCGGAGCGCGTCGTGCTCGAGCTCCGTCACGGCGCGCCAGCCCGTGTAGCCCGCGTAGAGCAGTGGGCAGTCGCCGAGTAGCCAGGCACGAGTCTTGGAGCGAAGCCCGTCGGCCCCGACGAGCACGTCCCCTTGGAGCTCCCCGCCGCTGTCCAACCTGACCGCGACGCTTGCGCCGCCGTCACGGAATCCCGCGCACGCGGCGCCGAGCCGAAGCGACTGGCCGAGCTCTCCCGCCATGACCTCCTGCAGGTCGGCCCGGTGCACTCCGAGCATCTCCCGCCCCTCCAGCGGCACGTCGACGAGCGGCGCGCCGCTCGGCTTGCAGGCGACCAGACGGCCCGTGGCGAGCCCCTGCGCCCTGACCGCGTCGCCGATCCCGATCCGGTCGAGGGCGAGCATCGCGTTCGAGGCGAGCCCGAGCCCGGCGCCGACAGCCTCCAGCCGCTGCGCCTGCTCCAGCACGACCGCCTCGATTCCCACCCGTCGCAGCGCGAGCCCGGCCCCAAGCCCGCCGATCCCGCCCCCGACGACGAGCGCCCGCAATCGACCTAGCGCGTCTGCGGGAAGCCCAGGTCGACCTTCGATGTCGCCGGATCCGGCCAGCGGGCCGTGACGACCTTGCCTCGCGTGTAGAACTGGATCCCCTCGGGCCCGTAGATGTGCAGGTCGCCGAAGAGCGAGCTCTTCCAGCCGCCGAACGAGTAGTACGCGACCGGCACCGGGATCGGCACGTTGACGCCGACCATGCCGGCCTTGACGTCGAACTGGAACTGCCGCGCCACGCCTCCGTCCCGCGTGAAGATCGCGACGCCGTTGCCGTATGGGTTCTCGTTCACGAGCCGGACGGCCTCGTCGTACGTGTCCACGCGCGTGATCCCGAGCACCGGGCCGAAGATCTCGTCCTTGTAGACGTCCATCTCCGGCTTGACGCCGTCGAGCAGCGAGACGCCGAGGTAGAAGCCGTTGCCGTCCGGGGCCGTCTCCCGCCCGTCCGTGACCACGGTCGCGCCCTCCTCGCGCCCCCGGTCGATGTACGAGGCCACCTTGTCGCGATGCTCGCGGGTGACCAGCGGCCCCATCTCCGACTCGGGGTTCATCCCGTCGCCGACCTTGACCTTCGGTAGCCGATCCTGGATCGCCTCGACGAGCTCGTCGGCCGCGTGCCCGACCGCGACCAGCATCGAGACTGCCATGCAGCGCTCCCCGGCGGAGCCGTAGCCGGCACTGACGGCCGCATCAGCCGCCATCTCGATATCCGCGTCCGGGAGGACGATCATGTGGTTCTTCGCCCCGCCCAGCGCCTGCACCCGCTTGCCGTGGGACGTGCCGGTCTCGTAGACGTAGCGCGCGATCGGCGTCGACCCCACGAATGACGCCGCGGCGATGTCCGGATGCTCGAGGATCGCGTCGACCGCGGCCTTGTCCCCGTGCACGACGTTGAAGATGCCGTCGGGCAGCCCCGCTTCCTTCAGCAGCTCCGCGGTGTACACCGACGCGGACGGATCTTTCTCGGACGGCTTCAGGACGAACGCGTTCCCGCAAGCGATCGCGGGCGCCCACATCCACATGGGCACCATCGCCGGGAAGTTGAAGGGCGTGATCCCCGCGACGACGCCCAGCGGCTGGCGGATCGAGTAGACGTCGATCCCGGTCGAGGCCTGCTCGGAGAAGCCGCCCTTGAGCAGCTCCGGGATCCCGCAGCAGAACTCGATCACCTCGAGCCCGCGCGCGACCTCGCCCTTCGCGTCCGAGAGCACCTTGCCGTGCTCGGCGGTGAGGATCTTGGCGATGTCCTCGGCATGGTCGTGGAGGAGCTCGCGGATGCGGAAGAAGAGCTCGGTCCGGCGCGAGAGCGAGACCGAGCGCCACGACTCGAACGCGCCCTTCGCCGCCTGAACCGCCGCGTCCACCTCCTCGGCCGAGGCAAAGTCGACCTCGCCGGTCTGGACGCCGAGCGCCGGGTTGTAGACCGGCCCGCTCCGTCCCGAGGCTCCCTCGACGCGCCGTCCGCCGATCCAGTGTGAGATGCGGGAGATCTGGCCTGCCTGCTCCTCGGTGAACTGATCCGCAACCTCAGTCACACCGCCAGCCTAGCGCGGACGGTAGGTTCCAGGACCATGAGCGGCGAGCTCCGCGAGCACGCCGATGCGTACGCGCGGGTCGCGCTTACGAACATCGAGCGGGAGTTCCCGCACCACGAGGGGCATCCGCAGTCAGACGCGAGCCCGATCCCGCGGCCACGTGAGCTGCACCCGGCGTTCTACGGCAGCCTCGACTGGCATTCGTGCGTCGAGATGCACTGGGTGCTCGTGCGGCTCCTCCACTTGGCGCCGGACCGCGGGCCCGAGCGCGAGATCAGGACGGCGCTCGACAGCCATCTGACCGCGGAGGCGCTGGCGGGCGAGGTGCGGTTCTTCGGCGAACCCGCCAACCGTCTGAGCGAACGGCCCTACGGCTGGGCCTGGGCGCTGCGGCTCGCGGCGGAGTCCGTTCCGCGCCGGCCTGCACGGAAACACCGCCTTCGCGTTCTCGCTCTTGCTGCCGTTTGCACAGGCGCAGAGCGACGTGTTGCTCGAAGCTGTTACGGAAGCCGCCGCGCGCTGGTACGGCGACGACGCCGGTTACGGCGCAGACTGGGAGCCCTCCGACGCGGACTTCCTCTCGCCCGCGCTGACAGAGGCCGAGTTGATGTCGTCGCTCCTACCCCATGCGGAGTTCCCCGCGTGGCTCGAGCGATTCTTACCGGGGATCGCCGACGGGGAGCCGCCCAATCTCTTCACCCCGGCCGTCGTCAGCGACCCGACCGACGGTTATATCGCGCACCTGCATGGCCTCAACCTGAGCCGGGCGTGGTGCTTTCGGCGCTTGGCGGCGGCGCTTCCGGAGCCCGATCCACGCGTGCCCGTCATGCTCGCGGCCGCGGAGCGCCATGCGGAAGCGAGCCTCGACCAGGCGGTCGAGAGCAACTACCACCTGACGCACTGGCTCGCGGCCTACGCAGTTCTGTACCTGAGCGACTCGGCTGACTAGGATCGCTTCCATGGCCGTCGAGCAAGGCCTTGACGCGAAGCGGATCCAAGAGCTTGACCGGCAGCACGTCCTGCATTCCTGGTCGGTGCAGAGCCAGATCGCGCCGCTGCCCGTCGCCGGCGCGGAGGGCCGCCACTTCTGGGACCACGACGGGAACCGCTACCTCGACTTCGCGTCGCAGCTCGTCAACGTCAACCTCGGCCACCAGCACCCGAAGGTCGTCGCCGCGATCCAGGAGCAGGCCGAGAAGCTGACCACGATCGGGCCGCCGATGGCGCACGAGGCGCGCTCGGAGCTTGCGCGGCTACTCGCGGAGGTCACTCCGGGCGACCTGACGATGTCGTTCTTCACCAACGGAGGCGCCGAGGCGAACGAGAACGCGATCAAGCTCGCGCGCTGGTACACGGGCCGGCACAAGATCGTCGCGCGCTACCGCTCGTACCACGGCGCAACCGGCGGCGCGATCACGGCGACCGGCGACCCGCGGCGCTGGCCCGCCGAGCCGGGCATCCCCGGCGTCGTGCGGATGCTCGATCCGTACACGTACCGCTGCCCCGCCGGGCATCCGGATCCGTGCCCCGTCTGCTCCGGCGCGCCGCACCTCGAGGAGATCCTCCAGTACGAGGGGCCCGAGAACGTGGCCGCCGTGCTCATGGAGACGATCGTCGGGACGAACGGCGTCATCGTGCCTCCCGACGGCTACCTGCAGTCGATCCGGGAGGTCTGCGACCGCCACGGGATCCTGCTCGTCCTCGACGAGGTGATGGCCGGTTTCGGCCGCTCGGGCAAGTGGTTCGCCTGCGAGCACTGGGACGTCGTCCCGGACATCATCACGGTCGCCAAAGGGATCAACTCGGGCTACGTGCCGCTCGGCGCGATGGTGATCGGACAGAAGCTCGCGGACTGGGTGCAGGACAAGTACTTCGCGGGCGGCCTCACGTACTCGGGTCACGTGCTCGCCTGCGCGGCCGCGATCGCCTCGATCGAGGCGTTCCGCGAGGAGGGGATCGTCGAGAACGCCGCTGCGCAGGGCGAGGCGCTCGGCGACGCGCTACGGCGCCTCCAGGAGCGCCATCCGTCCGTCGGGGAGGTTCGCGGCAGGGGGCTCTTCTGGGGAATCGAGCTCGTCCGCGACCGTGAGACGCGCGAGCCGCTCGTGCCCTTCAACGCGAGTGGCGAAGCGTTCGCGCCCATGGCGGCCCTGATGAAGGCGGCGCTGGAGCGCGGCCTCTACCTGATGACGCACTGGAACGTGATCATGATCTGCCCGCCGCTCACGATCACGCGCGACGAGCTGGACGAGGGCCTCGGCATCCTCGACGAGGTCCTGTCGCTCCAAACCTGAGGCGTCGCTTGCGATGCCGATCTCAGGACGCACGGCTATGCCGGGCGTCCGTCTGAACTGACCGCTCGACGCGATGGACGTCGGCGAGCGGATACTGAGCTACGCTGTTGAGCTCCGCCGCCGAGGGGAGAGTCCTCATCCGCACAGTTCGAATCGAGGCGCCGACGTCGACTGTCGCCACTCAGCTCGCGCACGACCTGATGCCGTTCGCGCGGACCGACGTCGTGCCGCTCGAAGGGGAGCGCTGGGAGGTGCGGGTCGAGGAGAGCTCGGAAGACGAGCTCGACGTCGTCCTCCAAGCGATCGCACGCTGGGCCGGTGAGCACCGCCTCGGGCAGACGGAGGTGCTCGTCGACGGCGAGCGCGTCGAGCTACCTGCGGGCTAGTCCGTTCGAAGCGGAAGCGCCGCCGCGACGTGGCGGCGGCCGTTGACCTCGTAGACCACGTCGACGCTGTCGTTCTGCCGGTAGGTGCCGGCCACGCCGAGGAAGAGCGAGAGCCAGCGCCAGAAGCCGAGCCGCCCCTCGCGCGCCAGGTCTCGCTCGAAGACGAGCTCGTCGCCCTCGCGGCGAAAGTCCCGCCCCTCCTGCTGCCGGACACCGTTCAGGAAGACCTCGAAACACTCGCCCGCCGCCGGTGGTAGCTGCACGCGCGTCCGTTCGTCCACGGCTCGTAGAATGCCACCCGCCCGTGCGCCGGCTCTTCCGTGTCCTCACGTGCGTCGCGCTGCTCGCGCTTGCGGCCGCCGAAGCGGCGCTCGCGGGCGACGGCGGCCTCTCACCCGCGCCCAGCGCCTCGCCGAACGAAGCCGGAATCCGGGCCGTCTACTGGCTGATCCTGGGCATCACCGGGGCGATCTTCCTCCTCGTCGAGGTGGCGCTCGTCCTCTTCATCGTCCGCTACCGGAGCCGCGGGCGGCCCCGTGAGGTGGAGGGCCCGCAGGTGATCGGTCACACGAACCTCGAGCTCGCCTGGACGGCGGCGCCGGTTCTCATCCTCGCGGCGATCGCGGCCTTCGTCTTCTGGAAGGTGCCAGGGATAAGCAACGCGCCCGCAGCCTCCGGCGCCGGAGAGGAGACCATCCGGATCGAGGGCCACCAGTTCTACTGGGAGTTCGTCTACCCGAACGGGGCGATCTCGATCGACACGCTGCGCGTGCCGTACAACCGGAAGATCAGGCTCGAGATCACCGCGCCCGACGTCGACCACAGCTGGTGGGTGCCGGAGCTCGGCGGCAAGCTCGACGCCATCCCGGGGCGCGTCAACCACACCTCGTTCCGCGCGACGAAGCTGGGCACCTTCCGCGGCCAGTGCGCCGAGTTCTGCGGCATCCAGCACGCGGCGATGATCGCCTACGTGAAAGTGCTGCCGGCGGACGAGTACGACGCGTGGGTCGAGCGCCGGAAGACGCAGCCGACCGAGATCGGCCGGGAGACCTTCGTCGGCGTCTGCGCCAAGTGCCACGGGCTCGCGGGCCAGGGCGACATCGGCCCGCCGATCGCGCAGAGCGCGCTGCTCGCGGACCGCCGGGCACTGACGGCGCTGATCCGCAACGGCGGGATCAAGATGCCGGCGGTCGGCAAGACGTGGAGAGACGGCCAGCTGAACGCGACGCTGGACTACCTGCGGAAACGGTTCAGGACGGGCGGAAGTGGCGGTTAGGGTCGAGCCCGCACCGCTGTCAGTGGTCGTCTCGCGCGGGCGGATCTCGAGCTGGCTGACGACCACCGACCACAAGCGGATCGGGATCCTCTACATCGCGACGAGCCTCGCCTTCTTCCTCGCGGGCGGAATCCTGGCCCTGCTCATGCGGGCGCAGCTCGCGACGCCGAACGAGCACTTCATCCGGCGCGACTCCTACGACGAGCTCTTCACGATCCACGGGACGACGATGATCTTCCTCGTCGTCGTCCCGATTCTCGCCGGCTTCGGGAACTACCTCGTACCGCTGATGATCGGCGCCCGCGACGTCGCCTTCCCTCGGCTGAACGCGCTGTCCTACTGGCTCTTCCTGTTCGGCGGGATCGTCCTCTACTCGAGCTGGTTCGCGTCAGGCGGCGCAGCGAAGGCCGGCTGGACCGGCTACCCGCCGCTCTCGACGTCGGCGTACACGCCGGGCCACGGCATCGACCTCTGGATCCTGTCCCTCCACATCCTCACGCTCGCGTCGCTCGCGGGGGCGATCAACTTCCTGGTCACGATCCACAACATGCGGACGGCCGGCATGACGTGGATGCGGCTGCCGCTGTTCGTCTGGTCGATCGAGGTCTACGCGGCGCTGCTCGTGGCGGTGCTGCCGGCGCTCTCAGGCGGGTTGACGCTACTGCTGCTCGACCGCCAGGCCGGCACCCACTTCTTCATCCCGACCGAGGGCGGCAACGCGGTCCTCTGGCAGCACGTCTTCTGGTTCTTCGGCCACCCCGAGGTCTACGTGATGATCCTGCCCGCGATGGGGATTGTCTCTGAGGTCATCCCTGTCTTCGCGCGCAAGCCGATCTTCGGCTACACGGCGATCGCGCTCTCGACGATTGCGATCGGGTTCTACTCGATGCTCGTCTGGGCCCACCACATGTTCTCGGTCGGGCTGCCGGGCTACCTCCAGGGGTTCTTCATGATCTCGTCGATGATCATCGCGGTGCCCACGGGCATCAAGATCTTCAACTGGCTCGCGACGACCTGGCGCGGCAACCTGCAGTTCGACACGCCGATGCTGTTCGCGCTCGGCTTCATCGCGATCTTCATGATCGGCGGGCTCTCCGGAATCTTCGTCGCGGCGTATCCGTTCGACTGGCAGGTGACGGACACCTACTTCATCGTCGCCCACCTGCACTACGTCCTCTTTGGAGGCTCCGTCTTCGGGATCTTCGGCGGACTGCACTACTGGTGGCCGAAGATGTTCGGGCGGCTGCTCGACGAGCGGCTCGGGAAGCTCTCCTTCTGGCTGATGTTCGTGGGGATGAACCTGGCGTTCTTCCCGATGCACATGCTGGGCCTGCTCGGGATGCCGCGGCGCGTCTACACGTACGGTCACGGCGGGCTCTGGGAGTGGTA
>WNGF01016303.1_pt1 | contig 12142 bp, 11 predicted proteins | sample 5400641 | NCBI WGS metagenome assembly WNGF01 (sample SAMN13153371, study PRJNA577476) | soil metagenome | isolation source: 80 cm soil or saprolite under grassland replicate 2 | place: USA:California | collected 2016-06-15
TGGAAGACCGATTACCTGGAAGCTTTTCCCTCAGCCGCGGCGAGCGCGGACTTCTTCGTCACGCGTCCCGGTCCGGCCCTGCTGCGGCTGTAGGAGCACGTCCGACTAAGAGCAAAGAGGCAAGAATCTGGAAGTCGGGTAGCGCCATTGCTTGGCCTTGGTGCGCGGCGCGAGGAGTCTCCCAGAGGGGAGGAGCCTCGCGCCGCGGGAGCGAGAGCGCGACGAGGGATCAGGCGCGCGGTCGAGGCCCCTTGGCCGAGCCGCGCCCCGGCGGCGAAGCCGGGTCCCGAGTTAGCGGGAGCGACGGCTAGCCTGCGACGCCGACCGGGACCTCAGCCGGCGTCGTCATGACCTCGAAGACCGGCGGGTCCAGGATGTGCCGCTTAACCGTGCACTGATCGATGGCCCGGATGATGGCGTCACAGTACTTCTCGGGGAAGCCGCGCGGCAGACCGATCTCGATGCGAACGCGCGAGACGCCCTTCCGGGCCGCGTCCGTTTCGGTTGTCAGGCGGACGGCAAGGCCGTCGGTGTCGAGCTCCCGCTGCTGGCAGAAGCGCAGCGCGTAAAAGCCGGCGCAGGTTCCGAGGGAAGCGAAGAAAAGGTCAAACGGCGAGGGCGCCGTGCCGGTGCCTCCTTGCGCAACCGGCTGGTCCGTTCGCACCGCAAAGCCGTCGAAAAGCGCCTCGACCGCCAGGCCGCCGGGAAACTGTATGTCGATGTTCATGACAAAAAGCAGACTCCCTTTCGCCGCGGGGCGCCTGATGCAGTGGCACCAGTCCGGGGCCGAGGCCGATTGAACAAACTCGTATTCCCGCCTGGGGCCCCTGAGTCTCGCCCCCGCTCTCGTCCGGACGGAATTCGCGGCGGCAAAGCGTCGTTGCGGGATTCGGGTGGGTGCGAAAGTCGCGCCCGGTGAAACTGTCAGGCGTTTCCCGGCATAGTTCGAAAAGGTGATTTGGGCCGGCGCGGCCCTTGCAAGACCGAAGAGGGGTGTTTGGGAATGAATGAGATCTTGAATCTTCCGGTCGTTCCGATGAGGAACGCCGTGCTTCTTCCGGGCGTGTCCTTTCCGATTTCGGCAGGGCGGCCGGGAACGCTGCGTGCGATCGAGGCCGCTTTGAGCGGCCCCGACCGGCGCGTCTTCGCCGTCGCGCAGCGGCAGGATGCCGACAACGTCACGCCTGAAATGCTTTTCACGATCGGGACAATCGCCAACTTGGGCTCGCTCCAGCGCGGACTCGGCGGCGTGCGGCTTCTGCTGGAAGGCCAGTCCCGCGGCATCGCCATGCGCATCGCCGCCAAGAACGGCTATCTCGAGGCCGCCGTGCAGGAGGCCCGCGAGATGAGGCCGCTCGACGAGAAAGACTCGGCTTTTGTCGCTCTTCATCGCGAGGTGCGCGAGCGCGCGGCGGAGCTCGCCAAGAAGCTCGGCCTGCCCGAAGAAGCGATCGAGCAGGTCCTTTCCGAGGTGAACGACCCCGGCAGGCTCGGCGACCTCGTGGCCGGCTACATCGAGGTCTCCACAGCCGACCGGCAGGGGTTGCTCGAGACTCTTTCGGTCGAAGACCGGTTGCGCCGGGTGCTCGTCTTTGTTCAGCGGCAGATCGACGTCCTGTCGGCACAGGAGGACATTCAGTCGAAGGTCAAGGAAGAACTGGGCGGCCGGCAGCGCGAGGTCTACCTGCGCGAGCAGCTGAAGGCCATTCAGAAAGAGCTCGGCGAGGGCGAGGACGGGCAGGACGAGTCGCTCAAGGAGCTCAAGGCCAAGCTCGACGCGCTCGATTTGCCCGAGGCGGCGCGCAAGGAAGTCGAGCGTGAGTGGTCGCGCCTGACCCGCGCCGGCCGGGAGTCCATGGAATCCCAGGTCATCCGCACGTACCTCGAGACGATCGCGGAGCTGCCCTGGAACACGCGCAGCGAAGAGAAGCTCGATGTTCAGGAGGCGGCGCGCATCTTGAACGAGGACCACTACGCCTTGACCGACGTCAAGGACCGCATCCTGGAGTTCCTGGCCGTGCGCCAGCTCTGGGAACAGCGTGAGAAGCGGGAGGAGAGCGAGATCAAGACCGGCGAGGCCAAGACCGAGGCGGCGCCCAGGGAAGAAATTCCCGCGAAGGTTCTGGATGAGAACGGCTCGCACAGGCGCGGCCGCATCCTTCTCTTCGCTGGCCCTCCCGGCGTGGGCAAGACTTCGATCGCGAAATCGATCGCCCGCGCGATGGGGCGCAAGTACATCCGCATCTCTCTCGGCGGTTCGCGCGACGAGGCCGATATCCGCGGCCACCGGCGCACATACATCGGCGCGATGCCGGGGCGCATCCTCCACGGCATGAAGCAGGCCGGCACGAAGAACCCGGTCTTCCTGCTGGACGAAGTCGACAAGCTCGGCGTTTCGTTCCAGGGAGACCCGGCCTCGGCGCTGCTCGAAGTTCTCGATCCGGCGCAGAACGACAGCTTCACGGATCACTACCTGGGCGTGCCGTTCGACCTCTCGGAAGTTCTCTTCATCGCCACGGCCAACTTCATCCAGAACATCCCGGGCCCTCTCTTGGACCGGATGGAGGTCATCAACTTTGCCGGCTACACGGAAGAGGAGAAGCTCGCGATCGCCAAGAGCTACCTCGTGCCGCGCCAGCTCCGGGAGAACGGCCTGGAGCCCCCGCAGCTCACGCTGCCCGACGGCGCCATCCGCGAGGTCATTGCCAACTACACGCGGGAGTCGGGGGTTCGCCAGCTCGAGCGCGAGCTTGGCAAGCTCGCCCGAAAGGTCGCGCGACGGATCGCGGCCCGTCAAATCGAGTCGCAGACCGTAGCTCCCGAGGTCGTCCGGGGGCTCCTCGGCAGGCCCCGTGTCCATCCCGAGAAGATGGCGCGCGAGGATCAGGTCGGCATCGCGACGGGCATGTACTACACGCCGGCTGGCGGCGACATCATGTTCGTCGAGGCGTCGCTGATGCCCGGCAAGGGCGATCTGATCCTGACCGGGCAGCTCGGCGACGTCATGAAGGAATCGGCCCGCGCCGCCTGGACGTTCGCGCGCTCGCACGCCGAATGGCTCGGCATCGCCGACCGGGAGTTCAAGCGCGATCTGCACATCCACGTACCCGCGGGCGCCATCCCCAAGGACGGCCCTTCCGCCGGGGTCGCGATGGCCTCAGCCGTCGTGTCGGCGCTCTCGAAGCGGCCGGTGCGCAATGACGTCGCCATGACGGGCGAGATCACGCTCTCCGGCCGCGTTCTTCCGATCGGCGGCTTGAAGGAAAAGATTTTGGGCGCCGTGCGGGCCGGCATCGACGAGTTCGTGATCCCGAAGGAAAACGAGGCCGATCTCGAAGATCTGTCGAAGGAAGTCCGCGACGAGATCGAGGTCACGCCGGTCGAGACGCTTGCTCAGGCTCTGGCCTTGACGCTGCGTGACACCGTTCTGGAGAACGGCCGCCTCCAGTTCAAGGCCAGCCAGCTTCGCGAAATCGGCGGCACCGCGCACTGAGCGGGGCCCGGCGCCGTACAATGCCGGAAGCTTTCCATGCGTCTGGCCGCCGGCACCCGTCTCGGCCCGTACGAGATCCTCGGCGCGCTCGGCGCCGGCGGGATGGGTGAGGTTTACCGCGCCCGTGACCTGCGGCTCGGCCGCGAGGTCGCCGTCAAGGTTCTTCCGGACGCGCTCGCGCGCGACACGGACGCCCTCGCGCGCTTTGAGCGCGAGGCGCGCGCGGCGGCCGCCCTCTCGCACCCCAACGTCGTCGGCATCCACGACTTCGACCGCGATGCCGACGTGGCGTACGCGGTTCTCGAGCTGCTGGAGGGCCGGACCCTGCGCGAGTGGCTCGCCGCCGGCCCGGCGCCGCCGCGCAAGGCCGTGGAAGCGATGGCCCAGGTCGCGCGCGGGCTCGCTGCGGCGCACGGCAAGGGAATCGTCCACCGGGACTTGAAGCCCGAGAACATCTTCGTCACGCGCGAGGGAGTCGTGAAGGTCCTCGACTTCGGTCTCGCCCACATCCGACGGCTCGACCCGGCTCTGTCCGGCGCGCGCACCGCGGTCGAAACCGAACCGGGCACGATCCAGGGCACGGCGGGTTACATGTCTCCGGAGCAGGTCCGCGGCCAGCCGGTCGACCACCGCTCCGACATCTTCTCCTTCGGCGTCGTGCTCTACGAAACGCTCGCCGGCCGGCGGCCGTTCCAGGGAGACTCCGCGATCGAGACGATGAACGCGATCCTGAAGGACGAACCGCCCGAGCTGCCGGAAGCGGGCCGCTCGGCGCTCGCGCCGCTCGAACGCCTCGCCCGCCGCTGCTTGGAGAAGGACCCCGAGCAGCGTTTTCAGAGTGCGCGCGATCTCGCGTTCGCCCTGGAAGCCTATTCCGGCGCCGTGCCGCTCCTTCCACCGACCGGCCTCGCGCGTCCGGCCGACGGGCGGCGTTCGGTGGCGGTTCTCCCCTTCAAGGACCTGGCACGCGATCCTGCCAACGAGCATCTGGGTCTCGGCCTTGCCGACGCGTCGTGCCCGAGGAGGCCGGGCGCCAGCTCGGCGTCGACGCGGTCGTGGACGGCAGTTTCCAGCGCGCCGGTGCCCGACTGCGCGTCACGGTTCAGCTCGTTCGCACGGACGGAGGCCAGTCGCTCTGGGGCACGAAGATCGACACGTCGCTCGACGACATCTTCGCGATGCAGGACCAGGTCTCCCGCAAGATCGCCGAAGCGCTCGAAGTCGAGCTGACGCCGTCCGACGAGCACCGTCTCGCCCAGGCGTCACAGCCGGCCGGCGCCGCTTTTGAGCTTTACTTGAAGGGCCGCGTCCACCTCCTCTACGAGACGCGGCCCGATCTCGCCGTCGCGATCGAGAGCTTCGAGAAGGCGCGGCAGCTCGATCCTGCTTCGGCCCTGCCGGTCGCCGGTCTCGCCGACAGTTACGCACGGATGGCTTACACGTTCGAGCCGGAGGCGGGCTGGTACGCGCGCGCCGTGGCCGCGACCGACCAGGCTCTCGCCATCGACCCGTCCCTGCCGGAAGGGCGCTATCTGAAGGGGCGGCTGCTCTGGAGCCCGCAGCGGGGCTTCGATCACGCCGGAGCGTTGCGCGAGTTCCGCGCCGCAGTGGCGACCCGCCCGAGCCTGAACGAGGCGCACCACTGGCTCGGCATCCTGTTCTTTCACGTCGCCCTGTTCGAGGAATCCCACGAGGCGTTCCGGCAGGCCCTCGCCATCAATCCGGCGGACCTGATCGCCCGGGTCCACGCGGCGACCTGCCGTTTGTACCAGGGCCAGTGGGCCGAAGCGCGCGTGCTGTGCGAAGAGGCGCTCGACCGCCAGCCGGATGCGACCTGGCCGCACTATCAGCTCGCGCACGCGCTGCTGCGCACGGGCGACCGCGCTTCGGCCGCCAGGGCGATCGAGCTCGCCTCGAACCGCTTTGCCGCCGAAATCCTGTTTCACCCGTTGCGCGCGATCGTCGCAGCCTTGGACGGCGACCGCGACGAGGCCGTTCGGCAGATCGCGCTGACCACGCAGAACGCGCAGGCGTTCGGCCACTACCACCACGCGCAGTACGACGTCGCGTGCGCCCACGCTCTGCTGGGTGACCGGGATCAGGCGATTGCGTGGCTTGCCGATGCCGCCGGAAACGGTTTTCCGTGCCACACGTTTTTCGAGCTCGATCCGCTGCTCGCGCAACTCCGACTCGACCCGCGGTTTGTGGATCTGGTGGCAAGGCTCACCACCGAATGCGACGGCTACGGCGCACTCTGGCGCAGGCTCAACGCTTCCGGCTCCGGCGCCTCCGCCACGCTCCCTTAGGCCGCGCTCGTCAAAGCTCGATGACCACGGCCCGGTTCACCGGCCGGTAGCCCACGTCGCACGCCGAGGCGTTCACGAAGGTCGTCCTCTCGGTCTTCAGGATCCCCCGTCCCTCGTGAATGTGGCCGAAGACGTGAAGCCGCGGCGGCTTCGCCATCGCCGCGAGCCGGTCTCGAAGCTCTTCGCACCCGACCGTCTCGCCCGTCACCGTTCTATCGAGCGTCCCCATCGGCGGCCCGTGCGTGACGAGGATGTCGATGCCTTCCGGGATCCGCTCCCACTTCTCGTGGAGCTTCTGACCCCGGGGCAGGTTGAACGCCCAGTCGCCGAACCAGGGCTGCCAGGGAGAGCCCCAGATGCGCAGCCCCTGCACGGTGATCTCCGAGTCCTGCAGATAGACCGCCTCTCGAACGAGCGCCCGCGCCCGGGCGTTCTCCCGTTCGAAGTAAAAGTCATGATTGCCCGCGATGAGAATCTTGTCCCGATGCGGCAGCGACTCGAGCCACTCGACCGCCGCCTCGACCTCCGCCTCCGTCCCGCGCCCGGTCAGGTCCCCGGCGTGGATCAGCAGGTCCCCTTCCGGCACGTCGAAGCTCTCCTGCCGGTTGTGCGTGTCAGAAATGCAGACGATCCGGGTCATGACGATCTCAAGCCTCGCCGCGCGTCGCGACCCTAAAGAGGTGGCAAACCGAGCGGTTCCCGAATAGTCTAACGGCCGTCATTGAAGAGGTGAGTCCCTGATGGACGTCTCTTCCCACGACGTTCTTCTGGTTGGCGGCGGCGGGGCTGGCTTGCGCGCAGCCATTGCCGTTTCCGAGTTCGATCCCAGGCTCTCCGTGGCCGTGGTCTCGAAGGTCTATCCCATGCGAAGTCACACGGTCTCGGCCGAGGGAGGAGCCGCCGCGGTCATCAAGCCGGGGGACAGCCTGGACGACCACGCCTACGACACGATCTCCGGGGGGGACTGGTTGAGCGACCAGGACGCCGTGGAGGCCTTCGCCCGCGAGGCTCCCGAGGAGATGCTGCGGCTGGAGCATTGGGGCTGTCCCTGGAGCAGGGACCCGGACGGACACATCGCCGTTCGAGCCTTCGGCGGAATGAAGAAGGAGCGAACCTGGTTCGCCGCCGACAAGACCGGCTTTCACATGCTGCACACGTTGTTCCAGACCTCGCTCAAATACGACGCCATCACACGATACGACGAATGGTTCGTCACGAAGCTGCTGGTGGACGAGGGCCAGGCTCGTGGCGTGGTCGCCATCGAGCTCGCGTCCGGGAGGGTTCAGGCCATCCTGGCTAAGGCCGTGATCCTTTGCACGGGAGGATGCGGCAAGGTCTTCCCCTTCACGACGAATGCGAACATCAAGAACGGCGACGGGATGGCCCTAGCCTACCGGGCGGGGGCTCCGCTGAAGGACATGGAGTTTGTCCAGTATCATCCCACGGGCCTCCCCTTTACCGGAATCCTGATCACCGAGGCGACTCGCTCCGAAGGCGGCTATCTCCTCAACAAGGACGGGTATCGGTACCTGCAGGACTATGACCTGGGGACTCCGCAGGCCAAGCCCGTCCTGCGCTCCATGGAGCTCGGACCGCGAGACCGGCTCTCTCAAGCCTTCGTGAAGGAGCAGGAGAAGGGACGCACGATCAAGGGCCCTTACGGCGATGTCGTCCACCTGGACATCCGACACCTGGGGGAGAAGCTCATCGACAGCAGGCTCCCCTTTGTCCGGGAGCTTTGCCTCAAATACCAGAACATCGATCCCGTCAGAGAGCTCATCCCGGTCAGACCCGTCGTCCACTACATGATGGGAGGCGTTCATACCGATATCGATGGCCGAACGCCGCTTGAGGGTCTGTTCGCGGCGGGGGAAGTCGCGTGTGTCAGCATCAACGGCGCGAACCGCCTGGGCTCGAATTCCTTGACCGAGCTGCTGGTCTTCGGCGCCCGGGCCGGCAGAGCCGCCGCGGCTTTCGCGTCAAAGGGGACCGAATCCTCCGGACCCGCTCTGGCTCAAGCGATGGATGAGAAGAGACGATTGGAAGAAGATTTTCTCCGGAAGACGACGGGGCGGGAGACCATCTCCGGTCTGAGGGAAGAGATGCAAAGCGCCATCGAGAAGGGCGCGGGAATCTACCGGACGGGCGCCTCGCTCGTCGAGACAGCCGAGAAACTGCAGCAGATTCAGGAGCGCTTCCGCAACGTGGGACTCCAGGATCACAGCCGAACTTTCAACACCGAATTGACCGCGGCCGTGGAGCTCTCCTTCATGCTGGAGGTGGCCGATGCGATCGTCCAGAGCGCCCTCCATCGAACGGAATCGCGCGGGTCTCACCAGCGCACAGACTTCCCGGCACGAGACGACAATAAGTTCCTCTCCCATTCCCTGGTCTTCCGCAACCAAGATGGATCGTCCCGGGTGGACTATCTCCCCGTTACGATCACCCGCTGGCCACCCGGGCAGAGAGTTTACGGAAGGTAGGCCGACATGACGGAATCGATCACACTCGAGGTCGCGCGCTACCGACCGGAGCGCGAGAGGGAACCGACTTTCCAGAACTACGACGTGCCCTTCCGCAAGGACTGGGTCGTGCTGGACGCCTTGAACTACGTCAAGGACAAGCTCGACGGGTCTCTCTCGTACCGTTGGTCCTGCCGGATGGGAGTCTGCGGAAGCTGCGGGATGATGGTGGATGGGGAGCCAAAGCTGACCTGTGCCACGTTCCTCTCGGACTACATGCCCGGACCTCTCCGCGTCGAACCTCTCCGATACTTCCCTGTCGTTCGCGACCTCGTCGTCGAAATGACCGACTTCATGGTCAAGCTCAAGAGTGTGAAACCATGGATCGTGCGGAAGCAGGAGAAGCCTCTCTCCGAAGGAGAGTATCTCCAAACCCCGGAGCAGTTGGACACCTACAAGCAGTTCAGCATGTGCATCAACTGCATGCTGTGCTACGCCGCCTGCCCTGTCTATGGGCTGGATCCTCAATTCATCGGACCCGCGGCCATTGCCCTGGCGCAACGCTACAACAAGGACTCCCGCGACCAGGGATCCGAGGAACGCCTGGATATCCTTTCCCAGCACGAGGGGCTCTGGGCCTGCACGTTCGTCGGGGAGTGCACGAAGGTCTGCCCCAAGCACGTCGATCCGGCGGGGGCCATCCAGCAATACAAGCTGACCTCGACGAAGGAGTGGTTCAAGTCTTTTCTCATGCCCTGGAGGGGTCGGTGAGCGCGACGCCTGGCTACACGGAATACCACCCTCGCTGGTACCGAGCCCGGATCTCCACCTACTGGTGGAGTCGGCGATGGGTTTACCTCAAATTCATCTTGAGAGAACTCAGCAGCATTTTTGTCGCTTACTTCGTGGTCCTCACCATGCTCCAGGTTCGGGCGTTGACTCAGGGGGCCGAGGCCTACGCGAGATTCCAGGAGCGGTTGAAGGCACCAGGCCTTCTCATCCTGAACACGCTCACACTCTTGTTCGTGCTGTTCCATTCCCTGACCTGGTTCCACCTGGCACCCAAGGCGATGGCCGTGCGGATGCGGGGAAAGCGGGTTGCGGATTCTTTGATCGTGCTGCCTAACTACCTCGCGTGGTTCGCGATATCCGCGATCGTGGCGTGGCTTCTTCTCCGAAGATAAATGGCCAAGAGATCGAACGAACCCTTTCTTTGGGCGCTCTTTTCCGCCGGCGGAGTTGTGGCCGCCCTTCTGATCCCCGCGCTCCTGTTTCTTTACGGCCTGGCGTTTCCGCTGGGATGGCTCGAGCCACCGAGTTTCCAGAGGACACTCGCTCTGGTGAGCCATCCCCTGGGGCGCCTCCTCTTGTTCGTTCTCTGGTCTTTTTCGCTCTTCCACTGGGCTCACCGCTTCCGGTACACGCTCTACGACGGCCTGCAGATCAAGCACTTGAACGAAGTGATCTTTTTTCTCTGCTACGGCGGAGCCGTGGCCGGAACCGCACTGGCCGGTTACATGCTGTGGACGATTCCTTAGCGACTTCCGGAGGCCATATGGATCTGAAGCTCAAATCGATCTCGCGCGCCGCAATCTCCGAGGCCATCTCCAAGGCGGAGCTCTATCGCAACTTGAACGAGCCGGGAGAGGCCGAGTCGATCTGCCGTGACATTCTCGCCGTCGAACCGGACCACCAGCTCGCGCTGCGTTTGCTAGCCCTCGCGGTCACCGATCAATTCACCGGAGGTGCCGGCGACCGCTACGCCGAGGCGGAGAGCGTTTTTCAGAGTCTCCGAGACCCCTACGAACGGCTCTACTACACGGGTATTGCGCACGAGAGACGGGCCAAGGCGCTTCTGCGCTCGGGCGCAAGCCCTCATACGGTGATCGTTCTCTTCGAGCAGGCCATGAACTGTTTCGAGCACGCCGAGAAAACGCGTCCCACGGGCAACGACGACGCCATCCTGCGCTGGAACCGCTGCGTGCGCCTTTTGCAGACGCGCGCCGCCTCGGAGTGGCAGCGCGAGATAGAAGCCTTGGACACGAGCGACAGCCCCCCGGTCTAGCCCGCATTATTCATGATCGACTCCGGCCGCCGCTCCGATCTTCTCCGCCGATACGGCGTCAGCGCTCCTCTGCGACGCGCCCCGGCATCGCCGTCGTTGCGCTTCCTTGTCTCGGCGAAGAATCTCTGTCGCGGAGAAGGTGTGCTCGCGCGGCGCAGCATCATTCCGAACTCAATCCCTTTATGCGCAATCACCTGTCCGGGTTTCGGCCGGGTGACCACGAATAATCCGGGCTAGCCCGCGGTGTTCCGCCGCCTGCTGGCCCGCTTCGGCTACGCCGCTCTCGGAGCCGTCTACGTTGCGCTCGGCACCGTTGCCCTGCTCGTCGCGATCGCCGGCGCGCGCGACCGGGCCAAGGGCTTCGCCGGGACCTTTCGATTCATTCTCGGCCGTCCGAACGGTCCCACCATCGTCGCCTGCATCGCCGTTGGGCTCGGAGCGTTCGTGCTGGCTCAGCTCGCCGACGCCGCGGACCACAGGCGGCCGATGTGGGGGCGGTTTTTGGCGTTCGCTTCCGCCGTCGGCCACGGCGGGCTCGCATGGATGGCCATCGCCCTGTTGCTTCGCTTGAAGCGCGGTCCGACCTCGACGCACTCGGCGCTGGCGTGGCTCCTTTCGCGGCCGTGGGGTGCGACCGCGCTCAAGGCGACCGGCATCGTCGTCATCGCCGCCGGCGCCTTCCAGCTCTGGCAGGGCGTGAGCGGCCGATTGCGCCAGCAACTCGTCCGCCGCCGCCTCGGCTCCGCGGCGTCTTTCGCGATCCGCGTCGGCCGCTTCGGACTGGCCGCACGAGGCCTGGTGACGGCGATCATCGGCTGGTTCCTCGTCCGCGCGGCCGAAACCCTCGATCCCCGCCAGTTCCACGAAGTCGGCGGCGCGCTGGAAGTCCTTCGCACCACCCGTTTCGGCGGGCTGCTCCTCGGCCTCGCCGGGGCCGGCCTCGCTGCCTACGGCGCCTACCTCGTGCTGCTCGGCTTCTTCCGCCGCGCGAGCTAGCGCCCGGATCTGTGCATCGGCTTCCTGCGGTATCCGATTTGCAGAGAATTCGCCTATGAAGCGTTTCATCGCGTTGTTCCTGGGAATTCCCGCGCCCTGGGCCGTTGCGGCGGTTTTCGTGGTGCCCGCCCTCGAGACCGCTCTCATCCTGGGACTGATGTTGCCGGGCGAGCTGACCGTCGTGCTCGGAGGCGTTCTGGCGGCTCGAGGACGGGCGCCTCTGCTCGCGATCATCGCCGCGGCCGTCGCCGGCCCGATCACGGGCGACGTCATCGGCTATCGGCTCGGACGCCGCTACGGCCAGGAGATCGTCCAACGACGTCTCGGGGGCAAGTGGGACCGCGCGCACCGCTGGCTCTCGAAGAAGGGCGGCGGAACCGTCTTCCTGGGCCGTTTCCTGCCGTTCCTGCGCTCGGTCATGCCCGCGACGGCGGGTGCGATGGGCATGCCGGCGCGCCGATTTCTCCCGTGGGACCTCTGCGCCGCGGTGGTCTGGGGAGTCGCATCCACGCTGCTCGGCTATTTCGCCGGCCGAGACTTCCGGCACGTTCTCGAGCTGCTCAACCGCTTCTCGCTGCTGCTTCTGGCCCTCGCGATCGTCGTGGCGACCCTGGTGATCTGGAGGCGCAAGAAGCGGCGTTCGGCGGCTTGATTCCACCGGGTCAGCGCTTGCGCCAGCCTTTGACCGGCCCGGCGTGAAAGAACTTCTCGGGAGTCATGACGCCGTCGGTCTTGAAGACGAGCCCGTCTTTCATCACGAAACGCACGTCGCGCAGGGTGTCGATGTCCTCGAGCGGGTTTCCCCGCACCGCGATCATGT
>WNGF01008953.1_pt1 | contig 12140 bp, 10 predicted proteins | sample 5400641 | NCBI WGS metagenome assembly WNGF01 (sample SAMN13153371, study PRJNA577476) | soil metagenome | isolation source: 80 cm soil or saprolite under grassland replicate 2 | place: USA:California | collected 2016-06-15
TTGCGCATTTCCGATGCCGAACTGTCGGAAAAAGCGCAGATCAGCTCGCAAGCAGTCCGTGAATTGCAGGGTGGCCATTTTGATGACTCGACGCTCTTGCAGGTTGCGCCGGTTTTGGGTCTCGCGGGGCGAGCACTATGTGAACTTGCCAAGGGTGAGTGGCACCCAAAAAAAATTGATGAGCGTGACGGCTTCGCACAATTCAACACGCATTATCACGATATGGCGGTCAACGCCTATCTGATCTGGGACCCGGCCAGTCAGGCCGCGGCAGCCTTTGATACCGGCGCCGATTGCAGTGAAATGGTGCGCTTTGCGAACCGCCACAAACTAAACGTGCAACTCATTCTCCTTACCCATGCACACGCCGATCATGTCGCGGACCTGCCGCGTCTGCGCGAAGAAACCGGTGGGGAGGTTTTTGCTCCGGCGCGCGAAAAAGTCCCCGGCGCGGAACCAATCGAAGAAGGAAAGCGTTTTCGGGTCGGCAACCTGGAGATCGACACGCGACTCACCTGGGGTCATTCCCCCGGTGGAATGAGCTACGTGGTGACCGGCCTCGCTCGCCCGATCGCAATTGTGGGCGATTCGCTTTTCGCCGGCTCCATGGGTGGCGGAAACGTGTCCTACGACGACGCGGTTCAAAATAATCTCGAGAAAATCCTAACGTTGCCGGATGAGACGATCATCTGCCCCGGACACGGTCCAATGACCACGGTTGGGGAAGAGAAAGAGCATAATCCATTCTTTGCACGCAAAATCTGAATTGGTAAGACGAGAATTAAGAAGGTGACGTTGATCACGCAGGCGGTTTAGTCTTGCAGCGTCCGCGTGTAAGAACTCTGTGCACGAATGCGTGAAATTACGGAATTCGTGCGGCGTCCACAGACCGCCGCCACAGCATTAACCGCCGACGGCCTGATAATGGCCGAGACCGCGTTTCCACATCGCGCGCGCGGCCGCCCAGGTGAGCAGGAGCCAGCCGCTTTGAATTGCCAGCGCTTCCGCGAGCGCGGCGCCTTTTAGTCTGCCGAGGAAAATCGCGACGGGGCAAAACAATTCGTAATAGAATGGCAGCCATTTCATCACCGCCTGCACCGCGTTTGGCATGATGTCGATAGGAAACATTTGGCCGCCCAGGAAATATTCGAACGAGTAAACGATGAAAACGATGGTGGAAATTTCCAGGATCCAGAAGGCCATCATCGCAAGCGAGTAGGTGATGAAGAATTGCATCAACGCCGCCATGACCATCGAGATGCTCGCAAGAACATAAGTCATCGCTTGATCAGGCAGCGCGATGTAGTGCCGGAAATAAATAAAGATCAGCGCGATGGGCGGCAGCGTGACGAATGTGTAAACCAGGCGGCCGCTCATAAAAATGCTGAAGCGATAAGCGAGATAACTCATCGGTTTCGTGAGAAGCGAATTGATCTGTCCCTCGCGAATGTCGGCGGCGATTTGCCATTCGTCTTCGGTGGGCGTGACGAGATTGCTTACCAGTAGCGTCAACAAATAATAGTAAATCATCGAACCGTAATCGTACCCATGAAGGCCGCCGCCGCGTTCCTTGAAAATCGCGCGCCAGAGAAAAACCGTGCCTGCAAGTGGGATCAATCCGAAGAGGGCGCGCAGAAAATAATTCCAGCGATATACGAATGTGTTCTGCAGCCCGATGTTAAAAACCGAGATGTACTTGTCGATCTTCACGCCGGAAATTAATTAGGAAGGCAGGTAAGGTTTCACTGAGATCGTAGATAATGGCCAATCCGACTTTCGTAGATGGCTTCGCGACTCCAATTCACTGGACTTTCGTCTTTGCTTTGGCACGGAATTACCCGGGGAAATCATTCGCGTTTTGGCACCTTTTCGCCCCGGCGTTTTTCGATGCGGATCTGCTTCTTCTTTTTGCGTTCACGCACGCAATTTTCGTTTGCGGTCGTTTGGAACTCAAGCCCTTCGATCGATTGCGGCCCTTGAGCGCCTATTGTTGCGCCGCTCGCCTCGCGATTCAAGCAGGCTGGGAAGCCCGCGTGCCGCACAGGCAAGATGCCTATGTTCCGACCGGAGCGCTTTTCTGCGCGAGTTCCACTGCGAGATTGATCGCTGCAGTCATGCTGTCGGGCTGCGCGATTTCTTTGCCGGCAATTTCAAACGCGGTGCCGTGATCGGGGCTGGTGCGGGGGAACGGCAGGCCCAGTGTTACATTCACGCCGCTGTGAAATGCGTGCAGTTTCAGCGGGATCAACCCTTGATCGTGATACATGCAGAGAACAGCATCGAATTCACCTTCGATCGCACGATGGAAAACGGTGTCGGGAGAGAGGGGGCCGGTGAATGTGGCAGGTTGATCGCTGATGGTTGATAATTGATGGTTCAGCTCATCGACAGCTGGCGCGATGATTTCGATTTCTTCGCGCCCGATCTTGCCAGATTCACCAGCATGTGGGTTCAGACCCGCGACGGCGATGCGCTGCCCGCCCCACACCGGACGATTACTCTTCGGAACTTGACTGCTTAAAGCAGTCAAGTTTCCAAGGTCGTCGAGTTCCAGTGATCGAGATTGGAGAAAATCGGCGAGCAACAAACCGACACGGACAATCTCCGATTGCTTGATTACGCTTGGAACGTCGCGCAATGGAATATGGGTGGTAACGAGTGCGACCGTGATTTTTCCGCCGGTCAAACACATCGCGAAGTTTTTCACCCCGCAGCGGTCAGCAAAAAACTCAGTTTGCCCGGGGAATTTGAAACCGGCTTCGTACATCCGTGCTTTGTGGACGGGCCCGGTAACGACGGCATCGAGTTCATCGCGCCGCGCGAGTGTAACGGCTTCCTCCAGCGCAGCCGCAGCCGCGCGCGCAGTCTCAAGCGTCGGCTGGCCTAACCAACAATCCGGATATTTCCCGATGACCGCATATTCGGCAGCGGTTGGCAGATCTCTTGAATTTAGCGCGGCTTGAACGATCTCCGGCCCAATGCCGGCGCAATCTCCGAGCGTGATCCCGATACGCGGTTGCATCGCGCATTGTCACGGAAGTTATGCCTCTCCGCAATGAAGACTCGTAATCGTGCTCCTGCTCGTGATCGCAATCGAGGCTTTGGACCGAGTACGAACGCGAAGCGAACATTCAACGCTCAACCCAACATCGAACTTCAGAATGTCCGAATGTAAGCCTTCGCGCGCAAACCGGCGATCCAGCGTTCCTGCAAACCTTGCGCTTCCAGTTGGATTAGTTTCCTCTCGATATCGGATCGGGCTTCGGCGAGCGAACGGGTCGTGCCGCCGTGTTTGTCCTCCACCTTGAGGATGTAATAATTGCCAGCGTAATCGATGATGTTACTGATTCTGCCAACCGGCATGTTGAAGGCGAACTTTTCCAGGGGGGGGGCGAGCGTTTTGCGCTCGATCCAGCCCCAGTCGCCGCCCAGATCGCGGGTGCTGTCTTCGGAATAGACCTGCGCCATGCGCTCGAACTCTGCGCCGCTTGCCAATTTGCCGAGCACTTCTTCAGCCATCGCTTTCTGTGCCGCGGAGTTTCCGGTATCGGCGTGAGCGGGAATCATGATCATGCGCAGTTTGATCTGCTCTTTGGTGGTGAATTCCTCGCGATGCTTCTTGTAGTAGTCTTCTATTTTCGTGGGTGGAACGATCAGGCTCGTCTTGACGTTCTTACTGCGCATCGCCTGCACGATTATTCTCTCCATTTCCTTTTCCTTGAACTCGCCCAGCGTGTAACTCTGCGCCTCGAGCGTCTTGATAAACGTGTTGCGATCCCCGCCGAACGACTCCTGGATGATTTGGTGCATTCGTTGGTCCACAACATGATCCGGGATCTGATAGCTTTCTTTTTTGAATGCCTGGATGATAAGCCGTCGATCCACCAAATCTTTCAAAGCCGCCTGTCGCACTTCCTTCAGTTTATTTTCCAGCTCCGCGCCAGTGTATTGTGAACGCAGCAACTTCTCCCGTGGCGCAGACAAAGCCCGGATTTGCGAGTATGTGATCACGTCCCCATTCACAACCGCAGCGATGCCGTCCACGACTTGGGGTGCCTGAGGCTCCTGGGCGAGCGCGCAGCAAAGTGGCAATAGAGCAAGCCCAGAAACTGCCAGCAAGGTTTTGGCAAACCTACGCATTATGTGTCTCATAGTTTGTTGATCAAATCCAGAATCTCCCTGAGGTGCTGTTCGATTTTGGTTCCAACTAAACGGGGGAATTTGCCCGCGACAAGTATAAAATCTCCGCCCCGGGTCAACATCAATTTGCGTTCGCGCACCTCGACGCGGCTCACCCCGGATTTTGCCGCAGCGAGCTTGATTTCGGTGAGAAGGAACAAATTGTCAACCGCCATTGGGAATGATCCAAAGCGATCGCGCCAATCGCGCCGCAGGCGATCGAGCCGCTCACGTGTAGTGATTTGCGCAATATCGCGATACGCCCGGATGCGCAGGGTGGCGTCGCTGATAAAACTGCCGGGCACAAAGGCGGGCACGCGGCCATTAGTAGAAGCGACGCCTCGTCCCTTGTCTTGGTGGGAAAGCGGCCAGGCGTCGCTTCTACTTTGCACGAACTGGGCTTCATTGGTGGCGACGAAATCGAGGCGTAGATCGACGTCAAGCCGGAGCCGCAGTTTCTCACCTTTGAGTTGCCCGACTGCCTGCTTGAGCAACTGACAGTATAAATCGAAACCAACCGCCATGATGTGGCCGCTTTGCGCCGTGCCCAGAATGCTGCCCGCGCCGCGGATCTCCAGATCGCGCATCGCGATGCGAAAACCTGCGCCCAGTGAGCTGTATTGCTTGATAGCGCTGATCCGCTTGCGCGCTGCGCCAATTGTCATCATTTCGCGCGGGAGAAGCAGATAGGCGTACGCTTTGTGCTCGGCGCGGCCGACGCGGCCGCGCAATTGATAGAGATCGGCGAGACCAAATCTGTCGGCGCGATCGATGATGATGGTATTGGCGTTAGGAATATCGAGACCGCTTTCGATGATTGTCGTGCAAGCGAGCACGTCGATCTTCCCGGCAATGAATCGCGCCATGACCGCTTCCAGTTCGTCCGAATCCATCTGGCCGTGGCCGATCTCGACCCTGGCCTGCGGGCAAAGATGAACAACGCGATCGCGCGCGAGAGAGATCGTTTGGACACGGTTGTGCAAGAAAAACACCTGACCCTGACGCTCGAGTTCACGATTGATCGCATCGCGAATGATCCGCTCATCGTAGGCGGACACGACCGTCTCTACCGGCAAGCGGTTGAGTGGCGGGGTCTCAATCGTGGACATGTCCTTTACGCCGACGAGCGAAAGATAAAGCGTGCGTGGGATTGGCGTAGCGGAGAGCGTCAGAAGATCGACAAGCTTAAACAGCTCTTTGAATTTCTCTTTGTGCAGAACGCCGAAGCGCTGTTCCTCGTCGATAACTACCAGGCCTAAATCTTTGAAAACGACATCGCCGGAGATAAGCCGGTGTGTGCCGATGACAATATCGACGCCGCCTCCGCGCAGCAGCTGCAACACTTTCTTCTGTTCCGCTTGCGATCGGAACCGGCTGAGCATTTCGATTCGCACCGGGTAATCGAGCATGCGCTGCCGGAAGACCTCGAAGTGTTGTTGAGCGAGAACGGTAGTCGGCGCGAGAACCGCCACCTGTTTGCCATCCATCACTGCTTTGAACGCGGCCCGAATTGCGACTTCCGTTTTGCCGAAGCCGACATCGCCGCAGATCAAGCGGTCCATCGGTTGGGGGCGCTCCATGTCGATTTTTGTATCGATGATCGCCTTCATTTGATCCGGCGTTTCGCGAAAAGGAAAAGAATCCTCAAATTCCGCCTGCCATCTTGTGTCAGGGCCAAACGCGTGACCGGGATGCGTCTGCCGTTCCGCCTGAAGTGCGAGCATTTTGCCCGCGTAATCGAAAATGGAAGCAGCTGCGTTTTTCTTGGCGCGCGTCCATTTCGCGTCAGCGAGCGAACTGAGTGGCGGCGACTTTTTGCCGACACCGACGTAACGCGAAACCAGATAGGCTTGTTCGAGCGGGACGTAGAGTTTTGCTTCGTTGGCAAACTCGAGCGCGAGGACTTCCTGAGCTCCATCTTCTGTAGTAACAGCCGCGTCGGCTGTGCTCTTTGATGAATCAGGCGACACGACTGCCTCTACAGTGTGCGGAGATTTTGCAAGACGGATGAGACCCAAAAATCTCCCGATGCCGTGTTCGACATGGACAACCAGATCGCCTTCGGCCAGTTCGCTAAAATCAATCTGTACACGGTGACGTTCCGCGCGACGCATGCGTCGCCGCGGATGGGCGGCGAATCGTCCGAATAATTCCGCGGCCGACAGCACGACGAGATTGGCCGCCGGGAAACAAAATCCGCGTGCGAGGGTTCCTTGGGCGAGATGGATGTCTTCAGTGGCGTCCTGCATAATCTCGCGAAACCGCTCGATCTCGCCTTCAGTCTGAAAATAAATGATGATTTTTGCTTTGTTCGCGCGCCATTCCTTCAAGTGCGCGATAAACTGTGCGCGTTTCGCTTGCGCGAGCACGAGATCGCCGATCGCGAACTCGCCGACTTCGGAATCCTGGAACGCTCCGCTGAAATCTTCCGGACCAAACTCAATCCAGCCCTGGCTGATCTGAATGTGCGCGCTGGAACTTTTTTCCGGTTCGATATCGATCCGAAGATGATCGGGGGCCAGATAATCACGGACTGTCCCGCTTTGATTCTCAATCGGCCCCAGCAGAATATCGACCGAAGCCAAATCACGGAGCGAAGTTTGAGTATCGATGTCAAACTCGCGGAGCGATTCAATTTGGTCGCCAAAAAATTCCACACGCACCGGTAACGGCGCTTGCCACGAATAAAGATCGATAATGCCGCCGCGCACAGCGAATTGTCCGCGGGTCGTGACTTGCGCAGCGCGTTCATAACCGGCGCCCGCGAGTTGTTCGAGAAAATGTTCCATCTTCTCGTTTGCCCGACGACGAAGCTGAACAATTGCGGATTGGAGCACGCCGCGCCTCGGCGCGGCCTGGTCGAGACTTGCCCGCGTTGCGACAATCAGATGCGGACTGGGCTCGCGCTCGACTTGCGTGAGCACCGCGATCCGTTCCGCTGCGATTTCCGGGTCAGGCAAAATATTTTCGACGGCGGCGAATTCGGCTTCCGGCAGGAAGAGAGCGGTGGGATACCAGTTGAGCAAGCCTTCGTAGAGCAGTTCCTGGGAATGAACACTGGGACAGAAAACCCAAATGGTCTTGTCGATCTTACGCGCGAAAGCGGCGACGAGAAATGCCTGCGCCGGCTCGATGACGTGCGAGAACTGTACCGGCCATTGCGCTTTCTCGATTGCTCGAAGTTTGCGCGCGATTGGCTCGCTCGCCGCAACCATTTCCAGAAGCTCTGTGTGTCCCGATTTGTGCACCGGTTAGGTGTCGCCGAAAAGAGGCGAAAATTCAAAGCTGCTCCAGGAAGCAGCTTTGGATCCGATGATTAGAGCGTCCTGCCGATGGCTGCCGCGACGGCGCGGAGGCGCGGAACAAGGTCGGCAAAAATTGCCGGGGTGAGCGCTTGATCGCCGTCGCTTTTCGCCAGTTCAGGGGAATCGTGCACTTCAATCATGAGCGCATCCGCGCCGGCAGCAAGGGCGGCGAGAGACATCTGCGGAACAAATTCGCGCAGACCGATCGCATGCGTCGGATCGACAACGACCGGCAGATGTGTCTTGGATTTCAGGAGCGGAACAGCGCTTAAATCGAGCGTGTAGCGTGCCGCCGTCTCGAACGTGCGAATGCCGCGCTCGCAGAGAATGACGTTCATGTTGCCCTCGCTCAGGATGTACTCCGCGCTCATAATCAGTTCGTTGATCGTGGCGCTGAATCCGCGCTTGAGCAGGACCGGCAATCTGCTGCGGCCCACCTCCTTCAAGAGAGAAAAGTTGTGCATGTTTCGGGTGCCGACCTGGAGACAGTCCGCGTATTTTTCGATCACAGACAAGTCTCGCGGGTCCATGATCTCAGTGATCACAGGCAGGCCCGTTTCCGCACGCGCTTCAGCGAGAAACTGAAGTCCTTCCTCACGTAATCCCTGAAAACTGTACGGTGAAGTGCGCGGTTTAAACGCACCGCCGCGCAAAATTTTCGCCCCGGATTTTTTGACGATCTGTGCAATCGAGCAAATCTGTTCCTTGCTTTCGACCGAGCATGGGCCGGAAATGAGGACCACATGTTCCTCTGCGCCCACTCGCACTCCGCCAATTATGACAGCGGAGGGCCGGCGTGAATTGCGCGCGGCAAGTTTATAAGGTTTCAACACCGGCACGATCGCTTCCACGCCCGCCATGGAGGCGACCGGCTTTTCGCGAAGCAGCGCTTCGGGCCCAATCACACCAATGATCACGCGCGATGCACCGCGGCTGATTTGTGCATCGAGCCCGAACTCGCGCACGCGGGTGACAATCCGATTGATCTGTTCCTCAGTCGCGTTCGGTTGCGTGATGATGATCATATTCCCTTCGGCGGAACGATGAGAATGCCGCCGTCGCCGATTTTCTGCAAGCCCAGATGCTGACGCTCCCCAAGGAATCTAATTCGTAATGGTGACTGGCGTACCGACTGAGACCGATTTAAAAAAGTTTTCGGCCATGAATTCAGGCATTCGGATGCAGCCGTGCGATGCGGGGTAACCGGGCAAATAGCCTGCGTGCAGTCCAGTCCCAGAGACGATGCGCATAAAGTACGGCATCGGCGTACCCCTAAAGTGGGCACCGGGCGGTTTCGGGTCCTTGGTGACATCGACATTAGGCACGACAACGTTTCCCGCTGAATCAACGTAATCGCCAAACAAACTGGAAACGTGATTGACGTCTTTCTGGGTGATGGAGAAGTGGCCGTATGGCGTGTTTAACCCTTCACGACCGGTCGAAAGCTGTGAGACACCGACGAGCACACCACTCTTATAAAAATAGGCGCGCTGCTCTCGGAGACTGATGGTAATTGAGGGTTTTCCATTAGCGCTGTCCCCATCCCAGTATGAGACGGTATCATGCGCAGGACCAGCAGGGGCATTGCCGTAGGCGCCGCCCAAGTATTGTGTCTTGGCAGAAAAGCGGGGGTCTTCGCTGCAACCAGCCGCGAAAAGTAGGAGCGCAAGGTAGAGTAACGCCTGTAAACTGCTATAAGGTGGACGGAGCATAGGAAATTTGGGACGGACTTTTAATGCTCAACCTATGCAAAAAGTCAAGCTGAGAGCGGGCACTCAGCGATTCAAGAAATACAAGTAAAAAGCTCAACCGGCCATGCCGTCCGTTGCGGCTTGAATTGTGCCTTGTTTAGTGCAGAGTTTCCGCCGTTATCCGCCGAATTGTGATACACACTTGATGCCAACCTACGAGTATTCTTGTCAGAAGTGTGGCCAGACTTTTGAAGCGTTCCAGTCAATGCGCGACGAAGCGTTTCGCGAGTGCCCAAAGGATCTCTGCCGGTTGCCGAAGTGGGGACATGGAAAAGTGAAACGCCTGCTTGGCACCGGGGCCGGTCTTATCTTCAAGGGGTCCGGCTTTTACATCACGGACTATCGAAGCGATTCGTACAAAGAGGCGGCCAAAAAAGAATCTCCTGCCACGCAAGCAGGCGGAGAAAAGGCAAGCGCGCCTAAAGAGGCTGCTACGAAAAGTTCTTCGCCTGCTCCGAGCAAGGGATCCGAGAAAAAACCGGGAAAAGAATCTGCCAGATGACTCTTGGAATATGGCGGCGCGCCCCCAAAGGCTGTCGGGGCAGCGCAAGTGCATTTGCAGCTTGCCGAAAATAAAGAGACCGGCGGTTCGCCCATGCGCCCCTGCGAAATCCGCCGGTCAACCAACCGAAAGAGCAACACCTGATCTGCCACTCTCATCGCAATCAGCGCGAAGAGCTGGATCAGCCTGCGTATCCGTGGTCACGCTCGTAAGCTCGAATTGCTCGGCGCGTTTGTGGCCCCATGACTCCATCAACGGAGCCACCATAATAGCCGGCCCGGGCAAGTCGGCGTTGCAACTCGGCCACCCTTGATCGGGTGCCGGATCCGTACCCGTATCCAGCCTGGCCTTGGCCATAATTATATCCGTAGCCACCATCGCCGTAGCCACCGTATCCGTAGCCGCCACCGTAACCATAGCCTCCGCCGTACCCGTAGTAATCGTACGGGTACCCATAGCCGTAATATCCGTATGGATATCCCCAGCCCCACCACGACGGAAAGCCGAAGCTGCCGATGAAGATGACGTCATTATTATCATGATGATGATGACGCCAATTGCCGTTCCAGTTGTTCCAATTACGACCACTCCAGTTTCGGCCGTTCCAGTTTCGGCCGTTCCGATTACCGCCGCTCCAAGTACGGCCGCTCCAATTACCGCCGTATGTCCCCCGGTATGCTCCCGACGGCGCGCTCCGAGCCGGCATCGAGCCGACGTGTGCACGGCCGCCACCGCCAGCACGCCGCTGGCCGTTCGCAACTGAGACCGGTAACGCCAGCGCGGCGATGCAGCTTATTAAAAGTAAACGTTTTGCATTCATAGTATTTCCATTTCCTATAAATTAGACCCCTCCAATGGCAAATAGTTTCGACATTTCTTCCGCCGACCATTGAAAAATCTCGGCCGCAAATTCGTGCTCGCTGGCTCGCCCGGTTTTCGATATTAATATCCGCCAGCTACCGATGAGGATTTTCCGTCCCGTGATCATCATAACGATTCTGTCGATCGTTATGTTGCAATCGGTGGGTGCGGCGCCACCGGCGCGCAGTGTGAGTCCTTCGCAACAATTCATCATTTATGGCGCGGACGCGAGGCTGCGCGGCGCGCTTTCCGAACTTGCGGAGCGGACCAAGGCCAATTTGCTCGCGCTGTTACGGCAGCGTGACAGGTGGAAAACGGCGGTCGTAATCAATTTGCAGCCGCAACAGGCGAACCTGCCTGAAATTCCGCCGGCCGAACTGCGATTCAGCCAGACTGGTTTTGGCCTGAAGTTGCAGCTCGATCTGACCATCACCCAAAACCTCGACGGTTCATTAGTGGAGCGCGAACTGCTGCGCGCCATTTTACTGGAGATGATTTATCGAAAGGAGCCGGACATCGCACCTGACACGATTTTGGTCGAGCCGCCGGAATGGTTGCTCGACGGCGTGCTCGCCGTTCCGCCCGGACGCGACCGCGGTCCGCTTATTGAAGCGCTTTCCGTGTCGGACAAGAGAATATCGCTGGAAGAATTTCTGCGACAACGCCCTCGGCTACTCGATTCGGCTGGCCGCATGCTTTATCGCGCCTACTCGCTCGCGCTCGTGCAATTGCTTATCGATGAACCCGACGGGCATGTGCGGCTGGCGCATTACATCGGCAATCTGTCGCATGCTTCTAACGACCTCTTGGGTGATTTAAAAGCACAGTTTCCGTCGCTGGCTCGCGATAAGGAAAAAAACTGGCAATTAGGCGTGGCTCGACTAGGAGGCGCGCAAAGCCATCAATTGCTCACCTTTGCCGAAAGCGAGCGGGGCCTTGATGAATTGTTGCGCACGAAAATTCCAGATGCCGGAAAATCATTGGACTTGAGCGGCCTCGCGCAGCGGAAAGCAGTTACAATTTGCTGTTGTTCGCCGCTCAGGCGAATCCAGTCATGCGCCCGATTGCGCGGGAATACCAGCAAATCGCTGCGCTGCTTGCGCGCGGCAAGCGGAGGGGCGCCACCAAGCGCCTGACGCGCTTGCAAATTACTCGTGAACGGCTCGCCGCTCGCATGAGCGACATTGATGATTACATGAATTGGTTCGAAGCGACGCAAATGAAGAGCAGGAGCGGTGCTTTCGCTGGTTACCTCAAAGCTGTGGATCAATCGCAGGTCTCAACGCCAGGGCGACGCGATCCGCTGTCAGTTTACCTCGATGCATTGGCCGACCAATTCGAAGATTAGCAACCTTGTGCGGCGACGTGTCGCCGCCTTACCCCCGCGAGTGGGCCAGGGAATGTTTGAATTTTGGTCTTGGCAAATTGACAAATTGTTTCCAAGCTCGCGCCCACTAAAATTGATCTGAACCAGGCAGACGAGCTTTCCAAAGGAGCTTTTTCTTCGTTCTTCAGATCTGAACCACGCAGTCAAACTATCTA
>WNGF01016263.1_pt1 | contig 12139 bp, 12 predicted proteins | sample 5400641 | NCBI WGS metagenome assembly WNGF01 (sample SAMN13153371, study PRJNA577476) | soil metagenome | isolation source: 80 cm soil or saprolite under grassland replicate 2 | place: USA:California | collected 2016-06-15
GCCAGCTCCCGCAGGCGGGCGCGCAGCTCCGTGAGCAGCTCGTGATTCAGCGCGTTCAGCGCCTCGGGGCGGTCGAGCGTGACGAGCGCGACGGCCCCTCGGCGGTCGACCCGGACCGCTATGTGTTCACCTTCTCCCGCAGGAAATCGACGATCTCGCTCGTAGGAGCCCCCGGAGTGAAGACCTCCGCCACCCCAGCGTCCTTCAGGGCCCGCGCGTCCTCCGCCGGGATGGTGCCGCCCACGACCACCAGCACGTCGTCGGCTCCGTTCTCGCGCAGACCGTCGAGGATGCGCGGCACGAGCGTCATGTGTGCCCCGGAGAGAATGGAGATCCCGACGGCGTCGGCGTCCTCCTGGATCGCCGTCTCGACGATCTGCTCGGGGGTCTGATGAAGGCCGGTGTAGATCACCTCCATGCCTGCGTCCCGGAGCGCGCGCGCGATGATCTTGGCGCCTCGGTCGTGACCGTCCAGGCCGGGCTTCGCGATCACTACCCGAATCTTCCGTTCCACCGGGCGGGCAGTATATGGCCGTGAAGTTGACGGTCGTGGGTTGCTCACCGGCGTGGCCGAATCCCGGAGGCGCCCAGTCCGGCTATCTCGTCGAGGACGGCGAGGGCAGGCTCCTGCTGGACTGCGGCCCCGGCGTGCTGGCCCGGTTACGGGAGATGAACGGCGTCTGGCCGAACGTGGACGCTGTCGTCGTGACCCACTGGCACCTGGACCACTGGGGCGACCTGGTGCCGTGGGTCTGGGGGAACATGGTCGGCCCCGGGCGCGGTCAGGATCAGCCCGAGCTCTGGCTTCCTCCGCAGGGACGCTCACGGCTGCGCGACTTCGGAGCCCGCCTCGGCTGGGAGGACATGTTCGAGACCACGTTCAGGGTCCGGGACTACGACGAGGCGGTGCCGTTTCGCGCTGCCGGGCTCGAGATCGTGGCGCTGCGCCTCCCGCACTACACGCTGCGGACGTACGGCTTGCGCATCTCGAACGGCAGCTGCTCGCTCGCCTACTCGGGTGACTCGGGCCCGAGCGAGCGGCTCGTCGAGCTCGCCGAGGGCACCGACCTCTTCGTCTGCGAGGCAACCCTCGAGCGCGGGGAGCTGGACGGAAACCCCCGGGGCCACCTGTCGGCCGACGAGGCCCTCGAGGCCTTCGAGGCCTCCGGGGCGAAGCGCCTTCTGCTCACCCACCGGCCTGACGAGCTCCCGGCGGTGGACGGCATCGAACAGGCGCGTGACGGGCTGGTAGTGCGGATCTAGCTCGGTCAGAGGTCCCACGAGCGGGCCAGCCGGCGGTTGCGCATCCAGGAGCGCACGCCGAAGCCCATCGGCACGAGGATGAACCCCGAGAGCAGCAGGACCGGGACGAGAAGCCAGAGTGTCGAGATCTGACCGCTCTTGGGGGGCTCGGGAGGGGGTGTGCCACGGAAGCCCTGAGGCTCTCCGCCCAGCTGCCCCTTCGGGCTCCATTGCGAGACGACCCAGTGCCGCCGCGTTCCCGTTCCGGCAGCCTCGAGCTCGATCCCGAACCTCATGGCCGGCTGGTCCTCGCCCGCCTTCGGCCGCATGGCCACCTCCAGGCCAACGAGAGGCAACCCGTCCGGCCCGCCGGTCGCGTACGAGTACTCGAGCTGGTAGCGAACCGTCTTCAGGTCGACGGGATACGGCACGACGGGGATCTCGCCCGTTGCCCAGCGCTCGCGTGTGTAGCCCTTCTTCAGGCTCGGGGCGATCAGCTCGTACGAGTCTTCGACGTGGTCGCGGAGCACTGCGGTCTGCAGGAAGCGGTAGGTCGCAAGCTGGGCCGCGTGAAGCGCGCTCCCACCGAGCGGAACCTTCTTCGGCTCACGATAGACCTGGACCTTGCCCGGGGTGTAGGGGGTCTCGAGCGACGAGCCCGTGTCGCGGACCCAGACCACCAGCGAGGCCACGCTCCCGGAGACGACGAGCAGCACCGCGAGCCACGTCACACGCCGGCGGCGGCGGCGGGATGCAGCCCACCACTGCCGTGCCTGCCCGATCATCTGCGCCTCCTTAGCGACTCTCGCTCGCGTCTGGGACCGGGGGGATCGCCCGCGGGGCCCAGTAATAGACGAGCCAATGCCGGTTCTTGCCCGTGCCGACCGTACGCAGGTTGATGAAGAAGTCCTGCGCCTTGACGCCCGCGCCCTTCTTCGGCACGAGCGTGACCTCGAAGCTGACGTCGTTCGCCGTCGACCAGTTGATCCTGACGATGCCGGATACCGCCTTGCCGACCGGGTACGGGACGACTGGGATCTCGCCCGTCTTCCACTCGGTCAGCGTGAGACCCTTCTTGAGGCTCGGCGCAGTCAGGCGCCACGACTCCTCCAGGTTCGTCCGGCCCACGGCGCCGACGATCCAGCGCGCGGCGACGTGCCTCGCCTCCTTCGGCAGCGGCACACGGGGCCCGAGCTTCTTCACCTGCTGCGCCGGCTCGTTCGACACCACGACCTTGGACTGCTTCGAGGTGTTCCGGATGCCGCCGACGTCGTAGACGATCAGGAACGTCACGAGTCCGGCGACGAAGATAAGCCCCGAGATCCACGGCAGCCAGAAGCGCCAGCGACGGGAGGCCAGAACTGCCGAGGGAACGCTCATCGGGCTGACAGGTTAGACGAAAGACGATTCGACGGAGTTAGCGCCCAGACACCAGTGTACTCAGAAGACCGGTGTCTCGCGCCACACGCCCCAGACCTCGCGCAGGGCGTCGCACATCTCGCCCATCGTCACGTAGTCGCGGGCGGCGTCCACGATCGCCGGCATCAGGTTGACGTCCTCCTGCGCGGCGGCCTGCTTCAGGGCGGCCAGGCGACGATCGACGGCCGCCGAGTCGCGCCGGCCGCGAAGCCCCTGCACGCGGGCGACTTGCTTTCGTTCCAGCCCGGGCTCGATCTTGAGGAGTGCGATCTCCTGTTCCTCCTCGAGCCCGAAGCGGTTGACGCCCACGACGATGCGCTGCCCGGCTTCGAGCTCGGACTGGTACCGGAACGACGCCTCGGCGATCTCCCGCTGGAAGAAGTTCTCCTTGATCGCCTCGACCACCCCGCCCAGCTTCTCGATCCGGTCGAAGTAGTCGTACGCCTCGGCCTCGAGCCGGTTCGTCAAGTCCTCGAGGAACCAGGCGCCTCCCAGCGGATCGATCGTGGAGGCCGCGCCCGACTCGTGCGCGATCACCTGTTGCGTCCGGAGTGCGATGCGGGCCGCGTTCTCCGTCGGCAGCGCCAGCGCCTCGTCGAAGGAGTTCGTGTGCAGCGACTGCGTGCCGCCGAGCACGGCCGCGAGCGCCTCGATCGCGGTGCGGACGATGTTCACCTCTGGCTGCTGGGCCGTCAGGGACACGCCGGCTGTCTGTGTGTGGAAGCGCATGAGCCAGGATCGTGGGTTCGTGGCGCCGTAGCGCTCGCGTAGTTCACGTGCCCAGATCCGCCGGGCGGCGCGGTACTTCGCGATCTCCTCGAAGAAGTCCATGTGCGCGTTGAAGAAGAAGGAGAGGCGAGGGGCGAAGTCGTCGACGTCGAGCCCGCGGGCGAGGCACGCGTCGACGTAGGCGAAGCCGTCGGCGAGCGTGAAGGCCAGCTCCTGCGCGGCCGTCGATCCCGCCTCGCGGATGTGGTAGCCCGAGATCGAGACCGGGTGCCAGAGCGGCATCTCGCTCGCACAGAACTCGATCATGTCGACGACGAGCCGCATCGACGGCTCTGGCGGGAAGATGAACTCCTTCTGGGCGATGTACTCCTTGAGGATGTCCGTCTGGATCGTCCCCCGAAGCCGGCTGCGGGGGACGCCCTGCTCCTCGCCGACGCAGGCGTAGAACGCCAGCAGCATCGCCGCCGGTGAGTTGATCGTCATCGAGGTCGACACGTCCGCCAGCGGGATGCCGGCGAACAGCGTCTCCATGTCCTCGAGCGAGTCGATCGCCACTCCCTCGCGGCCGACCTCACCTAGCGAGCGCGGGTGGTCCGAGTCGTAGCCCATGAGGGTGGGCATGTCGAAGGCAGTCGAGAGGCCCGTCTGGCCGTGGTCGCGCAGGTAACGGAAGCGGGCATTCGTCTCCTCGGCCGTGCCGAAGCCGGCGAACTGGCGCATCGTCCAGAGCCGCCCGCGGTACATGGACGGGTAAACGCCACGCGTGAACGGGTACTCGCCGGGGTAGCCGAGGTCGCGGTCGTAGTCGACCTCTGTGGTGTCCGGTGTGTAGAGCGGCTCGACCGGCAGCCCCGAGATGGTCGAGAAGAGCGCCCCTTCCCGCTCCGGTGCGCTTCCGTAGGTCTCCCGCCGCCACGCGGCGGTCGCGTCGAGCCGTCGCTCGTCCTCGGTTGCCGCCATGCTGCGAATTCTACGGGGAGGGTGCTGGGGCTCCGCTTTCGCGCCTCCCGGCTCGCCCCGCGGGCCCTCGAGCGTCCAGCTCGCTGGGCGGGGGCGCTCAATCGGTGGTGACAGTCCCTGTGACTGTCCCTGTGACTGTCCCTGTGACTGTCCCTGTGACTGTCACCAAGACGCGTCCAAATCAGTCGAGTGCCGCCTGGACGGCCAGGGCGACGGCGATCGCGACCAGAGCGACTCCCAGCGCCCGGCGGAGACCGAGCTCCGAGAAGCGACCGGTCGCTCTCGCCCCGAGCCAGCCACCCGGCACGGCGCCGCCGAGGCGCGCAGCAGCGCGGGAACGCGGAGCGTCCCCAGGATCACGCCGATGGCGCCTCCGATCACCCCGATGACGAAGCCGAAGCCTGCCGCCGGCGCTAGGCGCGGGCTCGAACGCGGCCGCTCGCGGACGGGCCGGAACAGGAGGTCGACTCCGTTCCAGCCCAGCACCACCGAGATTGCCGCGAGCAAGAAGCGCTCGGGCACGGTGTGACCGAACAGAGCCCCGATCAGGGCTCCCGCCACGGACGGCGGAGCCATCCAGACCACGACCCGCCAGTCCACCCGGCCGGAGCGGGCGTGCTGGATGCTTCCGGAGGCGGCGGCCGCGGCGCTGATGGCCACGTTCGTCCCCGCCGCCGAGGCCGGGTTTCCGGACAGGAGCAGGATGAGGGGCAGGCGCAGGGTGCCGAGCACAAGGCCGATCGCAGCCCCGACGTATCCGGCCACGAACGACCCGGCGAAGGCGGCGGCTAGCTCCCAGGCTTCCAGAGCGGCTCGGGTCGGCCGTCGTTCGCGGCGCGCGCGAGGATGAAGAGCAGGTCGGAGAGCCTGTTGAGGTAGACGAGGGCGAGCGGATTCAGCGGCGTCTCGCCGGTGGCCGTGAGCGCCTCTCGCTCGGCCCGCCGACAGAGCGTCCGGGCCAGGTGCAGCCGTGCGGCCGCCTCCGTCCCTCCGGGCAGCACGAAGCTGCGGAGCTCGGGCAGCCCGGCGTTCCACTCATCGCAGGCGCGCTCGAGCGCGTCGAGGTAGGACTGCTGCACGCGCAGCCGGCCCTCGACCTCGAGCGGCACCGACAGGTCGGCGCCGAGATCGAAGAGCTCGTTCTGGATGCGTTCCAGCTCGCCCCGAATCTGGTCGGGGAGATCGGCGGCAAGTGCGAGACCTACCGCCGCGTTCACCTCGTCCACGGCGCCGCCGGCTCTGATGCGAGGGTCGCTCTTGGGCACCCTGGACCCGTCCCCCAGGCTCGTCTCGCCCTGGTCACCTCCCCGCGTGTAGATGCGCGTCAGCCGAACCGGCTCGTCGCGCCGGCGACGCGTCATCTTCGCTGCTCCCTGCGCGCAGCGGCTCTCGTTCCAGATGCCACACAGTGCCTGGCACTCGAGGAGCGCCGATTCAGGAACAAATGCTCCACAGTCGAGGCCACGTCGCTATCCGGCGGCAAGCGTCCGCTGTGCCAGCCCGAGAATCGAGCGCGCGATCACGAGCCGCTGGATCTCGCTCGTCCCCTCGTAGATCTCCGTGATCTTGGCGTCGCGGTAGTAGCGCTCGACCGGGAACTCCTTCGTGTAACCGTAGCCGCCCAGGATCTGGATCGCCTCGGCCGTCTGGCGGCGAGCCATCTCGGAGGCGAAGAGCTTCGCCTTCGCTCCTTCCTCGGTGTGGGGAAGGCCTTCCTGCTTGCGCCAGGCAGCACGGTAGACGAGCAGCCGGGCGGCGTCGATCTCGGTTGACATGTCCGCGAGCTTCCACTGGATCGCCTGGAAGTCGGCGATCCGCTTGCCGAACTGCCGCCGCTCCTTCGCGTACTCGCGGGCGACGTCGTACGCGGCCTGGGCGATCCCCAGGGCCTGCGCCGCGATGCCGATCCGGCCGGCGTCGAGCGTCGCCATGGCCACGTGGAAGCCTTTGCCCTGCTCGTGCAGCAGCCGGTCAGCCTCGACCGTAACCCCGTCGAGCGCCAGGTCGACGGTCGAGGACGAGTTGAGCCCGAGCTTCTCTTCCTCGCGGGTGACCTGGACGTCTCCACCGTCGACGAGGAAGGCCGAGACGCCCCGTGCGCCGGGCGTCTGCGGTTCGGTACGGGCGAAGAGCAGGATCGTGCCTCCAAAGCCGCCGTTCGTGATCCACTGCTTGGTACCGGTGATCCGCCAGCCCCCGTCCGTGGCCTCCGCGCGCGTGCGCAGGGAGCCCGCGTCGGAGCCGGAGCCCGATTCGGTCAGTGCGAAGGCTCCGATTGCCTCGCCGCGCGCGAGCGGCGGCACGAACCGGCTCCTCTGGGAGTCGTCGCCGAAGACGAGGATCGGCAGGGTCGCGGCGCTCGTGTGTACGGCCACGGTCACCCCCACCCCCGCGTCGGCTCGAGAGAGCTCCTCGATCACGAGGATGTAGGAGAGGAAGTCGGCGCCCGCTCCCCCGTACTCCTCCGGGACGCACACTCCGAGCAAGCCGAGCCCGCCGAGTTTCTTCAGCAGCTCGCGCGGAAATCCGTGCTCCCGGTCCCACTCGCCGGCGTGAGGCTCGATCTCCTCGTCGCCCACCTCGCGGGCGAGCGTCTGGATCTCGCGCTGCTCGGCGGAGAGCTCGAAGTCCACGGGCTAACCGTACTCGTAGAATCCGCGCCCGGACTTGCGCCCGAGGCGGCCAGCCTGGACGTATTGCCGGAGCAGCGGGCACGCCGCGTACTTGGGGTCGCCGAGGCCGTCGTGCAGGACCTCCATGATCGCCACGCACGTGTCGAGCCCGATCAGGTCGGCCAGCGCGAGCGGCCCGATGGGATGGTTGAAGCCGAGCTTCGCGATCGTGTCGATCGACTCGGCATCCGCCACACCCTCCATCAGTGCGTAGGCGGCTTCGTTGATGAAGGGCATCAGGATGCGGTTGGAGACGAAGCCCGGGAAGTCTTGGGCCTGGGCCGGCGTCTTGCCGAGCCCGCGGGCCAGCTCGGCGATCGCTGACGCCGTCTCGTCCGAGGTCTCGAGGCCGCGTACGACCTCGACGAGCCCCATCAACGGCACTGGGTTGAAGAAGTGCATGCCGATCACGCGGTCCGGCCGCATCGTCGCCGCGGCCAGAGACGTGATCGGGATGGAGGACGTGTTCGAGGCCAGGATCGCCTCCGGCGGCAGGACCTGGTCAGCCCTCCCGAAGACCTCCTCCTTGACCGGCGCGCTCTCCACCACCGCTTCGATCATCAGCGCTGCGGGCACGAGGTCGTCGACCGGCTCGACCCGAGCCAGGACCTCTTCGGGCTCGGGACCTCCCTTCTCCGCCAGCCTGACGAGGCTCCGCCGCATCGCCTCGCGGCCCTTCTCGACCGCGCCCGGCGCGGCGTCGTAGAGGGACACGCGTCTTCCTGACGCGGCGACGACCTGCGCGATGCCTGCCCCCATCTGGCCGGCGCCCACCACCAGCACGTGCTCGAACTCCACGAAAGGGAGGCTAACCTCCGCTCGTGGCCCACGCCGATGTCAACGGGACGCGGCTCTGGTACGAGGAGCGGGGGGACGGCCCTCCCGTCGTCTTCGTGCACTCGGCGCTGCAAGACGCGCGCCAGTGGGAGCCGCAGATGGATGCTTTCGCCGAGCACCACCGGACGGTCCGGTACGACATGCGCTGGTTCGGGCGCTCGGACCGAACGCCCGGCAGCTTCTCGGAGCGCGACGACCTCCGCGGGCTCCTCGACCATCTCGGGATCGAGCGCGCGGCGCTGGTGGGCTCCTCCTACGGCGGTCGCGTCTACCTCGAGGTCGCACTCGAGAGCCCCGAGCGCGTCGCTGCGCTCGTCCTCGTCTGCTCCGGGCTCCCCGGGCCGTCCGCGTACTCGGCCGAGCAGCAAGCGGCCGTCGAGGCGGCGATCGAGGCGGGCAAGCTCGAGCGCTCGGTCGACCTCGAGCTGGAGATCTGGGCGCCTCTGGGCTTCGACAACGAGCTCGGGCGCATCGCACTGGAGAACGCGCATGTCAACGGCGACGTGGACGCCGAGCCAGTCCCGCTCGAACCTCCTGCGGCGGAGCGACTGGGCGAGGTGCAGGTGCCGACGCTCGTGATCACCTGCGACCAGGACGTGCCCCGGATGGAGGAGATCGGCGACCAGCTCGAGCGCGAGATTCCGGGGGCGCGCAGAGTCCGCTTCGCCGACTCGGATCACTTCCCGAACTGGCGCGAGCCCAACCGCTTCAACGAGGTCGTGCTCGAGTTCCTGGCGTCGGCCTAGACCTGGATCAAGAGAGCGTCACCCTGGCCGCCGCCGGAGCAGATCGCGGCCAGCCCGAGGCCTCCGCCGTTTCGCCGCAACTCGTGGACCATCGTGGTCAGGATTCGTGCGCCCGACGCTCCGATCGGGTGGCCCAGAGCCACTGCGCCGCCGTTGACGTTGACCTTCTCCGGATCGGCCCCGAGCATGCGGACGGAGTTGACCGCGACCGAGCAGAACGCCTCGTTCACCTCGACGCGCTCGACCTCGCCGATCCCCTTGCCCGCCTTCTCGAGGGCCTGGCTTCCCGCCCCCGCTGGGGTGCGTGCCAGGTAGGCGAATTCGTCGGCGACGTAGCCCTGGCTGAGGATCGTGGCGAGAATCTCCAGGCCGCGGGCGAGAGCGAACTCCTCGCTGCAGACGACCAGCGCCCCGGCGCCGTCGTTCACGCCCGGTGCGTTGCCGGCCGTCGTCGTTCCCTCCGGATCGAAGACGGGCGGCAGCTTGCCGAGCTTCTCCAGGGACGTATCGCGGCGCGGGCCCTCGTCGGCCGAGACGTCTCCGACCGGCACGATCTCGTCGGCGAAGCGGCCCTCGTCAATGGCTCGCACCGCGCGTTGGTGCGAGCGGAAGGCCCACTCGTCCTGCTCTTCGCGGGTAATGCCGAGCTCTCTCGAGACAAACGACGCCTGCTCGACCATGTGGCGGTTGTCGAAGGTCGAGACGAGCCCGTCGTGGATCATCAGGTCGACCAGCTCGCCGTGGCCCAGGCGATAGCCGAAGCGCGCCTTCTGCAGCACGTAGGGCGCATTCGACATCGACTCCATGCCGCCCGCGACCACGACGGTCGACTCGCCGGAGCGGATCATCACGTCGGCGATCTCGACCGCGCGAATGCTCGAGGCGCAGACCTTGTTGATCGTGTCGGCCGGCGTCTCCTTCGGCAACCCGGCGGCGACGGAGGCCTGGCGGGCCGGGGCCTGGCCGGCGCCGCCCTGGAGCACCTGGCCCATGACTACGTACTCGACCTCGTCGTCGGCCACGTCCACGCGACCGAGCGCCGCGCGGATCGCGATCCCTCCGAGCTCGGTCGCCCGGTGGCGCGCGAGCCCACCGCCGAGCTTCCCGAACGGGGTGCGGACGGCCGAGACAATCACGGAGCGGGCCACGCAGAGAGCGTAGCCCGAGTGGGAGTCTAGGGAGCGGCGGCGGACTCGAGCTGCGCGACGAGCCTCCCGTCGCGCATCGGGAGCCGACGGGGGGCTCGCGCCGCGAGCTCCGCGTCGTGCGTGCGACTACGACCGTCGTGCCCCGACGGGCCGCAAGGCCGGCCAGAAGCTCGATCACGTCAGCGCCGGTTGCGGAGTCGAGATTGCCGGTGGGCTCGTCGGCGAGGATGACCCTCGGCTCTCCCACCAGCGCGCGGGCGATCGCGACTCGCTGCTGCTCTCCGCCGGAGAGCTCCGGCGGCAGATGTGAGGCGCGGTCTGCCAGCCCCACTTCTGACAGGAGGTCGTGGGAACGGATGCGAAGCTCGTCGCCGTTCGTCCCGGCAGGCGCGAGCGCCACCTCCACGTTCTCGAGCGCCGTCAGCGTCGGGATCAGGTTGAATTGCTGGAACACGAAGCCGAAGGCGCGGAGCCGCAGCTCGGCAAGGTCCCGGTCGGGTAGCTCGGACAGGTCTCGCCCTTCGAAGAACACCTGGCCGCTGCTGGGCCGGTCGAGCGCACCGAGCAGCTGGAGCAGCGTCGTCTTGCCCGAGCCGCTGGGCCCCTCGATTGCGAGCAGCCCGCCGGCCGCGATGGACAGGTCGACCGCATCGACGGCACGGATGGTCGCGTTGCCACGGCGATAGAGCCGACTCGCTCCTCGGAGCTCGTAGAGCTGGTCCATCTACTCGAGCTGCCTGAGGGCGTCGGCGGGACGGAGGCGAGCCGCGCGCCAGCCGCCGGCCGTGCCGGCGACCAACCCGCCGAGAAGGGCAAGGACGAACCCGAGCAGCAGCAGCGACACGGTGAGCGGAGCGTCCAGGGCGATCGTGCTCGTGGCGGTCCGGGCAGCGGTTCCGAGGCCCAACAGCCCGTCCCCGCCACCGCTCGTCGTGCTGGCCGTCAGGGTCGGCCCGAACCCGTCGACGAGGAGGGCGGCGGCGGCACCCAGCCCGACTCCGAGCAAGCCGCCGAGGAGTCCCTGGGCCAGCGACTCGCCGACCACCTGCCTCACGACGAGCCGCTGCGTCCAGCCGAGGGCCTTGAGCGTGCCGAGCTCGCGGACGCGCTTCGCGACGGAGGAGAGGGTCAGGAGCGCGGCGAGCAGAAAGGCGGCGGCGGCCGCGACGATCGACAGCACCAGCCCGAGCTTGTCGGACACGTTGGACGCGTCAACGAGCGAGCCGGTGACCTGGTCGGCGACCTGCTTCGCGCTCGTCACCTGCGCGCCGTCGAACTTGCGCTCGATCTCGCGCTGGACGCTTCCCACCGCGGAGCCCTTCGTGGCGCGCACGAGAACGACGTTCACGAGACCCTTCTGCTCGGCCAGACGCTGGAGCTGCGCGAGCGGGAGGTAGACGTCGGCCGACTGGCCGCCGAGCGGCGGGTGGACGAGGCCGACGACCCGGAATCGCGTGCCGTTCATCGTCAACTGGGAGCCGACCTTCAGCCTGTGCTTCTGCGCGTAGGCAGTCGAGATCAGCGCCTCGCGTCCACCGGTGCGATCGAAGTAGCGGCCGCTCGTGATCTGGGCGGCTGTCACGAGTCCCATGTCGGGCTGCCGGGGATCGACGCCGGCGATCGTGTAGGGCTCGCTGGAGATGTTCGTCTGGGGCGGGTCCAGGACCTGGCGGAACGTTTGCTCGGGCGTCCTGACCTCCGCGCGGAAGCGCCGAAGGCGCGCGGGCAGGCACTTCGCCGCGGCGCCGAAGTTGCCGCCTCCCTGCCGTTGGCCGAAGCCGGGCTGCGCACTCCCCGGGCCGGTCGACGGCCCGACGCCGGACGAGATGCCCGCCTTGGCGAGGCACTTCTGGATCTGCGCGAACTCGGCGGCCGTCGGCGGCTTGATCGCACGGTCGACCTGGATCCGCTGCCCGCCCGTCCGGAAGCGGGCCACGATCTTCGGCACCGTGCCTTCCTGGTGGACGGCGACGAGCATGAGACCCTGCGAGCTCGCAGAGACGTTCTTCGCCGCCGCCACCTGGCGCGCCTGCTTCTCGGGGAAGGTGAGCTGTGTCCCCGGCAGGAAGAAGTCGTGGACGAAGTGCGTCCCGGCCTTGCCGAGCTTCGAGAGGTCGGTGAGCACCGACTGGTTGCTGGCGATGACATCGCCGAATCCGCCAGGCCCGGGCGACTGCTGGGCAGCGCGCGTGACGGTCAGATCGGTGCCGATGCTCCCGAGCGGATCGAGCGCCTTCTTCTGGGCTCCATCGAGGCCTCGCGAGAGCGCCGAGATGGCGATGACGAGGGCGATCCCGAGCGCGAGCCCGAGGACGGTGAGGGTCGTCCGCCCTCTTCGGCGGAGGAGCTCACTGCGGAGGTACCGGAGGTAGAACACGGTCTAGAG
>WNGF01015402.1_pt1 | contig 12135 bp, 12 predicted proteins | sample 5400641 | NCBI WGS metagenome assembly WNGF01 (sample SAMN13153371, study PRJNA577476) | soil metagenome | isolation source: 80 cm soil or saprolite under grassland replicate 2 | place: USA:California | collected 2016-06-15
GTGTGACGGTCGACCGCGAGGGCGGCGTCGACCTCGACACCATCGCCCAGACCAGCGAACGAATCAGCCGCCGGCTCGACTTGGAGGGGTTCGAACCGGGTCCCTACACGCTCGAGGTGAGCTCGCCGGGCATCGAACGTCCGTTGAAGGAGCCCAGGGACTTCTGGCGGCGAGTGGGCGAGAAGGTAAAGGTCAGGGCCTCGCGGCCCGAAGGGGCGCAGACCCTCACGGGCCTTCTGGTGGAAGCCAGGGCCGAGGAGGTCCGGATCGCCACCGACGGGGGGGAGCAAGAGGTGTCGTATGACGACATCGTCTCGGCCCGTATCGTGGCCGACTGGGATGTCGAATTGAGGAAGAAGGCAGAGGGAAGCAAACGGTGAACCAGGAACTGATCCAGGCGCTGAAGGAGCTGGAGCGGGAGAAGGGCATCCCCTTCCAGACGATCCTGGCCGGCCTCGAGGAGGCCCTGGGCAGCGCCTACAAGTCGTACAAGCGTCAGCACGATCCCGATCTCGACGAGATCACCACCGGCGCGCGCGTGCAGCTCGACCCCGATTCCGGGGAGATGCGCGCGTGGATGCAGGTCCTCGACGAGGAGACCGGCGAGGTCCTCTCAGAGAAGGAAGAGGAGGTCTCGCCCGACTTCATGGGCCGGATCGCCGCGCAGACGGCCAAGCAGGTCATCTACCAGAAGCTTCGCGACGCCGAGCGCGAGATGACCTACGAGGAGTTCTCCGGCCGCGAAGGCGACATCGTGACGGGCATCATCCAGCAGGATTCCCACCGGTACACGCTGCTCGATCTGGGCAAGGTGGAAGCCCTCCTTCCCCAAGCCGAGCAGGTCCCGTCCGAGCCCTACCGCCATGGTGAGCGCCTGAAGGCCTACATCGTGGAAGTCCGCCGGACCAGCAAGGGGCCACAGATCGTGGTGTCCCGAACCCACCCGGGGCTCCTCCGCAAGCTATTCGAGCTGGAGGTCCCGGAGATCGCCGAGGGCATCGTGGAGATCAAGGCCGTGGCTCGGGAGCCGGGTCACCGGTCCAAGATCGCCGTGGTCTCGCACGAGCCGGGCGTGGATCCCGTGGGGGCCTGTGTCGGCGCGAAGGGCTCCAGGGTCCGGCTCGTGGTGAACGAGCTTCGCGGCGAGAAGATCGACGTCGTCCAGTGGGAACCGAACCTGGAGAGGTTCGTGGCCAACGCGTTGGCACCGGCGAAGGTCAAGGAGGTTCACGTGGATACGGCGACGGGGACCGCTCAGGTCATCGTGCCCGATTACCAGCTCTCGCTGGCCATCGGGAAGGAGGGGCAGAACGCCCGGCTGGCCGCCAAGCTCACCGGTTGCCGTATCGACATCAAGAGCGAGACGCAGGCGGCCGACGAGGATCGTCAACGCCGCGAATCGCGCAAGGCGGAGACGGCGAAGGCGCCCGACGGACGTGACGCGGGCGTGCTGGCCCAGGCCGGCGAAGCTCCCGAGGTCGAGGTGGCCGCTCCCGGCGACGGCTCGGTCCCGCCCGACCCCGAGCCCGATGTGGCAGAGGGCGCTCAGGAGGTTCCCGAGTCAGCGGCGATGGCTCAGGAAGCTCCCCTGATGGGAGAGGACACGACCGCCCAGCCGGAGGTGTCGCCCGGTCGGTAAGACCATGGCCGGGAAGCGGCAGCCCGAACGCACGTGTGTGGGGTGCCGGTCGAAGACGCAGAAGCGCGCACTCATCCGGGTGGTGAGGAGCCCGGAGGGGCGAGTTGCTGTGGACCCGACCGGTCGAGCGGCTGGACGCGGCGCATACGTCCACCCCTCCAAGGAGTGTTTGAGGTTGGCCGTTCGGCGGGGGGCGATCGCCCGGGCCCTGCAGTCCCAACTGGGACAGCCGGAGGCCGCTAGGCTAATGGAGGAACTGCGAAGAGAAGTGGGAGACGAAGCTTGAGGATCCACGAACTGGCCAAAGAGCTCGGGGTGCCGAGCAAAGAGGTGCTGGAGTCCCTCCAGGCAATGGGATACGAGGGTCGCACCGCGTCCTCGACCGTGCCGGAGGAGGCCGTCCCTCGCATCCGCGCGGCTGGAGGCAGGGTGAAGCCGGGGAGCAAGCCTCGCACCGCGACGGCTGATCAGCTCCCCACTCGCCGGCAGGGCAAGACAAAGGAGCAGGCGCGCCGAGAGTCCGGCGACGGCGAGGTCTCGAAGACGGCGACCGCGGTAGAGGCGCCGCCCGAGCCGCCGGCGGTCGCACCGGAAGAAGTCGCGGTACCAGAGGAGGCTCCGCCGGCCGCCGTGCCGGCACTCAGGGTCCCTCGAGGCGCGACCGCGCAGGACCTCGCCGAGAAGCTGGGGTCGTCGCCCGCAGAGATCGTGAAAGTGCTCTTCTCCGCGGGCGAGATGGTCTCGGCCACCCAGTCGCTGTCCGACGAGGCGATCGAGCTGGTGGCTCACGAGTTGGGCAGGCCGGTGGAGGTGGTTCGCCCGGAGGAGGAGCTCGAGGAGGAAGAGGAGGAGCCGGTCGATGAGTCGCGGCTCGTTCCGCGGCCCCCGGTCGTCACCGTCATGGGGCACGTCGACCACGGGAAGACCCTGCTGCTGGACGCCATCCGGCGTACCGACGTCGTGGCGCAGGAGTTCGGCGGCATCACCCAGCACATCGGGGCGTACCAGGTCCATCACGATGGCAGGGAGATCACCTTCATCGACACACCCGGTCACGAGGCTTTCACCGCCATGCGTGCCCGGGGAGCCCAGGTCACCGACATCGTCGTCCTGGTGGTAGCGGCGGACGACGGCGTGATGCCGCAGACCATCGAGGCGCTGAACCACGCCAGGGCGGCCAAGGTTCCGATCATCGTGGCGGTGAACAAGATCGACAAGCCAGAGGCGGACCCCCAGCGAGTCCGCCAGCAGCTCACCGATCAGGGGATCGTTCCGGCCGAATGGGGGGGCGAGTTCGAGTTCGTCGACGTGTCGGCCAAGACGCGACAGAACCTCGACCGGCTCCTGGAGACCATCGTGCTGGTCGCGGACATCCTCGAGCTCAAGGCGGATCCCCAGGCGCCGGCCCGGGGCATCACGCTCGAGGCCCATCTGGATCCCGGCCGCGGTCCTGTGGCCACCGACCTGGTTCTTCGGGGAACGCTTCGTGTCGGCGACGCTGTGGTCTCCGGCGCGGCCTTCGCCAAGGTCCGGGCCATGTTCGACGAATGGAGCCAGCCCGTCTCCGAGGCGCCACCGGCCAAGCCGGTGCAGGTCCTCGGATGGAAGCCGCACGTGCCCGAGGCCGGGGACGAGGTGCGGGTGGTGGCAGACGAGCGGGAGGCCCGGCACATCGCGGATCACCGAGAACGACGTCTCGCTGGCCGCTGCGTCGGGGGCCGTCGTGGTGGGCTTCAACGTTCGTCCCGACGTCGGGGCGCGAGACCTGGCCGAGGCCGAGGTCGTCGACATGCGGCTGTACCGCGTGATCTACGACGCGCTCGACGACATCCGCAAGGCCCTCTCCGGCCTGCTCGCCCCCGAGGAGCAGGAGATCGAGCTCGGCCGGGCGGAGGTCAGGGCGCTTTTCCGGGTGCCGAGGATGGGCGTGATCGCGGGGTGCATGGTCACGCACGGGACGATCACCCGCGGATCCCTGGCCCGGTTGGTCCGCGACGGCGTGATCGTCTACACCGGGCGCGTTGGGTCGCTCCGACGGTTCAAGGACGATGTCCGGGAGGTGGCCGAGGGCTTCGAGTGCGGGATCGGCCTGGAGAACTACCAGGACATCCACGAGGGCGACGTCATCGAGGCGTACGAAGTGCGTGAGGTCGCCCGGACGCTCGCGTAACTCACAGAGGGGGTCTGGTGCTCGTCGCTCTGTGCCGGTTCGACCTCCGTATCCCCGGCGTCGCGTCGCTCAAGGAGAAGCGTCACGTGATCAAGACGCTCACGGCTTCGTTGCGGCAGAAGTTCAACGTGGCCGTAGCCGAGGTGGATCACCAGGATCTGTGGCAGCGAACGACGATCGCAGTGTCGTCCGTCGGAGGAGAGGCCTACCACCTCAAGAGAGTCATGCACGAGGTGGAGAAGCACGTGGACCGGTGGCATGAGTTCGAGATCATCGATGTCAACCTGTCCCTGCACGGGCCCGACGACTAGAAGAGGAGAGAAAGGCGGGAGCGGCAGTGAGTGGAGGGAGTCGTCCCGAGCGGGTGGCCGAGGAGTTCAGGGAGATCCTGGCCGAGGAGATCCCCAGGCTGAAGGACCCACGGGTGGGATTCGTCACGGTGACGCGCGTCGAGGTGAGCCCCGACCTTCGACGGGCCACCGTCTACTACACGGTCCTCGGGCAGGACCAGGTGCGGATGAAGTTCACTCCGGACCTGGAGTTCGAGGAGGACGTGGGACTGGCACAGGTGGAGCGGGTGACCGAGCTGCTCCGGGAGATCGGGGCCCAGCGAACCGTGGAGGAACCGGGCGAACCGGGTGGAGGGGAGGAAGAGGGTGAGTGAGCCGGAGGCCATCGTCGGAGAACTCGACCGTGCGGCGCGCGCGCTCGAGGCAGCTTCCAAGGTCGCGCTGGCCTGTCACGTCAACCCCGACCCGGATGCCCTCGGATCGATGCTCGGGCTGGCCAGCTACCTCGCCGCGCGAGGCAAGGAGGTCGTGTGTTCATGGGGGAACCAGCCTCTAGTGCGACCGCGATGGCTCGCTGCCCTTGATGGCGCGGGGTACCTGGTGGACCCCAAAGACTTTCCGGAGAGCCCCGAGCTTCTCGTCTCGCTGGATACGGCGGCCCCCGACCGGTTGGGGGTCCTGGCCTCGAACGCCGAGCGGGCGGCCGAGGTGATCGTGATCGATCATCACCGGACCAACCCGGGGTTCGGCACGATCGTGGTCCTGGACCCGGCGGCGTCCTCCACCGCCGAGATGGTGTTCCGGCTGGTGGAGCGGATGGGCGGCACGCTTTCCGACAGCGCCGCGGCGTGCCTGTACGCGGGGGTGGTCACGGACACCGGCAGGTTCATGTACGAGGCCACCACCCCGGAGACCCTTCGCGTTGCCGCTGAGCTTCGGCGCCATGGGTTCGATCACGTCGGCCTGGGCCAGGTCCTGTTCGAGGACGGCTCCATGGGAGCCCTCAAGGTGACGGGTGTCGCCCTGGACCGGCTGGAGCACGTCCCCGAGGCGGATCTGGTGTGGACCTATGTGCTTCAGGCGGACCTGACCGGAGCCCGGATCGCGATGGGGGACACCGACGACCTCATCGACCTGGTGCGCATGGCTCGTGAAGCGGAGGTGGCCTGCGTGATCAAGCAGCAGCGCGACGGGTGGTTCAAGGTGAGCCTGCGGTCGCGCGGCCGAACCGACGTCGGCGCGATCTGTCAGAGGTTCGGAGGCGGGGGGCACCGTCTGGCGGCGGGATACACGTCGCAGGCCGGGCTGGAGGAAACGGTGAGGCCGCTCGTGCAGGCCCTGGTGGCCGCGCGAGGCCAGGCCGGCCGCCACGGGGACGATGGCTGAAGCCGAAGCCGCGCAAGAGTCAGAGGGCGGAACCGGACCGAGCGGGTTCCTCCTGATCGACAAGCCCGCCGGCATCACCTCGCATGACGCGGTGGACCTGGTCCGGCGGGCGCTGGGGACGCGCAAGGTGGGGCACGCCGGCACGCTGGATCCGTTGGCCACCGGACTGCTGCTCATGGGCGTGGGCCGGGCCACGCGGCTCCTACGATTCCTGGGCGACCTGCCCAAGGTTTATGAAGGGACGGGCTTGCTGGGAGTGGAGACCGCCACGCTCGACGCCGAAGGCGACGTCGTTCGGGAATCGCCCGTTGACGTGACCGACCAAGAGCTGCGCGCAGCTATGGGGAGTTTTGTCGGCGACATCGAGCAAGTCCCGCCGGCCTACTCCGCGGTGAAGGTGGGTGGCCGGAAGCTCTACGAGGCAGCGCGGAAGGGGATTGCGGTGGAAGCGGCCCCCCGGCGAGTGCGCGTGGACGCATTCGAGCTCCTGCGCCTCGAAGGCCCGAGGTTCGAGTTCCTGGTGCGATGCTCGGCCGGGACGTACGTCCGCTCGCTGGTGGCCGACGTTGGACGCGAACTTGGTTGCGGTGCCCACCTGGTTGCCTTGCGCCGAACCGCCATCGGCGAGTACAGGGTCGAGGAAGCCGCGCCGCCCGAAGCGGCCGGCGGGCTGCTGTCTCTGGAGCGAGCCGTCGAGCACCTTGCCGCGGTCGGCGTGACCGAGGACGAAGCCAGGGCCGCGACGCATGGGAGCATCCTGGGCCCCGCCGGCATCGAGGGACCGTATCGGGTCCTCGGGCCGGAGGGCCGCTTGATCGGGATCTACTCCGACCGCGGCGCGAAGGCCGTTCCCGAAGTCATCCTCTCGTGAAGAGACGCGGAACGCTTCTGGTGACCGTGCTGGTCACATCCCTCATCGCATTGGCTGGCTGCACCTCCTCGGTGAGCGGCTCCGATGCATCCACAAGTGCGCGATCGAGGGAACCGTCGAGCCCGAGGTCCACGGGCTCGGCTTCTCCCTCTGCGCCGTCTCCGACCGAAGCTTCCATCTCCCGCCCTGCGATCGTCTGGAAGCCGATCCCTTTCCCGCCCCGGCGCAAGAACGAGATGGCCGCGTACGCGGAGCGCCACTATGGGATCGAGACGTACCGGCTGGAGCATCCCCAGGTCATCGTGGAGCACGTCACCGTCTCCCGGACCTTCGCCCCGGTGTTCTCGGAGTTCTCCTGGGACGTCCCCGACCCGGAGCTCAATGAGCTGCCTGGGGTGTGCTCGCACTTCGTGATCGACGCCGACGGGACCATCTATCAGTTGGTGTCCCTTCGTCTCATGTGCCGGCACACCGTGGGGCTGAACTACACAGCGATCGGCATCGAGCACGTCGGGCTCAGCGACCGGGAGGTCCTGCTCGACCACAAGCAGCTCGCCGCCTCGGTCGAGCTCACCCTGTGGCTCATGCAGCGGTTCCATATGCAGCTCGGGAACGTGATCGGCCACAACGAGAGCCTGACCAGCCCATTTCATCGAGAGCTCATGTCCCGCCTCAGGTGTCAGACCCACGGGGACTGGACCCGAGCGGACATGCACATCTACCGGCGAAGGCTCATTGCCCTGGCCCGTCGCCACGGGATCCACCTCGGGTCTCTGCCGGGGGCTCTTCCGAGCGGCTGCTGACCCCCGAGCCCTGGCTCACGGCCGCATGGCCTCTTTCGACCATCTTGTACCCTGCCCGTGACATGAAGGTCGTCCACGGGATCGAGTCACTGCCGCTCGACGTTGGCCCAACTGCTGTCACTATCGGGTTCTTCGATGGCGTCCATCGGGGCCATCAGGCCGTGTTCCGGCGGACGGTGGAGGTGGCGGAGACTCGTGGCCTCCTGCCCGTCGTCGTCACATTCGACCGTCACCCGAGGGAGATCCTGACTCCCGGAGCACATCCCCCCCTGCTGACCACGCTCGACCGCAAGGCCTCGCTCATCGCCGGGCTCGGCATCGGTGGGCTGATCGTGCTCGAGTTCACCGAAGAGTTCTCCCGATGGCGGCCCGAGGAATTCGTCGAGCGCGTCCTGGTGGAAGGGGTCCAGGCCGACCATGCCGTTGTCGGCTCCAACTTCACGTTCGGCTACAAGGCGATGGGAAACCTTCCCGTGCTGACGGATCTGGGAGATGCGCACGGGTTCTCCGTCGAGGCCGTCTCGCTGCTGAAGATCGATGGCCGGCCAGTTTCCTCGTCCTCGATCCGCGAAGCCCTCGCCAGAGGAGACCTGGAATGGCCTACCGAAGCCCTGGGGCGCCGGTTCGTCCTGGACGGCATGGTCACGACCGGCGCGGGGAGGGGCCGAGGTCTGGGGTTTCCCACGGCCAACCTCGAAGTTCCTCCGGGGATGCTCCTGCCCGGCGAGGGTGTGTACGCGGGTAAGGCCCACGTGGATGAGGGCTCCTTCCTTGCGGCCATCAATGTCGGGACCAACCCCACGTTCGGCGGCGAGATCCTGCACGCGGAGGCATTCCTCCTGGACTTCGAAGGTGACTTGATCAGGCGACCCATGACCCTGGAGTTCTGGGAGCGCCTGCGCGATGAGACTCGCTTCGACTCGGCCGAAGATCTGGCCCGCCAGATCAAGGAGGACGTCGAGCGGACCCGGGCGCTGGTGGCCTGAGTAGCCTCCGCCACGACTGAATGGTGCGAGGCAAGGGGATGTCGCACAGGGGAATGCGCGGCAGGCCGTCTCCCCCTTCGGTCCGCTGGCTGCTCCTCCTGGCCGTGGTGCTGATCGCGGCGGGCGTCTCGGTCCGACTACTCACCGATAGAACCACGTCCCCGAGTGGCCAACAGGGGTCTCCCTCCCCGGACCGCCCCACATCGCGATACATCTCCCCATCCTCGGCCGCAATTTCCCCGCCGAGCACCGGCCCGTCCCCGACCCAGCGGGGGAAGCTCGTCATCCATGGAGCCGGCGACGTCAACGTCGACCCGGGCTACATCCCGAACTTCAGGATCCACGGGTACGCCTGGGCCTGGTCGGGTCTGGGCGGTCTGTTCAAGCGGGACGACCTCACCGTGGTCAACCTCGAGTGCGCCATCTCGAACCTCGGAACGGCCGTCCCCAAGACGTTCAATTTTCGCTGCGACCCAGGGGCGCTTCCCTCGATGCGCCAGGCCGGGGTCGAGGTGGCGAATCAGGCCAACAACCACGCCTACGACTACGGGCCCACGGCGGTTGTGGACGGCCGGAAGAACCTCTTGAAGAACCATATCGCTCCGGTGGGGGCGGGCAAGAACGACCAAGAGGCGCTGTCAGCGGCCGTGTTCGACGTGAAGGGCTGGAGGATCGCTGTAGTTGGTTTCGACAAGGTCGTCGATCCCTGGCCGGCCGCAGTGGCGGGGCCGGACAAGCCGGGGACGGCCGCCGGGCACGACGAGGACGCCATGGTCGCAGCGGTGCGAGCGGCGAGCAAGCAAGCAGACATAGTCATCGTCGATATCCACTGGGGGGTCGAGCTCGATACCCGGCCCCGGCCGCGCGATGTCCAACTGGCCCATCGCCTGATCGACGGCGGAGCCGACGTCATCTTCGGAGGCCATTCCCACCGCCTCCAGCCGATGCGCGTGTACAAGGGCCGCCCGATCTTCTACAGCCTGGGCAACTTCGTGTGGCCGCGTCACTCGACCGCGGGAGCCACGACGGCAGTGGCGGAGGCCACCGTCTCCCCCAAGGGCTCGTTCAGGGGCCGACTGATCCCCGCGTTCATCGAGGTCTCCGGCCACCCGGTGCTTCGAGGGAGATGAGGTCGGCTCGGGGCCGTGTGGTAACCTTGCTCGGTTCCATGGCACTCCTCAAAGAGCAGAAATCCAAGCTGATCAGCGACTACAGGCGGGGCGAGACCGATACCGGCTCGCCCGAAGTGCAGATCGCCCTGTTGAGCAAGCGCATCGGAGAGCTCACGGAGCACCTGAAGACCCACCGATCAGACCATCACTCCAGGCGTGGCCTGCTTCAGATGGTGGGAAAGCGGCGCCGGTTGCTCGATTACCTGAGACGAGAGGACGTCGAGCGCTACCGAGCGCTGATCGCGCGCCTGGGGCTGAGGCGCTGAGGAGACAAGGGGGCGGCGCGAGCCGCCCTCACTCGTAGGGAGGGAAAGAAACAAGACGGGAACCTCGTAAGACCACCGAAGGAGCTTAGGCGTAGGGTGGTCAGTTATCAGTCGCGGACCCCGGAACCATCGAGGAAGATGGACCGAGGCCCACCACTGACAACTGGCCGCGGGCCCCCGCACGAAGGCTCCTTGAGACCATCCGGCGCACGTCGCGCCGGGCGTTCAAGGAGGAACGCCAGTGATCAAGAGAAGCAAGTCCATCGGCGGGTCCGATTTCGTCATCGAGACCGGCAAGCTCGCCAAGCAAGCCCATGGCTCGTGTGTGATGACCCTGGGAGAGACCCAGGTGCTTGCCACGTGCACCACAGCAGCCCCCCGGGAGGGGATCGATTTCTTCCCTCTCACGGTCGACGTGGAAGAGCGTATGTACGCGGCCGGGAAGATCCCCGGCGGGTTCTTCCGCCGAGAGGGCCGGCCGTCGGAAACGGCAATCCTGACCGCCCGCCTCACAGACCGTCCGCTCCGGCCCACGTTCAAGGAGGGATATCGGGACGAGGTCCAGGTCGTCATCACCGTCCTCTCGGCTGACCTGGCCAATGCCTATGACATGCCGGGCATCAATGCGGCGAGCCTCGCCGTGTGCCTGGCCGGTCTACCGTTCGACGGCCCCGTGGCCGCCGTGCGCCTCGGGCTCATCGGGAGCCAGTGGAAGGTCAATCCCACCTATCAGGAGCTCGACCTGGCCACTTTCGACGTCGTCGTAGCAGGGCGCCAGAACGATCAGGGCTCGATCGACATCCTGATGGTCGAGGGTGAGGCCCCCGAGGGTGCCTGGGGCCGCATTCAGGACGGCGAGATCAGCCCAACCGAGGACGTCGTGGCAGAGGGCCTGGAAGTCGCCAAGCGGTACATCGCCGAGCTGATCGATTTCCAGAGGGACATCGTCGCCGAGGCAGGGATCAAGCCCGCCGAGTTCGTCCCAACCCCCGTGTACTCGGATGAGGTCTTCGCGTCCGTGGAGGAGTTCGCCGGACCGCGCCTGTCCGAGGCTCTGGTCACGGAGAAGAAAGAGCGTGAGGCCAGGCTCGACGCGCTCAAGGAGGAGCTCAAGGCCCACCTCCTGGATCGATGGGGCGACGAGGAGTTCGCCGCTCGCGCTTCGCAGGTGTCTCCGGCCTTCAAGGACCTCCAGAAAAGAAGCATGCGCAGGCGGATCGTCACGGAAGGGATCCGGCTGGACGGCCGCAAGGCGGACGAGATCCGCCGGCTCTCCTGTGAAGTGGGGCTGATCCCGCGGGCGCACGGCTCCGGCCTGTTCCAGCGGGGAGAGACGCAGGTGCTCAACGTGGCGACGCTGGGCATGCTGCGGATGACCCAGATGATCGACACCCTCGATCCCGAGGACACCAAGCGATACATCCATCACTACAACTTCCCGCCCTTCTCCACCGGCGAGGTCGGCCGGATCGGGAGCCCCAGGCGCCGGGAGATCGGGCATGGGGCGCTCGCGGAGCGGGCTCTCGTCCCGGTCGTCCCCGACGAGGACGAGTTCCCCTATACGCTGCGCCTGGTCTCGGACGTGCTCGAGTCCAACGGGTCGACGTCCATGGCCAGCGTGTGCGCCTCCACGCTTTCCCTGATGGATGCCGGCGTGCCGATCAAGGCGCCCGTGGCGGGCATCGCCATGGGCCTGATCGCCGAGCAGGGCGAGTTCGTGACCCTCACCGACATCCTGGGTGCGGAAGATGCCCTGGGCGACATGGACTTCAAGGTCGCGGGTACGAGGGACTTCGTCACGGCGCTGCAGCTCGACACCAAGGTGACCGGCCTTCCCGCCGAAATCCTGAACGGAGCGCTCAAGCAGGCCAAGGAAGCCCGCCTGTACATCCTGGACACCATGCTTCGGACCCTTTCCGAGCCGCGCCACGAGCTCTCGCTGAAAGCCCCGCGGGTGATCATGAAGCAGATCCCTGTGGACAAGATCGGGGAGGTCATAGGGCCGAAGGGCAAGAGGATCAACGAGATCATCGCCATCACCGGCGCGGACATCGACATCGAGGACGACGGCCGCGTGTTCATCGGCTCGCGCGAGGGTGAAGGGGCAGAAAAGGCGGTCGAGATGATCGAGGCCATCGTGAACCCGCGGATGCCGCAGGTGGGGGAGCGGTACGAGGGCACGGTGGTCAAGACCACCACCTTCGGGGCCTTCGTGAACATCCTTCCCGGCCGGGACGGCATGGTCCACATCTCGAAGCTCGGGCGAGGCAAGCGTCTCGCCAGCGTGGAAGAGGCCGTCAACGTGGGTGATCACCTGCTCGTGGAGATCGACTCCATCGAGACCGACAACATGGGCAGGACAAAGGTCAGCCTGAAGCCGGTGGGCGAGGGCTGGGATCCGCCGGAGGGCGGGTGGCCGCGCGTGGAAGGCGACGCTCCCCGCGGCGAGCGGAGGCCTCGCCCGGAGGGCGAGGGACGAGATCGTGGTCGCGGCTTCAGGCCCCGAAGGGATCGAGACCGCGGCGATCGGGGCGAGCGGCGCGGGGACCGGC
>WNGF01008421.1_pt1 | contig 12134 bp, 12 predicted proteins | sample 5400641 | NCBI WGS metagenome assembly WNGF01 (sample SAMN13153371, study PRJNA577476) | soil metagenome | isolation source: 80 cm soil or saprolite under grassland replicate 2 | place: USA:California | collected 2016-06-15
CCGCGGTGATCGTCGGCACTCGTTCTCCGACACACTGAAGAACCGCAACGACGCACAACGCGCACCATCAGCGCGCCCCCGAATCTCAATGCCTTTTCGCGAGTGTGCCCAAAGTCCGCAGGTCGCTCATCGTGGAATCAGGCGATTTTTGGGCCGAATTCGACGAAGGCGACGGTTTGAAAAACCGGCATCGATGCGGAACCGCCTCCGCCAATAAAATTTGCAGGATCCGCGAAGTGCTTACGCAGCGTATACTTGCAGAGGCACGGTGAGGTGGCCGAGAGGCTGAAGGCGGCGGTTTGCTAAACGTCGATCAGCCTGTCGGCCATCTTCGCCTTTTCGGCCTAAATTTCTCTCCCTCCGACAGTTCCGCTGACCCCGTGACTTGGCTGATATTGGCTCGCAGAGCCTGACGAAGGCGCCTCGCAGGGACAATCGCGGGGACAGCCAGCGTTGCGGAATCAGATTCAATCAGATAATCTGGGCCTATGAAGACGCGGTCCGTTACCGACGTCGCTCGCAACTTCAGTGCTGTTCTCGATGCTCTCGAGCGCAACCAGGAGGAGATCGTGCTCGTGCGCAATCAGCGGCGCGTCGCTCGGCTCGTTCCCGAGGCGCCGCAGCAAGACGCCCTGAGTGTGTTCGGCGATTTGTATCGCACGCTCGACGACGAGACGGCCGACGCGTTATCCGCAGCCATCGCCACCTATCGTAAGAGCCGGCGGGGGCGCGTGGCGGAGTTGCGAGATCCATGGGCTGGGTGATCGATACGAGCCTCTGGATCGCCGTTGAACGGGGAGCGCTCGCAGCGGCCGATATTCACGCCATCACTCGTCAAGAGCCTGTTTATCTGTCGCCGGTCAACGTCGCCGAAATCCAGTTCGGCCTGGCGTTGCTGCGGCCCGGCCCGCGGAAGCAACGAGCCACCACGATGCTTCGACGGCTCCGTCGAAAACCTCAATTGAGAATCACTGTTGAAACGGCCGAGACTTTCGGGAGCCTGGCGGCCAAACTCAGAAAGGCCGGAAGAGATCCGCAAGTTCGGATCAACGACCTCTGGCTTGCGGCACAAGCGGTTCAACGGGACTTCCGGCTGCTCACGTCGAACGCCAAGGACTTCGCCGACGTCCCGGGATTGCAGATGGTCGTGCTGAAGCTGCCGTAGCCCCTGCCGGGACGAATCCCCGTCATGGCTCTCCGCTTCACGTCGTGCCTTCGAACCGGTATCAGCGGCGTCTCCGTCCGGCGAGAGTGTGCCGCTTCTCCGAGTCCCGGTACTCACGGATGGCGCCGCGAATCTCTTCGAGCGCGTCGGGAGACGACAAGCGCTCGAGCGCGGGGCGGACCTGCGCGATGAGAGTGTCGAGTCGTTCCACTTCACGCGGCCCGTCGATGGTCACCGGGAAGCCGAACGGCCCGTCCACGATGAGGGCCGCATATCGCGGATGGAACCGCACCGACTGGACTTCGTCCGCGAGTTCGGTCGCTTGCTGCTTCAACAGCTCGGTGTACGCCCGCAGTTTGTCGAGGCTCAGACGAGCCGCGTCGCCGCTGGGTCCACCAAGCCACTGGAGTTCGAGTTGGAGCAGCGCATGCAAATCGCCCAGGGCGTACGCGGCGGTGAGTTCCTGCATGACGCGGCCCTTCTTTTCGCGCTCGGCCGGATCGCGCTCGAGATCCGGATGCAGCTCCTTGGCGAGGCGCCGGTAGACGGCGCTCAGGCTGTCCTTCCGCAGCTGCTCGTGCCGACGGGCCCGCTCCTCTGCAGCACGTGCCGTTTTTCCGGGTCGCGGCTTCCGCTTTGCGGTGTCGCGGCTCTCCGCAGCGCGGCGGAGCTCGTGCGCCAACTGGGCGGCCGCGGCCGCGGCGTCCTCTTCGGTCATGTCCGGGCGGAGATCCGGCACTTCGATATCGAGCCCGAGCTCGTCGAAGATCGCGGCCATTCCGGCCTGCGCCTCCTTCATATCGTCCTGCAGTGCCTGCGCATAGCTGACGTCGTGTAGCCGTTCGAATAGCACCTGGAGATCAGCGTCTGGTTTCTCGAGGTGCGGCAACACGTCGTCGAGCTGCTCGACCAGGATCCGCCGCAGCACGCGGTGTTGTGCCTTCGTCAATCGGCGATCATCGAGAAATGGTGCGAGCGCCCGTACGAGACCGACGCGCAGCGCAACGGCGCGATCAGTGCGCGGCCGGATTTCGGCTGCATGGAAGACCAGCAACCGATCGAGCCGACGCTTCTCCTCATTCAATGCGCGGCTGAGTGCCTCGAGCCTCGCGAGCGCGCGATTGAACGCGCGTTCTTCTTTGCCGAGTAGCCGACCGGGTGTCGATCGGACGGCGAGCGACCGATCAGCCGGCGATGCGCGCAGATCGTCGGGATCGAACAGCAAGGGATCTGTTGGAACCATGGTGCAGCATACGAAATGGCCGCGATTCTGGCCATTGCCCAACGCCACGGTTGCAGATGGATGGCCACGCGCGTATATTGCTCCCGATCATGCACTTCGAGAAGATCTGGATCGATCAATGCCGCGCCACGCGGGCGATCAAGCGCCGCTTCGGGGTGAAGGACGCGCTCGACTATCTCGTCGGCGAGAAACTGCGGACGTTTGCGGGCGCCGCCCGGCACGACGCCGCGTTCGCGCGCGAGCTACCGCGATTCCTTGCGGCGATTTGGCGAGTGTTCAACGAGTACGAGCTCGCCGGCTATGTTGCCATGCAGAAGCCGACCGTCCGTAAGCAGCTCCGCGCGCTTCTCTACTTCTCCTGACGTTTCGGAGAGCGATCAGTCTTGTAGCGGACCTGTGGTCCGCAAATATTGCGTCTGAACCGGAATCTGCCGAGACGTCCGTAGTCTGAACCGGAATTTGCCGAGACGTCCGTAGCCGACGAGAGTGTTGCAAGAGAGTCCGACGCCCGGTTGTGGCATCCTTCGGCATGCGGCAACGCTCGTCTCCATTGATCGTGTGTCGGACCGTCGGTCAGCTGCTGGTCGATGCTCTCAGGTTCATGTCGCTCGGCGTCCGATCGCGGTCGCAGCTGGCGGCCGAGAATCTCTTTCTCCGGAAGCAGTTGGCGCTCTACCGAGAGCGCAAAGTCAAACCCCGTCGCGCGATGATGCGACCCGGATCACCCTCGTCGTCCTCTCCCGGTTGATCGAATGGCGAACGGTGCTCACGATTGTGAAACCGGACACGCTGATTCGTTGGCGTCTGCGCGTCTTCAAGGATCTGCCGCACAGTGCGCCCACACACGTGCTGCTGGCGACGGACCTGCACGCAGGGAACGTCCTTCGTGCGCAACGGGAGCCGTGGCTCGTGATTGACCCGAAGCCGTTCGTCGGCGATCCCGCATATGACGCGACCCAGCACCTGCGGAATTGCGACCTGAGGCTTCGCTCCGATCCGGACGGAACAATCCGCCGCTTCGCGGATCTGGTTGGTGTTGACGACGGTCGCGTTCGCTTGTGGCTGTTCGCCCGCGCCGCCGCAGAGCCGCGCGATAACTGGAACGGCGATTCGATGACGAACCTGGCAAGAGCGATAGCACCCTAATCTGAGGGACCCGTTCTGGCGACGGGAAACAGTTCTGTCCCGCACGGATTTGCGAACATCAGAACCCCGATCCCGTTCAATGGTGGGCGCACTTCGAGTTCACCCGCATAAACACGACGCCAACTATCCTCCGCAAAAAGATCGAGGATTTGCGCGAGGCGGGCGCGACATCGCTAAACGCTGATGGGTTTGTCGTTCGCATGTCGACCGGTTGAGCGGATCGCCGTTCACTCGTGGACAACTGCCAGTCGCGGGCGGTCAATCGGTACAGGACGTGCCTGCGTAGTGAATGTCCCGCGATAATGTTCGGGTGATCGAAATCGTCAGCGGCGTTGCGCTTCATGCCAACACGCTCCATCACGCGCCGTGAGCGCTTGTTGCCGAAGGCAGTCATTGCAACGATTTCAGCGAGACCGAGCGTCTCGAAGCCAAAGGCGATAGCCGCCCGCGCTCCCTCCGTTGCGTAACCTCGGCCCCAGTGCTCGAACGCAAGCCGGTATCCGAGTTCGACGCACGGCATGAACGGCGCATCGAACGATGGCACCGACAGACCGATAAACCCGATGAAAGGGGCAGTACCGTTCACTTCAGCCGCCCACAGTCCGAATCCGTGACGACGAAAATGGTCGTCGATGTAGCGCATCGACTCGGCACTTTCCTGGCGGGTCTGTAGTGACGGGAAGAACTCGCGAACTCGAGGATCCGCGTTCAGCGCGGCGAACGGTTCGAGATCCTCGTCGCGCCACGGTCTGAGCCTGAGGCGTGCCGTCGTGAGCACGCTCGAATTGTACGCAGAACGCTACTGGCGGGCAGCTAGAACCGGTGGCGAACCACAAGGCGCCGAAGGTTACCGATGGCCACGCGCCTCTCGATGGCGGTTCAGTGGTGGGCGCACCTGGTGGGCGCACTTCGAGTTCACCCGCATAAACATTACGCCAACTATCCTCCACAAACAGTTCGAGGATTTGCGAGAGGCGCGTGCGCCGATGTTCCTGGAAGCTCTACTCGTAACGCAGAGCCACCATCGGATCAACGCGTGTCGCCCGTCGCGCCGGAATGTAGCTCGCGACGAACGCCGTCGCCGCGAGCAGCGCCGCGATTCCGGCGAACGTCGGCACGTCGGACGGCGTCACGCCGAACAGCAGGCTGCGAATCAGTTGCGTGGTCGCCGCAGCGCCGGCGAGGCCGATCGCGACGCCCGCCGCCGCGAGCCGCATCGCTTCGCCCAACACCATTCCCAGCACGTCGGCGCGCTCGGCGCCGAGCGCCAGGCGGACGCCGATCTCGTGCGTCCGCTCTGCCACCGCGTACGCCATGACGCCGTAGATTCCGATCGACGCGAGCGTCAGGCCGACGATCGCGAACAGCGACACCAGAATCGTCCGGAAGCGCGGCGGCGCTTTCGATTCGACCATCAACTGATCCATCGTCCGCAGCGCCGAGACCGGAAGATCCTCGTCGAGCTCGGCGACGGCGCGCTGCACGGCGGGAGCGAGCGACTGCGGATCGCCGGCCGTTCGCAGGAGCACGTACTGGTTGTTGCTCGTGTTTTGACGGAACGGCAGGTACACGGCCGGCTCCGACGGCGCGTCGAGACCGGAATAGCTCATGTCGCCAACGACGCCGACGACGCTCATCCAGGTATTGGTCGGCCGCTCCGGTCCGCCAATCTTCAGCCGGCGGCCGACCGGATCGACGCTGGGAAAGTATCGCCTCGCGAGCGTCTCGTTGACGATCACCGCTGCGGGCGCGTTCTCGTCGTCGCGCTCGCTGAAGAAGCGGCCGCGGACGAGCGGCGCGCCGATCGTCGAGAAGTACGTGTCGTTGACGAAGATCAGCGGCCCGAGCGGCGCGCTCTGGTTCGGTGGCAGCGTCTGTCCCTCGACCATGAAGTTGTCGGTCATCGCGAGGACATCCGGCGGGACGCTGATCGTCAGCGCCGCGGATCGCACCCCAGGCAAGGCCTCCAGTCGCTGGAGGAGCCGGGAGTAGAAGTCCCGCTGCTCCGCGCCGTTCTGATACTTCGTCTGCGGCAGCGACAAGCGGAACGTCAGAAGATGCGACGGCTCGAAGCCCGGGTTGACCCGCTGCAGCGCGACGAAGCTTCGGACCATTAGGCCGGCGCCGGTCGACAGCATCAGCGCAAGCGCGATCTCCGCGACGACGAGCAGACGCTGCACGCGCCGGTGCCCGCCGCCCGAGACGCCTCGCCCGCCTTCCTTCAGCGTCTCGACGAGCGGCACGTGCGACGCGCGGAGCGCTGGAATGAGACCAAACAGCAGTCCGCACGCGGACGCCGTCGACAACGCGAACAGGAACACCGGCGTGCTCATGCGCACTTCGTTCAGTCGCGGGATGCCCTGGGGCGCGACGGCGATGAGCACGCGCGTGCCCCACGACGCGACCGCCAGTCCGAGCACGCCGGCGACGACGGCGAGAACGACGCTCTCGGTGAGGAGCTGCGCGGCGATGCGCGCGCGTCCGGCGCCGAGCGCTCCGCGGACGGCAATCTCGCGCTCGCGGCCGGCCGCACGCGCCAGCAGCAGGTTTGCGACGTTGGCCGCCGCGATTAGCAGCAAGAACCCGACGGCGCCGAGGAGGACGTACAGAATCTGCCGCACGTCGCCGACGATCGCTTCCTGCAGCGGAATCGCGTACAGCTTCCCGGCGCCAGGCGGCGGATACTGCCGCTTAATCGCGGCGCTCACGGCATCGAGATTCGCGCGCATCGTGTCGAGCGTGGTGCCCTTCTTGAGCCGCGCGATTCCCCATGTGTAGAACGGTCCGCGCCGGCGCGGCTCGTTCATCGTCAGGATGCGCCACAGCTCCTTCTTCGCGGGCAAAACGTCGAACGCCGGCGGCATCACGCCGATGACGACGTGCGGCTCGCCGGATAATGTGATGGAGCGCCCCACGATGGCCGGATCGCCGTGGAAGCGACGCATCCACAGTCCGTGACTGAGCACCGTGGTCTTCGGCGCTCCCGGACGATCGTCGCCTTCGTGGAAGACGCGGCCCAGCAGCGGCTGCACGCCGAGCACGTCGAAGAAGCGATCGGTGACGGCCGACGAGATCAACCGCTCGGGAGGTCCGTCCCCGGTGAGCGTCGCTGAGGAGCTGTCGTACACGGCAACCGCCTCGGCGGTGTTGTTCTGCGATCGCCACGCGAGGAAATCGGTGTCGGGCAGCGGGAACACGGCGGCATTGCGGCCGACGATGCGGACTGCGACGAGGCGGTCGGCTTCGGGAAACGGCAGGGGACGCAGCAGAACCGCGTGCACGACCGTGAAGATCGCCGTAGTCGCGCCGACCCCCAGGGCCAGCGTGAGAATGGCGACCGCGGCGAAGCCCGGTTTCTTGATTAGTAGGCGAACCGCATATCGAACGTCCGCGAACAGATTTCCCATATGACGTTCGACGGAGAGCGTGTTCGTGCGGTTAGTTCTAACTCCTAACTTTTCGTCAGGGCCTCTTCCCACCTGAACCGCGACGCGGCGACGAAGCTGAAGGCCGCCCCGAAGCCGATGAGGACGAGCCCCGGCACAACGGCGCCGCTCAGGCCGATGCCGCGCCATGTCATGGCGTCGAGGCCGTCCACCGCCCAGCGCACCGGTACGAGCATGGACTGCTGCCGCCACGCCGGAAAGATGAACGTCGGCACCCTATGGCCGCCGCCGGCGCTGAGAGGCCCGCTAGCGTGAGCGGGGGCGCCTCCGGACCTGCCGCTGACGGGTCAGTGGTGGGCGCACCTGGTGGGCGCACTTCGCGTTCACCCGCATAAACATTGGTCCAACTATCCTCCGCAAGAAGATCGAGGATGTGCCGCAGGCGGGCGCGTTGATGTCGATCGCCAGTTGAAGACCCCGCGATCAGAAACGTTCGGTCGGTCCGCTAACGACGTCCGGGAAACAGCTTGCCGCAGTCGGCCTGAATCGACATTTTTGCAAAACACTGCGGCGTTCGAGACCTATGGATTCTTGGCTGGCTGTTCGGGACAACGGCACGGGAATTGGTTCCCGTGATCAGCGTTTTTTCTGGAGCGACGACACGAATGCGCTTTGGAGCCGAGCACGATCTCGTTCAGGCGGTTTAGCAAGACCCCGAGCTTCTGAGCCGCCTCGGCCTGGCCCACACCCAAGGGCTTCAGGTACTCCTCCAGTGGTGCCCAGTCACGCATGGTTGCTTCCCGGTCGCATCTATTCCGCGCGGAGCGCCGCCAGCGGATCGACGTGGGTCGCGCGACGCGCGGGGAGATACGTCCCTATGAGTGCTACAGCGGCCAGCGTGGCTGACACAGCGGCGTACGTCACGGGATCCATCGGTCCGACACCGAACAGGAACGTAGACATGACCCGGGTGACGACCATCGCCACGCCGATGCCTATCAGGATCCCGGTGGCGGTCAGCCAGAGTCCATGACGCAGGAACACCCTCTGCACATCCGCGATCTGCGCCCCGAGCGCCATTCGAATACCGATCTCCCGCGTGCGCTGCGCGACGGCGTAGGCGATCACGCCGTAGATCCCGACCACGCCAATCAGGAGCGCCACACTCGCAGCAATGCCCAGCATCACCAGAGCAAACGATGTCTGCGCCATCGAGTGTGCCCGGATCTCTTCCACCGTCTGCACGCCGGCGAGCGGCAGATTCGGGTTCACTGCCCAGACGGCTTGCTCCAGCTCGCGCAGGAACCCCGGTGTGCCGACGCGACTGGAGCGCACGGCGTAGGCCATCGTGCGCCACCGATAGCGCTCGTTCAGCATCGGCCAGTACACAATCGCCGTCGGCGGCTGAGCCAGCCCGTCGTCTCGCTCGGCACCCGTGACGCCCACGATTTCGCGCCATGCCGTGTCCCAACCGCAGCACACCCGGACGCGTTTGCCGAGCGCTCTCGTGGGGTCCCCCCAAATCTCACGCGCGAGCGGCTCGGAAATGACGATGACGGGCCGGCGCCCGTGGATCTCGCTCCACGTGATCGATCGCCCTGCAACCAACCGGATCCCCATGGTCTCGAAGTATCCCGGCGCGAAGCTCTTGAACCGTCGGAGCGGGCTTCGTTCCGGAATCGGCACGCCTTCCACCTCGATGGGGTTGCCGTTGCTCTCGCCGTCCATCGTGATGGAGGACGAGAGACCAACGGAAGCGACGCCTGGCACCTGAGACAGTCGTTCCGCGACGCTCTCGAAGGTGCGCGCCGCGATTTGTTCATCGCTGATGAGGCCTGGCGGTATCGCGATGACGAACGTCTGGACCTCCTCGGGGCGGGTGAAACCCGGATCGACCTGCCGCAACGCGACGAACGTGCGAATCAACAACCCCGAGACGATGAGCAGCGTCAGCGCCAGTGCGATTTGTCCGACGACCAGGGCATTACGTGTGCGGTGTCGCGCGGGGGTATCGCCTGCTGACCGACCTCCTTCCTTCAGCGCCGCGATGGCGGGACGTCCGAAGCGCAGGACGGCAAACAGGCCGAACACGGCGCCGCTCAGCACCGACACGGCCAGCGTGAAGGCCAGGACCGTGAGATCGATCCCGATCTCGTCCACACGCGGCAGCTCCGCAGGCGCCATGGTTCGCAGCAGCCTGATCGATGCCCAGGCAAGCGCCACGCCAACCACACCGCCCGCGAGTGCGAGCACGACGCTCTCGGCCAGCAGCGCGCGCGTGATGCGGCCACGGCTCGCCCCGAGCGCGGCTCGCATCGCCAGTTCCTGCTGGCGTCCTTCCGCACGCACCACGAACAGGTTGGCCACGTTCCCGCAGGCGATGAGCAGCACGACACCGACGGCCGCCATGAGAATCCAGAGGATCTCGCCGACGTTGCCGATGACCTCAACGGCGAGCGGGCGCACGTCCGGTCGCAACTCCAATCTCGCAAAAGTGGGCGGCAGGAGCGAGATCAGCCGCGCCACATCGGCGTTGGCCTGGGCCAGCGTCACGCCCGGCTTCAGCCGCGCGAGCGCCTGGAACCCGAAGCTGATGTTGCGAGGTGCGCTGGCGTCCAGAGGCATCGGCAGCACGATTTCGGGACGGGTGCGCAGGAACGTGAACGACGCGGGCAGCACACCGATGACTTCGCCCGGCCTGCCATCGATCGCGAGCGTCTGGCCAACGATGTTCTCGACACCACCGAACCGGCGCTGCCAGTAGCCGTAGGTCAGCACCACTCGCAGCGGGTTTCCCGGCGTGTCGTCTTCAGTGCTGAACACCCGTCCAAAAACCGGCTGCACCCGCAACAGGGGCAATGTGGTGGAGCTCACCAGGAGTGCTTGGACGCGTTCCGGATCACCGCCTCCCGTGATCGAAACCTCGGCGGGATCCCATGCGCCGATTGCCTCGAACGCCTGTTGGTTCTCGCGGTATGTGAGATAGGTGGCAGGGCCGTGAACCGTTCCTGCCCCATGCGGCGCATGTTGACGCAAGCTCACCAGCCTGTCCGCCTCGTGGAAAGGCAGGGGTTTTAACAGCACGCCATAGACGACGCTGAAGATCGCGGTCGTCGCGCCGATCCCAAGAGCGAGCGTCAGCACTGCCGTCGCAGCGAAGGCGGGCAGCTTCCAGAAGATACGTGCGGCGTAGCGCACGTCCTGCCACAGATCGCTGACCACGTGTCCGGTTGGTGCGCCCAACGTGGTTGGCGCCGTGACGTGCCCCTGCCGCAGCGATGCCATCTTCTGCCCCAGAATGTTGCCACTTTGAAAATCGGCGAGCGCCAAGCGCGTCGCCTCGTCGGGCGAGGTCCCTCCGGCGATCAACTCCCGGTAGCGGTCTTCCAGATGCTGCGAGAGCTCGTCGACGATCTCGGTCTCGCGGGCCGGCGAGAGCCGAAGCGACGCGAGTCGGGCACGTACGTGTGGCGCCCAATCAGGCATGTTCGTCTCCCGTCACGCGCCGCACCGCCTCGATAAATGCGGCCCACGTCTTCCGCTGCTGCGCGAGCACGCGCCGCCCTTCCGCCGTGACCTTGTAAAACCGGCGGCGTCGCTCGTCGGGCTTCTCGACCCATGTCCCCTTGATCCACCCACGCTCCTCGAGGCGGTAGAGCAAGGGATAGAGCGAATCGATATGGAATGTCAGCTGCCCTTCAGACCGCGTGTGGATCAGTTTGCTCAGCTCATAGCCGTGACGCGGACGCGCGTCGAGGAGCGAGAGGATGAGCAGCTCGGCCGATCCACGCTTCAGTTCGCGATCGAGTGCGCGCGTGTCGATATCTGTCATGAACAGATAGTATGTAGACAGGTCTTTGAAGTCAATGCGCTGGGTTCGCTGCCTCCGTAGTCGGGCTGTGCGGCGCGGCCTTGATGAACACGAAGCCCACCGTCGCGGTTCTGAAGGAGGAGGATCGCTTGGCGTACTTCAACGGAGGAAGCTATCTACTGGCGGCCGATGACGCTATCATCTTGGTCGCTCAATGGTTATGACAACCACGTTCATCCGTCATCCCGGCCTGTCCGGCCCTTTCGGTGCGCTGATGGACGAGTACGCGCGCGCCGCGGAGGACTTCTGCCGCGTTGTCGAAAGCTTCGATCTCGCGCGGTTCAATGCTGAGCGGCCGTCGAACAATCCGAACACGGTTTCGCCGCGCGCGATTTGCCTCCACGTGATTGGCGCGGCGCATCGATACGCGCACTACATCCGCAAGGCGTGCGGCGTCGATTTCGTCGAGCGATACGAGGCTGATCCGGAGCGACTGCGCTCCCCGTGGGATGTACGCGTGTTGTTGGCTGAAGGAACCGTGTTGACGGAGGAGACCGTCGAGCCGCTGCTGAAGGCAACGGATCAGGACATTCAGGCGCTGTCGTTCACAGTGCGCTGGGGCCCGCGATACGACCCAGAAATGATTCTCGAGCATGCCGTTTGCCACTTGCTACGGCATCGCCGGCAGTTGGAGCGCTGGTCGAGCCCGTCCGCCTAGGAACTCCTGAGGGCGGCTGCTGGGTCAATGCGCATTGCTCGACGGGCCGGTATCGCGCACGCCAACAGCCCAACGAGCATCAGCAGGGCCGAGACGGCAATCCACGTTACTGGGTCGGTCGGCTCGACGCCGAAGAGCAGAAGCCGAACGAAACGCACCGCGACGAACGCACCTACCAGGCCGAACGCTGCGCCCATCACGACGAGCCACAGCCCACGCTGTACGACCATGTTGAGGATCGACCGTGGGCGTGGCGCCGAGCGCAAGCCGAACGCCAATTTCGGTTGTCCGCTGGCGTGTTGCGTACGCCATCACGCCGTACAGGCCCACAGCCGCGAGCAGCAGCGCAATGGCGCTGAGGCCTCCCACGAATCTCACCATCGTGCGTTCTTCGACCAGCGAGCGGCTGAACTCGTCCTCGAGGCGCTGGGGTCTCACGAGGGCGACTCGCGGGTCCACCTCGCTGACAATTCGCCGCACCGCCGGCAGGAGCGCCATCGGATCGCCGTCGGTCCGCACGTGCAGGGTCACGGCGGCTTCATAGTTCTGGGACAGCGGGAGGTAGTAGACAGGCAGCGGCTCCCGATCGGTCGTACTGCGATACACCGTGTCGGGCACCACGCCAACCACGACGAGCGGTGCCGTCGATATGAGCGTCTTGCCGA
>WNGF01008422.1_pt1 | contig 12134 bp, 7 predicted proteins | sample 5400641 | NCBI WGS metagenome assembly WNGF01 (sample SAMN13153371, study PRJNA577476) | soil metagenome | isolation source: 80 cm soil or saprolite under grassland replicate 2 | place: USA:California | collected 2016-06-15
AGGGCGAGAAGAACGTGTACACGAGCTGCCACTGCGGCTGCTCGGCGCGCAGCGTCTCCAGCACGGGCTTCGCCTGGAGCCCTTCGCCCACCGACGACGCGTGCATCCACACGAGCGGCCGATTTCGGTCCCGGCGCGAGCGGCCCCAGGCGGTGAGCCGCGCGAGCACGCCGCGCCGGGCGTCCACCCCGCGGGCGACCTTCTTGTCGAACCGGGCCGCGATCGGGAGCGCTTGCTCGGCCAGGCGGATGCTGAGCCGGTATATAAATGAAGGGCGGTTGCGCATCACGGTGCGGGGGGCGGGCGGGCTACCGTCTTCGCGCCGTGGATCGAGTCCAGCACCGTCCGGAACACTTCCACGGGCGCCGCCCCCTCGAGCAGGCCCCCCTCGATGTAGAACGTCGGCGTGCTGCTCGCGCCCGCCTTGGCCGCGCGCACCGAGTCCGCGCGAATCTCCGCCTGCGTCGCCGGCGACGTCACGCAGCGCGCGAGCTTGGCGCGGTTCAGCCCGGCCGAGTCGCTCAGGGCGGCGAAGTAGGGTGCGGGGTCCTTGAGGCCGGCCCACCGGTCCTGGTGGCGGAACAGCAGATCGTGCAGCGGCCAGAACTTCCGCTGGTGGGCGGCGCACATCGCGGCTGCGGCGGCGGCCACGGCGTTGGCGTGCAGGCGGCTGAGCGGCAGGTTCACGAAAACGAACCTCACCCTTCCGGTCGCCACGTACTCGCGCTCCAAGGTCGGCATGGTGTTGAGGGCGAAGTCGCGGCAGTAGGGGCACTGGAAGTCGGACATCTCGTAGACGGTGACCGGGGCCGTGGGGCTGCCCTTGGCGCGGTCGGCGAGGGGGTCGGACTGAGCGTTGCCGGGTGGAACTGCGGCGACCAGCGCGCACGCGAGCGCGGCAACACGCATCGTCTGGGGCTCGTCGGTTCGGGGGTGGCATACCATAGTGACTCCGTTGGCGGCGCGCTACTGGCGGCCCTCTAGCGGCGCGTCGCAGCGCGTGATATATGGCTCTCCATGCGGGTGGGTGCGATCCGCAATGCAGTCCCACGTGCACGCGGCTGGTGCATCGCCCGAGGGGGCAGGCACCGCTCGTGCTGCCATGGCTCATGAGGGAGGGAACATGCGAATTCGCTTTCGTCCGTTCGTTCCCGTCTTGCTCGGCGCGCTCGGCACGCTGCCGATCGTGCTCCAAGCCCAGCAGCCGGTCACGATCACGGGCACGGTGACGACCGAGTCCGGCTCACCCGTCGGCGCTGTCGAGATTTCCATCCCCACCATGGGAGTGGGCGCGCTCAGCAGGGATGACGGTCGCTACGCCATGGTCGTGCCGGGCGCCCGCGCGTTTGGTCAGAGCGTGACGCTCACCGCGCGCCGTCTCGGGTACAAGTCCGTCAGTACGCAAATCACGCTCGCCGGGGGCGCGGTGAGCCATGACTTCGCCCTGCTCCCCAACCCGCTGCAGCTTGGCGAGGTCGTCGTCACGGGCGCGGGCACGGTGACCGAGACCCAGAAGCTCGGCAACGTGCGCAACAGCGTCTCCCCCGACCTCATCGCGAAGGCGGGTGAGATCAACGCCGTGCAAGCTCTCGCCGGGAAGGCGCCGAATGTTACGGTGGTGCAGCAGTCGGGCGATCCCGGAGCCGGCTCTTTCATCAACATCCGGGGCGTGAACTCGATCCTCGGTCCGAACCAACCCCTGATGGTGATCGACGGTGTGCCGATGGACAACTCGGCGTTCTCCACGTCAAACTTCAACCGGATCGACGACCTCGGGACCGGTTTCGGCGGGTTCGGCCAGACTGAGGGGACGGTGGTGTCAAACCGGGGCGTCGACCTGAATCCGAACGACATCGAGTCGGTGGAGATCCTGAAGGGGCCTGCGGCCAGCGCCATCTACGGCTCGCGCGCCGGCGCCGGCGTCGTGCTGATCACCACGAAGTCTGGCCGCGCGGGCCCGACGCACTTCACGTTCCACTCGTCCACGTCGTTCGACGACATCAATCACACGTATCCGCTCCAAACCACGTTCGGACAAGGGGATAAAGGCCTGGCGGCGGATACGGCGGTCGGGGGCGTGTGTGGCGGGCGTGGCGCGGCCACGCCGTGCGGGCGGTCGTGGGGAGACACCCTTCCTCCCGGCACGCCGATATTCGACCACGCGAACGAGATCTACCGCGCGGGCCATGCGCTGGACAACGGCATCACCCTATCGGGCGGTAACGACCGCACCACGTTCTACCTGTCGGCGGACAATAGCTACCAGCAGGGCGTCTTCGTCGGGCCGAACAATTCCTTCTCGCGCACGACCTTGCGCGTCAAGGCGTCGCACCGGCTGCTCGACAACCTGAAGATCGGAGCGGACCTGGCCTACGCCGACAGCCGAGGCAAGTTCACCCAACGCGGCAACAACACCAACGGCGTGCAGCTCGGCGATCTGCGGCAGCCGCCGGAGTTCAACCCCTTCCCGTACATCGTGCAGACGCCCGTCGGTCCCCAGGAGCGCGCGTACCGCTTCCTGCACCCCAACACCCTCACCCTCACCGACGACCGCATCTTCGACAACCCGTTCTGGGTGCTGTACCAGCAGGTCAACTCGTCGTCGGTGGGCCGCGTCTACGGGAACGTGAACGCCGAGTACGTTCCGGTGCCGTGGCTCAAGCTCGACTATACGCTGGGAGCGGACTACGCCGCGGACGAGCGGCTCGAGGGGTGCCCGGTGAGCTCGGCCTCCCCGTGCAGCGGGGGTAGGGTTGTGGAGGGAAAGATCGTCAACTACTCGATCGATCATAACCTCACCGCGACGGCGACATACACCGTCAATCCCGACCTCGGCGGCACGATCACGGTGGGGCAGAACCTGGACACCCGGAACGTACGCCAACTCGGGACCGTGGGGCGAACCCTCATCGCGCTGGAACCCTTCAAGCTGTCGAACACGGTCACGGCGGATCTGCCCGTCGACGCCGAGCAGGTGATCCACGACGTGGGGTGGTTGGGGCAGGGAACGCTCGACATGTGGAGCCAGCTCCACCTCACGGCCGCGCTTCGCAACGACGGCTCGTCGACGTTCGGCCAGCGCAGTCTGCGCAGCTGGTTCCCGAAGGGGAGCGCGGCGTGGGAGTTTACCAAGTCGATCGGGGAGCGCTCGTGGCTGTCGTACGGCAAGGCTCGGGTTGCCTACGGTGAGGCGGGCATCGAGCCGCTGCCATACCTCACCGCCCAGACGTACTCGAGCTCCGCGCTGCTCGGTGGCAGCAACATCCCTTCCCAGGGCGGCCTCCCCGGCCTGGCGTCGAGCGTGAAGGCTGCCGACGTGCTCGAACCCGAGCGCTCCAAGGAGTTTGAGGCCGGTGCGGATCTCGGGTTCTTCAAGGACCGGACCGACGCGAGCATCACGTACTACAACAAGACCTCATCCGACGTCATCCTGCTCGCGCCGGTCAATCCCTCATCGGGCTACAGCTTCCAGGCCAAGAACGCCGCTACCATCCGCAACCGCGGCTGGGAGGTATCCCTCAACCTCCGTCCCGTCCAGCAGCCTGAGTATGGATGGGATGTCGGAGTGCAATGGGCCCGGAACCGCAGCCTGGTGCAGAAGCTGCCAACGGGGTTGCAGTACGTAAACATCGGGGACTTCAACCGCCAGATCGCGATGACCGGCAAACCGATCGGCGTATACCTGGGCACCGGGTTCATGCGGTGCGGGATCTCGAACAGCGGGGACTCCGTCGAAACCGCGACCGGCAAGACCACGCTCGGTACATTCTGTACCAGCGCGGCGAAGGGCGCGCTCTACATCGGGCCCGATGGCTTCCCGGTGCAGGACCCCGACCTGCGCATCGTGCAGGACCCGAACTACGACTGGACGGGCAGCCTGCGGAGCTCGTTCCGTTACCGCAAGTTCCAGATCTCCGGCTTGCTGGACATCCGGCACGGCGGGCAGATCTGGAACGGCACCAAGGGCGCGCTGTGGAGCTACGGCACGCACAGGGACACCGAGCAGCGGGCGTTTTGCACCGGCAGCGGCGCCTCGATCTGCACGGGGAACGTAAAGACCTTTGGCCAAGGCGGTTGGTGGGACGGACCGGTCGCGGGGCCCGGTAAGGGGACCGCCGTCCCGATCGGGGAAAACTGGTACAAGTTCATCGCCGCGTGTCCGTTCATCGGCATCGACGAGCCGTGCATCGAAGACGGGGGGTTCGTGAAGCTGCGCGAGGTGTCGATCGGCTACACGATCGACGCGTCGTGGGTGCAGCGGATGATCGGATTCAACAGCATCAACGTTCGGCTGTCAGGCCGCAACTTGCACACGTGGACGAACTACACCGGCTATGACCCCGAGACAAACCTCGGCGGTCCGATTTCGTCCGGCGCCGGCGCGGGCGGGGTGGACTACTTCAACAACCCGCAGACGCGCTCGTTCGCGTTCGCGATCACCTTGACCCACTAACCCCGAGGAGATCGACATATGCTTCGTCACGCGCATATCGCCGTCGTCTCGCTGGGGCTGCTCCTCGGGACGGCAGGCTGTAACGAGTTCTTGACGGGCGACAAGCTGTCCACGGATCCGAACAATCCCGCCGCCGCCACGATTCAGACGCTACTCGTGGGCATTCAGGGCGGCCAGTTCGCGTTCCAGGAAGGCACCGCCGCCGCGATGGTCTGTATGTGGGTACAGCAGTGCGGCGCCACCAACGGACGCTACGTCGAGCAGGCGGGGCGCTACGTCTTCGGGGCGGGCTCGAACATCGGGGCGAACGGCGGGGACTGGGCCACGGTCTACACCGGCGGGGGCCTGATCGACATGGACGCGATCGCAACCCTGGCGATGCGGGCGGGGGATAGCCTCTACCTCGGGATCGACCTGGTCTGGAAGGCGTTCACCGTGGGGAGCGCCACCGACCTGTGGGGGAGCATTCCCTACAGCCAGATCCGCACCAACGCGACGCCGGCGCTTGACTCCCAGTTGGTGGTGTACGACGCGGTGCAGGCCATGCTGAGTCGTGCGATCGCGGCGCTCCGGAGCGGCGTCACCACGCTTCCGCCCCCCGGGGACCGCGACCTGGTTTTCAAGGGTGACACGGCCAGCTGGATCGCCACCGCGAACACGCTCAAGGCCCGTTACTGGATGCACGTCGCGGAGGCGGCGGCCAACGGTCTGATCTCGGCCAGCCCGTACGATAGTGCACTCAAGTACGCCTCGCTCGGGATCAGGTCTCCGGCGGGTGACTTCCGCGCCTTTCATTCGGGGGACGGCTATCCACAGTCGAACGAGTGGTTCACCTTCCAGGACAACTCGGCGTTCGGGGGCGACCTCGAGTCCGGGAAGGCGTTGGTGGACTACATGAACGGCCGTACTGATCCGCGGCGGGCTGATTACTTCTGCCAGAACGGAGCCGGGGGGTACGTCGGGGACGACTTCAACGTCGCCCAAACCGACGTTTCGGCGTTCGACTGCGAGCCGCTGCGGTTCTCCGCGGACTTCCGGATGCCCTATGTGACCTACCAGGAGAACGAGTTGATCCTGGCCGAGGCGAGCTACGCGCTGGCCAACGAGCCGCAAGCGCGCCTACATCTGGACAACGCGTATGCGGTCGTGCCCGGGCTGGCGTCGAGGGCGGGCACCGCAACTGGAGCGGCCCTGCTCGACTCGATCATGATGGAGAAGTACGTGGTCATGTTCCAGAACATCGAGGCGCTGAGCGATTATCGACGCACGTGTATTCCGAGCCTCACGCCCGTGACGCCCAACGTGCTCGGCCTCGCCGCCGTGCCGGGGGAGCTGTTCTACCCGCAGACGGAACGGAACGCGAACTCGAACATCCCGGCAGAGAGCCAGGAGGTCAACGCGGGAGTGCGGACACAGTCCGACGTGACGCCTTGCACGGGGCCTGGGGCGCAAGCGTACCCCTAGGGACCTGGTGGACGCGGGAGGTGAGACGTGCGGGGTGGCTAGAAACGGTATACTTGAGGGGAGCGGGCCGGCGTTCCGGGTTCGCTCCCCTCGGCGTCTACTCGAAAGGGGCGCACATTGGGTCTCCGAAGGACGCTGCTGGTGTTCGGTGCGGTGTGGCAGGCGGGTTGCTACAATTACCTGCCGGTGCGCCGCTCGAGCATCACGCCCACGAGTTTTCTGGCCGTCACGCTTACGGACTATGGCTCGGAAGAACTGGCTCGCTCTCTCGGGCCCAACGCGCTCGTCGTGCGCGGGCGTTATCTCGCCCCCACAGATCAGGGGTTCGCGCTGTCGGTCGAATCGGTGGAATCACGTCGGGGAGACATCGCGCGGTGGGCCGGCGAAACGGTGGTTGTCCCCCGTGAGTTTGTGTGGGATGTAGAGCGGCGGCAGGTTTCGCGGATCAAGATGGCGTTGCTCACCGTTGCAGCCGTCGTCGGGCTCAGGGTCGCCTACGGCGCCTTCGGGCCGGCCTCGAGCGGCGGGGCGTCCCCGAGCGGGGGAACCGGGCCCAGCCCGCACTAGCCAGACCTTGGCGGGGAAACCCGCGAGTCCCTTCAGTACACCCCCACGCTCGATCGCCGCAGGTCCGTCTCCAGCGTCCAGTCGATGTACTGCCCCGGCTGCACGACGAGCCGTTCCGTGCGGGCGAGCTGCGTGCTGCCGATCGGGTCGCCCAAGAGCTGGATCTCCCGCCCCTGGCCGAGCAGGCGGAACGGCAGGAAGAACACCTGCGACGACGAGCCCGTGACGGTGCCGACGCGCGTGCGCTGGCCGTCGTGGACCACGTAGATCGTCACGTCGAGGAAGTTGTGGTTGCTGACCCGCAGGGCAATCTCGCCTTGCGAGACCTGGGTGTCGCCTGCCTGCGCCGGCTTGCCATGGCGCCAGCAGGGTGGTGCGAGGAGGAGCAGGACGGCGAGCGCCGTCCCGGCGCGGATGGCGGGGACAATTCTCGGGCGGGCCATGAGACCCTTGGGGGCACAACCTACCATCTGACGGCGGCGCTGGAAAGGCTGGCGCCGCGGGGATCTTGCCGCCTCCTCTGTGGCGAGACAGTATTGGTCCGTCGTTCCCCGTCGTGCGGTCCTACCCGGTCCACGGAGGTGGATCATGCGCCACGCGTTGTCCGTTCATCGCTACTGCCCCGTCACAGCACTCCCGCACCATCGATGTAAGCGGTAGGCCGTCGCCGCAGGACCGCCACACGCGCGTGCGGTCGTGCGGGCGGGTGTCGCGTGCCCTTTTCGGGCACGCCCGCGACGGCCCACCGGGGCTGCCCGTTTCGCAAGGGACCACGGGGCGCCGCGCCCCTCCCGCGTCACTCACTGCATGAGGACATGCCGATGACCATTCGAACCATTTGCCGACTGTGCGGGATCGCCGCTGCCGCGGCCCTGCTGTCCGGGCTGGCCGTGGTCGCGGACGCGCAGCAGGGCACGATCGCCGGACGGGTGACCGACCGCGCGACGCAGCAATCGGTGTCGGGTGCCGAGGTGCTGGTGCTGGGCACCAACCTCGGACGCCGGACCGGGCAGGACGGCCACTACAGCATCACCAACGTCCCCGCCGGGCGTTACACGGTCCAGGCACGACTCATCGGGTATGGCACCGCTTCGCAGCCGGTGACCGTAGCTGCCGGCGAGACAGTGACCGTGGACTTCGCCGTGTCGGAGGCGGCGGTGCCGATCGAGGCGGTCGTCGTGACCGCCACCGGTGCCGAGCAGCTCAGGCGGGAACTGGGTCACGCGGTGGCCACGATCGATGCAGTGAAGACAGTGCAGCAGGCGGCGCCGACGAATCTCGCGGACCTTCTCAACGCCCGGGCGCCCGGCGTACAGGTGCTGCCGTCGGGCGGCACCACGGGGACGGGTAGCAGGGTTCGGATCCGCGGCTCGAGCAGTCTCTCCCTGACAAACGAGCCGATCATCGTCGTCGATGGGATTCGCGTGGAAAACGGTGCGACGGGCCAGACCGCGACATCGATCGGTGTGGGCGGGCAGACGCCGTCGCGGCTCAACGACCTGAGCCCGGAAGACGTCGAATCAATCGAGGTCGTCAAGGGCCCGTCCGCGGCCGCACTGTACGGCACTGACGCCGCGAATGGTGTGATCCAGATCCGCACCAAGCGCGGCCGCCCGGGACCGACAAAGTGGAACGCGTTTATCGAGGGCGGCCCCTTAAACGACATCACTGCCTGGCCGGCGAACTACACGTCGGTGACGGACTCGGGCGTCTCGTGCACCCTGACTCAATCCGTGGCGGCGGTGAAGCCCTGCGTAATCGACACGGTGCGGACCTTCAACCCGCTCGAGGTGAACAGCCCGTTCCAAACCGGCAGCCGGCAGCAGTACGGCGTGAGCGCATCGGGCGGCAGCGACGTGACGACCTTCTTTCTCTCGGGTGACTTCGCGCGCGAGAAGGGCGTGTACCACCCGAACGACCTGCGCCGGACCAGCCTGCGCGCCAACCTGCATCACACGGCGAGCCGGCTGCTCGACGTCGCCATCTCGACCGGCTACACGTCGAGCGACTTGGGCCTCCCGCAGAACGACAACAACTCGGCAGGCATCGCGTCCAGCGGGCTCTTGGGCTCGGCGAACAGGAACAACGGCAAGCTGGGCTATGGGTTCCTCACTCCGACCCAGGCGTTCAATATCCTCGTCGATCAGGGCGTCGAGCGGTTCACAGGTAGCGTCAACGCGAATTTCCGTCCGACGAGCTTTTTGACGCTGCGGGCGGTGGTCGGAACGGACGTCACCAACCGGTTCGACCAGCAGACGATCTCGCCCGGCTTGGTACCGCTGAACCAGAATACCCTGGACGGGCAGCGGAACTCGAACCGGGCGCAGATCTTCAACTACACGGCCAACTTCACCGCTACCTCGTCGCTCCGCCTCTCCCCGATCGTGACGTCGAACACCTCGGCGGGCGTCCAGTACTTCAAGGACGTCTTCGCGGTGACGCTCGCCTCGGGACGCAAGCTAGTCGGGGGGACCACCTCGCTCGCCGGGGTCGTCGTCCCCACGGTAGGCGAGAACACCGATGAGTTCGTCACGCTGGGTGGGTACGTGGAGGAGCAAGTCGGGATCCGCGACCGGCTGTATTTCACAGGCGCGCTGCGCGGCGACGACAACTCGGCGTTCGGCGCGAACTTCAACTTCATCACCTATCCGAAGCTGTCGGGCTCGTGGGTGGTGTCTGACGAGCCGTTCTTTCCCCATTGGTCATGGCTCAGCTCGCTGCGGGTGCGGGCGGCATGGGGCACGAGCGGCCGGCAGCCGGGCCCCACGGATGCGCTGGCGTTCTTCAGTCCCGTGGCCGTGGCGACAAACAGCACCGATGCACCCGGGATTACGGACTCGAGCCTCGGGAACGCCAATCTGAAGCCTGAGAAGACGCGGGAATACGAGGCCGGCCTCGACGCCGACCTGTGGTCGCAGCGGCTGCATCTGGAGTTCACCTACTACGACAAGAACTCGCGCGACGCCCTGATCGCGCGGCGGCTCGCTCCGTCGCTGGGCGTCAGCACCACGCGGTTCGAGAACCTGGGCGAGGTCAGTAACAAGGGCGTGGAGGTTTCGCTCACCGCGCAAGTCCTGAACACACCTAATCTCACCTGGAGCGTGACCGCCAGCGCCTGGGGCAACCGCAACCGTCTCATCGACTTGGGCCCGGGTATCACGCCGATCATCTTCGGGCTGGGTGGCGCTACGCAGCGTCATCAACCTGGCTATCCGTTGGGCGGCTACTGGGGTCGGTCGTACACCTTCAACGACGCGAACGGTGACGGCATCATCGCGGCTTCCGAGGTCACCGTGGCGGCCGCTGAAACGTATCAAGGGACGCCGTTCCCGACCCACGGCGGAACGCTCAGCACGGAAATCGGCTTCCTCAAACGCTTCCGCCTGTACGGGTTGCTCGACGGGCGCTTCGGCAACCGGCTCGACAACAGCACGGAGCAGTTCCGCTGTCTGCTCGGTATCTGCCGCGGCCGGCGCGACCAGACAGCGCCGCTGGCCGAGCAGGCCCGCGCCGTCGCCGCGGTCTCCTACGGTCTCGAGACCGGGTACTTCGAAGAGGCCAGTTTCGTCAAGCTGCGGGAGATGTCGCTCACGTACCTCGCGCCGGCCGAAATCGCGCGGCACATTGGGGCGAGTGCGCTCAGCGTCACCGTCACGGGGCGGAACCTGGTGACGTGGACCAATTACAGTGGGATCGATCCCGAGCTGAACGACGCCGGCCAGTCCAACTTCAACACGGCTGAGTTCCTGACCCAGCCCCCGGTGCGGTACTTTATCGCCCGGATCAACCTGACCTTCTGAGGCGAGGGAGACGACCATGAAGAGCGCATTGACGCTTGCCCTCCCCGCCGCGCTGGCGCTGGCCCTCGCGTTCACCGGGTGCAGCGACCCGCTGAATGTGCGGGATCCGGACATCGTGCCCCCGGGGAATCTGAATGACAAAACGGTGCTGCCCACGATCCGGGCGGGCGCGATCGGCGACTTTGCCCTGGCCTACACCGGGTCCGGGGCGGATGGCTCGGGCGGTACGGTGGAAGGCGTCACCATGTACGGCGGGCTGCTCGCCGACGAGTGGATCAACTCGGAGACCTTCCCAACCCGCATCGAGGTGGATTCGCGCGGGCCGATCCAGAAGACCAATGCCGATGTCGGCCTCTGGTTCCGCAACCTACACCGGGCGCGCCGCGCAGCGGAGTTCGCGGCCGAGCGCTACCGGACGTTGGCTCCCGACACGACGGTGGAGACCGGGTTCCCCGAAGTGCTGTCCCTCGCGGCGTACACCTACATTTTCTTCGCCGAGACGTGGTGCTCCGGGGTGCCCGTGAGCAACGTCGCCTCGGACGGCACGCTCACGTACGGGCCGCCGCTTACGACAACGCAGCTCCTGGACACCGCGATGGCCCGCTTCAACGCGGCGCTGGCGGCGGCAACGGCGCTGGACACGAGCGGACCTTCGGCAGCGGCTCGAGCGCCCAAGATCGTCGCTCGCGCGAACCTGATCCGCCTGGCCACGGTGGGCAAGGCGCGAGCGCTGCTCGACCAGGGCCAGTTCGCTGCCGCGGCTGCGCTGGTGTCGTCCGCCGTGCCCACCAGTTTCTCCTATGTCGTGCAGCACTCGGAGAACACGACGCGGGAAAACAACGGAGTCTTCAATGCGACACAGATCTTCAAGCGCTACGCCGTCGGTGATCGCGAGGGTGGCTATACCGCGGCGTTCGCACCCACGGGCACGGGTCCCGGGCTCCCGTACCGTAGCAGCGGGGACCCTCGGATCCAATGGCGGCTGGTGATCACGCCGCCGACGCCGCCGGCCACGAAGCCGGACACGAACAGGGGCTTCGACGGCTCGACGCTGCAGTACGACCAGACGCGCTACACGAGCCGCAGCACTGCGATCACGCTCGCCACGGGTGCCGAAGCGCGTCTCATCGAGGCGGAAGCTGCCCTGCAAGCCGGCGACACCGCGAACGGCGGCGGCTTCTATGCGGCTCTCAACGGCCTGCGGTCCGCGCCGCCCTCCTACTTCACCGTCACGTCGGCCCTGGGCACTCTCACCACCGACTCGGCCACGGCGGCGGCCGGGGCGGTTCAACTCCTGTTCCGGGAACGCGCCTACTGGCTCTGGATCACGGCGCACCGTCTCGGCGACCTAAGGCGGCTCGTCCGGCAGTACGGCCGCGCCGCCGACTCCGTGTTCCCGTCGGGCGCGTATTTCAAGTCCCAGGTCCCGACGTACGGAAGCGACGTCAACTTCCCGGTGCCGGTGGACGAGGAGAACAACCCCAACTTCACCCAGTGCATCAACCGTGACCCATAGCAGCCGGGGGGGGAGGCCTGGGCAAGGGCCTCCCCTTTTTTCATTCTCGATCCGCACCGTCCTTCGTCTGGATCACGATGACACCACTCACCGCGTTCGTACCGTAGTAAGTCGTGCCTTCGATGCCGTTGTAGACGGAGATCGTGAGGATCGTGGCGGCCGGAATGCCGTCGAGCGCCCGGAAATCTGTGAGGCGTACGCCGTCGAGCACCACGAGGGGCGCGTCCTGGAGCACGATACTCGAGCGACCGCGCCGTCCTGCCGAGCCGGGGCGCCCGCCGCGAGTGTCGCGCAGCGTCAGCGTTGGCGCCTCACGCTTGAGCACGTCCCAGGC
>WNGF01008424.1_pt1 | contig 12128 bp, 6 predicted proteins | sample 5400641 | NCBI WGS metagenome assembly WNGF01 (sample SAMN13153371, study PRJNA577476) | soil metagenome | isolation source: 80 cm soil or saprolite under grassland replicate 2 | place: USA:California | collected 2016-06-15
GAGTCAGACGCGCCGATGTCGTAGACCGTAACGATGTTGGGATGGTTCAAGGCCGAGGCCGACCGGGCCTCCTTCTCGAAACGCTTGAGCCTCGAAGGATCCGAGGCCACCTCCGCCGGCAGCACCTTGATGGCTACCTCGCGGCCGAGCCGCGTGTCCCGCGCCTTCCAGACCTCTCCCATTCCGCCCGCTCCGAGAGGCGAAATAATTTCGTAGGGACCCAGGCGAGTTCCGGCGGTAAACGCCATCTCAGATCACCCGATCTACCGATCGCAGATCACCCGATGGCACAACCTCTCTCATTCCTCCCGGTCTGAGAGGGACGCGGCGACCTCGTGGAGTGCCGAGGCGCGCTCGCGGAGGGAGCATCCGATTCCGCCCTTGACGACCCGCTCCGTTCATGTAAGAGTAAGAACGGTAAGAGTCCAACCGGAGGTGCTCTATGAGAATCACGTCCAAAGGCCAGGTCACGATTCCTCTGCGGATCCGGCAAAAGCTCGGCCTGCACCCCAGGACCGAAGTCCGGTTCGAGATCGCAGGCAACGCCGTCCGGCTCACGAAGATTCGGGGAACCGGAGGCCGGGGCGAGAAGCTCGTCACCCATTTGAAGGGGCGGGGAACGGTCCGAATGAGCACGGAGGAAATCCTGGCGCTGACACGGCGATGACGCCGGAGACGGTTCTCGTCGACAGCAGCGTTCTCCTCGACGTCCTTACGGAGGACCCGCGCTGGTACTCCTGGTCCGCCGGAGCGGTCGCGCGCTGCGCCGACGAGGCGGCCCTCGCCATCAACCCCATCATCTACGCGGAAGTGTCGATCCGGTTCGCCCGCATCGAGGAACTGGAGGACGCTTTGGAGCCACACTTCTTTGAACGGCTCGCTCTGCCATGGGAGGCCGCGTTTCTCGCCGGAAAATGTTTCGTGGACTACCGCAGGCGGGGCGGCCGGAGAGAATCTCCCCTGCCGGACTTCTATATCGGTGCCCACGCGGCGATCTCCGGTCTCTCGCTCCTGACCCGCGACGCTACCCGCTATCGCACCTACTTTCCGACGCTGCATCTGATCGCGCCTTAGAAACCCGCGCAACACCCTGCCTTCGATCTTCTCCGTCGCGATGTAGGAGACCGACTCCACCGACCCGATGTCGTAGATCGTGACGATGTTCGGGTGGTTCAAGGCCGACGCCGAACGGGCCTCCTTCTCGAAACGCTTGAGCCTCGAAGGGTCCGCCGCGACCTCCGCCGGCAGGACCTTAATCGTCACCTCACGGCCGAGCCGCGTGTCCCGCGCCTTCCAGACTTCTCCCATCCCGCCCGCGCCGAGGCGCGTGATCACCTCATAGGGGCCGAGGCGGGTGCCCGCAGAGAGCATCGCGGCCTACTTCAGTCCCTGGACCAGGTACAGGTCGTTCAGGCAGCGTTCATAGCAATAGGCGTAGGAGCGGCCGTCGGCTGACAAGCGAACGATCCCCATCCCTTCCAGACCCGTGCGGTCGGCCGGCGCGAGCTCCTTCCAGAGCTGCCTTTTCCCAGTCGCGAGGTCCAGCCGATAGACCGGTATGGGAGTCTGCCCCCACCCGAAGGCAAAGAGGAACCGGCTGTCGGTGGAGAACACTGACGGCTCCGTCGCTGGCGGCAGATCATGTGACAGGACGACCGGCTGGCCCTCGGCCGAAAAGAAGACGACCTTTCGAGCCGGGCCCGAACGGTCCACCGCGGCGATGAGCTTCCCATCCGGTGAGACGAGGCGTCCCTGGACACCTTCCGGCAACAAGGGTCTGGGCGGGCCTCCGTCGATGTTTTGGACATAGGCTCGAACGCCGCGCCCGGGCTCCCGGCCGTTGAACAAGATGCGCTTCCCGTCAGGAAACCACCCGGCCCCCCAGGTGTACTGCTCGATCGAACCGCGTTCGAGCGTATGCGGCTCTCCCGGCCCGGTCGGGACCAACGTGAGCCTGGGTGGGGTCGCAACGTGCGTGATGACCCAGCGCCCGTCGGGGGAGAGACGGTACGGTCTGCCATCGCCGATTCGGACGGCGGCAGAGCCATCCAGCTTGCGAATGTAGACGGCATTGCCTTCCGACCTCCCTCCTTCTTCCAGGCCTTCCATGATGAGCATCGTTCGGCCGTCCGCCGAAAGGTCCTGGACCGAGGAAGAATCGAACCAGGAGAGGTCTCTCTCGGCGCTTTCGCCGGGCACCACACCCGCAATGCTTCCACGACAGATGCCAGTGACCAGCAGACCGCGCCCGTCCCGAGAAACGTCGAGGAGCGAGAAGTCTCCCGGCGCCCGCAGGACGATCCGTTCTCGCCCCGCCAGCGAAACCGCGCGCAGCTCCCCGCGCTTGGCGTCCTGCCGGAGCATGCCCATGAACCAGACTTCGTCGCCCTCCGGCGACCAGGTGATCCCGCTCAAGGATCCCCATCCCTTCGACAGCGTCGTCTTCCTTCCTTGCAGGTCCACGACCGCTACGGACCCGGGGGTGTCGCCTGAAAAAAGCAGATCGGCGAAAGCGATCCGATCCCCCCGCGGCGAAACCTGTGGCGAGCTGATACCGCGCGATGGTTGTGCTTCGTAGAGGACCCTGCCGATCGGATACTCCAGTCGCTGTCGACCCGAAACCCGGTGGACGACCATGAACTGTGTGCCGTCGGGGCTCCAGTCCGCGTCGGTCACGTCCTCGAGGACCTCCCGTGCCGCGCCGCCCGCGAGGGGAGCCCGGGAGAGAACGCCGTCCTTGAGCAGCGCCATTTCTCCCGATGGCGAAATCGCGGCCACGGCCGCTCCCGGAAAGGGCAGCACCCCTGACTCCCGACTTTCCGGCCGGGTCGAGTACAGCTGTCCGGGCTCGCCGTTCCACGAGGCGCTGTAGACGATCGTGTGGCCGTCGGGAGAGAACTTGGCGGACCAGATCGAGCCCTTCCGGAATGTCAGCGGCTGGAAAGTCGGAGTCGGAGGTATCGGAATCTTCCAAAGGGTGTGGCCTGCGATGAGCGCGGCCGCGACGAGCGTGCTCGCACCGAGCACGCGCCAGAGAGCCACCCGCGGTCGCGGCACGGCGGCGCCGATTCCTCCGGAAGTCGCTTCGGAGAGGTGGTCGCGAATCGTAGCGAGCTCGCGCGCGAGGTCCTTTGTCGATGTGTAGCGGCCTTCCGGATCCTTCGCCAGGCATCGCTCCACGATCCAGCGCAGAGGCGCCGGCGCCTGGGGATTGACGGCGCCCATCGACTCCGGCTCCTCGTTCAAAATGGCTGACAGCGTGTCCACGGCCGTCTTCTTCTGGAACGCGCGCTTTCCTGTCGCCAGCTCGTACACGATGGAGCCGAGTGAGAACTGGTCGGAGCGATAGTCCATGGGCTGACCGCTCGCCTGCTCGGGGGACATGTAGCCAGCGGTTCCGAGGACGACACCTGCTCCCGTCCCAGTCTCCGTCGGGATGTTCGTCCCCTCGGCGCTGTCGACCCCCATGTGCGTCAGCTTCGCGAGACCGAAGTCGAGGATCTTGACCCGGCTGTCCTTTGTCACCATCACGTTTTCGGGCTTCAAGTCCCGGTGAACGATCCCGGCCTCGTGCGCGCGTGCGAGACCGTCAGCCACTTGCGCGGCAATTGCCAGGACTCTCTTGATCGGAAGCGCGCCGGCGAAGAGGAGCTCCCTCAGAGTCTTCCCCTCGACGAGCTCCATCGCGATGAAGGCAACAGAGTCATGAGACCCGATGTCGTAGATCGTGACGATGTTGGGGTGGTTCAGGGCCGAGGCCGACCGGGCCTCCTTCTCGAAACGCTTGAGCCTCGACGGATCCGAGGCCACCTCCGCCGGCAGCACTTTGATCGCCACTTCGCGCCCGAGCCGCGGGTCCCGCGCCCGGTACACCTCCCCCATCCCGCCCGAGCCGAGCGGCGAGAGGATTTCGTAGGGCCCCAGACGCGCGCCGGCCCTAACGGTCATGGCATCACCGGGTCAGAAGGAGACCTTCACCGCTGCGCGAAAGAGACGTGGGTCCTGGCGCACCAGGATTTTGCCGTAATTGGGATTCACCCTGTCTTGAGGCACGTCGGGGTCGTAGAGCGTATCGGGATAGCCGGGCGGGCGGCGATTCGTGTAGATAACGTTTTCCTGTGTTTCGATCTGGTTGTTGAAGAGGTTGAACGCGTAGGCCTGCAGGGTCACGGTCATCGGGCCGACCACGATCGGATAACCCAGCGTCACATTTGCCTCCCAGAGCGTGGGGAGCCGGCCGGCGTAGCCTCTCTGCACGAGCTGTATGTCGGGGTAGCCGGAGTTGAAGTAGCCGAGCTTGTTGAGAGGAGTGCCCGATTTGACGTATGCCTGCAGTCCGACGAAGAGACCGAATGGGGTCGTGTAGCTAGCGTCCAGGCGAGCCGCGTGCGGCCGATCGAGTGACAGCTTGCCATAGTTGTTTCGGGCCCAGAACTGGGGATAGTCGAAATCTCCGCTGATGCCGGGATCGGTCTGCCCGAAACTCTCGTAAACCGCGCCATCCCAATTCCCGCGGAGCGAGGAATAGACGTATGAGGCCTGGAGCCAGAGCTTCTCGCCGAAGGATTTTCTGGCGAACACTTCGATTCCCCGATACAGACGACTCGCCTTCGGCGTCGGCGGCGCGCCTTGCTGGCATTCATAGAAGACTCCGTCGAGCCCGTTGCATGCCGGGAAATCGCCTCGGGCATACTTCCCTCCCGAGCCGAGGTTTACGATCGCGCAGCTGTAATTATTGTTCTCGGCCCGACTGTAGTCGAGGTCGCAGCGGTCCTCGATGGCGCGGCCGATCCGCCGGTAGGTTCCCTTGATTCCCGCCGACAGCGTGGGCTGCAAAAGCTTCTCCAACCCGACGGTCAGCTCGTCCTGATAGATCCCCTTGAGGCCTGCGTCCACAGGCTCGGCGTTTCCGTTCACCGACACAAACGCGCGCTCGTGGCCGAATACCGCCGGGTTCTGAGTCTTGTCCACGGGGTCGAAGTTGAACGTGGTCTCTCCGAACGTAGCGGAATAGGTGAAGACCGAGAGGTCGGTCGGGAGCGAATAGTAGAACCTGCCGGCGGAGGCATAGACCTTCGTCTTGCCGCTTCCGCTCGGGTCCCAGACCACGCCCAGTCGCGGCTGCCACTCGTTGGTCGTCTTGATGATCGATTCGTCGAGATAGTCGCGCATGTCTTCCTGGTCCCAGCGCAGCCCGGCATTGATCGTCAGGCTGGGCAGCGGCTTCCAGGAATCCTGAAGGTAGAAGCCGATGTCGATGTTACGCGGCGAGATGACCGAATCGGCGGGCGAAAGGTCCGTCGCGCTCTTCGTAAAGAAATCGTGCTGGTAGTAGACCTGCCCATACTCGTTCAACCTCCGGACGATTTGCCCGCCGCTGAATGAGTCCGTGGAGGTCGTCTTGCCGTTCTGATAATCCCCGCCGAACTTGATCTCGTGGTTGCCATGGTAAAGGGCCATGTCCGCGCGGACTTGGTCACGGCGCGAGAAGTTCCGCTGTTGGTTGCCAAAGATGAAACCCAACCCTCCGGAAACGGAATTGGGCTGTATCGGAGTATTGCACGGGTTTGCCGGCGTTCCACCTTGACAGGTCCAGTCCTCGAGCCGAACGGCCGCCCCGGCGCCGGCTGCGATCAGCTCGAAACGGTCCCTGTGGCGGGCTGCCTGGAGAGAGAGGACGGCGGCGGAGCCGAAGAGTTGGTTCAAGCGCAGGCCGAAGTCGAGGCCGCCGATCTCGCGCCGAGACTCCCATGTGCCCGGATCGGGGCTCGAAATGAGGCCTCCCTGGAATCCGGTGCCGACCCTCGACGCGCCGGTGATCGTGGAGGGATCGGAGAAGGCCGTGGCCACCAGTGTCGTGCGGTTTGCGATGTTCCAGGTCAGTTTGCCCGCGAAGAGATTGTCTGTTTGATTCCGCGGAAAGAGCAACGTGTTTGGAACCAGGCCGTCGGGGCTCGAGTTGTAGCGCGAGGTCGTGCCCGGCGTATAGATCCGATCGTAGGCCCCGAAGAACCAGAGCTTATCCTTGAAGACGAAGCCGCCGAGACCGAGGCCGAAGTCCCAACGCGTCGTCGGAGTGATTCGCATCCCGGTCAGTGAATCCCGGTCCGTCACGATCTGTTTCGCCCGCGTCGAGTCCGAGTCGTAATAGCCGAAAGCGTCGCCGCGAAACTGGTTTCCGCCCGACTTCGTGATGACGTTGACGATTCCTCCCAGCGCCCGCCCGTATTCCGCCTGATAGCCGCCGGTCTTGACTTCCACTTCCTCGATGAACTCGTTGTTGATGGCCTTTCCCTGAAAGCCTTTGATGACGTTGGTCGTGTTGATCCCGTCGATGATCCACTGGTTTTCGACCGAAGTCGCTCCATAAACCGTGAGCGCCAGAGCGCGTCCCTGCGTCTCTCCCCGGTCCGTGTCCACCCCGGGATTCGACCGGACGATGTCGGCATAGTTGCGCGCCACGGGAAGCTTCGCGATGACTCTGTTGGTGTAGTTGGTGCCCGAGGTCGTCGAAGTTACGTCGACCAGAGGGACTTCTCCGGTGACCGTGATCGCCGCCCTCACGATGAGTTTCAGCTTCAAGACGAGTGTTGCTGTCGCGTCGAGCGAGACTGTCACCGTCTCTTCCACCGTCTCGAAGCCCTCGAGGCTGGCGCGGATTCGATACTTGCCCGGAGGCACGGCGAGGATCCGGTATTTTCCATCGCGCTCCGAGACTTTGACGCGTATGCCCTGCATCTTCGGGCTCGTCGCCTCGATCGCCACGCCAGGCAACACCGTTCCGGAGGTGTCCGTGACCTGCCCCTCGATATCGCCGGTCGTCTGGCCCATCAGAGCGGCCGCAGAGCACACGAGTGCCCCGACGAGAAAGGAGAGAAAACGGCGTCCCATTCCGCCTCCTTCGTTCCGCAGTGAAACGGCGGGTCGGGCCGCCTGGCTCGGCGAGCCGAATGCGCTGTGAAGCGATTTCTATGAGGGGATTGTATTCCCGGAACCGTTGCGGCGCGGCCAGCGAACTATTTCAGCCCCTCGACGAGGTAGAGGTCCGCCAGCTGCCGCGAGCAGTAGTAGGTGTAGGACTTCCCGTCCGGCGAGATCATAAGTTCCGCGGTCCAGATCCCCGCGGGGTCCTGGGGTGTGATCGTCTTCCAAAGCTCGCGCCGGCCGGTCGTCCCGATGTCGTGGATCGTGACGATGTTGGGGTGATTGAGGGCCGAGGCCGAGCGAGCCTCCTTCTCGAACTGCCTCAGCCTCTCCGTCTCGGCGGCGACCTCAGCCGGCAAGACCTTGATCGCTACCTCGCGCTCCAAGCGCGTGTCCCGCGCCCGATAAACCTCCCCCATACCGCCCGCACCCAGCGGTGCCAGGACTTCGTAGGGACCCAGACGCGCGCCCGCCGACAGGCTCACCTCAGCCCCTTCAGCAAGTAGAGGTCATGCTGGCAGCGCGAATATGTGTAGACGTAGGAGCGGCCGTCCGGCGTCAGGCGCAAAGGCCCCGCCCCCGACTCCAGGCCGGAGCGGTCGGGAGGAGCCAGCTCCTTCCAGAGCTGCTTCTTTCCGGTGGCGAGGTCCAGCCTGTAGATAGGAATAGGCATCTGGTCATATCCGAAGGCGAAGAGGAATCGGCTGTCGGCCGAGAACACCGACGGCTCGCTGCCCGCCGGCAGATCGTGAGGCAACGCGATTGGCTGGCCCTCGGCCGAGAAGAAGACGATCTTCTTGGGGCGGCTGGTCACTGCGGCCATGAGCTTCCCGTTCGGCGAGACGAGACGGCCCCGGATACCGTCCGGCAAGAGAGACCTCGGTGCGCCTCCGTCGATGTTCTGGACATAGGCACGAATGTCGCGCCCGGGCTCCCGGCCGTTGAACCAGATGCGCTTCCCGTCCGGAAACCACCCGGCCCCCCACCAGTATTGCTCGATCGAGCCACGCTCGAGCGTGCGAGTCTCTCCTGCCCCGGTAGGGATCAGCGTGAGCTTCGACGGAGCGGTTAATACCCTCGCGATGGCCCAGCGCCCGTCCGGAGACAGACTCCATCCGTCCGGCCCGGCGTTCTCGCCGATCCGAACGGGGGGAGAGCCATCCAGCTTGCGAATGTAGACCGCATTGTCTCCCTCGCCGCCTTCGGTGAAGAGCAGGGTTCGGCCGTCCGGCGAAAGGTCCTGAACCGTGGACATATCGAACCAGGAGAGGTCTCGCTCGGCGCTTTCGCCCGGGATCATTCCGGCGATGCTCGTCCGACAAAATGCAGTGATCAGCAGGCCACGGCCGTCCCGAGTGAGGTCGGAAAACATGAAGCTGCCCGGAGCCCGCAGGACGATCCGTTCTTTACCGGCCGGGGAAACGGCATGGAGCTCCCCGTGCGTGCGCCCCCCTGGCGAGCCGACGAACCAGATTTCGTCCCCTGCTGGTGACCAAACGACCCCATCGATGCCCCACCATCCGGTCGTAAGGGTCGTCTTCTTGCCCTGAAGGTCCACGACCGCGATGTACTGAAGCCCATCGCCAAAAGGCTGCGGGCAATCGTCAAAAGCGATCCGATCGCCCTTCGGTGAAACCCGCACATACCAGATGGCGCCGCCCTCATGTCCCTCGTACAGGACCTTGCCGATCGGATACTCGATGCGAGGCCGCCCGGACACTTTGTGGATGACAGCGAGCTGCGAGCCGTCCGGACTCCAGTCGGCGTCGGAGACGTTCTCGAGCACCTCACGCGCCGCGCCGCCTGCCAAAGCCGCCCGCGACAGCACGCCGTTGCGCACCAACGCCATCTCACCCCTCGAGGAGATGGCCGCGACATTGGTCTCCGGGAACGGCAGGGTCTGCGATTCGGGGTTTTCAGGACGCGTTGCGAAGAGCTGCTGAGGCTCGCCGCTCCAGGAGGCGCTGTAGACGATCGTGTTCCCGTCGGGCGAGAACTTGGCCGAGGAGATCGAGCCGCGTCGAAAGGTGAGCGGCTGGAAGCTCGGGACCAAAGGAAGTGGTCCTTTCCAGAGCCGCCTGTCCAGGAAGACGCCCGCCGAGAGAAGCGCAACCAAGGCGAGAGCAATTCCGAGAGCCCTTCGGGGCCGCCGCGCCGGCAGCGGTCCGGCCTGCGCACCAACCGCCTCGGTCAGATGATCCCGCAGTGTTGTGAGGTCTCGCGCGAGGTCTCGCGTGGCGCCATACCGCTCGTCCGGGTTCTTGGCCAGGCACCGCTCCACGATCCAGCGGAGAGGGACCGGGGCGGCTGGATTGATCGAGGCGGTCGGCTCGGGATCTTCGTTGATTATCGCCGACAGTGTGTCGACGCCGGTCTTCTTCTGAAACGCCCTCCTGCCAGTCGTCATCTCGTAGAGGATCGAGCCGAAGGAGAACTGATCGGACCGGAAATCCACCGGGCGCGCCGACGCCTGCTCCGGCGACATGTAGCCCACGGTCCCTATGACGGTGCCGGGCGTCGTCCCCGTCTCCGTCGGAAGCTGGGAAGCCTCATCGCTGCCGGATCCCGTCCGCGTCAGCTTGGCCAGGCCGAAGTCCAGGATCTTGACCAGCCCGTCCTTCGTCATCATCACGTTCTCGGGCTTCAAGTCCCGGTGCACGATCCCCGCCTCGTGCGCCCGGGCCAGACCCTCCGCGACCTGCGCGGCGATCTGCAGCAGCCGGCGAAGCGGTAGAGCGCCGGCGAAGAGAAGCTCCCGCAGGGTCTTCCCCTCCACCAGCTCCATCGCGATGTAGGAGACCGAGCCCTCCGACCCGATCTCGTACACGGTCACGATGTTGGGATGGTTGAGCGCCGATGCCGAGCGCGCCTCCTTCTCGAACCGATGGAGCCGCGAAGGATCCGAGGCCACCTCCGCCGGCAGAACCTTGATGGCTACCTCGCGGCCGAGCCGTGTGTCCCGCGCCTTCCAGACCTCTCCCATCCCTCCCGCCCCGAGAGAAGACAGGACCTCGTAGGGTCCGAACCGCGCGCCGGCGACGAGTGTCATCGATGGTCTGCGAAGATCCTACAGCCGCGCAAGGATCCGGATCATCGGAGCCCTTCTACAACGAAGAGGTCGGAAAAATACCGGGTGTAGCTGTAGATCCATGCCTTGCCGTCCGCAGACAGGTAGGCGTTACCGAACATACCGCCGCCCAGAACCTCAGGTGGCATGAACTCCTTCCAGAGCTCCCGGCGGCCGGTGGAGAGATTGAGGCGATCAATTCGCGCTTTTCTGAGCCCCTCCTGATGAAACACGAAGAGCGAGTCCGGGTGGGAGCTCCAGCGAACCGGTTCGTCTCCTTCTCCAAGGCCGAGAATCGGCCGCGGCGATCCCGGCTCTCCTTCCAGCGGATGAAGAACAAACTTCCTGTCCGCCGAGAAAGCCACGAAGGACTTCCCATCGGGCGCCACAAGCCCGCAACGCCATCCCTCCGGCAATGCCACATGAGGCTTTCCGCCCTCGATGTTCTGCTCGTAACAGCGCGCGCCGTGGCCGGGTTCGATGGCGTTGAACCAGACACGCCGGCTGTCCGGGTACCAGCCGCTCTGTCGATACTCCGTAATCGGGCCGCGGTCCAGAGACTTCGAGTCTCCGGGACCCATCGGCAACAACGTGAGCTGCGGCAACGCGGTCTGAATCTGCGACAAGGCCCACTTTCCGTCCGGGGAGAGAGCCAGCGCTTTTCCATCGCCCAGGCGAACCGGCGGTGTCCCGTCGGTCCGACGCTTGTAAACGGCTCCGGTCGCTCCGCCGCCGGACCCGATCTCCGTGAAGAGAAGCGTCTTGCCGTCGGCAGAAAGATCGGCCGCCTCCGAGTTATCGAGCCAGGACAGGTCGCGCTCGCTCGTCTCCCCGGGCGCCAGGCCTCGCAGCTCACCGCTCCCGGAATTCCGCTCGAGCAGAACACGTCCGTCGCGGGCCACATCCTGCAAGACGAATTCGCCGGGCAGAGAGGCGAGAACACGCTGCCGGCCCTCGATAGTAACGGCGCGAAGCTGCCTTTCTCCGGCCTTCACGAACCAGAGTTCCTCGCCCGTGGGGGACCAGTTGAAAAGGCTCAGATCCCCAACCTGCAGAATAGGCTTCCGCTTGAATCCTGTGGAATCCACGACCGTCAGCAACCCGCGGTCGCTGTAGGCAAGGAGGTTCCCCTTCGGAGAGACCTTGGGACACCAGAGCGTTCCCTCCGATTCAGCGATCACTTTGCCGATGGGGAACTCCAGACGCCTCTTACCGGAGACCCTATGAATCACCGCGAGACTCTTGCCGTCGGGAGACCAGTCGGCGAAGCTGACGTCCCCCAGGACTTCTCGTGGCGCGCCGCCTGCCAGTGGGGCTCTGGCGAGGGTGCCGAGAAAAGCAATGTCGCCGATCAAGAAAGCCATTTCGCCCGCCGGCGAGATTGACATGATGCTCGCGGTGGGAATTCCGAGCGATCGCGACTCCGAATTCCCAGGGCGAACCGAGAAGAGGTCGACCGTGTGGCCTTCCGCGGTTGAAGAGTAGACGACCGTTCCGTCGGGCGCGAATCGGGCCTGGGAGATCGAACCGCGGCGGAAGGTGAGCTGCTGGAAGACCGGGCGAGAAGCCTCGACGGAACGCCGGCCGATCCAGAGAGCCGTGACGGTCACCGCGACGAACACGACCGCAATCACGACAGCGGTAATACGCGAGCGGGGCTCCGATGCCCTAGCCGCGGGTCTCGCTCCGGACAGCAACGCTTCCGAGAGACGGTCGCGGACGTTCGCGAGATCCCGCGCCAGGTCCTCGGTCGAGGCGTAGCGTTCCTTTGGCTCCTTGGCGAGACACCGCTCGACAATCCAGCGCAGCGGCGCCGGCGTCTCGGGATTGATCTCCGCGACAGGCTTGGGGTCTTCATTGAGGATCGCGGAAAGGGTGTCCACTGCGGTCTTCCTTTGGAACGCCCTTTTCCCCGTCGCCATCTCATAGAGAATCGAGCCGAAGGAGAACTGGTCGGACCGGAAATCCACGAGCGCTCCGCTCGCCTGCTCAGGCGACATGTAGCCGACCGTCCCCAGTACGACGCCCGGACTCGTTCCCGTCTCCGTCGGCAGATGAGAACCTTCGCCGCTCGAATCCGTCTGGGTCAGCTTCGCGAGACCGAAGTCCAGGATCTTGGCAAGACCGTCCTTCGTCA